>JAABUY010001103.1_pt1 | contig 38634 bp, 46 predicted proteins | sample 5560271 | NCBI WGS metagenome assembly JAABUY01 (sample SAMN10711886, study PRJNA513374) | rock metagenome | isolation source: Antarctica rocks | place: Antarctica: Victoria Land, University Valley
CGGTGGGCAGGGCCCGGTGCAGGCGGTGCGCTCGGGGCCAGCTCAGCATCTCCACATACCTCTTGGGCCGGCCTGTCTCATAGTCAAATGCCTGCAAGGACCACAGCTGGGTGCTGCCTGCATGAACTGTTACTAGAGTGCTGATTGCCAAAACAGCGTATCGTGCAGGGAGCCACTCAGGGCAGTATGTACTTGACCTTAAAGGGAAGACACTTGTCGGATGGATGGATGGATGGATGGATGGATGGATGGATGGATGGATGGATAGATGGATGGATGGATGGATGGATGGATGGATGGATGAATGAGTGAATGAATGAGTGCACACAAGAGTGCACCAACATCTTTGTGCCTCACAGCATTCACCTCAATCTCACACCATGTGGTGTCATGCAGGTGGACAACAGGATGCAGGTATGGTACACCAAGAACACGACTGTGGGTCTGGTTTAGGGTTTCAACTGCATACTTAAAAACCCTGAACCCATTTTCAACATGTGGTGTGTCCACCATGCAGGTGGACAACAGGATGCGGGCATGGTACATCAAGAACATGAGTGTGGGTCTGCTGTACCAATGTAGCCTGGGGGACTTGAGGCTGGACTCACCTGTTGCTCTTCTTCAGAACAGGCGGCATGAGGGCTTGGACTTCATGGAAGTGGTGCCCATGGAGCACCAGCTGCCTGCTCAAAGAGACCAGGTAAATACGGTATTACAAGTCAATTACTTACCGTAATGGCAGATGTCATTAATCCAGGCAGGGGTGACCATGTAAGGGTGTTGTAAGGGTCCTATAGGGGTATTGTAAGGATGTTGTAAGGGTGTTGCCATGAAGTAGCAGCAGCAGTATTAGGTGATTACTGTATCACATGCATTTGCAGCTTATGTAAGTAGACATTGTGGGTCACTGGGAGGGGTTCTGAAGACCCTGGGAAGGGGTCTTATGGAGCGTCAGCTTCCCTTGTGTGCAGACAAGGCACCAGAAATGCAGTCATTGTAGGAGCACATGCAGAAGTTTGATAGCTAATGCGCTGCTGGCAACTGCACAATACAGATCCATTTTGCAGAGCAGGCGTGTGTTTGATACAAAGCATACACTAACTTCGCAATCTGAGATTGATATATTAATGATCAGGCACCCTGCACCTCTGATGCTGATGATCAGTGACTCTGCAAACACTCATGTTCCCACTTCTGCCTTACTTTAGGGATGACCATGTTCAGAGGACTCGTGGTTCTGTTGTCATTGTTCTGGTACAAGCCCCTTGCCAGCAGGCAATGCAACTGAGCAGAACATGTGACATGACTTGTCCTGCACATACCTAGCTGGAAAGCGTTTAATTATTATTATTATTATTATTTATTATTGTTATTATCATTATTATAATTATTAGAACATGTGGCCTCCCAAGTTGCACCCATGCCATGCAGGCAGAGCTGCAGTTGAGGCTTCAACATTCCTATCAAACTTCTTGCTATTGCTGTTGTTTTTTATGCTTAGTACTCTTGTAAGTCGTGTTCTCACTTTCATCAGCATTAGTATCATTGTGATTATCACTACAGGACTGGGTCAACTGCCTTCACCAAATGTAGTCTGGTGTGTCATAGGTGCAAGCCAGCTGTGAGCAGGCAATGCGGCTGTGGTGGGAGGACTACCACCCCGGCTGGATGATCTTCACCCTGGGGAACCAGCACTTTGAGACCCTGAACCAGATCATCCAGTACAGCCAGTCCAGTGTCATCAAGGGAGGCTTGGCGCCCCTGCAGGTCAGCACATTACACCCCATCATTCGTACATTCACTCATTCATTTAATATACACATGTCTTTGTTAAGGTAGGGTATGTGCAGACCTAAGTAAGTTCCTGTATGAGGTCCGAATTTGGTAGTCAGCTCACCAACAACAACATCTGTACATTACATGCATGAAACTTTGGCAGCGATTTCTGTTTGAGAAGCTTTGTACTGATGAGAGTGTGGCTTATTTTCGAAACTTGCAGCTTCTTCAGTGGTAAAACTGCTAGGAAAGCCTTGCCTGACTCTAGGGTAAACCTGTTCACCACAAGGGTTTGAGGGAGATGCTGGGAAGCCGGGGCAGTTGGCTTCTCCTGTGTACAGACTTCTGATTGTCATTTGCTTCAAAACCATTGTACACAACCTTGATGGGCATTTTGTAAACGTCACTTCAACAACCACTGAATTTTGTAAGTGTCACTGCAGCAACCATTGAAAACGCAAAGTTGCAGCTGGGTTACAACTCACACCTTCAGAGTCTGTTGGCAGGCTGGCAATCATTCTGTTCCAGGCACAATCATGATCCTGGTTGCTGAGCATCATAAGTTTTGTGCTAAGCCCTACTCTCTGCAAATACGTGCAGCGACAAAGAATGATTTCTCCAGGGACTTGATCGCAGACCAGTTGCTTGAAATGGATTGCAGTGATGTACACAGAAGGTGCTGCCGTCGAGCAGCGTCTGTCTGTTTACATATTGTCTGCGCTTCACCAGCAACCTCCATGTCGCTGTCGTCCAGCGGCGATTTGCAAGCAAAAAAAAGGTGCTATAAATGTTCTGGCCCAAATGTCGAGAGGCAGACTGCTCCAGCAAGACCTTGCGCCGGAGTGCTGTTCTACAGGCTTTGAAGCATTGAATATGATTGGATAGTCAGGAAGAAGAAGAACATCTTTATGGGAGTCAATCATGTCTGGCAGGACATCATGCACATAATATCTGGTTTCATGGAGTTGTCTGCACCAGCAAACACCTACACTGCTGAGTCTTCTGTACTTTTGCAGGAAGACGCTTATGGTGGTGCTGAAGCACATGCTAATGGTGAGGACATATGCAGTTGCTGTTGTGTAGTGTTTCTTGCATGTGGCAGCAGCATATGCATTACTTGCCGTTCCCATGAACATCAGGTCGACTGCATGTAATATGGTCTCGGTGATTTGACTTCGTGCAAACAGGTCTCAGTGAAGCAGCGCTGCTGAACGTCACTCTTCACTTCTGGACTAGCACATAGTTCAAACTCACTGCTGCATGTGCTGAACCAGGTTTTGCGTGTCTTGGTAGTCTGCATGCCAGCAATGCTGCCATGACCTGTATGCAAGTCATGCTGCATGCGCAAGCCCATATCTGATCCTGGAGATCAAAGCATGCACACAGCCCATGCTCTTGTCAGCCCACAGTCTATCCAAAATGTCTGCTTCTGCGTGCCAATGAGTGGGGAGATTAATCGCCATGTGCATGCCCTGCAGATTTCAGCAGCTTTGGGCAGAAAGCCAGTGATCTCAGCAGGAGGGAATCTCTGTCCTTTGGGGGTCACCACCCCTGGCCCGCCCCTCAGCCTGGTGCTGGGGGTGCTGGCTCGAGAGGGGCTCATCAGATGAGTGCACAGGTGTGTTCTGCTGTTTGCTTGCATCTCATCCTTCAGCTTGCTTCATGCAGATGCCTCAACCTATTGTTTCTTACAACCAAAATTGGAGTTTGTTCGCGAAATGCCATCTCTTTGATTCTTGCAAGTTCCAACCTCAAGCACATCACGCTGCTGGATTGGACATCATGGACAGACATGCATATACATGGATTTGACCACCGGTTGTGCTTGAACTGGATTGCTCAATTACGCATGTCAGCAAATGGTATTTATGCAGCCTTGAAATCGCATGTGCACCAGGCCATGGAATGCATGACAGATGAGATGAGCCTGTAGACAGTCCAGTACAATGAAAGCACTGCATCATATCTAGACTGGGGCAAAGGCCCTAGAGCCTGGTCTGAATTGGTGTCAAGGCATGTTCACTGATGTTATAGCAGGAAAGTCTTGCATGTGTCTAGCTCATCATGAGCCAGAGAGCATGATTATCATCATTATGATCATCATAACCATGACTATTATTATATATTATACAGGAGGAGAGCGCCGCTCTGCTGAGTCAGATGTTTGCTCAGCAGCTGGCTGGCAACCAGTCTTATGCTAATCCCATGCCAGAGGACGGCAGGGCAGGCCCCAAGCAGCCCTCCAGGGTCATCATTGAGGGCAGCAAGCCAGCAGATGGGCAAGGCAGTGAAGCAGGGGGGTCTCGGTCTTCCGCCCCCAACCCCTTTGAGGGGTTGACTGGCCTGCCTTTCCAGGCTCAGCAAGAGACAGGTCAGATTCCTCCCTGCCTACTGCCCATGCAGCACAGCACTGACATCCACATCACAGCAAAGCTGCCTTCACAGCGTGTGTATAGTCCAGTGATCACTAATGGTTACTACTGATCGTCACCCATGTGGCCTGCCAGCTCAAGCCAAGTACATCACAGGTTACTTGTTCAGTGATTTGGTACAACATCTTGCATTGTGAGCTATATGTAATGTGGTCCAGAGAATCAACAGTTGGGACTTTCAGATTCGGACTTTTGCCCTCCTTGCCATCCTTCCAGGAGAACAGGCCTGGGTTCGAATCCCACATGTTATACTATGAAACACAGCAGCAAGGACAGTACAGTTGAGGGGTAAATCACCTGTCCCTACAAGGATTGCAAGTCACAGGCTATTGGCATGATGAGTGGACAGATGCGTCAAGCTGTGCCTTCATTGTGTGCATGGGCACATGTGCTCAGCAGGGGTGATAACAAATCATGAAGTGTGGCTGCATGAGCTTCTTTGTCTCCTACAGTAGCCTGCATGGCACATGAGTCATGAAATTGCAACAGGATTCAGACACAGACAGCAGGATATTGACACAGACAGATTCTGCAGAATCCACCCGCCCATGCATCAGTGTATGAGGGCAGGTGACCAATTTCCCAGGTCAACCATTCTACTCTTCAGTTTTGACAGACAGTAGCGATCACAAGACTTCAAATTGGCTGTGAGTCTCCAACATGAGCTTCTCAATACCTGCTGGTGTTAACTGCGTGTGTTGTCATGGTATAGGAAAGCGGGATGCAACAGCCCTTGCCGAGGCATCTTGGAACGGCCCCAGCCCTGGCTGGATGGAGCAGCTGGGTGCCCTTGGGTCTGTCAACAGTGATGGGCAGCATAACAATGTAAGACATGGCATTACCATCGTCACTTCTGTAACATGACCTGTACATGCGTCATACAGCATTGGTTTTGTCAAACAAACTCTTCTGCATCACATCCATGCATCACTCCCTTGTGATGCAAGAGTGACTCCTGTCTCTCCTCACTATCATTCACTTGTTCATCCCTGCATTCATTTTTACATGCTTCCTCTAGCAGGGCAGGCCCTGCAGCCCTGCCTTGGTACATCTGTGCTGTGCTGTGCTGTGCTGTGCTGTGCTGTGCTGTGCTGTGCTGTGCACTAGTCATCTGCAATTTCTGCCATCAGATCATGCTTGGACTACTTTCATCTGCTGCTGCAGGCCACTTTGCTGCCCTCTCTGTTATCCCTGACCAATTTTGCTAATAACAACAGTCTGGGCAGTTTCACCAGTCACAATCTGGCTGACGTTTCCACACTCTCATCTGTCCCTGGGGAGGAGATGATCCCTGGGATGGACGCCAAGGCTAGGGGTGAGGAAGGCAAGGGCACTGGGACAGAGCTGCTGGGACCAGCCTCGGGGCAAGCCCTCCAGGGCCTTGGCAAGGGTACCTTTGGGGGTGGGGCTGACTTGACCGAGTGGGGTCAGCAGAGGAATCCTTGGGATGATGGCAATCCTCAGGAGACTGCTGGTCCATCTGGCAGACGCAATCAGGATGAAGATAAACACGACGATTCTGACCAGTACCAAGGAATGTTCTGGAAGCAGCTGCAGCAGCAACGCCAACAGCAGCAGAAGAGGGAAGATGGTTTCGGCAACGAAGCGTCCCAGCAACAGCAAAGGAGGGAAAATGGGTTTCACGTCTCAGGGTTGGCAAAATCTGGCGGCCATGAATCTGCAGTCGCACACTTCACTCAGCTTCAGCGGGGCAGGACGCCGCCAGGCAGCCCCTATGACGAGCCAAATCAAGCCTGGACCAGGGCTCCTTCCAGCAGCCCTCAGCCTGAGCCCAATCACGCCAGAAGCAGACCCTCCAGTGGGGCCCACAGGGACCCCAGGGGCAACCGCCCTAGCAGCCTCTCTCATGAGCCGGATGAGGCACAGGGCAGGGCTGCTTCTGGCAGCCCTAGGCATGATCAGGGGAAGAGCAAGCCAAGCACATTCCTGTCAGAGCTTGCGCAAGCCATACAGCCTTCAGTGAAGGGCAAAGACCACAGGTGGCTCACACAACATTGCACCATTATTTTGTCTGCTTTTCAGTGTAGTGCTGTGCTGTGCTGTGCGATGCTGCGCTGTGCTGCGCTGCGCTGTCACATGTGCGCATGTGCCCATATGCTTCGCATGTCTTGCTGTGTCCCATGCAGTAGTGCGCTGTGCTGTGCTGTGCTGCATGCTGCTGTGCCATGCTATGCCAAGCTGTTTAGGACAAAATGTCCGGATTGCTGTGCTCTGCACTTTGCTGCAGCATTGCAAATGGGCTTTGATATTGGTTGCACCATATGCAGGTGAAGGGTCAGCTATCATCATCTTGACCTCGTGTGAGCAGATCATCCATCGCATAAGCACATCATCAACCTCATCAGCAGATCATCAAACACATCAGTAGGGCTCCAACCGCATGAGAATGCTGTCAAGCAGCACTGATCAAACACTGTGCCTTTTGTGCAGACAAGCACAGCAGAAGAGGAAGAGGAACCTTGCCAGCAGCGATTTGCCTCACAAGGCAAAACAAAGGTGGTCTGTTAACGACAGCCTGCCAGCTGGCGCTGCTGAAGCAGCCCCTGATGGGGCATCTGAAAGGGCACAATCTCAGCAGCAGCCCTCCCCTTGGGGGGGTGCCTCTGCCCCAGGACCCTCAGATGATGCTGCAGGTCTGCATGGTGACAGTCAAAGAGTGCAAACACAGGGTGATGCATGGGACAATCCCAGTAATGGGCTGTTGGCTAGAGACCACCCAGATCAGCTTTTAGGGTCTGGCCCATCAGATATGTACAACAGTAACCCAGACGCCTTCCAGGCTGCCGTGAAAGGATCATCTCAAGATCATCCACCAGATAGGGGATATCAACACAGATCAGCCAGTCCGCATGCAGATGATCCTGCCTGTATGAGTCATGCTGTGACTCAGAGTCATATGCCTGGGGTCGCACATGATCTGAATCGTATGGTGGATCACATGACTGGTCATCTGCACAGCTCTGCTGATGAGGATGATGCTGAAGCAGAAGATGAAGAGGCCACAGCTGATGAGAGCACTGATTCTGATGGCAAGCATAGCCAGCCTGATGTAGATGTTGTCAATTGACATACCATAACTCTGACCTTGGCTTCTAAGTATACCATGTGCAAGCATGCAATTGGCACCTTGTGTGTCAACCGTGTTAACACTTGTCTTGCTTTGCCCAATACTTTGTGGGGTTCAATTCGTTTACTGATGTCAATCTTGAGAGTTCAGATGAGTTGTGGGTTGCAGTTTGGGTACAGAATGCTCAGAAATATCTGTTACTGACATTGCACTTGAGAGAGGTGTGTCACTGATCCATGGATCTCAACATGATCACCCCTGCAGAGTTGAGGATGTCAAGTGTGATAACAGCATGGTGGGTCATGTTTCAGTCAGACACTTTTGTACATGCCTGTCTCTGTGTTCTTTTGCCAATATTGGCTGAGTCAATAGTTGCCTGTCTGTGCAATGCATACACTCAGTGTGTGACATTGAGCTCAATACACCGTCATCACAAATTAACAAGATACCAAGCTGACACCAGTGCAATGGTACCATAAGACAGCAACAATTCTGCTTCGCGTGTTTGGTGTTCTCTGATATGTACCTGCAGCTGACTCAGCCTGATGGCTGATTGCTCACGGCTTATTTGCAACTGCATATTTGTACTTGTACTAGCACAACAGTACAGCCAGCACAAAAACTGCACTTTCAGTGCTCTGTATTTCAACAACTAAGGCAACAGCAAAGAGGTCTATATATATATTGATCACCAACACAGACACTCTGGGTGCAGTACTCGACCAGAAGGATCATCTGAGGGTCTATCGTCCTGTCCCGAAATGCCTTGATATGCTGTTGATCTAGGTCGTCAACAGCCCATGTGCAATACCCGCGCGCTGAGAGGACATTTAGACCCGTTTTGTAGTGTGGTCTGCTGGGCTTTGTTGCTTGACTTTTCCAATGCAGGATGAGACATGCTGGGGAAGTTGCCAGTTCGCATGCCATTTTGCAGCAAACATCACTGCTTATACAATGATTAACAGTTTGAATCACTGCTTTTTGCATACCCTGGTGATGAAGGCATACACCCCAGGTGTGTCTGCTGTACATTATAAGCTTGTTGACAGATGCTGATCAGTGTCCCTCAAGTTCAAAGTCGGACTGCTGACAAATGCTGTGCATACAGAGTGGCGCTGAGTTTGGAGAACCTGCAGCAGCTATTGACAGCAGAGCTTCCGGCAAGCGTAAAAGCGCTCTGCTTTCCAAGGCTCAGCGACACTGCAATGCAAGACTGATGATGAGTTCGTGGGGGTTGACCGCATGGCCCGTTCAATCACCCTGCCTTGTTGGCTTAAGAACCCTGTGTTGCAAGCTCAGCAAGCTTTGCCATTATACATACTGATTACTGAGCACCAAGGTCATGCGTGGATAGAATCGCTCAAAGCTCTAATTGAGCTATGCATATGCATGTAGCGTCTGTGAGAGTATTGTGATGCTGTCGACACCAATTTTGCATCTCGATAGGAAAACATCACAGCCCTGCAGCGAGATGTGCTAAACTTTGGAAGTGCACAGGTCGTGTTCATTGAATCATCCAAGTTGCCAAGCAGATTGACCTCAAGAAACGCTGCTAACATATTGCAAGGCTTGTGACAGTACTGTTCTGTCAATTTGAAAACATGTATGATAAGAATTTTCGTGTGGACAGCAGATTTTGTACATGGTATGTATTACAAGCAGCAATGCCGCTGTTTGCTGCTACTGCTAGGGTGTTATGCCACTTGTTTCAAGCTGCTTTTCATGACATGTCTTGGTGTTTGCAGCACTCAATGACAGCCAAAAGGGACCTCCAGATCTGACAATATTGCTAAACTAGTTAGTACTGCTAACTTGAATAGCTATGAATTCAAGTTTGCCAACCATATATGGTGGTGTTGTAATAACACCATGGCCATCTCAGCCGCTAGCAATGCAGGCAGGAAGTGCACAGGATCACAAGCGTGGACAGGATGCACGACGAGGACGTGTGGCCATGTAGCATCCCAAAAACAGGTTGTTGCATTAGCAACAGCAGCAGATGCTGCATCTGCAGCAAAGCAATTCAAGAGTCAGCACCTGTTTTGCAGCAAAAACAGAAAGCAATGAGATCATATGCACCTGACAAGTGCCAGGAGCTGTGCACAACCCGAGCAAGTCTGTAGCCACGATGCTCCAACAGCTATGGTTCAGGCTCCAAAGGCTGTGTCCACCGTGCCAAGCTCCAAAACGGCTGTATCTCCCGCTCCGAAGGCTGTCAGGTAGGCCACAATGGCTGTGTCCACTGCTCCACAAATGCTGACATACAGCTGCGAAACCTCCGTCACGATCACTGCTGCATCCAGATCGTGACACCGCCACTCTGCACGGCATGCAAGTGTCAGACCGGCGCAGCAGTGCATGTGGTGGTGCGCAGGCAGGCCAAAGTTCACGTCCTTACCACGGTGAGGTGAGGCTCAGGCTTGGAGCCTGGCGAAGCCTGTCCTAGGCTGCTCAGCTCAGCGACCAGGTCAGGATCAGCAGACTCCAATGGCTGGCTTCAAACCCTTGCCACAAGAGAGCAACAGGGCGAGCAGTAGTCAGTAGCTGTTGTCCTCTTCTCCAGAACCTGCTTCCAACCTGCAAGTCAGCTTGTGATCCTGGCATACAAGAACTAATGCACACTGAAGACATCGATCGTACTAAACGAGAATCAGAACTGCGAAGATACCTTGCAAGACAGGCGAAATCTGAGAATCCAAGAAGTTGCTGCTGTGAGGAGGCCTTTACTAAGTCCGTTCTCATTTTAAATCCGCGACGGAATAAAAAAGCTTGCTTGGGGCACTGCTCGGTCAAGATTAGTCCTGCCAGCGCCCCTGCCTTGACCGAGCAGCCCTTGTCAGTGCCCCAAAGCAAGCACACACAGCCTTTTTAAAGGCCTCCTCACAAACATTTCAAGCAGCAACTTCTTGGATTCTCAGATTTCGCCTGTGGTTTGCTGTAGACTTCCTGACACCTAAAAGACGTCTTAGAAAGTCCCGATGCAAAGCTTCTGCTGCTGCACCGCATTTGGTGTCCACTCCCCAGACTTCGCAACCATAGCTCAGGATGGGTAACACCAGAGTATCAAACAGCTTGCACTGCAGAGCTGGATCTCGTATGCCCAGAAGTGAACATCGCCGTCCCATAGCAAATAGAGCCTTTCTTGCCGTAGCTACCAGAGCATCTGTCCCAAAGGTCAGTTTCTTGGTGGCATGCAAGGCAAGCCCCAAATACTTGTAGCTCTCCACCATTTCCACAACTGCACCACTGAGCACAAAGTCACACACGTCACTCTGCCACCACTTTTGTCTTACTGAGATTGACTGTAAGTTGACGTTGTTCACAAAAGCTGGCTATTGCATCAAGCTGCTTTTGAAGTCCTGATGCACTCTCAGACATCAGAATGAGGTCATCGGCATACAAAAGCAGCGGCACCATAACTCCCATGAGTGTAGGCGCGTCAATGTCAGCAGTTTCAAGCAAATGTTTCTCCAGCCCATCAACATACAAACCAAACAGAGTTGGGCTCAGCGAACACCCTTGCTTCACCCCCATGAGACATCTGAAGATGGCAGAAATGCCTTGTGATGACCGCACTGCTGCGCTGTCGTGTGCATACAGAGACTTGATGATGTCCAGGATTCTGCCATGAACACCAGGTTCCTCCAGCACCTGCCACAGCACAGCACGAGGTACAGTATCGAACGCTTTCCTGAAGTCCACAAAGCAGCAGTATAGCTTGCCAGCTTTCCCTTTTGGTCTAGACTGTTTCTGTTTATCAATCAGTGACCTCAGAATGAATATGTTGTCGGTCGTGCGGAAGTCTTTCTTGAAGCCTGCCTGCCCCTTGGATTTGACAGCATGCTCCTCAGCCCAAGATGCAATTCTCTGCTCTAGTATCATTGCAAACCGCTTAGCAACCACACAACCCACTGTGATGCCTCTGTAATTGCCCATATCAGATTTGTCACCAGACTTGTAAACCGCAGTAATCAGCCCAACAGACAGACGTTCAGGGAAGTGGCTGGCAAGCATGCAATTAAACAGCCACAGCAGGCACTGCTGCACAAGATCCTCCATCTTTGATCATGTCTGCAAGGATGCCATCTATGCCAGGACTTTTGCCACGTTTCAAGCGCTTGATGCACTGACTCAGCTCATCAACAGTAATGTCTGCATTGCGGCATGCATCATCTGAGCAAGACGTAGATACACCTGAGTCAGCAGATCTCTGGGGAGCCGACTGGGGCTCGGCTCCCATCAAAGCTCTGAAGGCCTCAAACTGCGCACTCAGCTCGACTGGGCATGCATTGCTTTGAGGTGCCTTAAAAGCCTTCAAAACTGGCTGGGATCTTTGGCAGACAGCTCACACAGCTCAGCATTGCGCTTCCGGGTCCATGTCTCCTTGACCCTGTCAGTCACGAATCGAAATTTGTTTTCAGCGACAACTTTTTCTGCTGCAGTGCTATGCGGGTTCTTGTACACAGCATCTTTCAGGTCGAGGGCTTCTCTGCAACTGTTATCAAACCATGGCTGGTGTTTGCGTAAATGCACACCATTGCATTTACAAGCTTGCTGCATTGTGTTTTGCGCTGCAGATTTCATGCATGCTTCAAGCTTGTCACACAAGACATCAACATTGAGCTTTTGCTGAATGAGTGGAATGAAGTGTTGCTGCAGCTCAGTTGCAAGAGGCGCTTGATATGCTTCAGCCTTCTGAACATCATATCTAATTCTGGCATCTGGTGCTGCAGATGAGGTGTGAGTGTGTGTGTTGCAAGGCGCTTTGTAAGCAATGTGCAAAAGCAAGTTGTGATCTGAACGATAGCGGGCAGCCTCATGCAGCACATGCAACGACTTTACAGCTGAAAAGCACTGTGCAGATGCAACAAAGTAGTCAATGGTGCTGCAGCAGCCTTTGGCATTCTGAAAAGTGAACTGCCCATACTCGTCCCCCGGAGTCCTGCCATTCAGGATGAGAAGATCAGCCTGTTGGCAGAACCCCAGTAGCTCAGGACCCCATGTCTGGGATCCCGGGGCAAGCAGGTCCTGGTTGCGCCTCTGCTGTATGTAGTCAGGTAGCTCATCCTCATCCACCGCAGGAGGCAAGAATAGGTCATCATTGAGCAACGAATGCACGTGCGGCAACTAAGCTGCCCCGACCTGGCCAGCAGCGAAATAGCGAAACCAGATACACACACAATCGGAGCTTTGCCGACTCTGTACAACTAGAGTGATAACCGACAGCGGTGCGATTGCTGGGCGGCCTCGTTTGGTTCTTCACGTCCGTCAGTAGTGGCTGCATCGCAACATGGGTTACGATCGCAGAGCTGTGAACACCCGCCGCAATACGGACATGAACAACTTTCCATCGTTGTTGCCTCAAGAAGTGGGCCCGGATTGGAGTGTAAGCCACACGTCGAGAGGCTGCTGAGCATGAGCATCAGCATCGACCACTTCACAGTCATCCAGGCTGAAATTCAAGCTTGTGGCAGCTTGCACACTATGTTTGGTTTTGTACAACAACACATCGCTTTGCAGATGAAGAAGCCAGTCGCCGCAGCCGAGCCTCACAGTCCCCAAATCAAAGTTGTGGAGAGGATGGGAGAGATGGATTTTGCAACTGAACGTGATGCTTCCAGGTTCACCATGAGGACTCCTCAGGTGCAACGTGAAACCTCTTGTCTTGACCTTGTGCATCATGCAGACCGTCCTTACCTCAAGCTGGTCAATGTAGGGCAAAAGTTTGCATGCACCAGCTTTCCTGGTCTCTCCGGCAAATGAAGAGAGGCCAAAGGAGGGACAGGTCAGCAACATTTGTGCAAAGCGCGCAGGAGACAGTCTCAACTCTGCTGCCTGATGTTTACAGTGCCTATGCAGGAGGAGGCTACGCCTGTTGCACATATGCCTCATGAATCTACCTCTATCCTCAGCACGGACCAGTTCACATATGACAGCTTATCTCAGTTGCATAAGGTGAAGTCCATGTCCAGCAGACGCGAATTGTATCAAAAGCTTGTCATATGTTTCCTGTCTTTTTTGCCTACAAGACTGTGTGCAGTTCTGTGCGTTTTGAGCTGCACACATTGTTCATGTGACGGCAACTACAATATGAATTCCAGTGTACAATAGCTTTCCACGTCATATCTGATGAACATAGCTCTCCACATCAAAAATCTCCTCAACACTGTTGTTCATGGTTGCAGGAAGGGTTGTCAGAATACTCCACCTTGAATCAATCATCTTTCATGCCACTACTTCCTGGGCCATGTGCTTCAGGACAAGAGGCAGGTGTGAGAATGGCATATATTCCCAAAGTGAGTTTCAAGTCCAAATGGCAAGCTGCTGGAAAGTATCATGGTTGCTGCCAACCAAGGCTATGTCATGCTGTGTGTCGTTACAAACATCGTTCATTTTTCATGCCTGGTATGATACTCAGCAGCTGCAGTTGGCTACTGTTGTGTTACAAACATGATTTGACCAACAAATTTCTTGGTACATGTGTCATGCCTTCTTGGGAAATGTGTGGTACATGTCTTGACGCAGTAAAGGCAAGCAGCCGCAAAATGAAAGCCACTTGGAAGCTTCCAGCCATTCGCGGCTGCAGGTTGCAACAATCACCTTGGGCATGAATGCAATTGTTGATACAGGTTGATACAACAGTCTGGTATTTTGCTCCAGACACTGTCTGTGCTGATACAGGTGCCGCCAGACATGCCAACACTTGCCAGCTTATTCTCAAACACAGACCCCTCACAACTTTGCAGCCCTGACAGCTGCCTCAAGTTTGGCAGCTTTGATGCAGCACCTTTCAGCAGTGCATTCAGCTCTGCAGCGTCAGCCATGCATCCCCCTGTGCCTATAACAGATAGCAGCCAGCAGTTTAAGGAATGGCAAGCTGTCTGCCGCAACAATCAAGATCGCTACCCAAACCCATATGCGCTTTTCCCCATGGATGTGTACAATTGTGACAGCTTTTGGCCGTACCCTGGACGCTGTCCTGAGGACGATCTGGATGTTGATGACTATGCAGCAGTGTGGCCACAATAACTAGCAGCTTCTGTGGCGGCTCAGGCCTGCCGTTAATATGTGTAACATACACGCAGCCTATTAATGTGCAATGTGTTTGCATGCGGCTTGCTTTTCTCTTCAGTGCTGAGCAGAGCAGGATATTAATGTCTAATATTAGTATTAATTGTGACATCCCAATGTTGTAGGACCAGCAGCTGCTGTGACATGCAAATTGCACAAAGTGTTCAATGAATGATCGAGCAAAAGCCAAGATGCAGCAATGACAGCTTCACATAAGCTGCGCTGTGCATGCATCTGCGCATTTGCATGCAGCAACAAGCCCAGCTTGCAGCCTGCAGGTGCTCAGCTTTTCCTGAAATGGTGAAGAATTTATTGACTCTCATGTCTGGCAGCATGACACGTACAGCAACTTGACTAATACTTATACATTACTAGGCTGCAGCATGCGTTCATGGAGAAGGTAGTACTACATACCATTACTGCACATCTGGGTGTTGAAATTGTCTATGCTAATACCAATGCCTGCTGATCGTGATTTCAGAATGTTGATAGTATTATGAGCAGCTGCTGCTACAATATGCAAATCTACAAAAGAGCAATCCAGTGGCTCAGAATCCTTATTATGTTTGTGCCTGCCTGCTGTACGCAATCTGCCGTGGAAGTATCATATGATGCATCAGCAAGGCCAGGAGCGATGAGTGCAGGGGAAAGAGAAACAAATGGCTACCGGAACCATTGTGTACAGTAGGACACTCATCTGGATCTAGTCAATTGATACGTGCTTATGTTCGACAGCATAGCACTAGCACTCGCAACAGGCCCACTGACTGTAGAACGTATGCAGATCACACCATGGCCATCAAACACTCGACTGTTTGAGCTCACCACGAATATCTTCCTCATAAGTCAGTAAAGCTGCAGTTGCCATTCCGATGAAGCTGAAGGAGCTTTTGGTTCAAGCTAATAGTACTGAAACACAAAATCTGACACATTGTCATGCTGTCAAGAAGGGTCACAACTTCACTGCATCTATGATCAGTATAATTTGTGCCAATACAAGGCGCATCGCACTGGTAGCTTTATCATTGCAAGCTTTATGTGCCACGTCTGAAAATTGTCGGCAGGACTGCTGAATCAGTCACTGTCTTTGCATTTCTTGATCACTCACTTCTTCGTTAGTTGTCATATCCTTCGAGGATCACTTGCTCTGTTTGATAGCACAGTGGCTACATAAGCTGAAGACTTGGCTTGTCCCTCCAAGCACAAGCGCACCAACCAGGAAAAGGAAGCAGCTCCATGCGATGACAGCCCAGCCAAACAGCAGCCCGGGTATTGAAAGTCCAAGAGCCAGCCACTGAAACAGCCAAATGGCTATACAGCGCACGTCTTCGTACTCCATGTACGGTAGTGTAGAGAAGTGTGACTATTCACGGATACAGATCTTGTCTGTGGTGCATTAAAGGAGTGAACTGAATCGATTTGTCCACTGCAGTCTTCGCCAAGCACGTCCTCTGCACTTCCTGCCGGCAAGCTGCGACTGTACAGGTCAATCCTCTGAAATCTTAATCAGCACGCATTGCGCAAATTTGCACTTCGGACTCCGGCGGCTTCTCTTTGGCTCATTCAAAATAAACAGCAGCGCTGCCGATACCGCAAGTATCAAAGACGTGTTCACTACCACCAGCAGACCAATTGCCATGAGGTCCAACCTAGCAGGACATGGTGAACATGAGATCTGTCAGGTCCGTGTTATCAAGGTCTGCTGTGGTATCCGCCCTGTGCTGGCAGCCTGCATGATCAAGCTTGCACCATTGTCAGCACAGGTGCTGGAACGCTGACTCAATTATTGACATTGCCCTTTTTTATATCCTAGCCATACACTTGGTGCTCGTTGACACTGTGTGTGTATAACAGTGCATGCTTCATAAGGTGCTACCTGCTATTTCAGTGTACTGAACTCCATGCAGGCGCCGCTACGAATCGTGGCAGCCTGTATCTAGTCTCTTATATGCCTTACCACATATCTAAATGTTAGTATAAAAACGCTGACGCGAGCGTGCTTGTGTGCAGGTGCCTAGCTTTTGCACACAGCATCAAGGGACGCAGTTTGAGCCTGTTCTGGTGGGCAAGAATGTGGCCAACAGGAATGCTTTACCTCTGATAATCTTTGAGGCGTACACATTGTTCACTACTCTGGCTATTGTATCTGCAAACTTGATTGCCTGATCTGTTGTGCTTGCCTTGTTGAGCTTACGTTTTGCCTCAAGGTGATTTGGGTACCAGACGGGCTAGCAAATACGTCTGTGTGATGTGCCTGATGGCATGTGAAAGATCATTTGACCATGCATGTCACAAAGAGCAGTGTCCTTCTCCTCCTGCAGCAGTATGTGCTGCCTGAGTCTGCATTTGACACCCTTTGTATATGGGATCAAGGGACAAACAAACAGACGCAGACATCAGGAGCAGACCCAAACTCAAGCAAATGCAGAGGTATGTGACATTGCTGTGCTGCCTTGCACCAGATGTTCTGTGTTGACAGCCTTGGACTATACAGTATGTGCGCATTGCATCAAAGTCTGTGCGTCGTTTCTGCTGAGCAAATTTGACTGACACTTCTTGTTGTCTTGTTTCACACCTTATGCCTTGTGCATTGTCCTGCCTGCTGCACTTGCTGACTAATGCACTGTTGCTGCTGCGATCCATGAATGTGTATGAGCACACCATCAGTGCTGCGGCACATCCTCTCATGTTCAAATCTCACACTTCTGATGTGACATGTATTGCAGGTTGTCTGCATGGATCAAGCAATGTTGTCAAGCATCAATCACACAGCTGCTGCCTATCAGACCACAGCTGCAAGAATTTGCCCAAACAGCTGCATCCAAAGGCACAGCTGGCAGTATCACAGCCAGAGCTGCTGCATCTATGCCAGATGTCTGATGCACAGTCTGATAAGGTCAAGACACACTGGCATTAACAGCACACCTAATGGTCAGAGACACAGTGCATGCAGCTGTGACAGCATCTTGTGGCATGCCTTTCTACACTCTCAGTCAGCACTTCATCCTGCATTTGGGCATGCAGCAATCCATAAGACGGCTGGAAAATTACACAACAAGTGCTTCATGCGACACGGTGATCTTCAAATCAGGTGCAAATCAGCCTGGTCAGGAACAATCAGCCGTGCAGTTGTCCATGGTGCCTTTAATTTCAGTTGCAGTGATTCTCAGTGTACAGCACAATGGCTTCACAGGATGGGTGCTGACCTGGTGATAAGTCTATGTAGGCACTGAGTTGTGTTGGCACTAGCTGATAGTTCCAGGGTTCTAAATTATGGAGCGTTGAGACACATGGCATGGCTGACATGCCTGTGATCTTCAAAGCTAGTATTGGCTTGCCCACTTCTCCTAAACAGTTGTGCGTTGCTGTCAACTTTGGCAATACCTTGAGGTTGATGAGGCTGTCCCAGTGGACCCAAATCTGATGTGTGATGGTAGTGCGCTGTGACCACAGAGTACAAAAATAATTTTAGCTCTGCAGATATGTCAAAGTTAGCACCTGGGTGCACAAAGTTGAGTTTGCACACGCTGCTGGGTAGCATAGACTGTTCAACTATACACTTTCAACATGGCATGTTGAACATGCGTCTGCCTCTTTAGAAACCGTCAAGCATAGAATTGAAGCTGATATTCTGAAACAGGTTGAAAGCAACGTTGATTGTTAACACTGATATAAATAGTGCACTCAATTTTCACAGCTTTTCCGAGGCAGAGGAGCTGAGTACACACACAATGACAAGGATGTCTGCTGCCTCGTTTTGCTTGCAGTCTGAAGTTTGTAATATGTACAAAATGTTTGTACATGGAGGAAGAAGTTCAAGGACACAGTCATTACTTTTATAGGGTGCAAACAGTCTTGTCCAGCTGGCTCAGCCTGCTTGTCATATGCATGCTGCGTGTTCGCCATGAGACTGTGCATTCTACTTGCCATCTCCTTCTTCAAATCTGCAGCGCTTACATTTGAGGCTTGCAATGGGGCCAGATGGACATCTTGCAACCTCACGATTTGCTGCTGCCCAAAAGCTTCTTGCACCTGCTGCACAGCTTGGAAGTGTCCACATTGTGTAGTAAAAGGGTACTGCCGTTGTTGTCATGGGAATCGCAGAGCCCATATATGCTTCCCAGACGTTACACATTGCAGCACTTCCCTGACTTTGGATGATAAGCACCTTTTGCTCAGGCCAGTGCAGATGTCACTCACCTTGCCAGGGACGTTGAACGGTCATAGGCAAGCTGAAACCAATTGCCCTAAATGCTTTATATTTAATTAGTTCCACACATATGTATGAAACAAAGTTGTGCGATGTGAACAATGTCACAATGCACAGAAGCATGAAAGCTGCTGTTCACAAACTTTGAGATGGTAGATGGTGAGGCAATGAGCGAAATAGTACAAGCGAGTAAGGGATGCCCTGGTATGAAAAACAATTGGTGTGCTCATGCTCTGCTGCGCAGCAAAGCACACTTGCTGCACACTCAAAAGTGTAAAGTATGGTATCAAGTGTAGCTAATCGTTTAAGAGCGACACAACTGTTGTCAAAACGGATTCAGTTAAATTTCCAGGTAATGCACATGTAAAGAAACAATGTACAAGCATAGCAAGGCATGAGCTTACGAGGCAGGCACTTCTTGCATGTGCTGATCACGATGCTTCCTCTTCATCTGTGTCATCTGTGCTGACATGTAGGGACAAGCGCAAGCAGCGCCTCCAAACGGTGGTGACCACCTGCAAAATGGTTTGCAAGAGGCTCTATGTTGACATGGACGCAGTACTTTCCCCTGACACGTCCGCAGGGACAAACGTAACTGTAAAAGTGAGTTGCTGCAGCCCGCTTGCACGTCAACGCACGTTCGGGCCTGTTCGACATAGGGCTGGCCTCCAGGTACCCAAGCTTGAGATATTGAAGAGTTTCAGCCATCGCTGCCTGCAAGAGGCTCTGCAAAAGAGGTACCAACAGTTGAGCCGCAGCCTAGACCCTACAGACGAAGAGCTCGTGACTTTCATCGAAAACACCGACTTTGATGACAGTGCTCCCCACTGTTACCATAACCTCCGGACCTACCTGCTTTTGGGTGACAAGGGGCGGTTATCTAATGGTACGACTTCTTGCTTAGCCTTCTTCACTTTCCTGGCTTGCTGCTTTTGCCTTATGGCTCAGTGAAAGGCCTGCTGTCATAAGGCCAATCCTGGGGTACAATGCACTGCTGCTGGGGTACAATGCCTATGGAGGAGTATGAAAGGCGCATGGTTCAAGCTGCTACTGATCGAATACCGACGCCTGTGCTTAAGAGACTGTCAAAACTTGCACGGGACTCCTTTGAGGCAGCTGTGGATCAAGATAGGTGAGGTTGCAACAATGCAGTATGTATTGTGGGATTGAGCTGCAGCCTATCCTTGTGCTATGGTGAATGCAGTTGTTGACTGTAAAGGAATGTTTGTGCTTACCTGGTCCTTTATTCATATCTGATGCCTTTCTTTGTGCATAAAACACTTGCGACCCATGAGAGCACGGGTGCATTTTTGCAGGTGGGGAGGTTATAGGTTGATATACGATTTTGGTGCTGGCTACAAAGACCGTAACACAGGCAGATTCTGTTTCCATCCAAGCATTCTTGAAGCAGAGTTTACCACACCAAGCCAATCTGTAGATGATACCCAGGTTGGCTATTACACATGGTGCATGTTGTGCTACAATGGCATACCTTTCCTATGTGTCAGGGTGCATTGTTGTCAGGCTTGTCAATGAGGGCTACTTTTCAATGTGAACTATAGGATGACTTGAAGATTGAGCAAGAGACTGCGCAAGACACTGAGCCTAGCAACAAGAGAACTAAGGTGTCTCACGAGCAAGCTAATGCAAGCAACCAAGTTTCTATGTCGTTTCTCCAAGACACAACAGGTCACAGCCTCCTTGTAGTTGTTACAGCTGTTATATACCAACCTTACTCTATGTGCATGTCAACCCGCAGCTATGTATTCCGTGACTGGCAGATGTTCAGTTTCACAGTGCAACATATTGTTTTCCTGCTATGATACTAGTATAATGGAAAGCCCTTTGGACGAGACTCTTGTGGTGGTTGTGTGTAGAATATGTCAAGTTATGCCTTTATAGTGGAGAGATTATTAGTCTGGGTTGTGATGCATGTCATTCACGATGTATGTACTTAGTTGTTGAGCGTAGCGAGCTTCCAAGTGTATTGATGCCGTTCCCTTTGGACTCTTTCTAGGTGTTCTTGTGTTGGGTTGCAATAAGTCTCAGGGCAAAGCGTCTCAGGGCAAAGCGTCTCAACTTGAGTTCCAGTAACATTGACTACAGTTCTTCTCCCCGACCAGGCAACACTCACATTGATTACGTTGTGTAGCAGCTTGCGCTTTTGAGGTCTGTATGGTTGTCGTTGGTGCTGTCTGCATGCATCCCACCTGTTCACGTTTTCAGTTTCTTGTGTTGCAGGTAACCCTGTACTTGCGGCAGGCATTTCTCTTGTAGAGGCTGATCTGGCAGACATGTTTGAGTACATGGGGCAAGGAGTGACGGCCGACATCCTTGTTCAAAGGGGAAAGATTTATGATGAGAAGGGTGGGCCTTACAAGGCCTTCAAGCGATTGCATTGGAAGCTGAAATTGCCTCAAGGTGACTTTTCTCAGATTGAATGTACCTGCTTGGTGATACCTGAAACCTTCAATTGCTTTGCCAATTGGTTTCCCATCTGAGCAAGAGAAGTTTATGTACATGCACAAGCACAGCATGCAGAAAGAATACCATGCAATAGGGGTTAGGGTTTAGGTACAACCTCTTGTTTTCTGCTGTAGCATGAACACAAGATGCAAACAAGCACATTCTGCTGTAGCTCAAGCACAATTTTAATGGCAAGAAGGCAAGTCTGTTTTCCTCAAGCTCAAACCCACTGTGCAGCCACAGAGCAGATTTGATTTTATTATGTGCACAGCTGTCACAACAGTTTTCTACCATGCATGCAAGTTGTTGCGCTTGCAGAAAGCAATCACACAGCCAATTGTGTTGAACTTAAATCATCCAATGTCAGCCACAACTTATGCGATGTAGCTTGTCAAACATACATGATCATTGGTGTCATGTTGCCCACCATGTTGCCCACCATCTTGACCACGTGGAAACTTTGGGCAGCATAATGCAGCTGTCCTCCCAAGCATTGTATATATATATATACAGTCATTTTGAGGATACGCTTCGCTCATATGTTGTTGTTGTCATCAATGTCATACGCTCTGTACGGTAGAAACCCTATACAGCTTGTTGTAGCCTTCCAATGCCTTGTGTTCACATTCTGTGCATGGTCAAGCTCTGGCCCATGAACTTATACACCAGAGCGTGCAAACATGCAAGTGTTTTCAACAAGGTCTACCACCCACATATCTTCCTGATTCCATTTGTTGATTGGTCGTGCAGCCGCAAATGTGTGCCAATGGGCAACTCATGTCTGCCTGGAGTTGTCCCCGTACAACAAGACATCAGGGCCTGTCTTTGGCCAAGGTGATGACCATCATGCCTTCAGCGACGAGGAAGATTATGGTGAATTTGATGAGCGCATCATATACCCAACCCACACCATACCTAGCATGTTGGCACTAAGCGCCATAGCAAGCCTCAAGGCTGACTCTACGCAGAGTGTGGAGAGCATGTCTTCTTCTTTCTCCTCATCAGCAGCCCATGACGCATTACAACAGCTGTTTAAGGAGCTGCCAAAACTCAGTGAATCAGAAGGCACTTTGGAGGGAACTGGGAGTCCAGATGAGCAGATGGGTCTACAGCCAGACCACCTTCACTCAAACCATGGCAAAGGCGGCTCCATAAGTTGTCACGTGCCCAAGCCACATGGGTTGGCAAGCGCATTGCAAATCAACATTAGGGAAGTGCTTGGACATGGAAACACTGCAACAATCTATGCAGGTAGGTTTTTGTCACAAGGAGCTGTTGCAAGCCAGTCTTGTTGATAGCCATTGACAAGCGCATGCAGACTTTCAAAATTTGATTGGGCGCCAATTCCGCAATGAGCCACCTTGTTTGTCATGCTGAAGCCCTTACGAGCTGACAACAGCCCTCATGAAATGCTCACATCTTGCGGCTATTGCTACCCGCACTGTTACACATGAAATCTGGTGAATTGCTTAAAGCCCAAATGAGATGATGCAACCAACTCAAGCTGTGTCTTGCATATAATCACCTGTAGTTTTGGATTCTTTTTGGACTGTAATGCAAGCCTTGTCCCGCTTCACCAGATTGTTTGTTGCATCCTTAAACAGCTTCAGACAGCTTGTTGACACATGTGCTTGAATGTGTTCGATGACAATCTGGAATTCATAGCACCACTCAAGGGAAATGGCTAGCATGGCTCACGTGATTTGTCATTTTGGCATTGCATGCAGTGATGTTGTGATGACTCTGTCAGACTGTTGTGGAGATGTGACTACACTGGTTGGGTCATTGTCATGGACCTCCTCTAGAGGCTCTTACCACAGGACTTATGGCCTATGTTTGTGCAGGTCACTATGAAGGCAAGCCTGTTGCTGTGAAGGTCACTAAGCCGTACCACAAGGCTCATCACATGTACTCTAAAGAGTTGAGGATCCTGCAAGAGGTTTGGGCCTACCAAGAGACTCAGAAGATGCCAGAGATTGCTGGAAAGATGGTGTCAAAGCTTCATGCTTTCCTGCGTCTTCCAAACGAGACCTTTGTATTGGTTGTAGATCGGCAGCAACAGTCATTGAGCGACTACATGGATGAACATGGGTGTGTGCCTGAGGAGCTAAAGGAAAGGCTGTTGGCATCATTGAGGGTGTTGCACAGTAATGGTGTTGTGCATGGCAGCCCAAGGTTTGACAATGTCACGGTCAAACCTGGCAGTCAGGACATCTGTTGGATTGATTTGCAACGGACATTAGTGCACAAGTACACATGGCGCACAAATCCTCGAAAAGAGGTGTACGACATATCAGTCGGGCCATGGCGAGAGAAGACTCATGATGAGCAACTTGCTGAAGGAGCAGAGGCAATGGCTGAGGATATCTTAGAACAAGTGAAGCTGAAGGCACAGGAATATCAATACGTCTCTCGTCTGTTGGATGCAGACTACAGTCAGCTTGACAAAGACTGTGCCAGTCATCAACGGTCACACTTTAGCCGCTCTTACAATGCTTGATTGAGGCCAAAGTTAGCATGTAATAACATGGTGCTAACAGATCTCAATGTGGCATGTCTGAAATGACTGATGCAAAACCTTTGAGCCAATGCAAAACTAAAGGTGCTTGGATCATATAGACAAGATCTGCTGTATTTGCATTTTGGCCTGAACCATCATAAGGCCTGTAGCTAGCTTCATGAACAGGAGCGCATGTGGTGCTCTCAGTTTTTGTACATAGCCACTACACTCACAAACAATGATCGAAAAGCAAGTGCCCTTCTGCCAATATGTAATGAGACTCAAGTGTAGTCTCTGTCTACTGTACCAGCTAACGGCTTCCGCAATTGCAACTATAAGCATGCACATGGAGACATTGAGCATCAAGCAGGCTATCAACAAATCGAGGCCATCTCACTTTCTGGCATTCTGTGCTGCAGTATGCAACTACGCCGCACCTGCCACAGTGTTGCAGACCTGTTTCCTCACAGACTACGCAGACGCAAAGCATGTGGGCAGTGTGCGAGCACTGTGCCGGTTGCATCAGCTGTTGCACAACCAAGCTGTTGCACAACCAAGCTGTTGCGTAACCCCGAACTCAAAAAGTATAAGCCTGCTTACTGATGGAACATCAGCTGTCACTAGCATGCTATGACCCAATGTAAGGGCCAGTTGTCAATCTGAAGCTCACTGATCTCACGGAGCAGAGCACGCAGCACGTGCTCATTGCGTCATCCATGGCTGCAAAGCACTACCGCAAGGCCTGACGCACCAACTTCGAGCGGATCTGCAGCGATCCGAAGGACCCAGGTCGACTGCAGCGTAGCAATTCACCTCATGGCCGAGCGTGCACTGGCGGCAGAGGTCCCTGCAGACGCAAATGCCCGTAGGTCCTCACTCAGCGGTTGCCGCAAGACTGTTGGCTTTGGTTCTGCTCGTGAACCACTTATACATTTCTTCATTGGCTGATCAGCCTGCTCCATGCAGACTGTCCTGGTACAAGCAGCGAGACAGCTGGGAAGTCAGAGGCTTGCGCTGGATGTCCAAATCAAGAAATCTGCGCAACCGCACCAAAGGGCCCGGACCCAGACTTGATAGCCATAGAACAGCGCATGCGAAACATCAAGCACAAGATTCTGGTTTTGTCTGGAAAGGGAGGTGTTGGCAAGAGTACCTTCTCAGCGCAGCTTGCATTTGCGCTTGCTGCCAAAAGCAAAGAAGTAGGTTTTGCCCAGGATTCCCTGCACAGAAAGTCGACTGTACTGTTTAGCACACTACTGTTTGGCATAAATTTACTGGTACGCAATATTATAGCTATACAGTAATATATAATATACATGTGCACACATGATGATACATATAAATTTTGGCACATTGTAAGACTGGCCTACATTGCTGCAGGTCGGGCTTCTGGATATTGACATATGTGGGCCAAGCATACCAAAGATGCTTGGACTGGAAGGGGAGGAGATCCACCAGAGCAATGCAGGCTGGTCGCCTGTGTATGTTGAGGATAACCTTGGGGTTATGTCTATTGGTGAGCAGCTCTTTGATTTTATGTTTAGGTTTTTAGGGTTCAGGGTTCATCCAGCCCCAAACACTCAAACCCTTCTATGCTGCAAGTAACCCCTGTACATTCTGCATGTTCATGGATGTCACATGAATCAAGCTGACATGTCTTTGAACATGCATTGCTGTTGGCGCCTGGCTGCATCTGTTTGTGATGTCCCACATGTGGTTTCTCGCTATGCGCAATGACAAAAAGTTTGATGGCTTCATATGTAGCTGCTTGCAAACAGAAATCAGGCTGTGCATCACATGAAGTGCAACATGATACTGTCAGACGTGCCTCATGTACAGCGCAGCACAGCACAGCACAGCACAGCACAGCACAGCACAGCACAGCACAGCACAGCACAGCACAGCAGCACCTGCATCTTCATTCTTTCTTTCATCTCACTCACTGGCTCACTGGCTCACTCATTCACTCACTCATTCATGTGTTCAACCACACATGCATTTGCGTAGCACATGCCCTCCCTCAGGGTTAGGTATGTATAGTCCTGAGCAGACTTTCTGTAGGAGGCCCTGTTGTGGCAGATCATGCAGGACATGAAGATCTGCAAGATTTGCCAACATGCAGCACTGCTGCTTGCAATGTAACGTTGTCTGTGGTCTGCAGGCTTTATGCTACAGAACCCTGATGATGCTGTCATTTGGCGAGGGCCACGCAAGAATGCCCTCATCAAGCAGTTCCTGAAGGACGTGGACTGGGGCGTTATAGACTACCTGGTTGTTGATGCACCTCCAGGGTATGTGTTGCCCTGCTCTGATACATGTCTTGTTTGTTTGTGGCTTTTGGGGGGGGGTGGGGGGAGGGGGGGCTGGAAGGGGTTGGGGGTAGGTGACAATCTGGTAATCCATAGGCATGGGTACGCTGGCATAGACTACCCCATTGTCAGTGCTCATAATACTTTTATGGAAGACATTGTCATGACAAGCATTTCTTGTTGGACCATGCATGTCTTTTGTGTCTCACAATCATCCGCCTTACCTGAAGTTTTGAATCAAGTCAGACTAGACATCTCGTAGACTTGGTGTTTAGCAGCACAAGTCATTCTCATACATTCAAGCTGTCTGATGTATACGATAACTGCAACAGACACTACACATATGTAGTCATACCTGTCTTGCATACCGCAGAACATGCATGTTTATGCAACTTACCAGACATCACGATTATTGGTTGGGCTCAAGATTTACTGTTGTTATCCTGGGCAAACCAAGTACGCACATAGCAGTGGTTAGCCCACAATGATTTTACTTTCTTCAGGACCAGCTGGAACATGGGTTCATCATGCTATTCTTGCAGGACAACATCAACAGGCAATCATTTGATTAACTTTGACTGTACTCTTAGCTGTGTTTAAGTGATTTTCATTGTAATTGTTATCATTGCCATTATCCCATCATAATCAGTGTGGTTTTGTGCTGCAGGACATCAGATGAACACATTTCCATTGCACAATTCCTGAAGGCTTCAAATGTGGATGGAGCTATCATAGTCACAACGCCGCAAGAGGTTTCTATCATCGACGTCCGGAAGGAGATCAATTTCTGCAAAAAGGTACAGGCAGCTTGCTTGCATGATGTGGCAGCAGCCATTCAAGCATTGCCCCACTGCTTGTTACCCTTTGCCCATAGCCTATCGCCAGTATTTTTTTCCCATTGCCTATCCCCCATTGCTTATCGCCAATAGCCTGTTGCCTATCGTCAATAGCCCATTGTTCATTGTCCATTATCAGCACTGAATGGCCTGTACTTGCTGCTTATTTACACTTTGGATAGCGTCCATTGCTGCCCTTTCTGTAACTCTCGAGCAGAGTTTTGCAGCCACAACAGCATTTCCCAAACCCCTGCCGCATTTTGATTAATGGTTTGTGAATGGTTTGTTAGAAGTGGTTGTGGCTGCAAGACTCTGCTCAAGACTCACTGTGAGGAAAGCCATAGAAGCGTTTTTAAGCGATGATGCTGGTGCCCACATGACACATTTGCCTGCGTGCATGCATGCCAGTTGTTGTGTTCTCAAGACAGAGCCTCAGGCTGATTTGCCCCAAATGCATGTTGCACTGCAGCAACATATCCAGTGGTTTCTTGATGATGCACACATGAGACACCTTCCCGCCTTTGTGCAACTGTTCTGTTCACAAGAAAGAGCATCAAGGTGGCTTGGCCCATATGCAGGTTGGCATTCCTGTTCTTGGGGTGGTAGAAAACATGAGCGGTCTCAGCCAGCAGCTACACAAGTTCAAGTTTTTCACCACCAGTGCTGATGGTGCTCAACAAGATGTGACTCAGCAAGTGCTACAGCATCTTCCTGCTGAGCTTCAGGTGACATCACGCACCTCAACTTACCATTTTGTGTCCAGCTGTTGTGCACATGTATGCATGCCATACACTGTTCAGCATGAGCCTCAGCATTAGTGACACCAGGTGGTCTTGGACTAGCACAGTCAGGGCGACCTGTGAATCTCTCATTGACATTGAATGCATGCTTGACAGATGGAGATCTGCATGCTATTTCTGACGTGTTCTTCTTCTTGCAGAACTGCGTTGCGCAAACAGAGGTTTTCCATGCCAGCAAGGGTGGGGCAGAGCAAATGGCAAAGGACATGCAGGTGCCTTTCCTTGGCAGAGTGCCTTTAGATCCTCTCCTTTCGAGGGCTGCAGAAGAAGGCAGATCTGCCTTTGGCACCAGCAGCTCTAAAGGAGCAGAAGAGGACAGATCTGCCTTTGGTAGTGGCAATCTCAAGGGGAACAGCAAGCCGTTCATGCCAAGCTTGCCTGCTTTGCAAGCCATCATACATCAGCTGATGCAGCTGACAGAGGGCAGTCAGAATGGACAGCGTGAGTCAAATGGAGTGCAGAATGGGGGTTCGCATTGAAAACTAGCAATCAGAGAGGCCCTGAACCAGTCTAGAGTTCCTCAATCAGGCATGTATACATTAGAAGGTTTTATATGCCACTGAATGCGATGTGAGTGTACAGTCGCTCCCATCTGTTCAATTCATGTATGGAAGTGTTGCACGGAACCATCCCACCCCAAGATCCCTGGATATGTCATCCAGCATGTTAATCGCATCACCCCTTTGGCAGGCTGGATTTTCTGACGATTCATGTGAATTAGACAGAGCTGAACTCTGGCTGCTGCACAGAGTATGGTCTGTTTGAGACATGGTGTGACACCCAACATGTGCGCAGTGCTTCATTGCCGGCATGAGGGCTCGTATGACGTCCCAGATCTGGTCCCAGATTCAGATTCTTTCGCAACTTCCTGGTCAAGTCCATTGCATAGGTCACAGGACGCCTAACAAGCATGAGCAATGGTTCACGAGTTTTTGAGGCGTTCTTGTCCACAGGAAGTGCAGTTGTCGAAGTCCGCTTTATTCTTTTGCTTTGACAGCGACCATGTCGTCCCCCGCTGTAGACGTGTATACAGTCAGTTCGCTGTTTACCGTCGGGTCTCCGTCCAGAAGCGGTCAGATTGAGGCTATCGTTGTAGCAGCCTTGTATTTCATCCCCTTCTGTGCGCTGACCCTTCAGTTGCCCGCATGCAAGGGCAAGTACCACCCTGTTATCTCGACTGCCGTATTTGCAGCAGGTCTGTTTACGAAAGAATGACAGGCGGAGCTTTCCAGTCCTTTTGATAGGAAGGTGACAAAATGAAACGTTGCTGTGATGTTTTGCAGCGCGTGGCGTTGGATACATCTTCAGGGCTTTAGTAGAACGCAAGGTGACTAAGTCCAACTTCGAGGCTTACCTGATCCTATCAAGCGCAGCAACGTTTCTTTTCATTGGGGCCCTGGGACATCTGCTAGCCCACTGGTACATAACTCCCCTCAACAGTTATTCCATCTGTGCACCTGCTCAAGTCGTCACAAAACACCCACATTAGTGCACACCACCTTCCGGTGCATCACTGGCAAGCCCTCTACTACTATGCATCGATGGTCAACAGTCAGTACATCACTGCCTGGCTTTATAGTCACAGCACTGCTGCACTTGCCGTGCATTCCACAGGAATGACTTTACTAATGTGCCTTGACCATGTTACTGGCCATTTCCTGATGCAGGTTTGAGCATTCATCCGGGAAAGGTCACTTGGGCTACAGGATTCAAGTCAGAGCTGTCAGACTGCAACTCAACTATGCCTTCGTTGTGGAGCTTTTGAACTACTTGGGGGTCGCCTTTGCAGTCGTCGGTATCAGAGCAGCCTTCCTGTTGTCCACAGCCTCCACCCTCTCTGAGCTAGTTGACGCCCAACAGGGACGTACAACATCCAACAGGGTGAGTCTGCCTGCTCAGTTCTTGAACTGCTTTCCAGCAGAGTGAGTCTGCCTGCTCAGTCCATGATCTGCTCTTTGGGGATACAGATATGTCAATGTTTTGAAGAAGTCCCTGTTCTGTGTCCAATAGGGTGGGATACAGAAACAGCACTGCTTTTCTATTAACGCCTGTCATGCAGTGTGAAATTGCATTCAGCAATGTCAGGCAACTAAACATCAGGCGTTTTGACTTTAGGGAGATATCTTACATGTTTCATGTGTCTGGGCTGCTGTATTGCTGGTTGCACATTACCTGACCTGGCAAGACGCACAAAATTCTAGCTGTGCATGCATCAATGATGCGCTTGTTGTATGTGCACAAGCCATTGACAAGTGTTTAACGCAGCATTTTGCATCTGTTCCTAATATTGAATCTTGTTGTCAAGACAAAACAGGTCTAGCAATTATGGCTGTGCTTGCAGCATCAGCATCAGCTGGAAAGCTCTATTTGTGTGTTGCACTGGAGTGCCTGTGTATGCACAGGAATGTCCTGTACAGTCACAACTGCATATTGTGCCAAATCCCTGTGTTACCAAACGTGAGCACATATACCAATCATCATTCAGCTCCACTGCACGTTCAACTAGCAGTGTCTGCTTGTGCATGTGTTCAGCACATACATCCTTACAGCTTGCATGTCATCACACAAAAAATATGTCTCACTAAGTATCACATTGATCAGCAAGGCATTTTGCCAGAGGGTCAACGCTATCTCGCCAGAGGGTCAACGCTATTTCGCCAGAGGGTCAACGCTATTCCAAGTCATGCGGCTTATCCATGTCTTGTCATGAGACTTGTAATCAGAGGCTCAAAGCATACTGTCCTGTCATGACACAACTCACAGTAGTTCACAAACAGATTAGTGGATATGCAGATCATGTCCTGTTACCATCATCGAATAGTGTCATGATCCAGGTGCTATTGCAATTCAGGGCTGCCCTCCAGGTTGCGGCCCACAGGGGCGCTTCTGTTATCACAAGGAAATGCGCAACCACAATTCTCACATTTCCTGATGTCAATGCAGGGGTTCGTGGCGCTGATGGCGATCTACACACTCTGTGCCTTTGCATGCTGCCTTTGGAGCAGGCTCAAGGGGCCAACTGTCGCACCCAGATCGCCATCCAGAATGCTGGTAAGCACTTCCACCACTGCGTCTGTCGCTTCGTGCTCTCACAACCGCATATCAAGCTGCTGATGCTATACTAGCAGAGGTCTGTGTGAAGGAAGCCAGCATGGTGTTGCTGTCCAGCGAGGCGAGCCATGCAGCCAAGCGTGAGATTGTTTTGTGAATCATTGCTCTATGCAAAGCTTTGACAGCATGTGTGCTGTGCAAGCCTTTTGTAGGCCTGAGCTGTTTTGATGCTCAGCTCTGTGCATCCACTCATGTTCAGCAGCAGCAGCAGCAGCAGCAGCTTTTGTTTGCTGAGTGTCGTTCATCATCCTTGCTGCTGTGTGAGCCTTAGGATGCATGGCAGCCATATTGCGCATCTTGCCTTGACAAGAGGGATGCCCTGCTCTCATCACTTGCACAGTCATCTGCAGAGCATTGCAAAGCTAGAAGACACGTACAGTTGACACATCCAGTGGACACATATGCTGAGGTCTGCAGACTCTGCTCATCAGGCCTTCATGCATGAGCACCATAATGATAATGACCATCACCAACAAAGCCAAGATTGCATCTTTGTCTTGATCTTTTGTTGCACATCATGCCATGCAGGTTGGGTGTAAAGCAATTGCTTCTGAGCACCCTTTGGTCATGCTTGCAGGTTATTTCAGCTTTGTCAGTTGCTTGCATCTTCTTGCTGGTACGGACAGTATTCGGCCTTTTGTCCATTGACCACCACCAATACAGTAATCAGGCGAAGCTCTTGTATACACTGGAGGTGTTACCTGAGATGATAGCGCTGTACACTGTGGCAATCCCAGGGTTCATCCCCGGGATTGGTCGAGATGCTGAAGCCCATTTGGGGATCGCGCCAACCGGGACACAGGCATCCCCACCACATGTGAAGGTGCATCATGAGGGTGAGCAGATGAGCCGTGAGGAGGAAGCGAGTCACCAACAAGGGAAGGTTGTCACAGCATCCCTCACCACATGGCCACATGATCACCACATGGCCACATGATCACCACATGGCCACATGATCAGTGATCATCCCCGGGCCAGTGGACGTCATGCTTCTGCTGCTGTACATGAACAGCAACCAGATCAGGGCAACTTCAGTGACAGCCCTACTGTATTGTCTGGAACAGCCCCTTTGATACAGCAACAGGTTTCTCTCCAGGGGGCAACAGCCCCATTGCTTGGGCTGCAAGCGCCCCAGTGACCAGACAGTGACACAAATCAGAAGAAGAAGAAGGACATGAGTCAAAAAGTGGTTGGTAGCAAGCGGCAGAATGATTGTTTGTGCTTTCCATGCTCATCAGCTCAGCCTTCCTGATTTAATTAACAAACACAATCCTTCCAGATTGTGCTTCAGAGTTTATTTAGTACCTGAGGTGGAGAGTTTCTGCCTTCTGGCCACAACCATTTTCTGTTCAGAACAAGAGTGCTTGAGGCCGGCCTGCTTGATGTACGTACTCAGCTGTGATGACAATAGGATAAGCATTGCTACATCCAGAGGTGCACATGTGCTGTCTCTAGTATGAGGGTCTCCATCCTCCGCTGTTAATCACAAACATTGATATCAGTGCTGTACATGTATCAAGTAAAGCATGTTAACAGTCTTGCGCAATTGGTTGCTTCCTTGGTCCTATACTTGTGTTTGCAGCCCCTTTCCAGAGCTGCAAGAGCATACAGGATGTTTCCTGTCTTAGTGGTGAATGATACACTATGTGTTCACAACACATTCATCAGTTGTTTGCACGTGCAACCTAGTATATACACTGAAGCAGTTGACCTCTACATTGGCGACCAGTTGTTGACAGATAGTCCCTGGGCAGCCCGGTATAATACTTGGCTTCTCATTAAATTGACGCCGAAAGGTGTAGTCTAGTCTTTTCTTTTCTTGACAGATGGTACATTATTTTGCAGTACCTTGCAGCACTGCTGAGCATGTCTGGGCAATCTGCACTCACATATTCGGCATTGATGCAATATATTCGCCATGCATATGCATATGCAACATTCACATGCAGGTTTGACTTGCAACAGCATGGTAGCATGGATAGCAGGCTGTCACTGTGGACCTTCAGCTGTCACATGAAAGCTGTCTCTATGGAGATTGGGTCCCGTTGTGATGCAACAGTCTGCACGACCCTATCTTGCCTGTAGCTAAACTGGAGTATGGTGTCAAATCTTGGCCAATTGCAAACAAACGCTGTGGCATCTGCAACAACTCTGCTCCTTACTGCCTACTATAGTATACACTAGCTAGCTCACTAGCCATAACTTCATATTTGATCCTGCACCTTTAACAGCATAACCCTTTCCTAAACATCATGTTATATTGTTTGCTATGTTGACTACTTGCACTACACTGCTGTGACAAATAGTCAGGCACCTGAGGAAGAATTCAGGAACTCAAGCTGACTCGGCCTTTGAGCATGAGCTAGATTGCAAGGGAGCTGAAGACCCTACCAAAGCACAGCTTACAAGGTATGCACTGCACAGATCTGGCAACGCACTGTGCAGGCGACCAAGAGGTACAAAACCCTAAATGCACAATGCAGGCAACCAAGAGATACAAAACCCGAAATACACTATGCAGACGACCAAGAGATACAAAACTTTAAATGCACTGTGCAGGCGACCAAGAGATACAAAATTGCATCAGCCTTTGACGAGTGTCACTCTCTTAAGACCAAGCTTGGTAACAAGCATATCTGTTCTATGCAACATATGCAGTAGGGAAGACAAATACAAAACCCAAACAGCTGATGTTTGGGCAAAAATTGCAATCTCTGACACAACATCACTCAACCCCGTGACGCACATAGTCAGCATCATGCATCAGGACCACTGTGGTCTTCGTGACTGTCAACATGATCTGAATCATAAGTATCCCCCAGCATCACGTCATCATCTGACTAGTCCACATATTCACAGTCATCAAGGATTTGGAAGAAATTATTGGCTTGTCCATGCTGCTCATTGAGCCAGAAATAGTTGGCTTGCTGGTGCTGCTCATTGACGCAAGCATCAATGTCCGCGCTGCCGCTGCAGGCAAACTTCACTTTTGCTTCAGCACCCAGATCAATCTCAACTCCATCCCCTGCGTAGTAGCTCATGTGTAGCCTTGCATAAGGGGAACTTGGGATTCGGCCTTCAAACCTACAACCTCTTTGGGCATGGCACTGAAGTCCAGCTTTGGAGGGGATGCAATGCAGGGTTGGTGATCGATTGCCCAGCTGTGTTCACATTGCGCCGCAAGTAGCTTAGCAGAATAATTAGCAAAGCAAAGACCAACCAGCCATCATGTGCTTGAAGAAGGGAGAGGAATTGCTCTGCTAGCGCTATGAGGTTGTGCTGAGTGACAGACTGCTGAGTAGCAAAGGCCATGCTGGCGCCGAAGAGGCTAGACGGGCTGGCGCACTTCTGTAAAACCTGCTCTTTCGTCAAGGCTGCGCATCTCACGCAGGCTGGGTCGTATAGGTCACCGTGAGGCATCAGCAGCAATTGGAAGCCATGCCTTTGTCAGGGCAAGAATCGACAGCTTTGCAGCCGAAGCCGTTGAACCTTGGCCTGGACATGTGTGACACAGATAGTATTGTTCATATCCATGTTACAGCTGCCGCAAGCAGAGGGCTGCACGAGCAAGTTCAGGCCCATCTTCAGGAAACTGACTTGCAGATGCCACTTATTGTAAAGCTGCGAGCTGGCCAGGAACTGCTGGCTGCGTTGGCTACCAACATCTAGTTTCTTGGTGATCTCGTAACTTAGGGTGGTTGGTACGTCGTGAAGGGTGCTCTTCCTCAAACGATAGTTCAAGATTATTGCCAATACTGACACGGCATCAAACAGGTTCTGTCGTAACACCGCGGAGGACGGTCCCTTTTGGCAGTAGATACTGAAGCTTACCTGCAGAGTCCATTTTGAGCACGCTCGTGTCAGCAAAGTATGCCGCAGTAGATGTGGGCGCGACACTCGGAGGCACATTCACAAATGTAACCCTGCAGAGACTGCTGCAGCTTCCAAGCCACGGTAAAGCATGACCTGCAGGAGCTTGCAACTCCATGGCACTGGGACTCAATGAACAGAGTCTCTGTAACAGAGATGTGGGCTCTGCGACAGCAAGTACCTTTTGCCGGCTGCCAAATCAGCTTTATTTTGTTGTCAGACATTGACTGTCTCCTGACGTTTCTGAAATAAAATAGACGTTTCGGGATTGAAAAGAGCTTCAGTGACACGAAGCTCTCATAATACAGCCAAATTTAGTATACATCATTGCAACAGGAATAGCAATGATAGTGGCATCAACATATCCAATATGTGCATGTCATGTTGGGCGCAGCATGTACTCTAAGCACGCTCCATACATGCATGATATAATCAGCATACAAGTATTTTCAGTTGCTAATTCCATAGTTATCTCAAATCATTCTTTTGTCTGTCTTGTGCATCCCTATAAGGCCTACTAGTACGACAGTTTTGACAATCACGTAATGCAACATCATTGAAACTAAAGCTAGGGCGGCCAGGTGGGCGAAGCCCCTTGACTTCACCAAACAAAAGCTGCTTAGGCAATCTATCGTTAGGCATCCTGAAAACATGACCTAGCCACCTGCTCTGGAGAGACAAGACTTGTCCTGCACGTACCTAGCTCATCATGAGCTGGAAAGCGTTTTAAGTATTATTATTGTTATTATTATTATAGTTATTATTATTATATTGTGTAGCTAAAACCCTGCTTCATATTCTGAAGTTGCTATCGAAAATCTGAAGTTCCTATCGAAGACAACGCACCGAGAAAAATCACTAGACTCCCTTCATCACAGCTCTCCAAAACATATATGCAAAAGCAAGGCCAAAACCATGAACGACAACAGAAAGACATACCGACTGCAACATACACCTACATACAGTACATGCGAACACAACGGCAGGATCACAGCAGCAAGACTTGCATGCTAAGCTGGTGCACATTTGCGCCGCTTGAAGCGCTGCAGCACCAACCGCAAAGTGTAGGTCAGAATCCCGTACGATGTTGCCTCGAGAGTTACACTCCATGCAAACTCCTTCTTGAAAGACCCAGGAAACTCATACTGGGTAAAGGTATTGCCCCAGCCGTCAGGTCTGCCCAACGCCGCAATGTAGGCTGTTGCAAGGTAGAACGACGTGAGGAGGAAGATCGGCTTGAAGCGGAGCGCTGGCTCGCAGAAGTTCTTGGTGTCGATGACTAAGCTGACTAAGGGACCCAGCAGCTCGAAATTGGCCACCAGCCATGCCAAAGTCACCGCTGGATTCTGCACAACACAAAGCAAGAACCTGTGTAACGGTAGATGAGTGTTCACTCCATACATTTCACTTACTGGTGTTGTCATCTGTTCATGCATCCACTCATTGAGCAGGTGTCATGTGCTGGGGTGGTGAACATGTCCCACGGTTCCAGGGTTGCAGCTCTGGATGATACTGCACAAGTACTGGTAGGCACCAAACTGCAAATGTAAGTTTGTGCAGATCAATGACAGACAAGTATCATGTGATTCTTCAGCATGTGGCAGGAGTGAGAGGGGACGTACATTATGGGGTGAGTCAGACCGATCCAACTTGAACCAAGGCTGTCCGCTCAGGGAAATTACGTTGACCACTTGCACGAGCGCCCCCATGAAAGCCATGAAGGAGAGCAAAATGAACGTCGGCACAGTGCTGACAGGCTCAATCTGGTGTCGGTTGAGCTGCTTCAAGGGAGGAAGAAGGCAGGTTGTGAAGGCCAGAGTCAGTGCCTGAAAGTCAATGGCCACCACCTGTGATGCAAAGAGGGAAATATATGAGGGCTTGTGCAGAGGATAGAAGGCTGTACATGTGGCTGTTGGGCTGCTTCAACAGAAGGAACATTGATCAGGCAAAGAACAGATGCCCAGGATGCAATAGCTGCTTCAACAAAGGAAACATTCAGCAATGGACAGATGCCATTGCCAACAGCCTAGAATGCAATGGCTGCTTTTCGTACAGCAAGCAGAGAGCAAGAAGGCTGCACTAGCTATGCAAGCAGAAGGAACAGCCTTGTTTAAGGTTGAATGCCTGAGAGCTCCAACAACAGCAAGAACAGTGACAATTGCAGTTACAAGAACAACAGCACAGCCGCCCTCAGCAGCAAGAGCAGTAACAGTGCACGCATACCAACGACATCGAGGCTCCCTGGAGGTCAGGAGAATGTGCACTGACCTGAGAGGTGGCCAGCTGTGACCCGTTTACACAGAAGCTGATGTTCTGAGCAATGGACAAACACCATTGATACAAGACCATGTACTGCAGCAAACAATCATGTGGTATGTCAGAATAAACGAGGGCCCCGGGGGGGGGATTGGAGGCTGCATGTCCATGTGTATGTATGGTGCATGGGTCTTGTGTATCATGCCCTGTCCACTAGCTTGTTGAAAGCAGCAGCATGCATGCATGCTAAGCAGCTCATTGGTATAGGTGTTGCTGCACTTGCATGGCAGAAGCATGCCTTGCAACCCCACTCACAGGATGGTCGGCAATTTGAGCAAGTTGCAAATGCGGTGCCCATTGGTGTGCATGTGAGCCAGCTGGAATTGCAAGGCCTGATGCGACAGAACACAGAGAAACATGCAGAATCAAGCTGTGCAGATCTTACCTTGAACAGGGACAAAGTGAGGGAATGTGAGGCTCTGCTGGCCCTCAAGAAACTGCATACTCCTGCAACACATCATGCTTCTCAGTGGCCGTATCATTAGGTCCTTCAAGCCTGAATGTAAACCCCCTAATCCTGAAACACTCACGTTCTCCCTCAGAGGGCTTGCATCAAAGTCAGGTTTTATAGCTTGATTGTATAGAGCGTGAAGAATAAAGTCGAAATCACCAAACTAAAATCTTGCAACGAACAGGTTGTGCTGAAAACAGAGCCTCAGAATGGCAAATGTTGACACACACAACAGCACAACATTGCAAGTGTTGGCCGTTGACAATTTGTGGCCATGCAGCCTGGCCAACACTTCAAGTTCAGTCCATCAATCACTTGTTATTTCATTCATTCATTCATACATTCATTTGTTTGTTTGTTCATTCACCAGGTGTCCTCCCCTAGGCTGAGACACATACAGTGGTGAGCAGCTCCCTGTCTCGGGTCTTGTTCTGGCAATGAGTGTAGCAGCAGTAACATGAATTGAAATTCCTGCTACAAAGCCAGTAAATGCGGACAAAGATGTCTATGGCCAATGGCACGGCCGTTTTGCTTACCTTTTATGGAGCCATGGGTTGCGGACACACAAGATGCAACAATGGCAAGACCCTGTTTGGTACGACAGTTCATCAGTCATTCATGATGTGACTCAGAGGTGTTGTGCTATGCAGGCATGGTATGTGGACATGCATGGCAATGCAAAGCCTTCTCAGCATCTAGACTGACACACCTGAAACAAAGTTACAATGTCACTCGACATTTTATCTGAAATCTTGCTGGGTTTTGTAAGCTTTTGGCGGTGTTAGAGGGTTTGGCTGACCTGCAACCGAGCCATGATGTGTGGACAGGGAGGTTGCAAAACTGCCAAGCATCAATGTTTCATACATCTTGCTGAAACTGTCGAGCTTTTGCCAGTTTCAGAGGACTTTGCTGACCTGCTACAGAGCCACGATGGGTGGACAGGGAGGCTGCTACAATGGCATCAGTGGTGCCCACAGCCAAGCCCACGTCTGCCGCTGACAAGGCACTCAGGTCATTGATTCCATCCCCACAGAACAGTATCCTGTTTCCATATCCCTGCAGGACCAATCATTGCTAGTCTACATTGTGATATGTCATAACGAAGAATATCTCTGCATGTCAGAAACGTTTCAGCAGAAAATCATGACAATGCTTTCAGAGTCTGTCAGGAAACAACTGCAAATCATGTGATTGCACATCTGCAATGGTAGAATGACACAGCACTCGGTCATTGGCCATCCCCACAGAACAGCATCCCAGGCCTGCTTTCCAGTCCTTTACCACCAAACATTGCTACGCACCATGCTGTTACACTCCTGCCTACAAGTATGTGTATGCCTCATTTACTTGCTCCTTGTCTACATCACAGCTGCCCATCAATCACACTGGGGTGGGGGG
>JAABUY010001104.1_pt1 | contig 38619 bp, 43 predicted proteins | sample 5560271 | NCBI WGS metagenome assembly JAABUY01 (sample SAMN10711886, study PRJNA513374) | rock metagenome | isolation source: Antarctica rocks | place: Antarctica: Victoria Land, University Valley
TACATAAAATCTTCAAAAATGAAAGATCTTTATATATATAATAATTCTGTCTATTCAGATTTATCATAAAAACTCATTATTGTAGTTAAATATATAATTTTTAAGTGTAAATACTGTCTTGTTGTACGGACTTGAACAAAGTATTTAATTAAGTTGATAGCATTGTTATTTCACTATAGTTACTCATAAATTTTGTACAGATGATAAAAATATATATTCATAATAATTCTGTCTATTCAGATTTATAGAAATAAGTGTTTAGTTGTGATTTTAACATCAAAATGCTGTTGTTTGAGCTTGATTTTGAAGAAGTTTCAAAAAAAAAGTTGCGTGAGTGCTGGAGCCAACTTTGTAGGATCCGCTGTAGATAGGCAGTAGGAGACGTCAGGAAGATAACCACGACTGGTGAACTAATAGAGGCGTGCCTCGGCAGCCCGCTCGGCAGATCGCCCAAGGTGAGTTCAAAGCTCGCGTGGTGTTCAACTTCTTGAGTATTTCCACATTCAATCGCAACATGAACTGTCAAATAAGACAGTAAGAATGGAGAATGATCAGACAAACCTATATCATCGCAAGAAACGACGAAGAAGGAGACCGGACCGGCCAGCCATATCGGGCTGGCTTGTACTGGAGGAACAGCTCAAAGACGACGTCGGAATCCTATCGCATGACCTTTATACGGAGTTGTTCCCAGGACTGCAGGCTGATTTGGTGACTCAAAAAGAAGACGAGGACCGACTAAACTTCGTCGCCATTTCGCCATGGTCCCCACCGTGGACGACCTCTACACAAGATGGCTCTTGGACGATTATACCGGTACGATGTGCGGCCAGACCGTCCGGAGAATCCAACTACGTTGCACATTCCACGGTGCAGTTGCCTTCATCCTCTAAGGCTCTCCAGTACTTTCTACAGTCTCCGCGTGCCGTTGCTCCTATAAGGGTCGCTAATCGAAGCAGATTGGGGTTCGAAGTTATGGTTTTGGATGTGGCACCGCTGTACTTGGATACCATCTTCGTGACTGTCCAGGGAGAGGTTCTCAGGAAATTAGATGAGGTTCAACGCAGGTTCGGGGGTGGTTTTGGCATCGACCAGTCCAATAGTAACGTTTTGGAAGGGAAAAGGAAAGCATCAACGGTCACTGGCGCGTATCACAACTCCCAGGATCACCAAATACAGACCCATGAAGAACGTTTACTGACGGCAGTACGAAAGGCGCTTTCCTGCACACCGCTTGTACGTTCTGGAAGTCTACTTTCTCTGCCACTGCCCTCGCACCCCATAACACACGTGCCACCTCCGCCAGCAAAGATTGTGGCCTGCGAGCCGTTGTCCCAAGGTCTGCTTAGACCAGATACCACGATTGTGATAACACAATCGTCTTTGCGGAATGGTCAAAGGCACAACAGAAACCGTGGTCCCGGGCAGAGTCTCATAAGGAATATGTTGGTAGAGGAAGAGGAGGATGCATCTACAGACCAGTTCTTCTCTGCTGCCGAAGACAGAGTGACCCCCTCGCCGCCATCTGATGATGAGGGGGATACTTCTCTAGCAGAGACTTCCGAAAATGATGACTCTGGAGGGGAGAATGATACTCGGTCAGACGACTCGCTTGATGACATGATATCACTTAATGCACCTACCTTTTCTTCTCAACCTTCTGGATTGCTGTCGTCCTTCAGTGTCGCCACACCACGTGCTGCTACCCAGCAAATCAATGGGGTCAGCACCCCAGGGTCTGTTTTCTCCAACTATACGTCAAGTACTGCTCGACCAGGAGTATCGAAAAGTAAAACATTCAAGCCTCGAGGCTTGTCACGGGTGATTCCGGGAGAAATATTGCATCCAAGGCCTCCAATTGACGATGACGATGCCAACAGAGTGTTTGTAGATACTAGTCTTCTGGTCAAAGTTGGCTGTTTCTCCGGAGACTGGGTAAGACTTGAGGCAACGACGGAGCCGGCTGCAAATGGTTGGAAGTCATGGGGCCCTGGGGCGTTTGAAGAGCTTGAAGAGAGTGATGACAATTGGAGAGCGGTCAGAATCTTCGGCGTACCAGAATCTTCAGCCAGCAATTCTCGAGGCGATTCCTCCATCCGGTACCCGCGAAGATCAAGCTTGCCCTACTTGCAATCAACACCATCTGTTCCTTTGATATATCTTTCACCTATCCTTTTAGCAAATATACACGCGCCAAGCTATGTCAAAATCTCACTGTTATTTCCTACGCCACATATTCGTGTCCCAGTGACGTCCACTGCCAAACCTAGAAACAGCATTTCCTTGTCGCCTCCAGTGGCCAAAGAAGTGACGTTATTGAGGATCTCCACCGCAATCACCACAGACAGGGCGCTTCAGCACAATCTCCTTACTGGTCTCAAGCAGTATTTTGAAGCAAAGAGACGACTTGTGAAGAGCGGAGATATGATTGCTATCGCTATAGATGTGAATCTTGGCCGGATCCTTCACTCAACTGCTAGTACCGCTGATCCAGAGCTTGACAACGAAGCATTGTTCATGAACTTCATGGACGAAAAACAGGCGGGGTCGCTGAAGGCTCGAAAGCGAACTGCAACTGATGTAGCGTGGTTTAAGCTCGACAAAGTAGTGGTCACCCAGCCAGGTGTGAGCTCGGATACCGAAGATGTAGAAGTCTGGGGCGGTCTGGCCGCCATTGATCCAACGACTACTCGAATGGTTCAAGCCGGGACACAGCAAGGCAGGATACCAGGGACTATCGGCAGCACCTGGGAAGCTTACCTTGGTATTAGGCCGCCCCCTCACGCTGGTTTCGCATCATCCGCAGCTGAGAGTCCTTTGACCAACCTTCCCAAGCACAATGTGTCGCAAACACGTCGGCGGCTTCGTGAGCTTATATCTGCAGCAACTTGCCCTCAAGCTCTACATCTCAAGATGAAGCCCGTCGGCGTTTTGTTGGTCTCCACTCAGAGAAACATCGGCAAAGCAACGACTGTCACACATGCGTGCGCGGATCTGGGCGTTCACGCCTTCATCATAGATGCTTACGATATCCTGAATGAGGGTGGTGCTGGTGGCGGCGACGTGAAAACGGAGGCCTTCCTAAAGGCAAAGGCAGAGCGGGCCTTGAACTGTGGACCTGAGCACACAGTCATCCTCATCCGTCATATCGAAGCTCTGTCAGCCGATCGCATGGTCGCTGCTCTAAAGGATATTCTCAACGATTCTCGGGTTGTGGCTGCGACAACCACTGCAGTTGACAAAGTATCCGAAGGCCTCAGAGGGCTTTTCACTCATGAGGTGGAAATGTCTGCGCCCGACGAGAGGGAAAGGGAAGCATTGCTCTCAGAGATCATGCAAGACGAAGGCGCCAAACTTGGCCCACTTGTGGATCTCAGGGCGACCGCGGTCAAGACAGCCGCACTTGTTGCCGGAGATCTGGTTGATGTCGTCGAACGTGCAACGGTGGCAAAGCAAGAGAGACTTGAGACTCTTGCCAAACTGGCAACCGAGCAGACCCATCACACCACTGTCACACTTCGTGACGTCGAAGTATCTGGTGGAGACAGCACCCATTGCATTATTAAAGCCGATCTCGACATCGCAGTGGATGCGGCACGGAAAAACTTTGCAGATGCCATTGGAGCACCCAAAATCCCGAATGTCAGCTGGGAAGACGTTGGAGGTCTAACCAATGTGAAGGATGCCGTCATGGAGACGATACAACTACCCTTGGAGCGCCCCGAGTTGTTTGCCAAGGGCATGAAAAAGAGAAGTGGAATACTGTTTTACGGCCCGCCGGGCACAGGGAAAACTTTACTAGCAAAGGCGATTGCAACAGAGTTCTCTTTGAACTTCTTCTCGGTCAAAGGCCCGGAGTTGCTCAACATGTACATCGGAGAGTCAGAAGCAAACGTAAGGCGGGTGTTCCAGCGCGCTCGGGACGCAAGACCATGCGTCGTGTTCTTTGACGAACTCGACTCAGTAGCGCCTAAACGCGGCAACCAAGGAGATAGTGGCGGCGTCATGGACCGGATAGTTAGCCAACTTCTCGCCGAGCTTGATGGTATGAGTAACGGTGAAGACGGAGCTGGGGGCGTGTTTGTCATTGGTGCGACCAACAGGCCCGATCTGCTGGATCAGGCATTACTTCGACCGGGTCGATTCGACAAAATGCTCTACCTCGGAGTGTCGGATACGCATGATAAGCAGTTGACAATCTTGGAGGCTCTGACCCGAAAATTCACTCTGCATCCACAGATGTCATTACACCGGGTGGCTGAAGCTCTGCCTTTCACCTACACTGGTGCGGATCTGTATGCGCTTTGCTCCGACGCCATGTTGAAAGCAATCACCCGGCGAGCCTCGGCGGTTGATGCCAAAATCAAAGCCTTGCCTGGCGGTCCTGTCACAACAGCCTACTTTTTCGATCATCTCGCGACAAAGGAAGACGTGGAGGTGATGGTCACTGAGGAAGACTTCTTCGCTGCCCAGAAAGAGCTCGTCGGTAGCGTTAGGTAGAAAACACTTTCTTCGTCTGATGTACCTAGTTTTGCTGACTCTAGCCATGTACAGTGCGAAAGAGCTCGAACACTACGAGCGCGTACGCAAGACATTCGATTCCTCGGGCGAATCTCACAAAGACACCACTGAATCATCAGCGATTTCCCAAGAAAGCCGAGCGGGCACTTTACTGCCCACCAGACCCAAATCCAAGGACAGAACTGCCAGTCTGGGCAAGGGGAAAGGTAAAGCCCCAGCGAGGGACTGGGTGGACTTCGAGGCAGACGACGAGCGTGGTGACGACGAAGAAAAGTCGGCCGGCAATAGTCGCGCTACACCCAACGGCCATAGGCCAATGAACGGTTGGGCAAAGGGTAAAGCCGAAAACAAGACTCTAAGCTCGAGCGGTTTCGGGGACCCTTCTGAGAACGATGAGGAGGAGCTTTACGGTTGATCACTACTTGGAACGATATGACACTAGTATCCTTTCTCGGTGGCTGAACGACCATAGCAGTACTTCTTTCGATGCTGTATTTAAACGCTCGGCTCTCTTTTGTTCATCTATATGTTCGATACACCCCTTTACGGTTGCATAGCGGTGTATGAGGCCTGGAGTTAGCCCTCCCTGGAAGTCATATAACAACTAGTACCTATCATTCTAATTCACATACCTAAGGTACTTTACGAAGTATTTATAGCCTGAAACCTGCGCCTATGTCCAGTCTCAGTCTTCAGCTGGCAATAGGAATACGTACAGCCCAACGACCTTCTAAACGCCGTGCGAAGCACCAACAATAAAACCATCATTATCAGTCACTCCTCAAACTTCCATCCATTTCTTCCCCCCTTCCTCCGGTGAGTTTCGAACCCTGCGGACTACACCAAACCCTTTGTGCGCCGAGGATGCCCAACAAAGTTCCGTACCCCTGCTCAATAGGGAGTATTCCACAGCTTCCATTTCCTTGCGCTTCCTTCTGTTTCGGAGCACTGGCCTTGATGGTAGTTACAGACAAAGGCGATTAAAGAAACTATTGTGTGTATGCGTTTTGGAAGGTAGAAGGTAGTAGTGAGACAGACAGATGGACAAAGATCTTATTGTGAGGGATGGTCACGGCACGGGTACTTTGTACCTGACAGAACATGGTTCCTCGTGAGACAGTCCTTAGACATCGTACACGCGCTTGGGTCATGGGTAGTGTCTAGATAGATCGATGTCGATAAATATATCTTCGATGTTGGCCGGTTGGGTTTCCAGAGCATCATTAGAAGACAGGATTTCTAGACCCTCTCAACATAGAGCAAACGCAGACACTCTCGTCTTCCAGATATCACGACGCCCAGGACACATTCGCTCGCCATTAGGGCATAGCAAAGCGCAGTCCTCCCACCACGCCTCCCTCTCTTCCCCCCCTACCCCAAAAGAAAACATGTGCCTCCTCACCATAACGCCCGAACACAAAACCAAACCCACCGCCCCGCCCAACCGGGTCATCACCAACGCCAAACCCCCACCCCCCGAACCCACCCAACCGACACCACTCCCACCCCACTACATGACCTGCACCGGCACCACCAAAGACCCCACCACCACCACCAACGAAACCACCCAACAACCCCAACACCCCACAACCGAAAAATCCCGCGTCACCGAACACGACCTCCTCCACCTCCTCCTCGCCTCGCAGCGCGACAAAATCGCCCCCCAGCAACCAGCGCCAGCGCCATCGCAATCGCAGTCCCAGTCAGCGCAGCGACCTCCTTTGCCGCCTCTGCCGCCTCTGCCGCCGCTGCGGCCGAGAGAGGAACACCATTATCACCATTACGCGGCGGCGCCGCCTGCGTTTCGGAGAGCGGGGAGACGGCGGTCGTCGGCGTCGTCGGGGTCGGCGGTGTCGGTGAGGTCGTTCGAGTCGGTTAGGAGGAAGGTCGGTGGGCTGTTTCAAAGGGTGGGGATCTTGGAGAGGGATCGCGAGCGTAGGGAGTGGTTGCATGAGGCAGCGGCGGCGGCGGCGGCGGGGACGGGGCGAGGGAGGAGGGAGAGGAGTCGGAGTCGGAGTCGGAGTCGGGGTCCGAGGTTGGTGGTGGGGGTGGGTGGGGTGGAGCGGGTGCCGGTGCCGGATTTCTGGGGACGGGGGAGGCCGGTGAGGGAGTGTATGCGGGAGGAGAGGGTTCGGCGGTGGTGAGGTTGTGGTTGTAATACCGTGGACAGGTCTTGGGACCGGGTTGTCTTTGGGGGTTTGGTCCTGGTGGGAAGCTGTGGCGTCAGGATTTTTAATGGTTCGTCTTGGTGGGAAGCTGTGGCGTTGATGGGATAACTGGCTATCTGCCCGGTTCTCTGGGAAATTGAAAAGGAGATTTTGTGACTCCACCGCCTGACCGCTGTTTCTCATATTCCCTTTGCAGCTGCAGGGCTTTGAGATGCTCTCTATAATGATTGATCACATAAACGTTTTGCCCAGCGAGCGACCCAATGCATACAGCACCGAGAAACCTCTTCCAGCCGATGACGGCTGGACGACGCACTGGTACCGCAGCCAGAGCGGCGCCAAGCAGTGCACCACCAAGAGACCAATCATCGACATCGATTCTCCTCAGGTTCGTGAGATACACCCTCTTCTTGTCTTGGACGGAGCCAGACCGAGTCATCGACACCCATGCACTCAAGGGTACCAATATCACGGCGCAGACGGCCGCACTGCGCATGCAGAGACCTCGGCTCCGCCGATTGCATACCCAATTCCCCCAATATCGTGCTAGCCCCAATAGGATCCCCATACCGCCACTTGAGCCGAACATTGCCAAAGGGACGTTGGCTGGGGAGAAGTTGAGGAGATGAGGATAGGTGGGATGGGTGGCCGGATTGCCCGGGGGGAATGTAGCGCACCATTATTTGAGAGGGCTGAGATGTGAGGAAGGAGAAGCCTTGTCTTCTTGAAAATATCTGAGAGACACTGCCACAGGGAAGGCTTCTCCACTGGATCATACAACCACTGCTAGGAAACTGCTAGGAAAAGGATTGTTGGCAGCTAAAGTAGTCGCCGACAACTTCAGCATTGAAATGAGGGGAAATAGGAGCAGGCATCCCTTTAGCAAACGTAGAAAAACAGGCACAGAGAGGAGAGAGATTATGCAAGGACGTGGGGGTTCGTTACACAAAGAGAGGCGTCTTTCCTGTGCGCGCCTCATGTGCCACTTGGAGGCTGTGATGCAACAGGACACATGGTACTTTATATCATGGTCATGCCAGGACTTTGAGCAAACGTGATAGTGTACTTCGTCCTTTAACGTGTGTAATTGTCAAACATATATTCGAGAGATTTGAGTTCGGCGGTACAGTAGCTTATATATGTACACAAGGTACGATTCGTAGCCGTACGGTACTTAATGTTATAGGCACCTAAGGTAGTCAGCACACCTACAAGTCCAACAACAAGCCAGCGTGATCAGATCGGGCGGTCTATTCAAGAAAAGCCATGGTCTTGCCAAAGGGCGAAAACGCCAGCACGAGAGAATTTCTCTCGCCCTCTCACTACGATGACGACGCTGCCTCGCTGCGGTCCGCCTCGGACCAAGATTCAGATTCGGAGGATGATGAGGTCCTCCAAGGCGCACGCAATTCGTTGGAGGTTGCCGAGCACGATAGATCGGTGCTCCAGGAGGAAGAGGAACGAGAGAAGTTGCTCACAGAGGATGACGGCGCTGCGAAAGGGCTAAGGCGGATATTCAGCGGATCTCACAGCAACGGTAGCAGAGTCAAGATAGGCAAGCAAGAACGACGGAGGCAACGGAGACAGGAGCGTAGGGCCGCGCAGAGGAGAAGGAAGGGCAAGGATAATGAGGAGGGCGTACTCATGTATGAGATGGAAGAAGGCGGCCCGCACGACGATGTCAGCTCCGCGTCTTCGAATGATTCGGCGGACTTGGACCGGCAGAAGATGCAATCTACTCTCGGAAATAAGGTAAGGAATCTCTACGTTTCCTATTGAGCGTCCGTGGCAAGAGGAAGTGTCACGAAAAGGCCACCATACCCCAGTCATGTTGGATGTTTGCTCTATAGCGATATAAGTGGCGGCATACTCGACTAGAATCTATGCTGACAGCTTGTAGTCTCGGCGGACTAGGTTTTACAAGTTTGCCCTGATTTATACTGCCATTATTGTACTGTTCTTCATGATGGTGCTTGGCGCATATCAAGCATCTCGAAGATCCAGAACAAAATCCACCTTCGACCTGCTCCCGAACGGTACCTCAGCTTTTGCGCCTACAACAATACTTATATCTCTTGATGGCTTCCGAGCAGACTTCTTGCAGCGCGGCCTTACGCCGACTCTCAACACCTTCATCGAACAAGGCGTCTCACCGAGATATATGTTGCCAAGTTTCCCTAGCGTCACCTTTCCAAACCACTTCACGCTTGTTACAGGCCTGTACCCGGAAAGCCATGGTGTTGTCGGCAATACGTTCTGGGATCCTGAGCTGAAGGAAGAGTTCTACTACACCGACCCTGAGAGAAGCATGCAACCCAAGTGGTGGCAAGCCGAACCAGTCTGGAACACGGCGGAGAAGACTGGAATCAAAACCGCCATTCACATGTGGCCTGGCAGTGAAGCTCTCATTGGTGGAATCATCCCGACTTTCCTGGATAAATTCAACGAGACAGAGGTACTCCCGCGGAAGGTAGATCGCATTCTTCAGCTACTCGATCTGCCGGGTCACGAGGAGTCCTCCAGACGTTCACTACATGATGGAGGGGAACGTCCGCAATTCATAGCTGCATATGTTCCTGTGGTCGATGCGGATGGGCATAAGTATGGGCCGAATTCTACAGAGATACGACAGACTATCAAGAACGTCGATGACATGCTTCACGACCTCTTTGATGGTTTACGGCAGAGGAATTTGACGGACATCGTCAACGTTGTCATCGTTTCTGACCATGGCATGTCTACGGTCAATGGTCTAATTCAACTAGACGATCTGATTGATCTCAACCTAGTCGAGCATATCGATGGCTGGCCACTCTATGGGCTTCGACCGAAGGACCCTACCGATCTGCAAGGTCTGTACGATAGCTTAGTGGTCCAATCAGCCAAGAACTCTAACTTCGACGTCTACCTACGAGATGAGAACATGCCGGAAAGGTATCACTTCTCCCACAATGACAGAATAGCCCCACTATGGATCATCCCAAAGACAGGATGGGCGGTAGTGAAAAGGGAGGAGTTTGACGTTGAGGAAGCAAAGAAGACCGGCAAAGTGTATCATCCACGAGGTTTACATGGATATGATCACGAACACCCACTCATGAGAGCCATATTCATCGCACGGGGCCCGGCGTTTCCGCACACACCAAACAGTCGTATCGAAGTTTTTCAGAATATCGAAGTCTACAATATCATATGCGACTCACTGCATATCACTCCTCGGCCCAATAACGGCACCATTCGCCTACCGCTGACACCTGTTGGACTTCACTCGGACGAAGAGTCTCCCCAAGCAGAAGTACCAGCAGATCCACCCTTCGAAGGTGGAACTGAGGTATCGTCAGTGGACACTGACGTACCCACGGTGAAGATTGGCGTAGACGTTCCTGACATGGAACCAACGAGACCTGTTGTCTACGATTCGAACTCTCAGCCCCCGGAGAAACACCCTGGGGAGAAGGCATCTGCGGCTTGGTTGGCGTATGTTACTGCCAAATTCGAATCTGTCGAGGCCTGGGCATCGAGTGCTTTGTCGAACCCCAAGGTCGATGAGTCGCAGACTGGTGAGCAATGATGAATATATACAGGCAGTGCTCTGTTCTTGCATGTATCATTGGGGCTCCGCGGCGTTGCTTTGAGACGCAAAATGGGTGGGTTTGTTGTCGACCTGAACTATGGTCCAGTCAGGCGTTACTGCTCTATACCCCTTTTTGTTTAGGTAGGTAGTCACTTTGATCTAGATGCAGAGCAAAATTACTACAAAAGCCACCAATGCACACTTTACACCGAGTTCATACCGTATTCGACGCTGTTGCCGACATGGGTTTCTGAGTTCTTTGTTCTAAAACATTTCACAATGGATAGGACATCTCTATATCGACAAGAAGGGCGTTTTCTCATTCCTTATGCGAGAACTATTTCGACTGAACTTTGCCAGTCTTTTGTCCCGGACGGCGTAAATACTTCTAGTCACCTCCCAAGGCAGCGAGCCTCGTTACTGTTGTTCGACCATCTCACTATCAGAGTCCTACCATCAGCTACGGGTAACTGTATCACTGCATTCATCACGACAGATCATCATTCCAGTTCCTTATAAAACAAGCTCTATAACAGCCCCTAGCTAACCATCTCAACCACAGCCATGGCCGACATCGACCTGCCCCTCACCTTCAGCATTAAAATCGAGCTGGTCTTCGCCTTCCACGAAGCGCTCCTCCAAGCGCACCTCAACACCAGCCACCCCGGCGTGTCCATCGTCAAGAACCTGACGCCCGCACAGTGCATCGACTTGAACCAAGCCCCGACACGATTTCTCAGCACCAACAAATCCTATGCGAGCTGGGCTCTGACCGGTAGCTCCTCGTCGCGCGTGGCGAAAAGCTCGACCGATGGCACGATCAGTACTTACGGAGACGAGCCGCTCCACGTGGCGAACGGCGTGCTCCCGGGCCGGCTTGCGTATGTGTATCAAGGGCCGGACCAGACGAGGGATTTTACGCCGTGGCATCTTTTCAATAACTCGAGCTTGACAGGGGTGGATAAGGAGACACTGCGACGCAAGCTGGGGGACAGGATCCCGGATCTGAAAGTTGCAAATAACTGTAAGTCCCCTTCCCCTTTTCCCCGACCCCTCACATCATCCCCCAGCTCGTAACACTAACATCTCATCCTTCCCCAGGGGACTCCTACCCCTCAACCTCACCTTACCCCCCCTCCCCATCTCCGCCACCTCCTTCGCCGAAATCGCCACCACCCTCGCCGCCATCACCGGCCGCTCCACCTCCCTCCACGGCGCCTTCACCACCCCCCTCTGCGGCATGCACGTGCACGTCGGGCTCGCCCCCGGCTCCCACCCGGCCGCACTCCCGCTGCCAACCCTCCAACACCTCGCATACATCCTAACCATGTACGAGTCGCACATCAGCGCCATGCACCCGCCCCACCGCCAAGACGACGCCGCCGCCGCCGCCGACCTCGGCAGCAACCGGCGGACCGCATTCGCGCTGGACCCGGCCCGCGTCGTCACGAAAGCCGTATTCGACCCCGTCACGCGCACCGTGAGCCGCCGCAATCGCTGGGTCTACACGCCGTCGCTCGCCGAGATCCGCGGGGCAATCTTCGCGCCGGAGATGACGCTCGCAGGGCTCGTCGCGCTGATGGGCGGCGTCGAGGGGCTGTTCGTCGATTGGGCGGGCTTGCTGCGGCCTGAGGCCGAGGGGCCGGCGACGCTGGTGTTCCGCCAGCACGAGAGGTCTCTGTATGGCGCTAGCGTTAAGTGGTGGGTGCTGCTCGTGACGGGCTTGGTGGGGCTCGCGCATCGGTTGGCGGGCGAGGTGGCTGTGGGTGCTGGGTCGGGCGAGTCGGAGGCGGGGGTTAGCCGGTTTTTGTCCAGGGAGTGGCATGAGAATATGAGCTTTGTGGATCTGTTTGAGATGATGGGGTTTCCGCTCGAGGGGAGGCGGTTTCTGGGGAGTCGGGTGGCGTTTTATGCGGGGAGGGCGGAGAGGGGACGGGATGAGACGCCGAGGAGTGGGAGTTGGAGTGGGGATGGAGAGGATGTGGGGGAGGGGACGGTGCTTGGGAAGAGGGGGCGGGATGATGATGGTGATGAAGTTGGTGAGAGTGGGCGAGCGAGAATGCCGCCGGCGTTGAGGCGGTAATGGAGTGAGAGAGTGGGTGATTTGGCTGACTATTGCGAGTGCTGCAGGTTCGTGCCGTTCGTCGTCGAAGGGGGCTGACGTTGGCTTCGAGTTCATCCCGGCTAAGGATGATTGAGGTTGCTTGTTTCGAGAGGATAAGTGGTTTCTATGATTCTCTGACTTTTTGGATTGATGCCGACTAAGATTCGTATACAGGTGTACAAGACTGAGATCGATCTATGGGATCCTGTCCCCATGCAGACTGAACGATTGCCTCTTGTACTGACACTTTATGAAGGAAACTCACACGATCTTTCTTGACACACTTTACCCTCAAATTAATTCAAGTGACAATGTTCGTACCCTCCTGAATTTGAGATCTTGTCATCACCACCGTCACAGAACTGAAAGTAATGTGATCATCCAACCTGAAATCATGTGATCTGAGTGCAAAACTTCTCCCAAAAGAAGTTAAGGACCAAGTCAATCTTCAGCAACTTGACAATGCCCAGAAGTTACTTGATAAAACAGTTGTTAGAAAGTTGTTTTTTTGCAAAACATCTCCATCAAACGATGTTGGTGAGGGCCTCGCTTGGTTGGGCATCGGTTCTTTGTCAGCTTATACATTCTTCCCTAGGACTTTGAGAAAGCCATTGCGTCCTGGAGCTGCTCTTGACATCTTTGAGGGCCGGAGATTGTATGTCTGTAGGGCATCAAGGATCGTGCTGTTGATCAACGGGGTACTTTTCTTCTTGCATTCGTACAGTGTTCTGGTTGTGGCGTAGCGTCGCTGTGTTCTAGGTGGTATCCCAAAATAAACAATAGCGGGACGACCATTGCTTCTTCCATCAAGCTCTCCCATCGCTTGTCCTCCCCTGGAACGTGGCGTCTCTGTAAGCTGAATACCGTAGGTGGTGGGGAAACATCACCGAAGCATCAAACATGTATCCGCATGACAGTCACCCCCAGACCTACTCGCCGCTCGTCGCTCGTCGCCATCAACAACCAGTGTCCTCCGTCATGGCAGGAACCCAACGCCCGCTCCAAACCCTTCCCGAATCCCCAGTCCTGGGGGTGAGGGCACACCCAGAGCCCATCAATGTATTCGTCTGCGGCGCCCAAGACGTCGGCAAGACCGCTCTCATCGTACGAGTAAGCCTCCCCGTCGGCAATCCCCCCCCCCCCAACATCTCCCGTCGTCGACCCTCAGACACCCTACCTCGAGATCGCTTACATCACTAGTACTGCATAGACAGCTACGTAACCGACTACGACCCACACCAAGACACATGGACCCGCCGACGAACCTTCCACGAGACGCCCTTCCTCCTCTTATTCGACGAGGTGCCGGCGCGCTGTGTCCTCGACGGGAACGCGCCGCAGGAAATGCTGCAGCGGGCGGACGCCTTACTATTCGCGTACGACGTCGGGGACCGGGGAAGCTTCGAGACGATGAAGGCCGTCTGCGCAAAGGTCCTAGCGAGTGCGGGCGCGGGCGCGGGCGCGGGCGAGGGCGCAGATGTGGCTGTCGGGATCGTGGCGACGAAGGCGGACACGCCGGCGGGGAAGTGGCAGGTCGAGGCGGGGGAGGGGAGGGAGTTTGCGGGGAGGGTGGGGGGTGTGTTTGGGGCGTGTTCGGCGAAGGAGGGCGGGGGGGTGGTGGATGCGGTGGAGGGGCCGGTGATGGTTTTTGTGGAGGGAAAGGTGAGGTTGGTGGGGGAGAGGGAGGAGAGGTTTCGGGGGCGGGTGGAGATGTATCGGGAGAGAGCGGGAGGGGGTGGGAAGGCGGCGCTTGTGGTTGGGATGGTCGGGCGGTGATTGTCACGCCTGGCCACATCTGAATCAACGCCGTTTGATTTCCACACTAAACCTACTTTAAACCCACATCGAAACACAACGCCTAGACCGCAAATCGACCCAACGAGGGAAGGATATCTGTGTTTCTGGACATACACCGTTATCAATGCTGTTGTTATCAAATCGGTTTTATCCCCGAAGACCCTTTCTTTCACTTGATCCGTAAATCAGGGCAGTGAAACACATAGTATGCGTATGAACCGACCGATATTTCTGATAAAACAACGCCCTTAACTATTTACACATCCTACACACAGGACAACCTAATAAGATCTCTTGAACGGTAACACAGGCTTACACTCGTTCTCATCCAGCGTGTGCGCCGTCACGGGCCGAGACCCAAGCTCCACCTTCTCTTGCGGTGTCCTCTGGTAAGTCAACGTATGCTTCATCCAGTTCTTGTCGTCTCGCTCCGGGAAGTCCTCGCGAGCGTGCGCACCTCGCGACTCCTTGCGGGCAGCGGCTGCTTCGGCCGTCTGCACCGCGCACGTCAAAAGGTTCCTCAGCTCCAACGTCTCGACGAGGTCCGAGTTCCAGATCATGCTACGGTCCTTGATGCCGACGTCGTGGAACATCCGGTCGACCTCTTTGATCTTCCGAACGCCCTCGTCAAGAGACTCTTGCGTTCGGAAAACGCTGACGTCTGTCTGCATGACTTTCTGCATGGCGGTTCGAATCTCGTTCGTCGTCTTGGGACCGTCCGACGTCCGGGCCTTGTCGAGATCGCTGATGGAATTGGCACCTGCGTCTGCGCCGATGTCCTTGTGCGGCATGCCTGGCTCGAAGTTATCCCGGATCGTGTGGGATACGGCACGGCCGAAAACGACCAGATCGAGAAGGGAGTTGGCGCCGAGGCGGTTGGCGCCGTGGACGGACACACATGCGGCTTCACCGCAAGCGAACAGACCTGGTACGACCTGGTCCTTCCCAGACTCGTCAACCGTGACGACTTGGCCGGTGTACTTGGTCGGAATACCACCCATGTTGTAGTGCACGGTGGGTATCACAGGAATAGGCTGCTTCCTCACGTCCACACCAGCGAAGATCGAAGCAGTCTCGGAGATACCGGGTAGACGGGTATGCAAGATTTCCGGAGGTAGATGGCTGAGCTGGAGATAGATATGGTCCTTGTCGGGGCCAACTCCACGTCCTTCGCGAATCTCCATTGTCATGGATCGAGAGACAACATCTCGGCTGGCCAGATCCTTGGCCGTAGGAGCGTATCGCTCCATGAACCTCTCGCCCTCCGAGTTGAGCAAGTATCCACCCTCTCCTCTGGAGCCCTCCGTAATCAGACATCCGGCGCCATAGATACCTGTAGGGTGGAACTGAACGAACTCCAAGTCTTGGTTCGGTAGACCAGCACGAGCGACCATGGCCATTCCGTCACCGGTACACGTATGGGCCGATGTGCAGCTGAAGTAAGCACGGCCGTAGCCACCAGTAGCCAATACAGTGTTGTGAGCGCGGAATCGATGTAGGGTCCCATCCTCCTGGTTGTACGCAACGACTCCCTTACACTCCCCGTTTTCCATGATCAAATCCGTGGCGAAGTATTCGATGAAGTAGTTGGTATCATGTCGTAGGGATTGACCATATAGCGTGTGCAGCATGGCGTGTCCGGTTCGGTCCGCAGCTGCACAACATCTATAAGCTTGACCTCCCTTGCCAAAGTTCTGAGATTGTCCACCGAAGGCTCGTTGATAACTATTCCGTTTGTCAGCGCAAAGACGACATATCCTGGAGTTCGTGCCATACATCTTCCCGTCGTCAGTTCTTGAAAAAGGACACCCATAAGATTCCAATTCTATCACACTCTTGGGTGCCTCTCTTGTCATGTAATGGATAGCGTCCTGATCTCCAAGCCAATCGGAACCCTTTACTGTGTCGTACATGTGCCATCTCCAGTCATCTTCATGCATACTGTTCACAGAGTCTATCAGCGTCCGGAACCAGCCGTTTGGACTTTACGCCACCATTATGTAGATGCACAGAAACAGGGAGTTTGACGTACTTCCCGAGCGCAGCATTGATACCACCCTGTGCCGCCACCGTATGACTTCTGGTAGGGAAGAGCTTCGTTATGCATGCGGTATTGAACCCAGCCTCGGCCAGACCGAAAGCGGCTCGAAGACCTGCTCCACCAGCGCCGACAACGACAGCATCGTACTCGTGGTCCTATCATGACCATCATTAGGGTCAATCCTCGGAGACAGGACCGAGATTTGTAGCAAACCCACAATGACAGGATATTTATTGCTGATGAACGGCGACGCTTCTTTGGCTCGTAGTGGTTGATTTGCAACGATCCGTGCTAAATAACAGCCGTCAATAACCCGTGGTAAAGCTGATGCTGTATTTGATTGGACGTACCGGCAGGTCTTGTTGAGGAGAAGAGTCGAGCGTGTCTTGCTGCCTTCGACAACTGAGGCGCCATCAGTGCCTCACCCCTCCATAGGTGATTGCGGTCAATGGCCTTACATTCGAACCGGCGCCGAGACTGCGCAATGCCACGGAGCTCATACTGACCATACGAAGAAGTCGGGGAATGATTGAAGAGACCAATTCAGTTCAAAGCCCAAGAGATGTGGCGTAACGTATGATCCTCGAAGTCGTGACGATGCTGGTGCAAGGAGCGTTTAAGGTGTCCAGTGGTGGATAATGCACTAATGCTCGGCAACATGGTAGCCAATCAGAAGGGACAAAGAGTAAGCTTGGGCCGAGGAACAATCAGCATAACATCATCCTGTGGCAAAGAGTCAACGGTTTCAGCGCCTTCAACGGTCTAGGGTTTCTCGAATTGTATCTGTTCCTTAAGGAGTATTCTCTACGTATGACAAGTCTCCTAAGAAATCTCTGTTGCTCACAGTAAAGTCGTTGACTAGATAGACAGTGAAACAGTCAGAAGCTCGGCCCTTGTTATAGTCATCACGTAATCCAAGCTTAGTACCAGATGGGTAGCCCAAGGTATGGTGAACAGACCTCAAAGGACGCTGTAAGAAATCCTGGATTCTCCAGCTTTGATTGAGGCAGTAAATCTATTAAAGAGACCGACATAAGAACGCCGTGTACTGTACAGATTCGCCCTCGCAAGACCATCCAATAAAACAAACAGTTGCGCTCGATATACCTTTCGCTAGTTGTACTGCATATAGGCCGCCGTAGAGTTGAACTTGAGGTTCCCTTTGATGACCTTGTCAACTGCAGCTAGAAAGTCCTTCTCCGTAGCGATCTTTCTCCTGGCCCGGATAGCGAACATGCCGGCCTCTGTGGCCACACTTCGAAGCTCGGCACCTGTCGAGTTGGGACACAGGCGTGAGATCAGTTCCCAGCGGATGTCGCGTTCCACCGACATGCTTTTGGCGTGGATGCGGAGGATGTTCGCTCGGCCCTCGAGATCCGGCAGCGAGAATTCAATCTTCCGGTCGATACGCCCGGGTCGCATAAGCGCGGGGTCGAGCGTTGAAGGTCGATTGGTAGCGAACATGACCTTGATGTTCCCTCTTGAATCGAAGCCGTCGAGTTGCGTGATAAGCTCCAACATTGTCCGCTGCACCTCGTTATCACCGCCAGCGCCGTCGTCAAACCGGGCACCACCAATGGCGTCGATCTCGTCGAAGAATATGATGCAAGCCTTCTTCGTCCGCGCCATCTCGAAAAGCTCCCGGACCATCCTGGCTCCCTCTCCGACGTATTTCTGAACTAGCTCGCTACCAATGACGCGGATGAATGTTGCGTCTGTCCGGTTGGCAACGGCCCTTGCGCATAGCCTAATGGGAAGTTAGAAAGTTACGGCACCCTCGAGAAGGGGGAGATAGAGACGTTTTGCCGGTACCGGGTGGGCCGTAGAGCAGCGCACCCTTCGGAGGGTCGATACCGAGGCTGACGAATCTTTCGGGTGACAGTAAGGGCATCTCCACGACCTCTCGTATTTTCTCTATCTGCTCCTTGCAACCACCAACATCTCCGTATGTGACATCTGGCTTGTCTTCCACGGTCATCATTGTCACGCTAGGATCGATCTTTGGTGGTAAGGGTAGTAATATTTGGTATTTGTTTCGGTCAACACTGTAGAGATAGCGTCAGTATAAAGGTCTTCACTTAAACTCCCGGAAAGTGTACACGTACCCGACCCTCATGCCCTCTTCGATATCCGTCGGGCTGACCCGTTCCCCAAGGTTGACTACAAACTTGGCTATCTGCTTGACGTTGATGATGTACTTACTCTTTTCCGAGTTCTTCTCGTCTTGGATGATCTTCGTACAACGCGCGACTTGTAGCGGCTGTTCCTCCTGCATCCGCTGCCGATCGGCGGCAACATCCCACAGATGCGGCGGTGCGAGTCCAGTGTCTGATTCCTGCGGAGCTGCTTAGACCTGACTCGGAGGGAAAACGTCGGACGAATATACCTTTACACCTACATCGTTGAAATCAGCATAGCCCAGGAAGAGATGTTAAGCCTGCAAATACACTGATCGAGACTTACCTATCTTCTCATTCACACTGGTCTGTTTCTCCTTTATCTGCTTCTCCAACCTTTTCAACGCCGCGGCATATGGCGCGGCGCCATAAGTCTTGAGTACTTGTATATCCCTAGAGAGGGTCAACCAGGCTGTTTACGCTATCTTCCATCTTGCAAGACATGACCATCTGACGATGAGAGAGACTTACTCATCTGACAAGGGTGTAATCTTCTTCTCGGGTTCCTCGTCGTCCGCAAACTCCTTGTTGTACTTCTCCCAGTTCTGGCCAGTGGCACTAGGCATGCTGGATCGAGCGTTCGCGAGCTAGACGGTACGTAGTGGATGATTCCTGACGTCTGCAGAGAGACTGAGGACGAAGGTCGAGATAGTGGTAGGGCGTAGACGGACTGGAGTAATAGGCAAGGTGTCAAAGATGTTGTTATGAGTAAGGTAGGTAGCTAGTATGAGTGAAGGGGTATGTAAGCAGGGGTGCACGCCGGCTCGAAGCGTACTCGTGCAGTCCACTGGTTACTAAAGCTGTCACTCTAGAGCTGTATCCGATAGAGGCTAGCCGGATATGGCACGCTTGACCTGCCGATTTCACCTGCACGGATATTTACGCGAACGCGACAGATAGCTTTGGTTGTGAGTAAGTTGATAATTACGCAACGAAGGTCCAAACTCATTTCGATCACTTTACTCCGTACTAAAACGGACCGGAGACCCTCACAACATGGCAGCTACCTTGAGCGCCAGCACAAACTCTGGCAATAATGCTTTCAAGGTGACTATGCTACTCAATGGGGCAAGTGATGGATACTAATATACTGGTTATAGGACAGAGAGAAGCCGATGGCTGTACGAAGTGCCAATATCATGGCAGCTCGAGGTATGACCAGCTACCTACGCTGGTTACGTTTTGGCTAACGAATTTTCGTAGCTGTTGCGGATGCAATACGAACGGTGAGCTCCGGTCCACGCAATATTTTCTGGATGTGAGACTGAGAATAGGCACACAGTCGTTAGGCCCAAGAGGAATGGACAAGATGGTAAGCGCATGCTCAGGGGTGGTTTCCTTCTCACGGGCTAAATCTTATACAGATACAAACCGGCAAAGGCGAGACCATTATAGTAAGGCCGCACTTAGATCCGATGATCTTGGCCCAAGGCTTAAGAGATACCAGAGTCTAACGATTGGTTTCAGACAAATGATGGAAATACTATGCTCAAGGGCATGAGTGTGATGCACCCGGCGGCGAAGATGCTGGTAGACCTGAGCGCAGCACAAGATGTAGAAGCGGGAGATGGCACAACGTCTGTCGTTGTTATTGCAGGAAGTCTGCTAGGTGCAGCAGACAGGCTCCTGGCGAAAGGTGCGGGCACTACATGTCAGAATTCTTCCAGGGCTTGATTACTGAGGTGCACACTCAACGCAGGAATACATCCCACCGTGATTTCAGAAGCTTTCCAGCGTGCCGCTGCAGCGGCCGTCAAGACTCTTACTGACATGTCGCGCCCAATTTCCCTCTCCGACCGACCCACTCTCCTTCAAGCCGCGTCCACCTCGCTATCATCGAAAATAGTTTCACAACACTCAAGTCTCCTCGGCCCTATGGCAGTAGATGCCGTACTCAAAACAATTGATCAGAAAACTGCAGACAATGTTGATCTGAAGAACATCCGGATCATCAAGAAAGTGGGTGGTACAATAGAAGATAGCGAAATGGTGGATGGTCTGGTTTTGAATCAAGGCGTTGTCAAGAGTGGTGGTGGGCCGGCGAGGATGGAAAAGGCTCGAATAGGACTTATACAGTTCCAACTCAGTCCACCGAAGCCTGACGTAAGTGCTTTGAACGTGCCCTTTTCGAAAGCAAAATCTGACTGGGTGTGTTTACAGATGGAGAATCAAATCGTCGTCAACGACTACCGGCAAATGGACAAGATCCTGAAAGAAGAGCGGACATATCTCTTGAACATGGTCAAGAAGATCAAGAAAGCAAAATGCAACGTCCTGTTCATCCAAAAATCAATCCTACGAGACGCCGTCAACGACCTAAGTCTCCACTTCCTCGCAAAACTCAACATCCTCGCCGTCAAAGACATTGAACGCGACGAAGTAGAATTCATATGCAAGGTAAACCACCCAGCAATCCCACAACCCCCCCAAATCCCAACTCTCGCTGACAACCACCCCCCCTAAAACAGAGCACAGGCTGCAAACCCATCGCCGACATCGACTACTTCAACGAAGACAAGCTCGGCACCGCCGACCTGATCGAAGAAGTGCAATCCTCCGGCTCGCGCACCGTCAAAGTGACAGGCGTCAAAGGCGCCGGGCAGACGGTCTCCATCGTCTGCCGCGGCGCCAACGCCCTCATCCTCGACGAAGCCGAGCGCAGCCTGCACGACGCCCTGTGCGTCATCCGCTGCCTGGTCAAGAAGAAAGCGCTCATCGCCGGTGGCGGCGCGCCCGAGATCGAAATCGCCCAGTCCCTCTCCCACCAGGCGCGCGCGCTGACGGGCACCGAAGCCATCTGCTGGCGCGCCTTCGCCGACGCCATGGAGGTCATCCCGACTACCTTGGCTGAGAACGCCGGCTTGAATTCCATCCGGGTCGTGACGGATTTGCGGCATCGCCATGAGTTCGGCGAGAGGAATGCCGGCGTCAGTATCAAGAGTGGTGGGGTGAAGAATAATATCGCTGAGGAGAACGTCTTGCAGCCGTTGCTGGTCAGTACGAGTGCTATTGAGCTGGCGGCGGAGACGGTCAAGCTTATTCTGAGGATCGATGACATTGCATTGTCTAGATAGATGGCGTTTGTAGTTTAATAGCAGAGCGGTTCGGTGTAGATCAGCCAGGTTCATGTCTGTTGGTACCTTTGTCGTCTCTACTTGCTAGGGCACGGAAACGGCTTTGGCGGCTGCCGTTCGCCTGCTACCTTATAGAACACCCCGCAGAATAGTTGTAGTAAGCTCGTCGAACATCCATGCGAAGATGATCGCACATCCAGCGCTTAAATATCAGAATCCCTCTTGATCATCGGGGGGAGTCTCAAGTCGTAGGGTCCACATGGGGCTGGCATCCCTGTACCAACTATAAGGTATCGAGGCTTCAAAACTAACACACCCGCGCCGGAAAAAGCCCTGGACGACCGACACGATGGAGTCTTGCGAGGTTCCTTGCACCTACCTACCTACCTATTTGTAACTTGCCCACAAGACATGATATCCGTACGCTGCAACAACGGCGAGCTTGTACTGGGGTAATGGCTGAACACGAACGCACCACGACCAGGACGAGGAAGGATGATCGCATACCTAGCGCCTATCGACGCCGAAAACTAGCTTTCTCATTCCATGTATCTCGCCGCTGGACGTACAGTCATAAGCCGTTACTCCTCTAATGCAAGCCCGCAGAATCATTAGCTCATACACTCATTACCACCCTCTATGTTCCCCCTTCCCTCCCCTCCCCTCCCCTTCCCTTCCAATCCCATCCCTCCCGTTCCCAAATACACGCCCGCCATCCTCGAGCCAAAAAGCACCCCCCCGCAATAGAGCCGAACACCCCGCCGTCGCGACCTCAATCTGCCAAAACCATCCGGAGCATAGCGACGAAGCTCGACTGCAGTTTCGGCAGCTCCGCAACGACCGGTTTGACCGGCTCGCCCGCCGACCGCCTCAGATGATCCTGTTTCCTAGCCCGACGCTTCCTCTCCGCGACGATGGGATCCAGGTCCTCGTCGGCGGAGTCCTCGTCGCTGGAATTGTCGTCTTCAATCTGGAGGTCGTGGAGGTCCATCTGCGCGCGGTGTTTGTACGAGTTAGTCTGGGGATTGCTCGGCGAGAGGGACTTGCACTGCGCCAAGGCCTCAGGCCATCTACGGAGACAGCGGGGGTTGGGGTTCCGTATGGGGTGTGCATACCTCGTTGATGCCGAAATCGCTACTCTTAAACGCCTTGCTTCCAGGCGCGACCTCGGAACCCTCGGCGGCCATCTTCTGCCGCGTCTTGTCCTGGTGCCATTTCTTCCTCTCCTCCTGCCACTTGACGAGGGTGTTGATCTCCGCAACCGCTGTGTCTTTGTCGATGCGGCGCATGTCGAGGGCGCCCTGGAAGAGGGCGTTCATGTCGAGTTTGCCGCCCTTGGGCCCGTGGCGGAGGAACTCGAGGATGCCTTCGAGCCAGCCCATGAGCTGCTCGAAGAGGCCGTTGTCGTGGATGTGGACTTCGTGCACGAACTTGTAGAAGTTGTGCTCGTGGCGCTGGCAGAGGTCGATGAAGGATTGCACGGTCTGGTTCGGGTCGGCCGAGACGTCTTGCCGTTGGGCCTTTTCCACGACGGCGAACATGTCGTCGGCGAAGACGGCGAAGTCGGTCACGCTGTTGTAGACGTTGGCGGATTTGTAGACGCGTACTAGGGGTTCGTAGAAGATGGTGAAGAGGTCGCGGAATAGTTGTAGCGTGACCGGCTGCCTTGAATATTAGCGTATGCCCTGCTGAAAGGTATAATCTTGGAAGAGGCCTACTTCTTCTACGATGCTCAACATCATTGCTTTATCTCTTTGCCTCGTATAGAGCTTAAGCAGTTGCTTCAGGTAGGCGAATAGTTCGGCTCCCTGTTTCATTTCCTCGTCGACCTGTCATCATTAGCATTGTCTCGTCTGTGCTGAAGATAGTCCCAATGCTTACATTTTCCACGGCATTGTTCCACGCGACGTAAGCATTGAAGACCTTCCCGATTTGCTCAGGCTTTAGCTCTGGTGCGAACAGTTCCGATCTCAAGATGACGACAACGAGATCAATATCATCGACCATTGCCTCGCTCCGGACCACATTCTTGGTCTCCTCGTTCGCTTCCGCGAATTTTCTCAACTTCTCGCACAGTACCGAATCATTGATCTTCATCACCAGAGAATCTATGGACCGTTGGAAACCCTTGATCCCGTCGTTTAATGTCATAGAGAAGATTCGCTGCATGAGTGATCGAGAACCGAAAGGCTGTGCAAGGAAAAGATCAAGAACTCCGGTCATGACTGCTGCTGGGTTTGCGATTCGGATGACATTTTTCATGATGGTGTAAGGAATGAGGGAGTGGACTCTCTTCGCTTGAGCGAACAGTTCCGGAGAGTTATCCTCTGCAAGAAAGAGATGGTATATTGTTGCAGCCACTCTACCTCACGGTTAGCAAACAGCAACAATAAGTGACGAAGAAGCGTACTCAATTCGTAGCCACTCGGCAAATTTCTTGTACTCCATACTAAGGTGATCGATCTTTTCCTTTTCCCTTATTTCCTTGAAGAGCTTTGTCAAGCCATCTGAGAGCAGTCAGTCGAAGTCGGCTGAAAAGTCGAGTAGGTTGACCTACTGCGTTCAACAATATCCCTTCTGAACCTCTCCATATATACGTCCAGCTCTTGCGCCCTTTGCCTTGCTATCTCATAGAATCGCTTCTGTTCTTCAATACGCTTCTCATCCATTTCTTTTCGGCGTTCAATGTCCCCTAGCTCTTCTTTGTTCAGCTTGATTGGTTTACTGGTCAAAAAATCGGTCATTGCTCTGGTTTCAGAAACTTGCTGGTTTTGTAGCAGTTTTCGCAGCCAAGCTCGGAGAGAGACACGTTGGTCCTCTCGGTACAGTGTGACGGTCACTTTGCCAAAGTCTGCCGAGGCACGCGGTGAGCGTTGCGCTGATCCCGACCGCCGATGCCCAGTAGTGATAAGAATACGCAAAGAACTGTCGTCTGCAGCATTGCCTTGCGTGGAGACTGATGAGACTGAGGAGTCGTCATCGTCTCCTCCACCAACGCTAAGCAGATTTGAGCTCGCAGAACTCTTGTTCTTTCTCGGCATGGGAGGCAAAATCTTCCCAGGCAGTTCCGTACGTAAGCGTTTGTGTAGCTTTGAAAATTCACCGTATCGTCGGCCAACATAGATGTCTAAGTCGCCCACTCGCTGGACTCGGAGAAGAAATTCCTGACATAGTTGATTAGTTATACAATGAGGCAGACTGTGCAAGGGCACTCAGGAATACCTACCGCATGCTGATGGTATCTTACAGTTCGCTTCACCGATGTTGTCCGTACAGCAGCGACGTTCACGTCCCAACCGTTGATAAAATGGCCCTCAGGCGTGTTCACTAGCAGTCCCTGTTCGTTCGCACCCCTATCCACAACCTCCAGTTCCGAGAATCGTATCCGCTCCTCATAGCCTGACGCCGTGGGGATCCCCGAGACCATCATGAGCTCCACTAGCTTCTTGCATTTTAACGCAAGCTTCCGCCTCTTAGTCTCCTCTAGCCTATCTTCTGAGGAGGATATGTGTTTATTGGCGAATGATTCCAGGAACTACCAGTACAAGACCTATAGGTCAGCATGCTGTCTAATACCGAAGATACGGATTCGGAGTACCCACGACTTGTAGCTTATCCTGCCAGAATTCGTTTTCCCTTGCCTGATCCAAGAAGGGAAACTTTCGCAGATGGTGTACGAAGATATACCGTATGATCGGGAACTCCGAGTCGACCGGCGCTACTTCCCCGTAATCTGACCGAAAGGGTGCTCCAAACCTCTGTAAGGCGGTGGGTGAAGCTAGTTCTGATATTTCGTAGTCAACCTGGCGAAAGATGAGTTCGCGCTTGAGGTCTGCAAACATGTCAGCGGTCTTCTGAGAGTTCAGAGTTGGGGGGAACTTCGGTACAATGCTCTTGTCTGCCGGTCAAGATATGCCCGGCCTGTGGTAAAGACGCCGCTCTGTTGAGGGGGGCCTTCTCTGCTACCGCTCGGTCTATCAGTGCACCATCGTGGCCCTCTGCGTTTACGCCGTTGATAGATTCTTTGGGGGCCTCCCGTTGTATAACCCCCGCCATATTTAATAAGCCTGGGCCGGAGAATTTGCACTCGTGGTTTATGTTATGATTTATCGGTGTTGCTGTGTTGGACTCGTGAGGTAAGTACTTGTCAGCTCCAGCCGGGTTCGATGTTAGCGCGGGGGCACTGCGACCAGGGGATCTGATACCAAGCTTTGGCGCCACCGGAAGCCTAACTTATTTGTACCTTAGGCAAGGCTCAGGTAGCGTAGAAGCCATTTATAGACAGGCGTGATAAAGCATGAGGCACAAAACTTCATAAGGTAAGGTATCCATCTTTCGTGATTCACAGCACACCATGCAGTTTCATTTTAGTTTCAGTTCTAGTATCAGTATCAGTTCCAGTTCCAGTTTCAGTTTTAGCCAGCAACTGAGACGTCACTGCTGAGACGCCACTGGACCAAGTTAAGCGGATGATAAAGGTTGAAGGACAATCACCATACCAGATTACCTTAGCAGAGCAATGTGTGAAGACAGTTCGCTGTCAAAATCTAGATCAATCTGGATATGCTACTGGTCTGCTCCTGACGATGCTATGTTGGACATAACCAACCCTCAACATCTTCTCCTCGTCCTGCGCGTTAGCTATTATCTTCCCCCTTCGTGGCCCCAATTACGACTCCTCGTCTTCTATTCAGCTCAGACCTCTGCCCTGCCCTGTCACTCTGGATCGAATCTATCTCACTTGCAACGGCCTCTTGGGTTGCAGCCCAACAACCTCCCTGCGGACATCTCCCTGTAACTTCCCAGTTCCCAGTCCTGACGTGCTAAGCATGACCCTGGCGTGGTTCAAAGCCGAAGATAACTCGTCATTGGCGGCTCTGCCGTCTCGCTGCGCCTGTAGTGTGTACCTCTCGCAGCTTGGGGGCCGCCGTAATCCTGTGCGATATCACATGACGGTATCTACAACCAAGGGAAGCACCAAGGTCCTCGGAAGGATAAAACGTCCAGGGTCTCACAATTTCGTCTCTTGCCATGGCATCATCTCTTGTCTCCTCGAGTTCCACTTGTAGACCCCTCCACTTCCTACATTGTAATTATAATAATTCTCCGTGCCACCCCTCACCATAGCTTTGCGAAAGGTGATATTGATCCTCCCCCTATCGCTTTCGGCGCCCTTTCTTTTCGGAATACTATGCAGCCAGTTGGATTGCGTCCGGCCTCTCATAAGGACCATATCGCCTGATGCCAGTGGCAATTTCAGCGGGGTGGCGGACGGACCTGTCGCCGACGCTGAAGGCGGAACCGGTTTGTGCTTCATCAAGAAGTCTCTTTTGGCACCCAGGGATAAGGAAGCGATGCTTGGATTCGCGCCAAGGAAGCGCTCGTCGTCGCTGTGGTATGATATCGAGTCCGAACCTGTAGCATAATAGTTCACGAGGCAGAAGTTGTAGGTGGAGTCCGTGAAGATCTCAGTGATCTTGCGGAGATCGTCGAGACATTGCGGGATAGGGCGAGGGCGGCAGTTCTTGTAATGGTCTGAGGGAACGGATTTGGAGGTTTGGTTGTCGACGAGGAGGCCTGCAGGTGTGAAACGGGATGTATCGTCAACGCCAAAGACTGTAGTGCTAAGACATGCGTGATTAGAAGATGTTGGGATAGCTGAGAAAGCACGCCTGCGCTGCAGACTCTTGAGCTCGAACGTGATCTTACAATCTCGGCGTGTTAATTTGTGTTTCCACAGGGCCTCTTTTGATCTTATACTGCACTCTATAAAAGAAGAGCTCGTGTCTTAAGAACTCGAAGTAACTTTTCTCGATGCCCTTCGCAATGTAGGGTTGGAAGTAAAGCAGGTCGAGGTCAGGCTGGTCGTTGATTACTTTGCCCTCGACAGCTGGAACAGAGGAGAGTGCAGCTGTCACTTCTGTAGGCAATTGAGGAACGGGGAACGGATATGTTGAGTGATTAGAAGGAGGAAGGTCGGACTGCGGTGACCTGCCCGCCGTGGGCGACTCTTGGGTACTGTCCGATGCCTCGATATGACGTTTCTTTTGAGTAGGCGTTTCGAAAAAACTGTCGAGCGTCCTCTTAGCCATCCCTGATGCCGATATTTTCTAGACTCTCGGCGTGTATAAATAAGCTTCGTCGCATCCAGAGCTCGAGGCCTGCACGTCTGAGGTGAACCCCTCTAAGACTGAGGTTGTGCATAATTCGGGGGCTACGCTATGTATTCGTTCATAAGTGTGCATAACTCATATCAGAATAATTTTCTTGAATCTAAGCCCTCTCATGCTGCCCATGCCCTCGTAGCTGAAAGACCCAAAACAGGTGGAATATGTGATGATTCACTCTATAATACTGTCTAGATGGATGTGAGTACTCGTTGGAACAGCTTTTTTGCTATAAATAACATCATAGCAGATCAAACAAACAACGCCCCCCGCCAATGATATGTTCCGACCTCCTGTCAACCGCGCAATGCGGGTTCTGGATCGAGCTTTCTTCCAAAAGAGAGTGCCTCTCACAGCGGCACGGGTTTGGGACAGGAGCAAGATCTCGATTTGCCGAAAAGATCTAGAGAAGAGCAAGGATCTTCTAGTTCTCGAGAGAATGCCCACCGTTCATCCAGATCCAGAAGAAGGATCAGGGTCGAATGGGCGGAAATGCTTACTGCTCAAGCCAGAAATCAAGCGTAATGGTATGTCGCAAACAGGGGCATTGTGACGGCTTTTAACTTGACTAACCCTACTAGATGCTTCAACTTGGAGCACCAAGCTACAAGAGCTCGTTACAAGTGAACATCTTAGCCTCTTAGATTATGACCTCGAGCTCAAGTACGATTACTGGACATATCGTACGTACGTAAGAGCGCCTTTGCAGATAACCACATGGAGCTAATGGCTGGGAAAGACGACATCATAAGCTCGATAATCCCTGAAGATGAACAAGATGAGCTTCCAAGTGGGTTTACTTCCGTCGGCCATGTTGGTAAGTTCCCTCGTCTGTCTTCAAGGAGATCCGTTAACCTTGGCGCAAGCGCATCTAAACCTCCGTGACCGATATTTACCCTACAAACGCCTCATAGCGGAAGTGATTCTGGACAAAATCCAACATGTCCGCACCGTCATCAACAAGGTTGATGTTGTCGGTACAACGAGCGAGTACCGCACATTCCAGTACGAACTCCTTATGGGAGATCCAGACATGAACGTGGAGCTCAAAGAGCAAGGTTGTATGTTCCGCTTTGACTATTCCAAAGTGTACTGGAACAGCAGACTGGAGACGGAGCATCGCCGGCTGGTGGAGAAGTTCAGAGAGGGAGAGGCTGTGTGTGACGTTATGGCTGGAGTGGGACCCTTTGCGATTCCAGCCGGGAAAAGGAAAGTCTTCGTGTGGGCAAACGACCTGAACCCAGACAGTTATGCCAGCTTGAAGGAAGGTATCCAACGTAACAAGGTACATATACGAAACGGGGACGATAGATTTCCAAGAGATTTCTTGCGGCTGACACTCTCAGGTCTCTAACTTCGTCCGTCCATTCAATGAGGATGGCAGGACTTTCATCCACTCCGCAGCCCAACAATTAATCACAAACGACACCATCGTCACCATAGCAGCCAAGCTCTCACGCAGCTCTCCTCAAATAGCAAACTCTTCTCCAGCGCCGTCGACATCGCAACCTTTACATCAGCCCGCCAGGATTTTTCGCCAACCGTGGGTCTTCAGCCACTATGTCATGAACCTTCCCGCCTCAGCTGTCACCTTCCTGGACGCCTTCATCGGCCTCTATCGTGGGCACGAGAACAAGTTCTTCCCTTACACATATTTCAGACTGCCAATGATACACGTATATTGTTTCTCAACCAAGAGCGACGATAACGTAGAAGAGGAGAGAAAGATATGCAAGGAGATCAGCGAGACCATAGAGTTTGAAATCAAACCGTATGATCCGGAGGTCGAGATATGGGACGTCAGAGACGTCGCGCCGCAGAAGAGAATGTTTTGTGCAAATTTTAGGCTTCCACGCGAGGTAGCTTTTAGATAGTGTATAATATACACCACGGGTGTTCCTCGCCAATCTCAGTTCCCTAGACTTGAGTGATATTCATGGCGTTGCGTTAGAAAGTGGTGATCGGTAACAGGTGGATTTAGTGCCAGTGAACTCCTCCAAACACTGCCTCCGACTATGATGCCGAAAAGCTCGAAAGATGTGGTGGCCATTCTGTCGAAGTGGTATGCTCATCACGAAGTTACGTACCCACGTGCAGATGATACCCAGCATCACCTTCACTCGACGAAGTTCCTCAGCTTCGTTATCTCATCTAAGAGCTCCTGCAGATCCGCATCGCCAATTTTGTTCACCAAGCTTGGTATCAGAGTCTTTGCCTCCTCGGCACTCTCGCAGCACAGGCTACCTATGATATAGTCAGCCACCAGTCATCTCATAGGACGGAACAGTAGCCAAAGACCTAGTTGAGACCGCTCGAAATATTCCAGCTCATCATGTGTCGCAAGCATCCTTTCCACAGCTTCAATATTCTCTTTCTGCTTGAAACGTGCAAAGACGTCCAAGTAATCTTGCGTCTTGATCAGCGTCCTGGAAGAAGTAAAAGCATTAGCCTTGCAGTCCCGGGAATGCCATATCCTGCGCAAAGTGCAAAACGTATCTCCCCCAGTCTGGAAGCGAAAAGACTCACTCCGTCTCTTCCACCTTCCTCTGTTGCTTCCGGTGGTCCATGACTGCGTTGATGAGCAGTCGTGCTTCCGACAAAGTCAAGGTGGGCACATTTTGAAATTCCCCTAGCCTCAGATCTGCGGTAGCTTCCTCATCGCCTTGAGGTTGCTCGCGCGTGCGCGATGTCGGTGCTGTTGCGGACATGCTGTCGGACTGCTATGACTTGGTTGAAGTCTATGATAGATACTATACTCCACGGACAGTTCGTTATCTCTCGGTGCAAGAGGTGTTGAATTGCTTGCGCCAGTAGAGCTGAAGTCTGGTAGTAACGAGCGGACAGGGCAGTAAATGTCCCAGGTTTCCGATGGCTCCAGTCGTCTGCTGGCGGAGATCTTCTTGCAGCGCGTAAGCAACAGTGTCTATGGGTAGTCCTTCACAGATCGCTTTCTGTTGCTTGCTCCTAGGACTGAGAGCGACTGAGGTGCGGATCGATATTGAGGTTGCCGCATGTGGGATCGCTCGAGTCCCACTTCTAGCGAGTGTTGCCTAGAGCCACCCTTCGTGCTCCGAAGTGGATAGTGATGTCCTGCGCTGGAATACCAACACATAGACGCACGTACACCAATTGGTCCGAATTTGCCAGCTGCAGCATGTCCAATAGGAACAACTGCAGGCTTTGAGCATTCTGGGCTGCCTGTGCTGTACCCTTCGTCAAAGCGCCTGACGGAGTTAGACTCGACTGTTCACTCTAGAGGATGCAGTCACAAATATGTAAGACTTCCTTCCAACTTCAATAGAAGTTAACCTAAGTGTAATTAGGGTCGTCTTCTCCCTGATAATCATCAACAAAGCCGGAGGGCTCATTTACAACCGTGACTTCCACGAAAGTCTCAACAAACTATCCGTGAACGACTATCTCGTCCTCGCCGGCACGTTTCACGGGTAGGCTTCCCTCCCTCCATCTCGAACCCTTCTTCAACTCTCACGCGCCAAGACTAACCCTCTAAAGTGTCCATGCAATAACAAGATCCTTAACTCCGACATCTCTCTCCCTTCCTCCATCCGCCAAAACGGGCATTGAGGTCCTCGAAAGCCAAACGTTTCGCCTGACGTGCTTCCAGACTTTGACCGGCACTAAATTCCTCTTGTTCACCGAGCCGCATCAGCCCAACGTGGATGTGATCTTGAGGAAGGTGTATGAGCTGTATGCGGACTACGTCATGAAGAACCCTTTTTATCAGGTCGAGATGCCTATCCGGTCTGAGTCTTGGGATAGGCATTTGGGTGCGTATCTTAGAGCGAGGTAGTAAGGCACACCTGCCGGTACGATGCTTGCAACTAGAGCATAAATGCCTAGCTGTCTATGTAAGGTCCATAGGACTAGAGGAGACATTTCAGGGAATGAACGAGCTTCATGATCTTTCAGAGTGGCTCATTCTAGATACCTTCTGAGATCTATAGTAGACCACGCCGGAGTACGCCAGCCAGGCATGCAAAACCAGAAGTGTCAAACAGAAAGTTCAATGTCATGCTGTATCCATCTTGTCGCCATCGTCATCCTTGTGCTTTTTCTCAGCTTCACCTTCTGGTGCACTCCCACTGGGTTCCCCATTTTGGTCCAGCAGCGGCTGTGAGGCATCTGCACCCTCTTCCTGTATCCCCTCTAAATTCGACTTCCCCTCCTTCTCTTCCAGTTCCTTCTTCTCCTTTTCCAGTCTCGCTTTCTCCTCCTCGAGACTCATCCTCAATGCAAGCGCCAGTTCCGGATCGGTACTTGGGTCAATGCCAAATTCGAAACCACCACCTCCACTCTCTCCACCTTCTCCACCCGCGCCTTCACCTGCTCTCACTCCTGTACCATCTCCACCCAGTATCGGTGTTGTGACCAAGTGATCGCTTAATAAATTCGGCCCTGGTGGTATTATTGCAAGATGCGATCCATCGCCTCCTTTGATGTGCTCGTGAAAGGCTTCGAGTTTCTGGGTGGTTTCTGAATCGAGATCGCCGAAAGCGATGAAGTCGATGGATACGTTATATTTCCTCATTTTATTTGCCAGCTTCACGAGGGTTTTCTCGTCCTCGGCGATTGGAGAGCAAGTGAAGACGATGATGCGTTGGCGTTGGGATTTATTTTGGCGGTGCTTCAAGGCGAGCTGAGAGAAGAAGACTCAGCAATCCCTACAGAACACAGTATACTGTCCAGGCAGGATCACTCACACCAGCAACCTGTATTCCCGTAGCTAGATGAGTATTACCCCTTATCTTCGTCCTATGTAATCCGTCCAACACTTTGCCAAAGTCCGTTGTTAGAGTTACGAGCACTTCTGGCCCCTTTCCTCCCATGCTCATCAAGCCGACGGATGATTCAGGATTTGCTTGTGTCTTCGCCGAGAAAATCAGGTTGACGGCGTCGGCTTGTGCTTCGTATCTCGAGGGCCTAATTGCAGGTGATGAGTTCATGAGCTGCAGCTGTTACGGTAGCGCAAATCGTACACATAATCTCCATTCCGACTGCTTTCGCTATTATCAATACTAGTTGAGAAAGCAATCAGTCTTTGACATGTATACCTGTAGACCGGGGGCTACAAACATGATCATCGTAGCTTCCAGCACCATTTTGAGGAGGCGTGGATCGGATATTGAACAGCGCAGGAGTAGACAGGTGAGAGCTTCTGCTTTTTGATGCTTAAATGTTCCTATCGTACTTGAAAACGAATAACTGGCGGGTATGGTGAGTGAGGTGGTTAGATATCCAGTTGTCAGATATCTGATTGAACTTTCCATAAACAGACCGAGTTGCCGGCATACACATTGCGCCTTTGGTGTCTATGCGCCGCCCAAATTCCCACCAAGTTACAACCTACTGTACATCTGAGCTCCCACTACTGTGTTGTTTACCTGCATCAACCTCACTTCATCGAAGCACGTCAATCTTCTGTTCACACAGCCAAGTCTGATTGCATACGTCTTGAGAATATAACCGAATCAAAGCAATTGCTACAGACCCCTTAGTCAAGCTTAGATCTACTTAACATCACCGTCCCCGCCACCATGATCGACACGAACACAAACAGCCCATCGCGAACCCCAAATACGAGTCCGCCCAAGAAGACCATGCGCATAACTCAAGTACAAAAGCAGGCCCTAATCGACAACCTACAGCTCGAGAGTAAGTCAATAACATTACAATAGCCCCCATAAAGATAGCTTAAACAACTCTAACATCCCACAGTCACCGAACGCGCCCGCAAGCTCCGAGCCCAATACGCCCAACAAGCCGCGAGTCTCCGATCGCGTCTGGAGATCCGCCTCCACCGCATCCCAACCTCGCTGCGAAAAACGAACATGGGCGACCTCCTCGCCAAACACAACGCGATGCTCCAAACCAACAAGAAAGACGCACCTTCCACTACTGTCGCCCCACCCACGAAGACGATCAAAGACAAAGCAGTCGCCAAAACCCCACCGGGCAGCCCAGCCCAGACGCGTGGCATGAAGCGAAAAAGGTCCGGCCGCCACCCCCCGTCGCGCTCAAACCCCAACTCCCGAACCAAGACGTGCCAGCGCAGCCGAAACTGACAGATCCCACAGCGAGCACTTCGACCAAGAGAACATACCAACCCGCCTCGTCCCCTACGCCGCCCTCCCCAACCCCAAGAAGCGCACCAAGCCGAACCCCGCCCCTGCCCCGGCCCCGGCCCCGGCGCCCGCGCCCGCCCCCCCGGCAAAACGCACCGCCTCGCGCACAGCCCCACCGCGCTCCAGACAACAACAACAACAACCACCACCACCAGCACCCGCTCCGGCCACACGCACCGCGTCCCGCGCCCTCGCCCGCGCCGCATCGCGCTCCAAAGCTCCCCCGCCGCCGCCGTCAACCATCCTCTCCCCCAAGTCTTCCAACGTCCAAGCTCTGGCCCCGACCGTCAAAAGGGGGAAGGCGGCCGCGGCGCCGGCGCCGAAGAAGGGGCAGGTGCCGAAGGTGCAGGCGGAGGCGCCGGTTGGGGGCCGGAGGGTGCTTAGGGCGAGGAAGTAGGTGGTGAGAGTATGGGAGTTTGTGGGGTTGGTCTTTGGTGTGTTTCGGCGTTTGGGTTTGGGGTTTGGGGTTGCCGCTGGTGTACTTGTACAGCATGCATGGTTTTCAGATTCTATGGTATCCACAGCATGAGTTATGAGTTGCTACTAGACCGTGATTCCTTCTATGAACAGTAACCGAAACTCCTTTTCGAGCATTATTCTGTAGGCGCCAGCAATGGGCATGAAACAGGAGAAGAGCCATGGCCAGAATAAAGGTATTTCTGAGTTCTGAGTAAAGAGGCTAGAGCCTAGCGAGTAACAAGCCGAGCTATGTGAGCTACCATGATCTAGTAATTGAGCTCCCCGCCCGCAGCACCCCCCACAGCATCCAGATCCTCATAACTCTTAAGAGACCGTCCCTGCACAGCTTCGCGCGGTCCGACCGTCTGCCCGCCAGCCCCATCGCCCCACTTCCCACCGCCACCACCGATGCGCCCACCAGCCATCATGCCACGAGGTGGAGGGCTGAGCCGCCCGTTATTGCCGCCGTACCTGGGTGGTCGTCGGTCGTAGGGGCCGGGCCGAGGATTGTTGTAGCGTGCGCCACCTCGCCTCATGGGACCAGCTTGGTGCATTCCTCCTTCGTCGCCGGTGCTCATGGGTCCAGGCCAGCCACCGGGAGCTTGGACGGTGTGGTGGCCGAAATTGAATGGTGGGAAGCCGGCAGGAGGAGCCGCGAACCCGGGTGGAAGCGTGCCGAAGTTGAAGGGCAGGGAGGCGAGGTTGAAGCCGCGCGGCGTACCGGCTGGCATATGAGCGTTATTGATGGGGAAGTGGCCGTTGGAATTCGCATCGGAGCGAGACGGCGCAATATGTGCGGGATCGAGGACGTAGTTGTTCACGAGATTCACCTAAAGGAAAAGGATCAGTATAGCAAAGGAAGACGGGCGGATCCCAGTGCGCGTGGGCCTTTTGAAGTACATACGTCTTTCTTGATGCTCTCAAACCAATCAGGATGGCGCTTCTCGACGTGCTTCCGCCAGAAGTTTTCAGCTTTGAAGAGCTTCGTACAATCAGGCACCTTGCATCTGAACTTGGCCTCATCTTCCTGCTTCACGAATTTGATAAGTTCTTCCTCAAGGGCTTCTTCCATAGGCTTGCCGCCAAGCTTTTTCAGGTCTACGTGTTCTGGTTCGAGGATTTGCAGAATCTTTTCTTCGAATGTCTTCACCCAATTGAATGCACGTAGAAGCTGCTGATCGTTCTTGGATCCGTTTCGGTGGAACTTCTTCTCCTCGACTGGCGACCCATTCTCCCCTTCATCGCCAGTCTCTTTTCTTTTCAGGGGAAAAGGTAGGCCGGAAGCACTAGCTTTGGAGGCGGCTTTGGCAGCACTGCTTAAGCTAGCACGTGGACGCCGCAGATGACCACCGGGACATTTGCGTATGAGTTCGTGGACCGAATCGCTTTCGAAGACGCAGAAGAAGCAGAAATTGAAGACCCGGCGAAGATACTCAACCAGAAGGTCAAGTTGTTTCTTCTTCACAAGCAATTCTTCGTCATCCACCTCCTCGTCATAAGCACCTTCCTCATCCTCGTCCTCATCTTCGCCGTCCTCCATCTCGTCATCTTCCATTCCTAGTACCCCACGACTCTTCTTGTCTTTCTTGACACTGACAGCTCCCGTGGCTGGAGGCTGCAACCAGCCTTTCTCTCTGAGATCGTTGACGCGTTGCTCGATCTTTGCTAAGCCACTAACTTCAGAGCCAAATTCTTGATCGAATCTAGACACAAGACGTTTGGCTAATCCGAGATCTCGCTCAATGCGTTCCGGAGTAGAGAACAGATCCCAAAGAGCCTTCTTTCTTGGCTCCCTAGGTGGTACATGAACGCCGACGTGGCACGTGAAATCACCGCGAACTTCATCGTAAATAGTCTTGCCATTGATCGCTTCCAATGCTTTCTCGGCCGTACCAGTTGTGATCTGTCCGTCTGTGGCTGTGGCATTCTCGCCTTCATCCTCTTCGTCCCTACCATCACTCCTGTCGACGGGGGCTGGAGCCGACTCCGCTTCAGGGTGTAGCATGATCCAGCCTATACGGTGGCACTTCTTCAGTGGGTTTGGGTCGCTCAAGCTCAGCCATTTGAAGCCTCCTTCATGCTCTCCTAGATGCTCGTTACAGAAAGCTTCAATCTTCTCCCGACTAACGGTAGGCGCAAGTGTCTTGATCAAGAGCGCCGGCTGCAACGCCGACTCGTCTCTCAGATCTCCACCCCTACTGGGTAACAGATCACCAACTCCCAGAACTTCTGCGACAGCCGTCGTTTCGCCCTCTTCTTTTTCAACAAGACCTCCGACGCCATTACTTTCACTTTTGTAGATGCCTTCAAGAGTATACTCGTCAAAAGTACCCGCTTCAAGATCTCTGTCCCACTGACTCAGATTCCCACGTCTGAATTCCATGAGGCGTTGCCGAAACGGATCTCGGATTTCGGGGACGTATCGTTCTTTGAACCATTCCTCGCCTTTATGCTGCTGGACGAAAGTTCGGGCCATCTTCACCTGCAGCTCCTCTTTGTACGTGTCGTAAGCAGCTTGAATCTGTGCTCTCTCCTTCTCGCGTTCCTCACGAGAGTCTCGATCAACCCTGATACCACGTTCGGATGGTCTACGTCCGCCATTCTTCTGACGCTCTTTATCTTCCTTTATAGATTGCTCGCTCCGCCACCACTCGGCGAACCAGTTGAACCCAACCTGAAAATCCAGTGATAGAGGATTCGGTAAAGGGTTGACGCGAATCGGTGGTTTGACACTATCTTGTCCAGGGACGTATCTATCAATGTTGCCAATGGGCGACGGCGCTCTGCGACGATCTTCACGATCACGAGATGCGTGTTCGCGAGACATACCGTAGAAGTCATCTCTCGGAAGACGTTCCACGCCTGGTTGGTAGCGATCAATCGCGACTGGGGATCTTGAGCGGCCACGGAAGCTCCCACGAGGACGTCGCTCTATCGGGACTGTCACGAAGAAGATGAGTTAATGCGCCAGGGAAAGCGTTCAAAGGCTGAAAGAGATGGAAATAGTCGGTCTCATTGATGGAAGAAAGGAGGAGGCATGTAACGATTGAGGTAAAACTGAGAGCCTTCAGAGCAGTCTTACCAGGAGACCTACGCGAACGATAGGAATCGACTAGAGGTCGGTCCATGATATCGTCACGTCCACCCCACCGAGCATCAGCCTTGACTGGAGGTGGCCTGTATTCGTAGGCGTCCATGAAAGATTTGAAGTGATGCCTCGTTGATACCGTGGCGGCCGGAAATGTCGTCTGAGGAAAGTAGAGGCGATTGGGTGGTGACGACGTCTTTAGGTGATTGGGAGTGAATAGTATTGGACAATCTTCGGGAGGGAGCTGTTTGCCGACATGATCGCGTGTTAGAGCAGTTTGCTACAAGCGATAACAACAAGACAAGTAGATGAAGGGCGCTGGAGCTGTTTGGAAGACTAGAGATAGAAGTAGTGCTTGCACAGGAGGCTCGAGGTGTGTGACCAGAGGGATTGAGGGTATTTGTTCCAACAAGGGAATCAGAGGTATCCCATGCTACAAGGTATAGGATCGAAAGGAATAAGAAGAGGTGATGTTGGCCGCAAGCTAAGACGATGATGATGTGTCGTGACTCCACAAAAAGTGCCAACTCACGATATTGTCTCCTGGAATAGTCCAGGTCATTGATGGTTGGAGAGGGAAGAAGCTCGACATGGAGGAGCAGCTGTTGGACGTCGGCTAAAGGTGGAACGATCGGCGCTTAGCAAAGGCCACACTACACCTTTTCCGGTCTAGTCCCAAACAGAAGCATTGCTTCAGGCGGATCGATACCTTACCCCAGGTATAAGGTAAACACATCATAACTACCAGCCAGACCATTGTTGCAACTGTCAACGGACCCGAGCAGGCGTAAGTCGTCTCAGCTCTTACCAAACTTTGGGTTCCTCCAAACTGACAGTTGCTAGATCACTGCTCCTGAGCGAACAAGAGCTTTGACAGCCCAACATCGAGACCAGCACCAACAACCCGCAGTCGGAAGCACCACATCCACAGCGACGATGACCTCCTACATCCCCTCCCTGACCCTCCCAGGGCAGCTATTCGCCCAACCAGCGCTCTCAATCCTCGTTCCCATCGCCCTCGGCACCGCCGTCGGTTTCTCAGTCCGACGTAAACCCCCTCCCCCCCCCGCGCCTCCAAACCCAACACCCCCCAAACAAACCAACTAACCAACCCCCCCTACCACCAGCAAAAGACACCCAACGAACCTACATGGCCCTAAAACAACCACCCCTCCGCCCCCCACCCCAAGTCTTCGGCCCTATGTGGACCCTCCTCTACGGCCTGATGGGCTACGCCGCCTACCGCGCCTGGACCACGGGCATCAACTCCTTCAGCCCCAGCACCATCGACCTCACCAAGGCATGT
>JAABUY010001105.1_pt1 | contig 38601 bp, 30 predicted proteins | sample 5560271 | NCBI WGS metagenome assembly JAABUY01 (sample SAMN10711886, study PRJNA513374) | rock metagenome | isolation source: Antarctica rocks | place: Antarctica: Victoria Land, University Valley
CGCCCGCCGGCGGATCGGGCTTCCTGGCCGTCCGGCGGGCGCCTGACGGTGGCGCGGCCCCGCGCCCGCCCGGCCCCGCGCCCGCCCGGCCCCGCGCCCGCCCGGCCCCGCGCCCGCTTCAGGCCGCGTCGGCCACCGGCTCGGGCACACGCCCGTGCACGCCGTGCTCCGCCGGGCGCACGAGGGTGGCGGCGACCACCGCCGCGATCACCAGGATCCCGGCACCGGCGAGGAAGGCCACGTCGAACCCATCGCTCAGCGCCGCCAGGCGCGCCGTCCCGCCGGCCAGCGCCGAGCCCGTGCGCGACGAGGCCAGGGTCGACAGCGCCGCCAGGCCGAGGGCCCCGCCCATGAGGCGCGAGGTGTTGATCAGTCCGGAGGCCAGTCCGCTCTCGCTCGCGGGCACGCCCTGGACCGCGGCGATGGTGGCCGGCACCAGCGAGAGCCCCATGCCCGTCGCAGCCAGCAGCCCGCCGGGCAACACGTCGAGCACGTAGGAGCCGCCGGGAGCTAGCCGGCTGAACCAGGCCAGGCCCAGGGCGGCGAGTCCGAGCCCGACGGTCAGCACGACCCGGACGCCCAGGCGGGCCACGAGTCGCGGCGCCTGGGTCGAGGCGGCGACGATGGTCAGGGTCATAGGCAGGAAGGCCAGGCCCGCCTGCAGCGCGTCGTAGCCGAGCACCTGCTGCAGGTAGAGCGACACGAAGAACCACATGGCGAAGAGGGCGCTGCCCAGCAGCAGGACGGTGAGGTTGGCCGCGCGCAGCAGGGGCTGGGCGAAGACCCGCAGCGGGATCAGCGGATCCCGGGCGATGCGGCCCTCGACCACGGCGAAGGCGGCCAGCAGCACGAGGCCGGCGGCGAGGGGTGCGAGCACGCCGATCGAGCCCCAGCCCAGGACGTCGGTGCGCACGATCCCGTAGACGACGGCGACGAGGCCGAGGGTGACCAGCAGCGCTCCGGCCAGGTCGAAGTGGCGCTGGGGGGCATCGGCCTCGCGCCGGCTCTCGGGGATCACCCGCCGAGCGGCGACGACCACGGCAAGGCCGATGGGCACGTTGATGACAAAGATCGCCGGCCACCCGAGCCCCTGGGTGAGCAGCCCGCCGAACAGCACGCCGGCGGCGCCGCCGAGTCCGGCCATGGCGCCCCAGGTGCCCAGGGCCCGGTTGCGCTCGGCGCCCTCGCCGAAGCTGGTGGTGATGATGGCCAGGCTGGCCGGGGAGACGATCGCCCCGCCCAGCCCCTGCAGCGCGCGGGCACCGAGCAGCAGCCCCTGCGAGCTGGCCAGGGCGCAGACCAGCGAGGAGACCGAGAAGAGCGCCACCCCGGCCAGGAAGACCCGCCGGCGGCCGACGAGGTCGGCGGCCCGCCCGCCCAGCAGCAGGAAGCCGGCGAAGGTCAGGGTGTAGGCGTTGACCACCCATTGCAGGCCGGTGGCCGAGAAGTGCAGGTCGCCGCGGATGGAGGGCAGGGCCACGTTGACGATGGAGACGTCGAGGATGACCATGAACTGCGCGAGGCAGACCAGGACGAGGAGCACGGTCGAGGCCGAGCGGCGGCTCGGAGAGGAGGTGGTTGGGTCGGGCATCGGTTCCTCCTGGGCGAGATCGAGGTCGAGGTCTGGGGAGAGACGGGTGTCGTCTATGGTTCGCCGATCATCGTACCAGGAGTCGTACGGTGCCCGTCGTACAATGTGAACATGGGCCACTATCAGCCGCCCCGCGAGGACCTCGAGCTGCCGGCCGTGCTCCACGCGCTGAGCGATCCCCAGCGGTTGCGGATCGTCCGCTGCCTGGCCCACGAGCCCGGCCACCCGCGGGCGTGCGGGAGCTTCGGGCTGGACCTGGCCAAGTCGACGCTGACCCACCACTTCCGCGTCCTGCGCGAGGCCGGGGTGATCGCCCAGTGCGCCGACCGCACGGCGCGGCTCAACTCCCTGCGCCGCGAGGACCTCGACGCCCGCTTCCCGGGTCTGCTCGACGCTGTCCTCGCCGCGGTGCCGGCACAGGCCCCGCGCGCCCCCGCCCCGATCGCCTAGTCCGCCTCACCCGCGGCTTGGCACTAACCTCCCGCCATGGCCCAGACCCGGCGCCGGCGCCGCAGCAAGCACCGCGGAACCGCCGCCGGCACCATCGAGACGCGCGGGCGGACCGGGCGCAAGCCCACCTCGGCGGAGAAGGGCTCCCCGGTCAGCAAGGAGGAGCGCCGCCAGGCGCGCCTGGACAAGCCCCCGAGCTGGCGCAGCTCCTTCCAGCGAGCCCTGCTGGCCACCGTCGTCTTCGACGCCCTCGCCGTCGTCGCCCTCAAGCTCTCCCCGGCCGGCGTGATCCCCCTCACCATCTTTGTGGTGGCCATCTACACCGTCTTCGGCTACGCGTTTGACTCCGCGCTGTACAAGCGCCGCCAGCGCAAGAAGGCACAGACCGCATCCCCGGTCGGCCGCAGCACTGATCGCCGTGAGCCGCCCCGGCGCCGGCGATGATCGAGGTCCGCTGCCTCACGGTCGGACCCGTTCAGGAGAACTGCTACCTCGTCCGCCGCCCCGACTCCCCCTCGGGACTGGTCATCGACCCCGGCGACGAGGCGCCACGGATCCTCGGTGACCTGGCCGATCTCGGTGTCACCGAGGTGGCGGCCATCCTGCTCACCCACACCCACTTCGACCACGTGGGCGCCGTCGCGCCCGTGGCCCGGGCCACCGGCGCGCCCGTGTACTGCCCGACGCTGGAGCGCGAGGTCCTGGCCAACATCATGGACTTCGTGCCCTGGGCCGGCTTCGGCCCGTTTCAGTCCTACGACGCCGACGAGCTGATCGCCGGCGGCGAGCGCCTCGAGCTCGCCGGCCTGGGCATCGACGTCCTCTTCACCCCCGGCCACAGCCCCGGCCATGTCTCCTTCTCCATCCCCGACGAGGGCGCCCTGCTCTCCGGTGACGTGCTCTTCCAGGGCTCGGTGGGGCGGGTCGACCTGCCCGGGGGCGACTGGCCCACCCTCGAGGGCTCGATCGCCACCCTGATCGGCGCGCTGCCCGGCGACACGCGCGTGCTGCCCGGGCACATGGGGGAGACCACCCTCGCTCGCGAGCTGGCCACCAACCCGTTCCTGCAGGCGCTGGCCGCCCGTTGAGCGAGCGGCTGCAGGCCCCCCGCGGTACGCAGGACGTCCTCGGCGAGCAGGCGCGCGCCCGCGCCGCCCTGGAGGGCCACGCCCGCGGCGTGCTCGAGGCCGCCGGCTACGAGCGCATCGAGACGCCGGCGTTCGAGGCCACCGAGCTCTTCGCCCGCGGGGTCGGCGCGTCCACCGACGTGGTCCAGAAGGAGATGTACACCTTCACCGACGGCGGCGGGCGCTCGCTCACCCTTCGCCCCGAGGGCACCGCCCCGATCTGCCGGGCCTTCCTCGAGCACGGCATGGCCCGGCGTCCGGCGCCGGTCAAGCTCTGGTACCTGTCGAGCTTCTTCCGCTACGAGCGCGCCCAGGCCGGGCGCTACCGCCAGTTCTGGCAGATCGGCGCCGAGGTGATCGGCTCCGCCGACCCGTCGGTCGACGCCGAGACCATCCTCCTGCTGGCCGAGCTGCTCGACGTGCTCGGCGTGGGCGAGCGGCGGCTGCGGCTCTCCTCCCTCGGCTCACCCCCCGCCCGCATCGAGTACCGCGAGCGGCTGACCGCCCACCTGCTCACCCGCCGCGACGAGCTCGCTCCCGAGGTCGCCGCCCGGATCGAGCTCAACCCGCTGCGGGCGTTTGACTCCGATCACGCCGGCACCCGGGCCGTGATGGCCGACGCCCCAATTCTTCTGGACTGCATCGATGACGACGACCGCTCACACTTCGACGCGGTCCGCGCGCTGCTGGACGACGCCGGGCTGGCCTACGACATCGACCCCACCCTCGTCCGTGGCCTCGACTACTACACGCGGACGGTCTTCGAGTTCGAGTCAGCGGCCCTGGGTGCCCAGCGCGGGGTGGGCGGCGGTGGGCGCTACGACGGGCTCATGGCCCAGCTCGGTGGCCCGGACACGCCGGCCTGCGGCTGGGCCGCGGGGGTGGAGCGGATCCTCCTGGCCGCCGGTGATCCGCCGCCCGAGCCGCCCGTCGTCGACCTCTACGTCGGCTACGCCGAACCCGCCCGGCGGGCCGTCGCCTTCGCTCTGGCCCGCACCGCGCGCCGGGCCGGGCTGCACGCCGAGCTGGAGCTGGCCGGGCGCTCGCTCAAGGGCCAGCTCAAGCACGCCGACCGGCTCGGCGCCCGCCATGTAGCGCTCGTGCAGGCCGACGGCGTGGCGCTGAAGACGATGGCCGACGGCGAGCAGCGCGAGCTCGGCGACGAGGCGGCGGCGACCGAGATCGCGCGCCTGGGATCGCCATGAACCATCCGCCCGCCCCCAACCGCTACCGCGATACCTGGGCCGGGACCCCCCGGGGCGAGGATGCCGGGCGTCCGCTGACCGTCGCCGGTTGGGTCCACCGCCGCCGCGACCACGGCGGCCTGGTGTTCATCGACCTGCGCGACCGCTCGGGGCTGCTCCAGCTCGTCCTGCACCCCGAGCAGGCCGAGGCCCACGCGGCCGCCCACCGCCTGCGCGCCGAGCACGTGATCTCGGCCCGGGGCACGCTCGCCGCCCGCGCCCCGGCGAACCTCAACCCCGAGCTGCCCACCGGCGAGATCGAGCTCGTCGTGGACGCCCTCGACGTCCTGGCCGAGGCCGAGACCCCGCCCTTCCCCCTGGACGAGGACGGCCCGGTCGACGAGGCGCTGCGCCTGCGTCACCGCGCGCTGGACCTGCGCCGGGCGCCCATGCGCCGCGCCCTGGAGCTGCGCCACCGGGTTGTCGCCACCATGCGCTCAGAGCTCGACGCGCGCGACTTCGTCGAGGTCGAGACGCCGCTGCTGACCCGCTCCACGCCTGAGGGCGCCCGCGACTTTCTCGTCCCGGTGCGCAACCCGGCAGGGTCGTTCTACGCGCTGCCCCAGTCCCCCCAGCTGTTCAAGCAGCTGCTGATGGTCGGGGGACTGGAGCGCTACTACCAGATCGCCCGCTGCTTTCGCGACGAGGACTCGCGCGCCGACCGCCAGCCCGAGTTCACCCAGCTCGATCTGGAGATGAGCTTCGTCGAGGAGGACGACGTCATCGCCGTGATGGAGGCGGTGATGGGCGCCGTGCTCGGCGTCGGGGGCCTGCTCGATGCGGTCGGCGCCCCGCCCTGGCCGCGGCTGGGCTACGACGACGCGCTGGCCCGCTACGGCTCCGATCGCCCCGACGTGCGCTTCGGGCTGGAGATCGCCGAGCTGTCGGAGGCCCTGGCCGGGACCGAGGCGCGCGTCTTCTCCGGGGCGCTGGAGGCCGGCGGGGTCGTGCGCGGGATCAACGCCGGCCCGCGCGAGCTGCCCCGCTCGGAGCTGGATGGCCTGGTCGAGCTGGCCCGGCGCCACGGAGCCCAGGGGCTGGCGTGGGCGTGGGTGGAGGAGGGGTGCAACTGGCGCTCGCCCCTGGCCAAGTTCCTCTCCGAGAGCGATCGGTCGGCCACGGGGGCCGCGTTGGCGGCCGGGCCGGGGGACCTGTTGTTCTTCGTCGCCGATCAGGCAGCGGTGGCCGCGCGCGTGCTCGGCGCTCTGCGCCTCGAGCTGGCCGGACGCTTCGGGCTCGTTGAGCCCGGGGCCCATGCCGCGCTGTGGATCGTCGACTTTCCCATGTTCGAGCGCGACGAGGCGGCCGGCTGCTGGGATCCGTTGCACCACCCGTTCACCGCGCCGGTGGGCGACCTCGACGATCCCGGTGCGCTGCGCTCGCGGGGCTACGACCTGGTTCTCGACGGGGCGGAGATCGGCGGCGGGTCGATCCGTACGCACCGTCCGGAGGTGCTCTTCCGCGTGCTGGAGCATGTGGGGATCGGGGCGGCCGAGGCGCGCGAGCGCTTCGGGTTCCTGCTCGACGCCCTGGCCTACGGCGCGCCGCCCCACGGGGGGATAGCCATGGGCGTTGACCGGATCGTCGCCCTGCTGGCCGGGGCCGACTCGATCCGGGAGGCCATTGCCTTCCCGAAGGCGGCCAGCGGGTCAGACCCGTTGACCGGGGCGCCGGCGCCGGTGCCGGCGGCGCAGCTGCGCGAGCTGGGGCTGCGGTTGGGGGCGGGGCCGGGGGGCTGAGGGGGGCGCTGGGGGCCGCGGCCGGGCGCCGCGGCCGGGCTCGGGGCCGGCGCCGCGGCCGGGCGCCCCGAACCTGCAGGGCCGGGCGCCGCGGGCGGGCTCAGGGCGGGGCGTCGCGGCCGGGCGCCCCAACCTGCGGGGCCGGGCGCCGCGGGCGAGCGGCAGCGCGCTTCCGGGCCTGTTGTTCGCCCTGGAGGCGAATAACTAGCCCAGAGGTGCGTACCGGGTTCGCTCCATGACCCTCGCCGGGGTCAGCGATCAGGCCAACGCCGCCACGGACGCCGACCCCAGCTCCGCCTCAGCAGCGCCGACAACGCAGACGCCGATCCCGACAACGCAGACGCCGATCAGCACGCCGGGCGCGACGCCATCCGCGGCTCCGGCCGCCCGCATCCCAGATTCCCGCCGCGGCCTCGCAGGTGGAGCCGAAGCGGGGTCCAGGTCATGGTCCTGCTCGTCCTACAACCCGCCGTCGGCCGATGATCGGGCGGTCAAGGCCGAGTTGGGAGCCATCGACACCGCGGCCCCGTGGTCGTTCGCGGCGTGCCCCTCACCCAGCTCCACTGCTACCGGACCGTGCTCGACGGCGCTCCGATCACCGAGTCGCCGACCGTGCTCGTCCTCTCGGTGCGCCATGAGGCCCAGGAGCCGACCGGCCTGGTGGACACGGCAAATCTGCGCCAGGCCGTGCGCGCGCGTTGGGCCCGTAGGCGCCAGGCCGCGCGGCCCGTGTAGGCGCCAGGCGCCGTCGGCCTCAGTGGCGATCACGGGTAGCTGATCGAGCCGCGGCCGGACGACGCGCTCGTCGGCCAGCCCGACACGGGGTCAACGTCGCCGCGGCTTGCCCGCCGAGCGTGTCGCGCAGCAGTGCCGGCGGCGGGGTGAAGGTCCGCAGAACCTGGCTGTGGACGTCGCGCCAGGTGATCTGGGCTGGGATCGAGTTGAGGATCAGGCGCCGAAGCCGGCAAAACACCACCCGCCGCGGGCCACGGAGGACTCGTCCCGCCAGCGTGAGCGCGACCCCGGCGGGCGGCCGATAGGCGACGACGTTGCTCCTGACGGTTCCCCGCACCGTGCCGGCGGTGCGGTAGCGCACGTCCACGCGGGCGACGCCGTCGGGCACCGGGCCGACCTCGAGGGCGGACTTCCCCACGATCTGGGCCAGGGCGTAGCCGCCCGTTCCGGCGTCCGCTGGACGCAGGTCATCGAGGGCTCGGGCAAGCCGTACGGCCCGCGGCGCGCCCCCTCGAGGCTGAAGCAGACCGCCGCCTGCCCCCTGAACTGGCGCCCGACGACGCGCAGTCCCAGCGCCTCCGTGCGCGGCAACCGGGACAGGCACGCGCCCGGCAGCACCAACCTCAGGAAGCGTCCGCGGATGAGGTAGACCCGCGCCACGCCGTGAAGACCAGCCGCGTCGCGGCGGGGTCGTAGCTGGCCAGTCCGTCGAACTGGCCGGCGGCGTCCGGGGGCAGCACGTCGGCGCTGCCCTGAGCCCGTCGGAAGATCGCGTAGGGCCCGTTGATGGCGGCCGAGCCGGGAACGGCCCGGACCGGCGGGATGGGCGCCTGCAGCGACGCGCAGGCTGGCGGCAGACCGGTGCCCCCGAGGCTGCGCGCACCCGCGCTGGCAGAACTCCAGATCGCCACGAGCACTACGACCACCACCAACGCCCCCATGCTCGCCTGGGGCGCGAGCGGGCTCACCGTGTCACCCGTCCGACCACCAGCACGACACGTCGGTACCCCGCTTCCACAACAACATGCATCCCGCGAGACGGCCCGTCGCGGACTCCGAGCTCTCACCGATCACAACACCGATGGCCGCAGAACCGGGAGCGGCCCGGGCCGGCGGAGTGGGGGCCTCCAGCGACGCGCAGGCGGCCGGCAGACCGCTGCGCTGGGAAGCTGCGCGCCCCCGCGTCGGCGGAGCTCGATCGGGCCACGACCAGACCGGCCACCAGCGCCGTCACGCTCGCCTCCAGCCCCAGCCGGCTCATCGTGACCTCCCCCTGGCCATCACGGCGACCCGTACCCCGATCCTGCTCGCGCCAGCCGACAGCGATCCGGTGATCGAGCCGATCGAGCTCCTCACCAGGACGATGTCGCCCACCCCGCCGATGGCCTCGCGCAGCAGCGCTGGCGGCGGGGTGAAGGTCCGCAGAACCTGCCCGCGGACGTCGCGCCAGGTGACCTGGGTCGGGATCTGGTCGAGGACCAGGCGCCGGAGCCGGCGCAACACCACCCGCGGCGGGCCGCGCAGGTCTCGCTCCAGCAGCCCGCGCGAGAGCGCGGCGGGCTCCCGGTAGGCGACGACGTTGCTCCTGACGGTTCCGTGCACCGTGCCGGCGGTGCGGTAGCGCACGTCCACGCGAGCGACGCCGTCGGGCACCAGGCCCACGATGAGGGACGAGCGCGGGTCGCGCAGGCCAGCTACGGTGGCCAGTGCGTATCCGCCCGTCCCCGCGGCTGGCGGGACGCAGGCCATCGAGGTGCTCTGGTCGACCGTCTGGTCCAGGTTGAAGCAGACCGCCGCCTGCCCAGCGAGCTCGCGCTCCAACAACCGCAGTGTCCGGGCGTCCGCGCGGGGCAACCGGGACAAGCAGGCGCCCGGCACGACCAGCCTCTGGTAATGACCGCGAACGAGGTAGACCCGGGCCACGCCGGTGGTGAAGATCAGGCGCGTCGCGGTGGGGTCGTAGCTGGCCAACGTGTCGATCTGGCCCACCGCGTCTGCTGACAGGACGTCGCCGGGGACCTGAGGTCGGCGGAAGATCGCATAGGGGCCAGTGGTGGCCGCCGAACCGGGAACGGCCCGGGCCGGCGGCGTGGGCGCGACCAGAGACGCGCAGGCAGCCGGCAGAACGCTGCTCCTCGAGCTGCGCGCACCCGCGCCGGCGGAGCTCGCGATGGCGACGAGCACGGCGGCCACCACCGCGGCGACGCTCGCCTTGCGCCCCAGCCGGCGCATCGCGCGCGCCCCTTTACCCATCGACACGACCGATACCCCGATGCCGCCGACACTACGCCGTCGCGAGACGAGGGCGCTGCGGGCCCTACCGGCCGCCGATGGCAATCCCGCAGCCGCGAGAAGGGGGACCGATGCGGGCCTGCCTCCCGCTGATCGCAATGACGCAGCGGCAAGAGGAGAGCCCCGAGGGGGCCTGCGTCGCTCACCGATCACAATACCCAGATGCCCGCGCACCGCCCGCCCGCCCACGCCAGAGACCTCGACGCCTTCCGCGAGCACCTCGAGCACCCGATCGGGCGCGACCACGTGCCCGCCCACGCCCGCTCGGGCACGGCCGGGGGCGCCCCGTGCGGGGACCTGGTGCGCATCGACCTGACCGTCAACGCCGACCACGTGGCCGACGCCGGATTCGCCGCCGCCGGGTGCGGGGCGGCCCACGCCGCCGGCAGCGCGGCCGTCGCCCTGGTCCGCGGCGCCCACGTCCTCGACGCCGCCCGCGTCGGCACCCAGGCCGTCGCCGCCGAGCTCGGAGGCCTGAGCCCGGGGAAGGTGCACGCGGCCGAGCTGGCCGCCGATGCCCTGCATCGCGCGTTCGGTGCGGCGGTTCGCCACCACGCCGAGCTCTCGCCTCAGCCCAACCGCACGCTGGTGGCCATGAGCGGGGGGGTGGACTCCGCCGTGGCTGCCCTGGCCGTCACCCAGGCCGGCCGGGAGGCGGTGGCGGTGACCCTGGAGCTCTGGGCCGACGAGGCAAACGACCCCGAGGGCTCCTGCTGCTCGGCCAGCGCCGTCCGCGGCGCCCGGGCCCTGGCCCACCGCCTCGGCCTGGCTCACCTCACCCTCGACCTCCGCGCCGAGTTCCGCGCCGGCGTCGTCACCCCCTACCTCGAGGCCCACGCCACCGGCCACACGCCGAACCCGTGCGTTCGCTGCAACGCCTCTGTGCGCCTGGACGGCATGCTCGCCCTCGGCGAGCGGCTCGGGGCCGCCGACCTGGCCACGGGTCACTACGCCCGCGTCGGGCCCGGCCCCGGGACCGAGCCCATGCTGCGCCGGGCCGCCGACCCCACCAAGGACCAGAGCTACGTGCTGGCCGCCCTGCCGCCCGGCTCACTGGCGCGCATGCGCTTTCCCCTGGGCGAGCTGACCAAGCCCGAGGTCCGGGCGCGGGCCCGCGCCGCCGGGCTGGCCGAAGCCGACCGCCCCGACTCCCAGGACCTGTGCTTCCTCGCCGGCACCAGCCGCGCCGCCTTCCTGGCCGACCACGGCGGCCCGCGCGACCGCGAGGGCGAGATCGTCGACCGACGTGGCCGCCGCCTGGGCTCACACCGGGGCCACCACCACTTCACCGTCGGCCAGCGCCGGGGGCTGGGCCTCGGCGGCGGCGTTCCGCGCTACGTGCTCAGCACCGACGCGCAGACCAATCGCGTCGTCGTCGGTGACCGGGACGAGCTGGGCACCACCGCCGTCCTCGTGCGCGGGGCCGAGCTGCGACTGGATGGAGCCCGCGTCGACGCCGTGCGCCTGCGCTACCGTCAGGCCCCGGTGCCCTGCCACGTCGCCGCGCCCGTAGGCGCCCGCGCCGGGGTCCACGACGTCCTGGAGCTGGGGCTGTCAGAGCCGGTCGCGGGCGCCGCCCCCGGCCAGCTCGCCTGCCTCATGGCCGGGGACGCCGTGGCGGGCTGGGGGACGATCGCCGGCGCCACGCCGCCGACAACGGCGAGCCCCGCACTCCAACAAGGTGCCCGCCAGCGTGCAGCGACCGGAACAGACGGACCTCGTCGTGCAGGATCCGCGCCAGCAAGGGCGGCGGGCTGAAGACCTTCAACACGCGGCCCGCGGCATCGCGCCACACGATCTGGGCGGGCACCCCCAAAGCTCGCTCGACCCGCGGCACCGTCGGGTGCGCCAAGGCGCTGGTGAACACGCGCGTGAGGGCGCTTAGGCTCCGGCTGTTCACCGGGTCGTGGAAGGCATAGACGTTGGTGTTCACCGTTGCCCGCGGCGCCGGGCTGCCGACGAACCGGACATCGACCGATGCGACCCCATCGGGCACCAGGCCGATCGACCGGCCTCGCTGCGACAGCTGCGACACGAACCCGTAGCCCGTGGGGACGTCGGCGACGGTGATGCACGCGCCGGAGGGCAGCTCACCCAAGCCTCCGATCGTGTCGGTCGGCTGGCCCGCGATGACCGGGCACACTCCCGGGCCGCCTCGATCGACGCTGCGCAGCAGAGCGCCGATCCCGGGCTGTCGTGAACAGGCCCGCGGAATCGGCCGGGACGTCTGCCGGCCCCCCACGAGGAACAGGCGGTTGGCCCCCGTCCCCGAGATCAGCCGGACGGCACGCGGATCGTATGGGCGAGCGGCGGAAGAGCGCGAAGGGGGCGCTCGGCCCGGCGAAGGACCCCGGCACCGGTCGGGCCGGCGCGGGGATCGTGGCAATGGGCTCCAGCAGCGGACCGGCGCACGGATCGGAGGCCCGCGCCTTGACCGGGGTCTTCGACCGCGCCGCCCCCAGCCCAGCGAGGGGCCCGAAGCCCACGCCGAGGACCACGAGCAGCGCAGCGGCGGGCGGCAGGATCCGGCGCGCGCGGACGAAGCTGCCCATGCGCTGGGTCCGTACCCGTTCGATTCCCAGCTAAGCCCCGCGCCCGCACATAGACTCGATCGGGTGAGAACCGACGAGATCCGCGAGCTGTTCCTCGGCTTCTTTCAGCAACGCGATCACCGCCGGCTGCCGTCGGGTTCCCTGGTCCCGGCCGAGCACGACCCGTCGGTCCTGCTCACCACGGCGGGGATGCACCCGCTCAAGCCCTACTTCGCCGGTCGCGAGCGCCCTCCCCACCAGCGGCTGACCAGTTGCCAGAAGTGCTTTCGCACCCCCGACATCGACCAGGTCGGGGCCACCACGCGCCACCTGACCTTCTTCGAGATGCTCGGCAACTTCTCGATCGGCGACTACTTCAAGCAAGGTGCCGTGGAGCTCGCCTGGCAGCTCTCCCTGGAGGGGTTCGGCTTCGCCCCGGAGGACATCTGGATCACCGTGTTCGAGGGTGATGATGAATTGGGGCTCGGTCCCGACGAGGAGGCGATCGAGGCCTGGTGCTCGGTGGGGGTCCCGGGCGAGCGGATCGTGGGCTGTCCGCGCTCGGAGAACTTCTGGCAGGCGGGACCGATCGGCCCGTGCGGGCCGTGCTCGGAGCTCTACCTCGACCGCGGGCTGGACTTCGGTGCCCCGGAGGACCTGCCCGGCGGGGAGAACGAGCGCTTCCTGGAGTACTGGAACCTCGTGTTCATGCAGTTCGATCAGGAGCCGCCGGGGACGCTGACCCCGCTGCCCGCCCAGAGCATCGACACCGGCCTCGGCCTCGACCGGATGGCCGCGCTGCTCCAGGACGTGCCCACCGTGTTTGACACCGACCAGTTCGCCCCGCTGATCGAACTGGGGGAGGAGCTCTCGGGCCGGCGTTCGGGCGAGTCGCCCGCCGTGGACCGCGCGCTGCGCATCCTGGCCGACCACACACGCGGGATGAGCTTCCTGGTGGCCGACGGCGTCGTGCCCTCCAACGAGGACCGCGGCTACGTGCTGCGGCGGATCATGCGCCGGGCCATCCAGCAGGGCCGCGGGCTGGGCATGGCGCCGGGCTTCCTCGTCGCCTTCGCCGACCGGGTGACCGAGACGATGGGGGCGGCCTACCCCGAGCTGCACGAGCAGCGCGACGCCATCCAGGGCTGGCTGGCGGCCGAGGAGGAGGGCTTCGGACGGACGCTCGAGCAGGGCACGCGCCTGCTGGGAGACGTCATCGCCCGGGCCCGGGAGGCCGGGGCCGACGCCATCGGCGCCGAGGACGCCTTCCGCCTGCACGACACATACGGCTTCCCCATCGACCTGACCATCGAGCTGGCCGCCGAGCACGACCTGGGCGTGGACGAGGCGGGCTTCGCCTCGCGCATGGACCAGCAGCGGGCCCGCGCTCGCGACGCGGCCCGGGGATCGGTCCGCGCCGGCGACGCGGGCGGCGACCGCGTCCGGGCCTGGGCCGACGCTGCGGGCTTCCACACGGAGTTCACCGGCTTTGAAGCCATCGAGCAGGCCACGACGGTCGGAGCCCTGGACACCGACGACGGCCGGGTCCTGGTCAAGCTCGCCGAGTCGCCCTTCTACCCCGCCGGCGGGGGCCAGGTCTCCGACGGCGGCTGGGTCGAGTGGGCCGACGGCGACTGCCGGGCCGGCGTGGCCGAGGTGCTGCGCCTGGGCGACGACCAGGCCGTCGTCCTGACCCCCGAGCACGGCGAGCTGCACGCCGGCGAGAGGGTCGTCGCCCACGTCGACGCCGCCGCCCGCCGCGCCACCGCCGCCAACCACACCGCCACCCACCTCCTCCACGCCGCGCTGCGCCAGCGCCTGGGCGGCCACGTCAGGCAGGCCGGCTCGGCCGTGGCGCCCGGCAAGCTGCGCCTGGACTTCTCCCATGGCCAGGGCCTGACCGCCTCGGAGCTGGCCGAGGTCGAGGACGAGGTCAACCGCCGGATCCTGGAGAATTTTCCGGTACGGGCGCTGACCACCACCCTCGACGAGGCGCGCCGCCTGGGGGCGATGGCCCTGTTCGGCGAGAAGTACGGCGACATCGTGCGCATGGTCGAGGTCGGTGACGGGTCCTTCTCCCGCGAGCTCTGTGGCGGCACCCACGTTCGCTCCACGGCGGAGATCGGGGTCTTCCGCGTCGTCTCCGAGAGCTCCTCGGCGGCAAACGTGCGGCGCATCGAGGCGCTCACCGGCCCGGCCGCCATCGCCCTGCTGCGCGAGCACGACCGTCTCCTGGGCGCGGCCGCCGCCCACCTGAAGGTCGCCCCCGAGGGCCTGCCCGAGGCCATCGACGTCCGGGAGGGGCGTCGGCGCGAGCTGGAGCGGGCGGCCCGCGACGGCAAGGGGCAGACCGCTGGTCCCGATCCGGGCGAGCTCGCCGGCCGCGCCGAGCGCCTCCCCGATGGCGTTGCCGTCCTCGTATGCGAGCTGCCCGCCACCGGGCCCGACGAGCTGCTCGGCACCCTCGACCGGGTGCGCGGTCAGCTCGGCGAGGCTGCCGTCGTGCTCGGGTCGGCGGCCGAGGGACGCGTCCACCTCGTCGCCGGGGTGGCGCCCGCGCTCGTCGCTCGCGGCGTGAAGGCCGGCGACGTCGTCCGGCGGGCGGCGCAGGTGGTGGGGGGTGGGGGCGGCGGTCGCGACAACGTGGCCCGGGCCGGGGGCCGTCACCCCGAGAAGCTGGGCGACGCGCTGGCCGAGGCGCGGGCGGCGATCGACGCGGCGCTGGCCGGCTGAGCACCACGCCCGGGTGCGGGTCCTGGCTCTCGACCACGGCGCTGCCCGCTGCGGTTGTGCCGTCAGCGACCCCACCGGCACGCTGGCCACGCCGCTGGAGCCCGTGCTGGCGCCGGACACCCGACGCGGACTGGCCCGGGTCGTCGACCTCGTTGCCGAGCGTGAGGTGGCGCGCGTGGTCGTCGGGCTGCCGCTGCGCATGGATGGGTCCGAGGGGGCTCAGGCCGTTCTGGCCCGGGCCTTCGCCGGTCGGCTGGCGGAACGGGTCGTCCGGCTGGGCGTCGAGGTCGAGCTGTTCGACGAGCGCTGGACCACTGCCCAGGCCCGGCGCGTGGGCGGTGCCGCCAGCGAGGACTCCCGGGCCGCCGCCCACCTCCTGGAGGCATGGTTGGCCGCACGCGACTAGGGTCGGGCGCGACGGGACAGTCCCGTTGTGCCTTCCACCGACCGAAGGAGCCTTCCCAGTGCTTGCCCTGCTCGAAGATCCGCCCGAGGCCGTGCTCTCGGTCCTTGCCCTGTTCCATCGCCACGTTGGCGGCGGCCACGGGATCGTCCACAGTGCCACCCACATCATCGGCCTGGCCGTCAAGACGTTCATCATCCTGGCCATCGTCGTCGTGCTGCTCATCGTGCTTGCCCTGTTCCTCATCAGCCGCATGTTCAGGCGACGCCGGCCGGCGTACTGAACCGGCGTAGCGCTGGCGGCGGTCCGATGGCGCTGCCGCCCGCGCGCCGAGGCGTCTAGGCTCTGCCCGGCATGGGGCTGTTCGGCCGCAGCAGCGAGCACCCGGGAGGAGACCGCTCGCCCGAGGAACGCGCCCGCGATCGCGCCGAGCGGGAACGCCGGCGTGCGTCCCGGGACGGACGTCCGGTCGACCCGGCCCTGATGGACGCGGTCAGCCGCGCTGCGGACGCACCCGGAGACGGTGAGCCGCCGGCCGGTGCGGTCCCCGCCGCGCCGGGGCTCGAGCCGGCCGCGCCCTCCGGGCGGAACGGCGACGAGGGGACGGCCCGTGGGCCCGACGCCTCGCTCCCCGCCCCCAGCGGCGCGGAGCCCGAGGCCCCGGCACCGGATGGGGGCCAGGGCGCGTCCGGGCTCGACGCGGTTCCCGAGCCGGCAGCCCCCGAGCCGGCGCTGGAGGAGCGGCGCCCGGCGGGGCCGATCCGGATCGGCAACGGGCGCGGAGCTGACCCCATCGTCGAGCGCGGCGGGCCGCGGGCTCCCGTTCCGCCGTCGAGCGCCGAGCCCCCCGAGCCCGGGGCGGGAAGCGGTGAGCACGAGGTGGCGGCGGGGACGGGGGAGCACGAGCTGGCCCCCGAGACCGGGGAGCACGAGCTGGCGGCGGGGACGGGGGAGCGCGAGGTGGTGCGGTGGACCGGTGAGCACCACTTCGCCCATGAGGGTGAGCACGACGCCGCTGCCGCCGGCGCTCCGATCGGCGCCCCCCCCGCCGACCTCGAAAGTCCCCACCGCCCCCGACGTCCGCGTCGCCGGCGCGGCGCCACCGCCGCCGTCGGGCCCTACGCCCCGGGCGCCGTGGGGGCCGGAGCCCGCGGCGAGGGGGGGGCGCGCCGGCGCCCCGGGCGCATCGTTGCCCGGCTGTTCGTCGCGATCCTGCTCGTGGTCGTCCTCGCGCTGCTCTACCTGGTCAACGCCATTTACCAGCCCTTCCACGGGTCGGCCCGCGGTCAGGTCGCCGTGATGGTCCCCCAGGGCGCCACCGCCCGGAAGGTCGGCAACGAGCTGGCCCGCGACGGTGTCGTCTCCTCCGGGCTGTTCTTCTACCTGCACGCCCGCCTGGCCGGCAAGGGGTCGAGCATCAAGCCGGGGCGCTACCTGCTGCAGCGGGACATGAGCTACGCGTCGGCCCTTGACGCCCTGGCCCGTGGTCCAATCGTCGTCCGCGCGGTGACCGTCACCATCATCCCGGGCTCAGATCGGCTGATCGCCAGCCGTCTCGTGGCGGCCGACGGGCTGCAGGGCAACTACCTGACGGCCACCGTTCGTTCCTCGCTGCTCAATCCGCGCCGCTATGGCGCGCGCCATGCGCCCAACCTCGAGGGCTTCCTGTTTCCCGACACCTTCACCTTCCCGGCCGGGACCTCGGTCCAGCGGCTGGTCTCGGCTCAGCTCCTTGACTTCCGCCGACGCTTCTCGCGGGTGAACCTGGCCGCCGCCCGCCGCGCGCACCTCACCCCCTACGACGTGGTGACCATCGCCTCGATGGTCGAGAAGGAGGCGGGTACCGCCGCCGATCGGCCCAAGGTGGCAGCCGTCATCTACAACCGCCTGCGCCTGGGGATCCCGCTCGGCATCGACGCGACCATCCTCTACGGGCTCGGCGGAGACTTCACGCGCCCGCTGACCGAGAGCGACCTGACCCGTGACACGCCGTACAACACCCGCGTGCGCAAGGGGCTGCCGCCGACGCCGATCTCCGAGCCCGGGCTGTCGGCCATCCAGGCCGCGGCCCATCCGGCCCGCGTCCCCTACCTCTACTTCGTCGTCAAGCCCGGCACCTGCGGCCAGTCGGTGTTCGAGACGAGCTACGCGCAGTTCCTGCGCGACTCCAAGCGCTACACCTCGGCCAAGGCCGCCAACGGAGGCCGCAGCCCGACGCGGTGCTGAGTGGACCACTGAGCCGCGGCCGCCTGGGGGTGGCCGGCTGGCCCGTTGCCCACAGTCGCTCGCCCGCCATGTTCGCCGCCGCCTTCGCGGCCACCGGCCTGGAGGGCTGGCGCTACCAGCGCCTGCCGGTGCCGCCCGCGGCCTTCGCCGAGACAGTCCAGGCCCTGCCCGGGGCCGGCTTTCACGGGATCAACGTCACCGTGCCCCACAAGACGGCGGCCCTCGCCCTGGCCCGGGCGCCCAGCGCCGCCGCCCGGGCGATCGGTGCCGCCAACGTCTTGACCCTGACCGACGGCACGATCGGCGCCGACAACACCGACGCTCCAGGGCTGCTCGAGGTCATCCCCACGCCGGTGGTGGTGCGCGGCTGCCGGGCCGTGATCCTCGGCGCCGGCGGGTCGGCCCGCGCCGCCGCCTGGGCGTTGCTGGACGCCGGGGCCGCCGATGTCGCCGTGCACAACCGCAGCCCGGAGCGCGCACGGGAGCTGTGCGACGCGCTCGGCGGCGGCCGCCCGGTCGACACGGTGCCCGCCTCCGGCGATCTGCTGGTCAACTGCACAACTGTCGGGCTGGGCGATCCCGATGCCTCCCCGCTTCCCGCCGGGCAGGCGGCGGGGTTCGGCGCCGTGGTCGACCTGGTCTACGGCGCCCGGGCCACCGCCCTGGCTCGCGCGGCGCAGTCGGCCCGCGTGCCCGTTGTGGACGGGCTCGCCGTGCTGGTCGCCCAGGGGGCACTGGCCTTCGAGCGCTGGTTCGATCGACCGGCGCCCCGCGAGGCGATGGAGCGGGCCGCCCGGGCCGGCGCGGGCTGACGTCGTCGGGGCGACCGGCGGGCCCGGTGGGCCGCCTGGCCCGGCCGCCCGGGGCGAGCCCAACCGCGCGCCCAACGATCAAGGCGGGCCCCGGTCTGGTCGATGGGAGGGGGATCGCATGGACCGCCCAGACCCGCCACATCTCCGTGCCGTCGGGGGCGAGGCCGCCGCCGCGGCGAGCATCTCGAGCGCGCCCGGCGCGCACGACGGCATCACGACGCCGTCGCGTCGCGGGGGTTCGCGCTTCCTCACCGACGTGCTGGTCGAGATGGAGCTCGTCAGCCGCGAGCGTGTCGACCAGGCCATCGCGGCGGCCCGCACCTCGGCTCACACGCCGGAGCGGGTGCTGGTGGAGTCCGGCGCGCTCAACGAGGAAGGGCTCTCGCGGGCGATCGCCGAGCGCTACGGCCTCGACCACCTCGACCTGACCACCTTCAAGGTCGACGTGGGGGCGGCGAACCTGGTCGGGTCGTCGGCGGCCAAGCGCTACGACGCCCTCCCCGTCCTTCCTGGACGAGCGCACGCTGCTGGTCGCCATGGCCGACCCGGCCAACGTCCTGGCCGTCGACGACATCGCCCTGATGACCGGCATGGAGGTGCGCCCGGCGGTCGCGTCCCGCGAAGGCATCTCCGCGCTGGTCACGCGGCTCACCCGCCTGGACGACGTCGTCCAGGCTGCGGCCTCCGACGTCGCCGAGCAGGAGGGCGAGGCCGGCGAGGTCATCGACCTGCAGGAGTCCGCCGAGGACGCCCCCGTCATCAAGCTGCTCAACTCGATCATCGCCCAGGCGGTCGAGGAGGGGGCCTCGGACATCCACCTCGAACCCGACGGGCGGGAGCTGCGCGTGCGCTTTCGCGTGGACGGCGTTCTCGCCTCCACCGCCACGGTCCCCCGCCGGATGGTCGGCGGCATCGTCTCCCGGGCCAAGATCATGGCTGAGCTGGACATCTCCGAGCGGCGGCCGGCCCAGGACGGCCGCGTGGGGATGGCCGTCGACGGCCGCGCCGTCGACATCCGCGTGGTCACCCTGCCCACCGTCCACGGCGAGTCGGTGGTCATGCGCATCCTCGACCGCGACAACGCCATCGCCGACCTCGACCCTGGGCATGCCCCAGGACGAGCAGGAGCGCTTCGGGCGGGCCATCCAGCGCTCCTACGGCGCCGTGCTGGCCACGGCCCCACCGGATCGGGAAAGTCGACGACGCTCTATGCGGCGCTCATGCAGCTCAACACGCCCGAGAAGAACATCATCACCATCGAGGATCCCGTCGAGTACCAGCTCGATGGGCTGACCCAGATCCAGGTCAATCTCCGCGCCGGCCTGAACTTCTCCAGCGGGCTGCGGTCGATGATGCAGGCCGATCCCGACATCATCATGGTCGGTGAGATCCGCGATCGCGATACGGCGCAGATCGCCATCGAGGCGGCGCTCACCGGCCACCTCGTGCTCTCCACGCTGCACACCAGCTTGAGTCGGCCGTCGCAGTTGCCGATGCCCCGGGCAGACATGGAGCTCGAGTTCGACTTCGCCGACCTGCTGCTCGAGATCATCGACCTCCGGGCCTCGGACCTGCACATCTCGGCCGGGGCCCCGCCGATGATTCGCGTCCGCGGAAGCCTTCAGCCCGTCGAGGGCTATCCCGTGCTGACCACCCTGGCCACGCGCGAGGTGGTCTACTCGATCCTCTCCAACGACCAGCGCCAGCGGCTGGAGAACGATTGGCAGCTGGACTTCGCCTACGCGGTGCCCGGCCGCGCCCGCTTCCGGGTCAACGCCTACTTCCAGCGCTCGGCGCTCGGCGCAGCCTTCCGCCTCATCCCCAACGGCGTCGTCGCCTTCGACGGGCTCGGCCTTCCGCCCGTCGTCGCCGACTTCGCGCGCAAGCCGCGGGGACTCGTCCTGTTCACCGGGCCCACGGGCTCGGGCAAGTCGACCTCCCTGGCCTCGCTCATCGACCTGATCAACCAGGAGCGCGAAGAGCACATCATGACCATCGAGGACCCCATCGAGTTCCTCCACCAGCACAAGCGCTGCCTGGTCAACCAGCGCGAGCTGGGCGCCGACGCCACCTCCTTCGCTGCTGCCCTGAAGGCCGCGTTGCGCCAGGACCCTGACGTGATCCTGGTCGGGGAGATGCGTGACCTGGAGACGATCTCGACTGCGCTGACCGCCGCGGAGACCGGCCACCTGGTCTTCGCCACCCTGCACACCCAGGATGCCCCCCAGACGGTCGATCGCATGATCGACGTCTTCCCGGCCGCCCAGCAGCAGCAGATCCGCGTCCAGCTCTCCGTCGCCCTCCAGGGGATCGTCACCCAGCAGCTGATCCCGACCGCCGACGGCAACGGACGCTGCTGTGCCGCCGAGGTGCTCGTGCCCACCCCGGGCGTGCGCAACCTCATCCGCGAGGGCAAGACCCACCAGATCTACTCGTTCATGCAGACGGGCGGCGCGACCGGCATGCAGACCATGGACGCCGCCTTGGCCACGCTCGTGCGCCAGGGTCGGATCAGTCGCCAGGTGGCCGAGTCGCGCTCCTCCACCCCCGAGGAGCTGCGGCGCCTGCTCGGCGCGTCCTCGGGTCCGCTCGGCGCCGTGGCCTGATGAGAAATACCCCGCCGCGCAAGCTTTACCGGGTTCCGGTATTTCATCCGCCCGCGGATGTCCGAAGGACACGGAAACTAGCGGGCAGTCGCCATGTCCACCTACGCCTTCCGCGCCGTCGACCTCGCCGGGATGCCCTCCCGGGGAGAGGTCGATGCCGAGTCCAAGCAGGCGGTCGCCGATCAGCTCAAGGCCCGCGGGCTCGTCGTCCTGGACATCGCCGACAAGGCGGGGTCCAAGGAGCTCAACATCGAGTTCCTGCGCCGGGTCAAGCCGCGCGATCTGACTATCGCCACCCGCCAGATGGCGACGATGGTCTCGTCGGGCATGACCATCCTGCGCGTGCTCTACGTGCTCGAGACCCAGACCGCGTCCAAGCTGCTGGGCGAGACGCTGTCGGCGGTGCGCAAGGACATCGAGGCGGGGATCTCGCTGTCGGCCGCGTTTGGGCGCCACCGCAAGGTCTTCAGTCCGCTCTACATCGCCATGGTCGAGGCGGGGGAGACCGGCGGGATGCTCGAGAGCCCGTTGCTGCGTGTCGCCGACCAGCTCGAGAAGGAGGACGCCCTGCGCCGGCAGGTGCGCGCGGCGATGATCTATCCGGCGGTGGTCATCTCCTTCGCCATCGTCGTCCTGCTCGCCCTGGTGGCCTTCATCGTCCCGGTGTTCGCGAAGGTGTTCAAGGACTTTGGCGGCAAGCTCCCCGGCCTGACCCAGGTCACCATCGGCGTCTCCCACGTCGTCACCGGGCTCTGGTACCTGCTGATCCTCGGGACCATCGGCATCGTCGTCGCGTTCCTGCGCTGGAAGAAGTCTGAGTCCGGCCGCCCGCTCTGGGACCGCTTCAGGCTGCGCTTCCCCCTGAAGATCGGGGAGATCGTTCAGAAGATCGCGCTCGCCCGCTGGTCGCGGACGCTGTCGGCCCTGGTCTCCGGCGGCGTGCCCATCATCCAGGCCATCGAGATCACCGGCCGCACGGCGGGCAACGTGGTGGTCGAGCGCGCCATGACCGACGTCATCGGGTCGGTCAAGCGAGCGGGCACGATCGCCGACCCGATCAAGCGCACCCCCGTCTTCCCGCCCATGGTCGGCCACATGATCGGGGTGGGCGAGGAGACCGGCTCCCTGGACACGATGCTGTCCAAGATCGCCGACTTCTACGACGACGAGGTCGCCGCCGCCGTCAAGGCCCTCACCTCGATCCTCGAGCCGGTGATGATCATCATCGTCGGGGCCATCGTCGGGTTCGTCGTCATCTCGATGTACCTGCCGATGTTCAAGGTCTACGACCAGATCAAGTAGGAAGTTCTCCTCAGCCGCGCCGGTCGCGCGTCTCACGCTCCTCGCGACCGCGAACCCCGCCACCGCCGCCTCGCTCGTCACCGCCGACCGCCTCGCGGTCGGCCGGCCCGGTGCGCGGCTCGCGCTCGAGGTCCTCGTCGGCCAGCCCGTGCTCGTGCATCTGCGCCCGCGTGGCGTGGGCATCGGCCTCGGCGCGGGCCTGGGCTGCCTCCTGCTCGGCCAGGTCGGCCTGCAGCTGGCTCTCGGTGGCCTCGCGCTTGTGCAGGTCGACGCGCTCCTCGCGGCGGTTGTCCAGCTCGCGCTCCTGCTTGCGGCGGCGCGCGGCGGGCAGGACGGCCAGGCCGAGGACGACGAGGACCACGACGGCGATGATGATGATGATCACGACAGTGCTCATGGGTTCTCCTCCCTGGGAACGATGCGTGCCCACAGATCCCCGCTTCCGGGCGCGCCCAAGCGCTCAATTCGTCCACCGACCGGCGTAGGCTCGCCCCATGAGCTACACGATCAAGAATCTGCGCCAGGTCGAAGATGCGGCGGTGGCCGGGGGCTTCTCCGAGGTCCAGGAGGCGCGCTTCGCACGTGGCGACCTCGAGGCCGAGGCCACTGGGCTGTCCTACCACGTCGTCCGTGCCGGCAAGCGCCAGGCCTTCGGGCATCGCCATCACCAGGCGGAGGAGGTCTACGTCGTGCTGAGCGGAACGGGACGGATCAAGATCGACGACGAGGTCTCAGACATCGGGCCAATGGATGCCATCCGCGTCGCGCCCACCGCCGCCCGGGGCTTCGAGGCGGGACCCGACGACCTCGAGCTGCTGGCCTTCGGGCCCCACCACGCCAAGGACGGCGAGATCATCAAGGACTTCTGGGAGTAGTCACCCGCTGGCGACGGCGGGCTCAGGGCTCAGAAGTCACGGCGGCGGATGAGCCGCGCCGAGTTGGCGATCACCGGGATCGAGGAGAGCTCGTGCAGCAGCGCGCCGGTGACGGGGTGCAGGATGCCCGGGATGCTCAGGCCCACGGCGATGACCAGCACGCCGAGGGAGAAGACGAGGTTCTGGCGGATGGCGTGCAGCGCCGCGCGCGACAGGCCGAGCAGGTGCCCCAGCTTGTCGAGCTGGTCGGAGAGCAGGCTGACCTGTGCGGTCTGGATGGCCAGGTCGGTGCCGGCGGTGCCCATGGCCACGCCGACGTCGGCGACGGCGAGCGCGGGGGCGTCGTTGACCCCGTCACCGACGAACGCGACGTTGGCGCCCTGGGTCTGGAGGTGCTGGACGATCTCGGCCTTGCCCGCCGGGAGGACCTCGGCGTGAACCTCGGTCAGGCCGACCTGGGCGGCGATGTGCTGCGCCGTCGCCTGGTTGTCACCCGTGATCAGGACGGTGCGCACGCCGAGCTCGTTCAGGCGGGCGACGGTGGGTCGAGCGTCAGGGCGCAGGGCGTCCTGGAGGACGAGCAGCCCGGCAGGTCGCGTGTCGACGGCGACGGCAACGACGGTGGCTCCCGGGGCGGCGAGCTGCGTGGCCTGGGCGCGCAGCGCCTGGCCGACGGCGACTCCCTGCTCGGCCAGCAGGTCGGGGCGGCCGACTAGCACGGTTCCCGCCGAGGTCTGGGCGCGCACGCCGAGGCCGGGCAGCGCGACGAAGTCCCCCGGGTCTTCGACGTGGAGCTCGCGTGCGTCGGCCTCCTGCACGAGGGCGCGGGCCAGCGGGTGCTCGGAGAACTTCTCGGCGCTCGCCGCGAGGCGCAAGAGCTCGCTGTCGGCCACCCCATCCAGGACGATCGCGTCCAGCAGCCGGGGCTCGCCGTAGGTCAGGGTCCCGGTCTTGTCAAAGCAGACGGTGTCAACCTTCTCCAACGCCTCGATGGTGGCCCCCTGCTTGATCAGGCTGCCACGCAGCGCCGCGTTGCCAATCGAGGCGACCAGCGCGGTCGGCGTGGCCAGGACCATCACGCACGGGCAGAAGACGATCAGCACGGTGATCGCCCGCGTCAGGTCGCCGAAGCCGACCCACAGGACGATGGCCAGGATCAGGGCGGCCGGGGTGTAGAGCTTGGCGTAGCGGTCGAGGATCCGCTCGATCGGCGCCTTCTGCTCCTGGGCCTCTGAGACCATCCGGCGGATCTGACCGAGCGTGGTCTCCTCGCCCACCTTGGCCGCCCGGATCTCCAGGGCGCCGATGGCGTTGGAGGTGCCGGCGAACACCTCATCGTTGGCGGACTTGTCGACCGGGACGCTCTCGCCGGTGATCGCTGCCTGGTTGACCTGCGCGTCGCCGGCCAGGACGACGCCGTCGATGGCGATGCGCTCCCCCGGGCGGACCAGGACCACGTCGCCGGCGCGCACCTCGGCGAGGGCGACGATGACGTCACCGTCGGGGCGGCGCACGGTGACGGTGTCCGGCAGCAGTGCCTCCAGGGCGTCCAGCGCGTGGTTGGCGCGAGTGGCGACGAACTCCTCCAGCAGTCCGCCGGCGAGCAACAGCACCGCCACGATCGCCGCCGCCGAGAACTGCCCGGCGGCGATCGCCGCCGCCGTGGCGATCGACACCGGGATGTCGGCGGTGAAGTCGCGTTCGCGGATGCCCTGGACAGCCGACCACCAGATGAACGACGAGCCCACCACGGCGGCGGCGATGTACAGCGGCGCGTGTGCCCCCGTGCTCGAGAACACTCCGGACGGCGTGGCGATGATCGCCGCGACGAGCAACACGCCGGCGGCGAGGGTGAACAGCGTGCCGGGCTCGAGCAGGAACTCGCTGTAGCGTCCGGAGCCTTCGCGCACCCCCCGCGCACAGGTCGCGCACACGCGTCCGGCGCGGCCGATGATCGAGCTGCGAGCAGGACGAGAACCCATGAGCGCCCGTCAGAGTAGGAGGTGGGCGGCGATGCTCGGACCAAGGTCTGACGCGGCCGGGCGATCTTTGGCGCCAGGAGCGTGCGGCGGGGCTCTGGCCGCGGGAGGATCGGCGGATGCGTCTCGATTGAATGGACTGACCGTGTGCGCGTAACAGACGCCGCTTGGCCCCAGCAAGTGGCGGCAGCTTGGGCTGCTCGAGCTGTGGCTGCAGGCGCACGGCATCAACTGACGGGCCTGGTCACCCCTCCTCCAGACAGGTGGGTGCAGCCGCCGGGCGGCCGCGGCGTTTGATCGGTCGTCGCGCCGCGGCGATCAGCGAATGCGCGTAGGCGATCACGCCGGTGACGCCTCTGTCACAGCTCGGACAGGAGATTTGACCGGGGGACGCCGATAACTTCCCACCGCCCCGACACCGGCGGAACCGTGGGAGCTACTCCGCGTATATGGCCGACAACCTCCCACGGTCTGCCACCGGCGAGGGCCGAGGGATGTTGGCGGGGCGCTCGACCGCCCGCGCGGCCCGGCGCGGATCGATGCGGGGCGCTCGACCGGCCGCGCGGCCCGGCGCGGATCGATGCGGGGCGCTCGACCGCCGCCCCGCGCGGCCCGGCGCGGCCGAGCGCTGGGCGGTCCAGGTGCGCAGGCTCTTCGCACAGCGGGCGGGGCTGTTCGGGATAAACGCACGCCCCCTGGCCCGGGGGTGGCGCGCCGTGGGGATCGCGTGCGGCAAAACACGACAGGCCGGCGCCGGCTCTAGCCGGTGTTGCGAAGTCCGCCGGCGATCCCGTTGATGGTGAGGAACGTGGTCCGGGCCAGCTCTTCCCCGGATTCGCCGGCGCGCGCCCGCCTGAGCAGCTCCGTCTGCAGTAACGACAGCGGGTCCACGTACGCGTTGCGCAGCTCGATCGAGCGCTGCAGCACCGGCTCGCGGTCGAGCAGCCGCTGGCCGCCCGTCACGTTCAGGAGCTCGCGCGTGGTCGACTCGAGCTCCGCCTCGATCTCGCCCCACACCCGCTCGCGCAGCTCGTCGTCCTCGCACAGCGCCGCGTAGCGCCGGCCGATGCCGAGATCTGCCTTTGTGAGTGCCATCTCGGCGTTGGAGATCATCCCGGCGAAGAACGGCCAGTCGCGCTCCATCTCGCGCAGCACCTCGATCCCCGCCTCCTCCCGTGCAGCTGCCAGCGCGGTGCCCAGTCCGTACCAGGCCGGCAACACTATGCGCGTCTGCGTCCACGAGAACACCCACGGAATCGCCCGGAAGTCCTCGATCAGGTACGACCGCTGGCGCTTGGCCGGCCGCGACCCGATTCGCAGGCGCGAGATGTCCTCTACCGGCGTGACCGCGTAGAAGAACGCGCTGAACTGGTCGTCGTCGTAGACCAGCGCGCGGTACTTCTCGGCGGAGTGCTTGGCCATCGTCTCCATGAGCGCTCCGAACTGGTCGGCTCGCTGCGAGCTGGGCCGGCCCACGTGGTCGAGTGCACTCATCGTCACCGCGCTGGCGACCAGCTCGAGCTCGCGGTGGGCCACCTCGCGCACCGAGTACTTGGCGGCGAGCACCTCCCCCTGCTCAGTGATCTTCACGCGCCCGGCGACGGTGCCCGGCGGCTGCGCGCGGATCGCCACGTTGCTCGGGCCGCCGCCGCGCCCGACTGCGCCTCCGCGGCCGTGGAAGAACGTCCAGGCCACTCCGTGCTCGGCCATCACCGCGGAGAGCTCGAGCTGGGCGCTGTACGTGGCCCAGCCAGACGCCACGTACCCCACGTCCTTGTTGGAGTCGGAGTAGCCGATCATCACCTCCTGGTCGTCGCCCATCGCCCGCAGCGCGGCGCGGTAGACGGGCAGGCCGAGCAGGGTTCGCATGGTGGCGGCCGAGTTGGCCAGCGTTTCTCCCGTCTCGAACAGAGGCACCATGCGCAGCATCGCCCCGCCGCCGCCGGCCTGGGCCAGGCAGCTCTCCTTCATCAGCAGCAGCACCTCGAGCAGATCCTCGGGGCCCGCGGCGCCCGACACCACGTAGGACTCCACCGCGCCAGCGTGGTCACCGGTGAGCAGCTCGTACAGCGTCCGGAAGGTCCCCACCACCTCGCGCGTCTGGGCCGAGAAGCCGCTCGCGTCCGCGGGAATGAGGGGCCGCCGTTCGGCGATCAGCCGAACGAGCAGCGACACCCGCTCCGAGGAGGGCAGCGAGTCATAAGCCTCGTGTACGCCGAGGGCCGACAGCATCTCGGCCAGCGCGGCTCGGTGGCGCGTCGCGTGCTCGCGCACGTCGAGCCGCGCGAAGTGGAAGCCGAACACCTCCACTTGGCGGATCAGGTCCCGCAGCTCCCCATCAGCGATGAACCTGGCTCCCGAAGCCTGGAGTGAATGGACAACGAGCCAAAGGTCGGCGAGCAGCCCGTCAGGTGCCGCGTAGCCGCCCGCCGCCTCGCGCGTGGCCCGCAGGCGCTCGAGCACGAGCCCGAACGCAACGGCGGTACGGCTCGTCCGGGTTGCGCCGCTCCAGGGCGGCCGCCGTGCCCGGGAAGCGCTCCGCGCCCGCTTTCAGCAGCGGCTCGAGCCCCTCCGATGACCCGATCAGGCGTGTTGACAGCGACACGCGGGGCCCGATCTCCGCCACTCGTCGCTCCAAGAAGCGCAGGCACTCCTCGCGGCCAGGGTGGCGGCGGTGGCATCCGGTGTCACGTGCGGGTTGCCGTCGCGGTCGCCGCCGATCCAGGAGCCGAACGACAGCAGCGGTGGCACGGCGATCGGCTCGTCGGGATAGCTTCGCGCCACCGCGTCCTCGACGTCGCGGTAGAAGACTGGCACCTCGGCGCCCAGAGTCGAGGTGAAGTAGACGAGTCCCGCGCGCACCTCGTCGAGCACCGTCGGCGACACCGCGCGCAGCTCGTCCGAGCCCCACAGCTCCTGCACGGTGGTCCGAAGCCGGCGACGCGCCTGTTCCTCCGCGCCAGCCCTGGGCCGCCGCTCGTCCAGCTCACGCAACACGCCGAACACGCGGGCGAGCTTCTCCACCGTGGTGATCCTGCGCGCCTCCGTCGGATGCGCCGTGACCACCAGCCGGATGTGCATGCGGGCGAGCGCATGGTCGAGCGCAGCGGCGGTGGTGCCCCGGCGAGCGAGGCGCTCGACGGCATCCGCCATCGAGCCGCGCCGCGGCGCCAGGCCCGAGTCCGCCTGGCGCGACCGCACGCGACGCACCCGCTCGTTGTCCTCGGCCAGGTTCACGAGCTGAAACCAGCAGGTGAGTGACCGCACGAGGGCCTGGGTCTGGTCGAGTGGCAGGTCCGCGGCGATCCCCGCCAGCTCGTTCGCGGCCGCCTCCTCGCCGCCGCGCGAGCGCTTGCTGAGGGCCACCGCGCGGTCGTGCAACTCGAGGACCTGGGGTCCCTCGGCTGCCGAGATGACGTCGGCGAGCACCGCTCGGAGCAGCGTGCGGTCATCCTCGAACGAACGCGCGGTGGGGGCGGCAGATGCTTCCATGCCCGCAGCGTAAGCGTCGAGGCTCATCGGGCATGGGTCTGGGCCGGCCGGCCGCCCTGAATGGCCCGAGAGCGGCAGATGGAGCTGTCCGCTTCGACTACTCGGTCAAGCGGGGTTTGCCTCAGTCGCCAGCGGCTGACCTGGGGCGCTCGCTGGACCGCCGGTCGATTCGCGGGCCGGGCATTTCGGCCCGCGGGCCGATGTGGGCGGGTCAGCGGCCCGCCACGCTGCAGGGCATCCACCCGCTCTCTGCCCTCGACAGCTCCTTCCTGCGGGTGGAGACCGCCACGGGGCACATTGCACGTCGGGTGGCTCTCGCACCTCGATCTCCCGCACGCGGACCCGGTCACGCTGCCTGAGGCCCGGGAGCTGCCAACACTCCTGTCGATGGCGCTCGTCGAGCTGCGCGAGGGGTGCGAGCGGGTTGCTGGCCCGCCGGTGCGCCGGAGCGTGCGGCGCGAGCCCGCCGTCCTTGCGTGAGACGGCCTCGAATGGGGGTGGGCCGACCGTAGCGCTCGTGCTGCCGGGCGGCGGAGCCCGCGGCGCGTATGAGGTGGGCGCCATGAGCGAGCTGCTGCCGGCCCTCGAGGCGCGCGGGGAGCGGGTGTCGGTGTTCTGCCGCACGAGCGTCGGCGCCATCAACGCGGCGCTCCTCGGCTCGCTGGCGGACAAGAGCGCGGCCGAGCAGACGGCCATCGCGGTGGAGCACTGGAGCAGGCTCGGCAAGAGCGACGTGATCCGGCCGCTGGTGGGGATCGGCTTGCCCCTTACGCTGATCCGGTTTGCGGGCGAGGCGCTGGAGGTACCGGGCGTGCGGCTCGCGAGTCTGCTCGATCCGACGCCGCTGGCCGCCAGTCTCGACCGATGGGTGGACTGGCCCGCGCTGCACCGGCAGGTGGTGCACGGGCGGCTGCGCGCAGTGTGCGTGGTGGCCACGTCGCTGGCGCGCAGCGGCCCGGTGGCCTTCGTCGACACCCGCCTCCCGCTGCCCGAGTCGCGCGGCGCCGACGACCTCACGTTCATGCGAGCGCGGCTGGCCGGGGAGCATGTGCGCGCATCGGCGGCCATCCCGATGCTCTTCCCACCGGTTGAGATCACGCACCCACGGGCAGCGCGCGATCACTACATCGACGGGGGCACGCGGCTCAACACGCCGATCGAACCGGCGCTGGCGCTGGGGGCGGATCGCGTCATCGTGGTCGGCTTCGAGCCTCTGAGCGGCCGGCGGGCGGCCAAACAGAAGCATGGGCGACCGCGGCTCTCCGACGTCGCGGCCAACGTCGTGGACGGACTCCTGGTCGACCAGGTTGGCGACGACCTCCGCCGGATGGTGGCGATCAACTCGTTCTTCGCCGAGCACGCGGGTGGCGGCCCGTCGCCGGCCGCCCGCGCGTACCGGCGCTCGCGCGCGCGGCCGGCCTACCGGCGCGTCTCCTACGCGCTGGTGTCGCCCGCCGAGCGCGGCGAGATAGGGCGCATGGCCGAGCGCGTGTTCGAGCGGCGCTACAGCGGGCTGCGCGGGCTGTTGTCACCCGACTACCCCGTGCTGTCGAGGCTCCTCGGCGGGCGCACGCGCAGCCGCGGTGAACTGCTCTCCTTCCTCTTGTTCGACTCCGAGTTCGTCAATGGGCTGATCGAGGCCGGCCGCCGTGACGCCCGCCGCTGGCTGGATCGCCATCCCGGCTTCTGGTGCTCCGACGCCACGCACGACTTCGACGTCGGATCCGAGGACCCGGAGCGGCTGCGCGACGACCTCGCCCTCGACGAGTTCCGGGCCCTGCGACGCTGATGAGCATTCGGCGCGCCGGGACGTCCCGGCGCCGGGCGCTACGCCGTCTGCTCGGCCAGGCGCTTGAGCCGGCGCAGGGACTTGACGTTGCGCACGTACAGGAGGGGCTGGACGATCGGGTTGAACTGCAGCTTGCTCAGCAGGTCGGCCGCCTGCTCGCGCATGATGATCTCGCTGCCGCCCCCCTGCGGGGTGATGGTCAGGGTCACGCAAGCGGTGCCCAGCGGTCGCGCCTTGGCCCGCAGCACGAGCCGGTGCGGAGGGTGGCTCTCGAGCACCTCGGTGTGGTCGTCCACCTTCAGCGGTCCGCTGCCCACCGTGTGGTGGAAGCGTGAGCCGGCCGCCGGCCAGTGCGCGTCGGCGTCGCGAATGGTCTCGGAGCCCACCACCCAGTCGCCGAAGGACCGAGGGTCGCTGAGGACGGCAAAGACACGCTCGGGGACGGCGTCGACGTGGATGGCGGTGAACGACACGGCGCCAGAGCGCCTACCCGCACCGCGCTTCGGGCAATCCCGCAGTCGCCCTGGCGGCCGGGTGGGTAGAGCAGCCGCTCGCCGGGTACCGGGCCGAGATGGCTTCCGACCGCCCCGACGCGATAGTCATCGGTACCGGGCCCAACGGCCTGGCCGCGGCCAACGTCCTGGCCGACGCGGGCTGGGAGGTGGTGGTCCTGGAGGCCAACGAGCAGCCGGGCGGAGCCTGCCGGTCGGGCGCGCTCACCGAGCCCGGGTTCGTCCACGACCTGTTCAGCTCGTTCTACCCGCTGGGTGCCGCATCGCCGGCGATGCGCGCGCTCGACCTCGAGCGCCATGGCCTGCGCTGGCGCAACGCGCCCCTGGTGGTGGCCCACCCGGCTCCCGACGGCAGCTGCGCGGTGCTCTCGCGTGACCTCGACGAGACGGCAGCCTCGCTGGATGCCTTCGCGGCGGGCGACGGCGACGCGTGGCGGCGCCTGGCCGGGCTCTGGGAGCGGGTGGGAGAGCCGTTCCTGGAGACCCTGATGTCCCCCTTCCCTCCGGTGAAGGGCGCGGCGCGGCTGGTCCGGCGCCTGGGGGTTCGGGGCCTGCTGAGCTTCGGCCGGTTCGCCATGCTGCCCGTCCGGCGCCTGGGGCAGGAGGCCTTCCGGGGCGAGGGAGGTCGCCGGCTGCTGGCCGGCAACGCCCTGCACGCCGACCTGAGCCCCGACATGCCGGGAGGCGCGGTGTACGGCTGGGTGCTCTGCGGCCTGGGCCAGGGCGTCGGCTTCCCCGTGCCCGAGGGGGGCGCCGGCCGGCTCACCGGGGCCCTGCTCGCGCGCATGCGCCTCGCCGGGGCGGAGCTGCGCTGCGGTCAACGGGTCACGGCCATCGATGTCGAGGACGGTCGCGCCGTCGGGGTGAGGACGGCCGACGGCACTCGCCTGGGCGCTCGCCGCGCCGTGCTCGCCGATGTGGGCGCACCGGCTCTCTACCGCGAGCTGCTGCCCGACCATGTAGTGCCGGCGCGCCTGCGGGCTGACCTCGAGCGCTTCCAGTACGACAGCTCGACGGTGAAGGTCGACTGGGCCCTCGACGGGCCGATCCCCTGGAGCGCGGCCGACGCGCGGCGGGCGGGCACGGTCCACGTCAGCGACTCGGTCGACACCATGGCCGACAGCTACGTCCACCTCGCCTCGAAGCGCATTCCCGACCGACCCTTCCTCGTCATGGGCCAGTACGCCGCGTTCGACCCGTCCCGCCAGCCCCCAGGCAAGGAGACGGCCTGGGCCTACACCCACGTTCCTCAGGATGTCCGCGCCGACGCCGGGCCCGACGGACTCCAGGGTCGCTGGGACGACGAGGAGGCCGCGCGCTTCGCCGATCGGATGGAGGCCGAGGTGGAGGCGCTCGCCCCGGGGTTCCGCCGCCTGATCCGGGCCCGCCACATCTTCACCCCCCTCACCATGCAGGCCGAGAACGCCAACCTCGTCGGTGGTGCGCTTAACGGCGGCACGACCCAGATCCACCAGCAGCTCGTGTTCCGTCCCACGGTGGGACTTGGCCGGCCCGAGACCCCGATCCCCGGCCTCTACCTCGCCTCGGCCTCCGCGCATCCCGGCGGCGGGGTCCACGGCGCCTGCGGCACCAACGCGGCGCGTGCCGCCCTGGCCGGCGGTCCGGCGAGCTGGGCCGTCCGACGGTTGGCCAGCCGATGAGGCGCCCTTGAACATCGTCGCCGCTCTGGGCACCGGGACCATGGGCGCGCCTATGGCCCGTAACCTGACCGCCGCTTCGCCGAGGGCGGCCACGGCGACGAGGACCTCTCCGCCACCTACCTCGTCAGCCGGCTGGACGTCCAGGGCTGAGGCGGACTGGCGGCCGGCGCGGCCCGGCCGGGCGCGGCGCCCGGCAGCGCGGCGCGGCGCCCGGCAGCCCGGCGCGGCGCCCGGCAGCGCGGCGCGGCGCCCGGCAGCGGCCCGACGCCCGGCCGGTCTCACGGCGCGGCGCCCGGCAGCGGCCCGGCGCCCGGCAGCGGCCCGGCGCCCGGCCTGTCTCACGGTGCGTACGTGGGGGCCGCCGGCGGCGCGTTGGAGTTCTCCTGGGCCGCGGCGGGCGCCTCTACGCCGTAGGCCTGCAGCTGGGAGGGCGGGATCGGCGTGTCGTTGCCGGGCGCCGGCTGCATGGTGCTCGTCTCAGGGCTCGCGGGAGGCGAGCTCGGGGCCGCCGATGGCGCCCCGACAGCGCGTGTCCGCGGGGGTGCCGCGACCGCTGGCGGCTGGGCCTGGACGCTGTGCCCGCCGGAGCGCTGGTCGACGAACAGCGCGGCGAACAGGGCCCGACCACCGCCAGGGTGACCAACGTCGCCATGATGGCCGCCCGCGACGCGGCCGAGGGGTCTTGGAGGATCATCGTGATCCGTACCGAAATCCGTGTTCGGAGCGCGGCGAGACGTCACGCTGCGTTCATCACGCGCGCGTTTTGCGCCCTGCAGGCTGAAGGGTGGGCGCCGCCTCGACCCGATAACTTCCCTCGGCCCTGGTCGGTCCGGGACTGTGGGATGTTGTCGGCGCTATACGCGGAGTAGCTTCCCACGGTCGCGATCAGTTCGGGGCCGTGGGAAGTTATCGGCCCTCCCCGCGCCCATCGTCGCACGCGCGCGCCGACTACGTGACAGACGCGTCACACCGCGTGGTGCCGGCGGCGGAGCGAGGCTCGGCGGCCTCCGGCCTACTCGTTCAGCCCGCGTCGGCCCGGCCTCGGCCCCCCCGCCGGCCCGACGCGGCGCGCGGCCGACGCGGCACGCGCCCCCGCGTCGGCCCGGCCTCGGCCCACCCCCCGCCGGCCCGACGCGGCGCGCGGCCGACGCGGCACGCGCTCCCACGGCGGCCCGACGCGCCCCCCGCCGGCCCGACGCGGCGCGCGCCCCCACGGCGGCCCGGCCTCGGCCCACGCCGCCGGGCTCGGCCCACGCCGCCGGGCTCGGCCCCCGGCTCGGGCTCGGGCCCCGGGGCCCAGCGAGCCCCACGGCACCGGCGCGGCGTCCCGGCCCAGCCCCCCGCGTCGGCCAGAGCCAGGCCAGCAGCTCGAGCTGCGCGCAGCCCACGAGCCCCTGGACCGGAGCCCGCAGACCACGCCCTCAAAGAGCGTCCAGAAGCCGAGTCACCCTGTCGTCGGCGCTATGCGTGCTCGCGTTGGCCCGACTCTCCGAGGACGCCGCCGACGGCGCCACGGCTGGGCTGGCGCGGGTCGATCGCGCCGAGGAGTTGGCGCCGGCGTCCGGGGCGGTCTCCTCGTAGCGACGGCGCCCGGGGTCCTGGATCCCGGCCGCGGCGATCAGCCCTCCCAGCGCGGCGAGCACGGCAGCGATCCCGACTCCGAGGTGGAAGGCCGAGACCGAGGCCGACCGTGCCGCCGAGACGATCTGCGTGGCCTCAGCGGCGTTCAGCCCGGCCGTCGACGGGCGCCCGAGGGTCAGGCGCTTGGCTGCCGCCACCTGCTGGCGGCCGGCCGGACTGAGCCCGCGGGTGGGCAGCCGGGCGTCCAGGGCGCCGGCGAAGTGCCCCGCCACCACGGCCCCCACCGCGGCCGTGGCCAGCAGGCCGCCGAGGCGGGCTATCGCGTTGTTGATTCCCGACGCGATGCCGGCGTGCTCCTCCTCGACGCCGGTCAGCACCGCGGCGGTGAGCGGAGCGACGGTGACGCTCAGGCCCAACGCGAAGATGACCAGTGCCGGCAGCAGGTCGGTGAGGTAGTTGACGTGGGGACCGAGGCCGAGCATGAGGGCGACGCCGATGGCCATCAGCAACGGACCCCCGGCCATGAACCGGCGCGGCCCCAGGCGTGTGGCCAGGGCCCCGATCCGGCGCGACAGAGCGAACATCACCACGGTGGTGGGCACGGTGGCCAGGCCGGCCCGCAGTGGGCTGTAGCCGGCCACCTGCTGGAGGAAGAGCCCGAGGAAGAAGAGCACCGTCCCCAGCCCGCCGTAGATGACGAAGGTCTCGGCATTGCCCGCGGCGAAGTTGCGCCGGCTGAACAGGCTGAGGGTGAGCATGGGCGCCGGCGCGCGGGCCTCGTGGGCCAGGAAGCCACCCAGGGCGGCGATTCCCGCCAGCCCCGGGCCGAGCACGGCGGCGCTGGCGAACCCGAGCCGGGGCTGCTCGATCAGCGCGAAGACCACGCCGGCGAGTCCGGCCGCGCACAGCACGCCGCCGAGCACGTCGACGTGCTGGTGAAACGGGAGACGCGACCCGGGCTCGCCGCGGGCCGGCGTCCCCACCATCACCGTCCCGGCGCTGCCGACCCGGGCCAGCAGGGCCAGGCAGAGCCCGGCGAAGGGAACGTTGATCAGAAAGCTCCATCGCCACGAGGCGATGGCCAGCAGCCCCCCGCCGACCACGGGCCCGATCACCGCGGCGATGGCGATCCACGCCGTCCAGGAGCCGATCGCCGCTCCCCGCTCGTCCTCGGGGAAGCTGGAGACGATGATGGCCAGCGCGCCCGGGGTCATCAGCGCACTCGCCACCCCCTGCAGGGCACGACCGGCGACCAGCAGCTCGATCGAGGGCGCCAGGGCACAGAGCAGCGACGTGGCGGCGAAGCAGCCGACGCCCACAGCGAAGACGCGCCGCGGACCGAACAGGTCCCCGAGCGACCCGCCCACCAGGATGAGCGAGCCGAGGGTCAGCAGGTAGGCGTTGGCCACCCACTGCTGGGCGGCCAGCCCCCCTCCCAGGTCGTGCTGGAGGGTGGGCAGGGCCACGTTGACCACCGACGTGTCGAGCAGGGCGATGCCCGAGCCCAGGATGGTGGAGACGAGGAGCAGGCGCTTGGCCGCGGCCGACAGTTGCATTTGCAACTATCATACGATCATGGCGTCCGACCCGTCCACCCGGCTCATGCGCTCCGCCGCGGGTGGCGCGGCCGTTGCCGGCCGGGGTGGGGGCCGGGGTGCCGGCGACGGGTTCGGCGGGGGCCGGGTCGGGGCTGGCTCGGCTCCGGGCTCGGGCGGGCGCTGGACCGCGCCCGCCTCTGGCGGGCGCGGTTCCAATCCGGTGCCGCTGCGGCGGATCGCCCGGCTGTTCTCCCCCTACCGGGGGCGCCTGGGCGCCGTCCTGGCCCTCATCGGGCTCTCTGCCCTGTTGGGGATGGCCTCGCCCTTCCTGCTGCGCGCGGTCCTGGACCGCGCCATTCCCCACCGCGACACTGCCCTGCTCAGCTGGCTGGTCGGCGGGATGATCGCCGTCGCCGTAATCACCCAGGTCCTCGGTGTGGCCCAGACCCTGCTGTCCAACCGGGTGGGCCAGCGGGTCATGCACGACCTGCGCGCGGCGGTCTACCGCCACCTCCAGCGGCTTTCGCTCGCCTTCTTCACCCGCACGCGCACAGGAGAGGTGCAGTCGCGCATCGCCAACGACATCGGCGGCGTCCAGACCGTGGTCACCACCACCGCCACCTCGATCGTCTCCAACGTCACCACGGTCCTCACCACCATCGTGGCCATGTTCCTGCTGGACTGGCGCCTGGCCGCCTTCGCGCTGGTGCTCCTTCCCGTGTTCATCGCCCTCACCCGTCGGGTGGGCGCCGAGCGCAAGCGGATCGCCACCACCCGGCAGGGGACGCTGGCTGACATGTCGACCCTGGTGGAGGAGTCGCTGTCGGTCAGCGGCGTGCTGCTGGGCAAGACCATGGGCCGCGGCCAGGCGCTGGCCGAGCGGTTTCAGAAGGAGTCGGCCGACCTGGCCGAGCTCGAGGTCCGCTCGCGCATGGCCGGCCGCTGGGTGATGGCCTCGATCCAGATGACCTTCGCCATCATGCCCGTCGCCGTCTACTGGTTCGCCGGCGAGTCGCTGGCCTCTGGGTCCGGGGCCGTGTCCATCGGGACGGTCGTCGCCTTCACCACCCTGCAGACCCGGCTGTTCTTCCCCATCGGTCAGCTGCTCTCGGTGGGGCTCGACGTGCAGACCTCGCTGGCGCTGTTCGACCGCGTCTATGAGTACCTCGACCTGCCGGTGGAGATCGCCGAGCGCCCGGACGCCGGCGAGCTGCGTCTCGACGAGCTGGCCGGCGAGGTGCGCTTCGAGGACGTCTGGTTTCGCTACGAGCGCGAGGGAGGCGCGGACTCCGGGGATGGGGGAGAAGGGGTGGCGGACCCGGGCCCGGCGGCTGCGCCGGAGTGGACGCTGGCCGGGGTCGCGTTCACGGTGGCGGCCGGGACCCGGACGGCGATCGTGGGGGAGACGGGGTCGGGCAAGACGACGCTGGCCTACCTGGCCGCACGGCTCTACGACGTCGAGCGGGGTGCCGTGCGCATTGACGGCGTCGACGTCCGCGAGGTCACCCTGGACTCCCTCGCCGCCGCCGTGGGCGTGGTCAGCCAGGAGACCTACCTGTTTCACTCCTCGATCCGTGACAACCTCCGCTTCGCGCGCCCCGACGCCTCCGACGCCGAGATCGAGGCGGCCGCCCGTGCCGCCCGCATCCACGAGCTCATCGCCGGGTTGCCCGACGGCTACGACACCGTGGTCGGTGAGCGCGGCTATCGTTTCTCCGGTGGTGAGAAGCAGCGCATCGCCATCGCCCGCACGATCCTGCGCGACCCGCCCATCCTCATCCTCGACGAGGCGACCAGCGCCCTCGACGTCGAGACCGAGCGCGCGGTGCAGGGGGCCCTGGACGACCTGGCCCGCGGCCGGACCCCGATTGCCATCGCCCACCGTCTGAGCACGGTGCGCGACGCCGACCAGATCGTCGTGCTCGACCACGGGCGGATCGTCGAGCGCGGCAGCCACGAGGCGCTGCTGGACCAGCACGGGCGCTATGCCGCGCTCGTCGCGCGCGATCGCGAGCCGGCAGGCCGCGGCCGGCGTGAGGACGCGGCACCCCTCGCCCCGCTACGCTCGCGCGCCGATGGCCGGTGCCGACGCAGAGCCAGCACGTCCAGCGCGCGGACGACGGGGTCGCCCCGGCGGTGACGGCTCCCCACCGCGAGGTCGCGGCCGCCCCCGTCGCCGCGCGGCCGGCGCCGAGGACACCGGCGCTGGCGGCGACGACGCCGGCGGGTCGGTCACCCGCAAGCGTCCCCCCTCCGATGGCCCGCCCCCGCCGGGGGCCGACACCGTCTGCTTCCCCTGCCGGGGGACCGGCAAGGTCACATCCGGATTGGGCGGCACCACCAACGAGGAGACCTGTCCCTGGTGTGAGGGGACGGGCAAGCCCATCGCCGAGCACGACGCCCAGGCCGCCCGGCGTGGGAAGGCGCGCGGCGGCGAGCCCGAGGTCGGCGGGAGCGAGGGGGCCTGACTGACCGGGACAGTGGTCGACCTGGCCAGGTTGGCCAGGTCATAGTAGCCTCGGCCACGTGGGCGAGGCAATCACCATCAGCGACGCGAAGACGCAGTTGTCGAAGCTCGTCGCGCGGGCCGAGCGCGGGGAAGAGGTCACGATTCGCCGCGGCAACACGCCCGTTGCGAAACTTGTGGCGATCGTTGCGGCTCCTTCGTCGCGGCGCTCTCCGATCGGCGTACTGCGTGGGAAGATCTGGATCAGCGATGACGTTGACGAGCTTGGTTCGGAGTGGGATCCCTACATGTGATCGCGGGCCTGCTGGACGTTCGACCGGTGCTCGTAGCCCAAGCACGGGAGCTCGGAGTTCCGATCGTGACCGCGGATGACGCCTTGTCCGCCTACGACGTTGCCGTGCTGTGGTAGGGCATCATCGCTTGCCGGTGACGCTCCACCACTGGAGAACGACCGTCGAATGACAGTGGCCCTGGGCGACAGCAAACGGCCGCGGTCGAGCCCGAGGTCGCCGGGAGCGAGGCGGCCGAGGGGACTTGACTGGGCGGGGCCGCCAGGTCGCGCCCTCGCCGCCCGTCGACGCCGCCCTGCCGGGAAGCGTCGAGGGGCCGCGAGCGCCCGGCCTGACGGGTTTCGCGCTTTGGTGACCCGCGGCGGCTGGCAGTCGGAACAGCAGCCGGGTCATGAGACCGACGTCCCCGGTTAGCCGGTAGTTACCCCTGAGCCTACGCAAGGAGAGGGCATGGCCGTGAAGCGAAGCGCGAATGGCGCCGCTGCTCGTTCTGCCGACGAGCGGTATCAGGACCCGAGTTCCGCAGTTCATTTGGGCTGGTTGAGGTCAAAAAGCGGTTGTGAGCAGGGCCTTTGGCACCCCGAACAGGTGTTCGGCGTGTATCTAGGCGGTGTGAGGCGGCCGCG
>JAABUY010001107.1_pt1 | contig 38534 bp, 28 predicted proteins | sample 5560271 | NCBI WGS metagenome assembly JAABUY01 (sample SAMN10711886, study PRJNA513374) | rock metagenome | isolation source: Antarctica rocks | place: Antarctica: Victoria Land, University Valley
GTCCTCCCGGGTGATCCTGATCGGTGCTGCCATGCTGACCCCCACACATCTGGTGCAGAGCACACCGAATCACGTCAGCGCCGGCTTGGGAATCCCAAGAGTCAGACGATCAAACCGGGCGTATTAGGCTCCATGGGCCCGGGGAGTCTTGGCAAGCGGGCCGCGATGTCCGACGCTCGCGAGGCCGGGTTCCGTGCAGGGGGCCGGGCGCGCGAGGGGGAAACGATGGTGACAGCGCAGGACCGCCCGGGCCGCCGGATGCCGGGGGCGGCGAGGACGCTGCTGCGCGGCGCGTCGCTCGCCCTGGGGCTGGCGCCGGGACTCGCCGCGGGTGCCGCGCCCGGCGGCGCAGACGCCGCGCCGGGCGCCACGGGCGCGGTCCAGGCCGAGGAGTTCATGGTGCCGGCGGCGGACCCGGGCCTGCGGCTCTACGTGCGCAACAAGCACCCGGCCGGGCTCGACCATTTCTCCCCGGGGCGCACGCTGCTGTACGTGCACGGGGCGACGTATCCGGCGGAGACGGCGTTCGACCTGCCGGTGGGGGGTGCGTCGATGATGGAGCTGCTGGCGGAGCGGGGGTGGGACGTGTGGCTGCTCGACGTGCGCGGCTACGGGCGCTCGACGCGGCCGGCGGTGATGGCGCAGCCGGCGGCGGAGAACGCGCCGATCGTGGACACGGCGACGGCGGCGCGCGACGTGGGCTCGGTGGTGGAGTTCATCCGGCAGAAGCGCGGGATCGCAAAGCTGGACCTGATGGGGTGGTCGTGGGGGACGTCGATCATGGGGCTCTACACGTCGACCCACAACGACGAGGTCGAGCGGCTGGTGCTGTACGCGCCGATGTGGCTGAGCCAGGTCACGGTGGCGGCGGACGTGCCCGTGCTCGGGGCGTACCGGACGGTGACGCGGGCGGACGCGAAGGCGCGCTGGCTCAAGGGGGTGCCGGAGCCAGCGCAGGAGGCGCTGATCCCCGCGGGGTGGTTCGACCAGTGGGCGGACGCGACGTTCGCCACCGATCCGGAGGGCGCGGCGCAGAGCCCGCCGGTGCTGCGGGCGCCGAACGGGGTGGTGGCGGATAGCCGGGCGTACTGGATGGCGGGCAAGCCGCTGTACCAGCCGTCGGCGATCACGGTGCCGACGCTGATCATCGACGCGGAGTGGGACGCGGACCTGCCGACGTACCAGGCGGCAGGGTATTTCGCGCAGCTCACGGGGGCGCCGTACAAGCGGTGGGTGCAGTTGGGGGAGGGGACGCATACGGTGATGCTGGAGAAGAACCGGATGCAGTTCGTGCACGAGGTGGAGGGGTTCTTGGAGGAGGGGGAGCCGATGGAGGTGAGGTGAGGGGGCTGGGGGGCGAAGATGTTGGAGGGAGAGCGGGAAAAGATATTTTGCTCACTGCAGGATTAAGATAATCAGCAGATGCAACGACGCCACAATTAGAAATAGATAGAGATAGTAAGTATGTTGATCTATTCAGATGGTAAGTAAAGATATCCAGCTACCTCCATGGTGGAGGCTAATTCTTGGCTTTGCTATAGCACCGCTTATTGCGTCTACTACACTAGCGTGTATTATATCGCTCTACGCAGGTTTGCCCAACTTCTTGACTCGTGTTGCCCAAATAGCTTGGATATGTGCACTTTTTGGTGGTTATCCTGCAACCATCGTATTTGGCGTCCCAGCTTATCTAGTGCTTAGGAGGCGAGTGGCACCATCTGTGATAAACTGCTCTCTTGTTGGAGCAATTATAGCTGCTACACCTTGGATTATCCTTGTTATGAGATCTAAAGCTACTCATGCATACAGCAACAATCATTTCACTGTTCAAGATAGCGTAATAACGTGGTGGGGGTTACTAGATTTTATAATCCTCATTGCAGAACTTTCAGTACTTGGTGCCTTCACTGGCACTATATTTTGGATTATTATAGCATATGGCTTAAAAAAGTGTGCATAAATCTGGCAAATGCAGCCGGGTGGTCGGCTTGTCAAGAATGTAGAGCGTGTGACCAGCCATCCGCTTGGCCAGCTTCTTGAACAGCTTCTCAGGACACAAGAGCACTGCTAGCACTACCCCCATAGTGAGGAGTGCGTCGTTGGCAGGCAGTCTCAGCGTCCGCAACGTCGATGACGAGCTGATTGCGCGGCTGAAGCGCCGGGCCGCGCGTCACGGGCAATCGGCCGAGGCCGAGGTGCGAGACATCCTGCGCCATGTTCTCGAAGGCAAGGCGGAGACGGATTTCGCGACGCTGGCCGCAGAGTTGCGCCGTCTTACGGCCGGGCGTCGTCATACCCCTGCCGAGGCATTGCAGCGCGAGGGGCGTGAGGAGCGGTGAGGACGCTGGTGGTGGACGCCAGCGTGGCCATCAAGTGGGTCGTGGAGGAGCAGGGCACGGCGGAGGCACTGGCGCTGCGGCTGCACCGCCTGTGCGGTCCGGACTTGCTGGTGGCGGATTACGTCAACACCCATCATAGGAATAAATTGAAACAAGTATTTCTGATAACTGTGCTTGAACTAATTAGCGTAGCGCAAATCTTTTCTTAAAGCCAGGCTAAAATAAGTTGTGTTAGATAAGTCACTCAACAATGCAATCTGGGAATTATTATTTGTCAATGACAATAGAAGATGAAAAAACTATTAAGTAAATAATTTTTATTAATGTAGACACAGATACCCTCTTAGGGGAAATAAAAAGTTGACAATAGCTAGTTTCCTCAGAAAAATATATGCTTGGAAGTTTCAGCCGGAGCTGCCTTACCACTGGATGAAAACTCTTTTTGTCACAATCATATTCTTCGGAATATGTTTGATCCTCTCTACGAGTAGGATCCCCTGTAAAAAAGTTGTGGTATTTATCGGAGGAAAACTACAGGATACTCGAATCCATACACATGTAATATCTGGTTTAGCTGGCATCACAAACTATGTCTATAGTTTGACTAACGATGCTTGGATTTCATTTACGTTGATTGTTTTTGTAATTACAATTTCTGTTTATATACTAAGACAAAAGATTAGATTTATATATGGCATTGTAGAGATGTTTGTAGGCCTACAGTTATTCGTTAGTAGCTTTATGCATCTACTACTTGCTATCAGTAAAGATAATGAAACTGTTCCGAGTCATGATAACGCAGTACTATCCGCGTTTGTCACTTTTGCTGGCGGCATATACTTGATCGTTCGTGGATTAACAAATGCTAGCGATGGGATTGGTGTAAAGAAGCAAACGTGTAAATCGGAATCTAATATTACAGGAGTAGCTTACCCTATAACAATATCTACACCCATAATAGAGTAAACTGTTTGCTTTTACTGCATGAGTATAAAAAGCAAACTACAAACATATTGCAGCGTATGAAATGTTAAGGCGTATAGTATTATAATTGAGTAACTCATAACATTTTAATAATCAGAGATAAAATGTAAATTCCTCGATTAGATTTATCAGGTTCTTTAAGGATGCCAGTCCAGGGCGGCTCGCCCTGGCGGGTCCAGAGCAGAGCCCTGGCCTTCCTTCGCCCCGGACCTACGCCCGCTTCCGCACCTTTCCCGCTTCCGGCAGCAGCGGCCGCAGGAACCGCCCGGTATGGCTCTCCTCGCACGCCGCGACCGCCTCCGGCGTGCCCTCCGCCACGACGCGCCCGCCGCCTTCGCCGCCTTCCGGGCCGAGGTCGAGCAGCCAGTCCGCCGTCTTGATGACCTCCAGGTTGTGCTCGATCACCACCACGGTGTTGCCCTGGGCGACGAGGGCGTGCAGCACCTCCAGCAGCTTGCGCACGTCCTCGAAGTGCAGGCCGGTGGTGGGCTCGTCGAGGATGTAGAGGGTGCGGCCGGTGGCGCGCTTGGCCAGCTCCTTGGAGAGCTTGATGCGCTGCGCCTCGCCGCCGGACAGGGTGTTCGACGACTGTCCCAGCGCGATGTAGCCGAGGCCGACCTGCTGGAGGATGCGCAGGCGGTCGTGGATGCGGGTCTGGGCGGAGAAGTACGGCACGGCCTCGTCGACGGTCATCGCCAGGACCTCGGCGACCGACTTGCCGCGGAACTTGATCTCCAGGGTCTCGCGGTTGTAGCGGGCGCCCTTGCAGGTGTCGCAGGTGACGAAGACGTCGGGCAGGAAGTGCATCTCGATCTTGATGACGCCGTCGCCCTGGCACGCCTCGCAGCGGCCGCCCTTGACGTTGAAGCTGAAGCGCCCGGACTTGTAGCCGCGCGCCTTGCTCTCGGGGAGCTCGGCGAACCAGTCGCGGATGGGCGCGAACAGGTCGGTGTAGGTCGCGGGGTTGGAGCGCGGGGTGCGGCCGATCGGGCTCTGGTCGATGTCGATGATCTTGTCGAGCTGGTCGAGGCCCTCGATGCGCGCGTGCGGGGCGGGGACCTCGCCCGAGCCCATCAGCCGGCGCGAGGCCGCCTTGTAGAGCGTGTCCACCACCAGCGTGGACTTGCCGCCGCCGGAGACGCCGGTGACGCAGGTGAACGTGCCGAGGGGGAAGTCGGCGCTGACATTTCGCAGGTTGTTGCCGGTGGCGCCGACGACGCGGATCACCCGCGACGGGTCGGTGGGCCGGCGGCGGGGGATCTCGATGCGGCTGCGGCCGGAGAGGTAGGCGCCGGTGATCGAGTCGGGGTTGGCCTCGACCTCGGCGGGCGTGCCGCGGGCGATGACGTGGCCGCCGTGGATGCCGGCGGCCGGGCCCATGTCGATCAGGTAGTCGGCGGCGCGGATGGCGTCCTCGTCGTGCTCGACCACGAGGACGGTGTTGCCGAGCGCCTTGAGGCGGCGGAGCGTGCCCAGCAGGCGCTCGTTGTCGCGCTGGTGCAGGCCGATCGAGGGCTCGTCGAGCACGTAGAGCACGCCGGTCAGGCCGGAGCCGATCTGGCTGGCGAGGCGGATGCGCTGGCTCTCGCCGCCGGACAGGGTGGTGGAGCCGCGGGCGAGCGAGAGGTAGTCGAGCCCGACGTCGACGAGGAACTGCAGGCGCTCGACGATCTCGCGCAGGATGCGCCCGGCGATGGCGGCGCGCTGCGGGGTGAGCTGGGCCTCGACACCGCGAAACCACTCCAGGGCGCGGCGGATCGACAGCTCGGAGGCTTGGGCGATGGTCAGGTCGGCGACGCGCACGGCCAGCGACTCGGGCTTGAGGCGGGCGCCGTCGCAGGTGGCGCAGTTCTTCTCCGCCTGGTAGCGGCTCATCTCCTCGCGCACCCAGGCGGAGTCGGTCTCCGCCCAGCGGCGCTGGAGGTTGGCCAGCACGCCCTCGAACGCCTTGGTGACGCCGTAGGCGCGCACGCCGTCCTTGTAGGTGAACTCGATCTTCGCCTCGCCGGTGCCGCGCAGCACCGCGTCGCGCACGCCCTGCGGCAGCTCCTCCCACGGCGTGCGCGTGCTGACGCGGTAGTGGCGCGCGATCGAGGACAGGGTCTGGTCGTAGTACTGGCTCTGCCCGCCGGTCCAGGGTGCCACCGCCCCGTCGGCGAGGCTGCGCCGTTCGTCGGGCACCACCAGGCTGGGGTCGAAGAACTGCTCGATGCCGAGCCCGTCGCAGGCCGGGCAGGCGCCGTGCGGGCTGTTGAACGAGAACAGCCGCGGCTCGATCTCCTCGATGGTGAAGCCGCTGACCGGGCAGGCGAAGCGCGACGAGAACACGGTGCGCTCGCCCGGCGCCGGCGCCTGTCCGGGGGCGAACTGCGCCGCGTGGGTGGGGGTCGCGGCGTCGGCCATGACCAGCGGTCCCAGGCCGGGCGCAGGAGCCGTGTCGTCGCCCGTGGCGGCGTCGTCTACCGTTGCCGCGTCGGCCGGGGCCGCCTGGGCTGCTGCCTCGGCCGCGACCCGCTGCGCCGCCAGAGCCGCCGCCTTCGTGCGCGACGCGGTCTTTGGCGGCGGCTCCGCGGCGGGCGCGGGTTTCGGGGTGTCGGCGCTCTCGGCGTACATGACCCCGTCCGCCAGCGCGAGGCCGGTCTCGAAGCTGTCCGCGAGCCGCCCCTCGATGCCGGCGCGCACCACCACGCGGTCCACCACCGCCTCCAGCGTGTGCTTGAGCTTGCGGTTCAGCATCGGCACCTCGCCGATGTCATACAGCGTGCCGTCTACCTTCGCGCGGGTGAAACCGCGGCGCTGCAGCTCCGCCAGTTCCTTGCGGTACTCGCCCTTCCTGTCGCGCACCACGGGCGCGAGCAGCAGCAGGCGCGTGCCGTCGGGCATCGCCATCACCCGGTCCACCATCTGGCTGACCGTCTGCGCCTCGATCGGCAGCCCGGTGGCCGGCGAGTAAGGCGTGCCGGCCCGCGCCCAGAGCAGGCGCATGTAGTCGTGGATCTCGGTGACCGTGCCGACGGTGGAGCGCGGGTTGCGGCTGGTGGTCTTCTGCTCGATCGAGATCGCCGGCGACAGGCCCTCGATGCTGTCCACGTCCGGCTTGCCCATCAGCTCCAGGAACTGGCGCGCGTAGGCGGACAGGCTTTCGACGTAGCGGCGCTGGCCCTCCGCGTAGATCGTGTCGAACGCGAGCGAGGACTTGCCGGAGCCGGACAGGCCGGTGATCACGGTGAGCTGGTCGCGCGGGATCACCACGTCGACGTTCTTGAGGTTGTGCTCGCGCGCGCCACGGACGTGGATGTTGCCGGCCATGCGGGGTCGCTGCTCCGTTGTCGGGACTCGTCGGGGTTCTCGGGGTGTTCCACAGTGTAGGCACGCACGGGCGGCAGCGCCAGCGCAGGGCGAAAGCAAGGCAAGGCTGGGGAGCGAGCCGCTCCCCAGACCCCGGCGCACTGAAGGAAGATGGCACCGGCCGGCGGGCACGAACCCTGGCGCCAGGGCGTCGCACGCGGTCCGGCGGGCAGGCGCCTTGTATCGCGGCGCCGGAAGAGTCACCTGCCGGTCTGGAACAAAACGGGATCATGGCCGGTTCGGCATGGTCGCGGCACCGGTCAACGGCCGCTGGCCGGCACGGTCCCGCAAGTCTATAAGTGCGTCACCCACATCGGCAGCGACGACGGCAAGAGGATTCCATGGCAGGCAGCGTCAACAAGGTCATTCTGGTGGGCAACCTCGGCAAGGACCCCGAGGTGCGCAACAGCCAGTCCGGCAGCAAGATCGTCAATCTCACGATCGCGACCAGCGAGACGTGGAACGACAAGGCCTCGGGCGAGCGCAAGGAGAAGACCGAGTGGCACCGCGTGGTCATTTTCAACGAGCGCGTCGGTGACGTCGCCGAGCGCTTCCTCAAGAAGGGCCGGCGGGTCTACATCGAGGGCACGTTGCAGACCCGCAAGTGGACCGACCAGTCGGGTCAGGAGAAGTACACCACCGAGGTCGTCATCGGCCAGTTCCGCGGCGACCTGGTGCTCATCGACTCCAATCGCGGGGGCGACGAGGAGGGCGGCGGTTTCGCCGGCGGCCAGGGCGCCGGCGGCGGCTACAATCGCGACCGTGCCCCGGCGACACGCGCGCCCGCGCCCGCGCGTGGCCCCGCTCCCTCGGGCGGCCAGGGTAGCGGCCAGCAGGGTGGCGGCGGCTGGGACAACGGCGGCGGCGACCTCGACGACGAGATCCCGTTTTGAGCGGCGGCGCACACGCTCCGGCGTCCCCTGAGATGTCGCGCGTCGTCCGCATCCACGAGACCGGCGGCCCCGAGGTCCTGCGCGTCGAGCAGCGCGAGACTCCCGTGCCCGGCCCTGGCGAGGTCCTCCTGCGCGTGCACGCCATCGGCCTGAACCGCGCCGAGGCCATGTACCGCCTCGGCGCCTATCTTGAGCCCACGCCGCTGCCGACGCTGATCGGCTACGAGGCGTCCGGCGTGGTCGAGGCGGTGGGCGAGGGTGTCGACGGCTTCGCGCCCGGCGATGCGGTCAGCACCATCCCCGCCTTCTCCATGAGCCAGTACGGCGTGTATGGCGATCACGCGGTGGTGCCGGTGCATGCCGTCGCGCGCCACCCGGAGCGGCTGTCCTTCGAGGAGGCGACCTCGATCTGGATGCAGTATCTCACCGCCTGGGGCGGGCTGGTCGAGGTCGGCGGCCTCCGGGCCGGGCAGACGGTGATCGTCACCGCGGCCTCGAGCAGCGTGGGCCTCGCCGCGCTGCAGATCGCTCGCCAGCTCGGCGCGGTCGCGATCGCCACCACCCGCAGCGGCGACAAGGCGGCCGCCCTGCGCGAGGCCGGCGCCGACCACGTCGTGGCCACCGACCATCAGGACCTCGCGGCCGAGGTCGCGCGCATCACCGCCGGCCGCGGCGCGGAGTTGGCGTTCGACCCGGTCGCCGGGCCGGGTGTCGAGGTTCTGGCGCAATGCATGGCCCTGCACGGCAACATCATCCTCTATGGCCGCCTGACCAGCGAGGCGACGCCGTTCCCGCTGCTGAGCGCGATGCAGAAACAGCTCCGGGTGCAGGGCTACACGTTGTTCCAGGTCACCAGCGACCCGGCGTGGCTGGAGCGGGGCAAGGCGTTCGTCACCGCGGGCCTGGAGTCGGGCGCGCTGCGGCCGGTGATCGCGCGGGTGTTCAGGCTCGACGACATCGCCGAGGCGCACCGGTTCATGGAGAGCAACCAGCAGACCGGCAAGATCGTCGTCGTGCCCTAGGGAAGGGCGAGGCGCTGCCTCGCGCTCCGGCCAAGGGCGCTGCCCTTGGCGATCCCGCCAGGGGCGAGCCGCCCCTGGACCGGCCTTTGTTGGAGTGGGCGGCACCGCCCGTGCGGTCCACTCCAACAAAGGGGTTTCCAAAGGCCTCAGGCCTTTGGCGGGTCTGGGCAGAGCCCAGCCTTGCTTTCTTTCCTGACAGGACACCGCATTGAGCGACACCGACACGCCTTCCGGCCACGCCGACATGCTCCCCGTGGTGCTCGAGGAGGAGATGAAGCGCTCCTACCTCGACTACGCGATGTCGGTGATCGTGAGCCGTGCCCTGCCCGACGCGCGCGACGGCCTCAAGCCGGTGCACCGCCGCATCCTGTACGCGATGTACGAGAGCGGCTACACGCCGGACAAGCCGTTCCGCAAGTCGGCGCGTGTCACCGGCGACGTGATGGGCAAGTACCACCCGCACGGCGACGCCTCGATCTACGACGCGATGGTGCGCATGGCGCAGCCCTGGTCGATGCGTGTGCTGCTGATCGACGGCCAGGGCAACTTCGGCTCCATCGACGGCGATCCGCCGGCGGCGATGCGCTACACCGAGTCGCGCCTGTCGAAGTCCGCCATGACGCTGCTCGCCGACATCGACCGCGACACCGTCGACTTCCAGCCGAACTACGACGAGAGCGAGAGCGAGCCGCGGGTGCTGCCGGCGGCGTTCCCGAACCTGCTGGTCAACGGCGCGGCCGGGATCGCGGTCGGCATGGCGACCAACATCCCGCCGCACAACCCGTCCGAGATCATCGACGCGACGCTGATGCTGATCCGCGACCCCGACACCACCCTCGAGCAGATCATGACGGTGGTGCCGGGGCCGGACTTCCCCACCGGCGGGCTGATCCTGGGGCGCGCGGGCATCCGCTCCGGCTTCGAGACCGGGCGCGGCTCGATCATTATCCGGGCGCGCGCGGCGTTCGAGGAGATGCGCGGCAACCGCTTCATGATCGTGGTCACCGAGCTGCCCTACCAGGTGAACAAGGCGACGCTGCAGGAGCGCATCGCCGAGCTGGTGCGCTCCAAGACCGTGGAGGGCATCAGCGACATCCGCGACGAGAGCGACCGCTCCGGGATGCGCCTGGTGATCGAGCTCAAGCGCGAGGCGACGCCGGAGGTGGTGCTGAACCAGCTCTACCGCTTCACCTCGCTGCAGACGAGCTTCGGCATCAACATGCTGGCGCTCGACAACGGCCGCCCCCGCCTGATGGGACTGCGCGACGCGCTGATGTGCTTCGTCACGTTCCGCGAGGAGGTGATCCTCAGGCGCTCGCGCTTCGACCTGATGCGCGCGCGCGAGCGGGCGCACCTGCTCGTCGGCCTGGCGATCGCGGTCGCCAACATCGACGAGGTGATCCGCCTGATCCGCGCAGCCCCCGACGCGGGCTCGGCGCGTGCCGCGCTGATGTCGCGCGACTGGCCGTCCGGCGACGTGCTGCCGCTGCTGCGGCTGATCGACGACAGCGGCAACCAGGTGAGCGACGGGTCGGACGGCGCCACCGTGCGGCTGACCGAGGCGCAGGCGCGCGGCATCCTGGAGCTGCGGCTGCAGCGGCTGACCGGGCTGGAGCGCGACAAGATCCAGGCGGAGCTGACCGAGGTCGCCACCAGGATCGCCGACCTGCTGGACATCATCGCCAGCCGCCCGCGGCGCATGGAGGTGATGCAGGCCGAGCTGCTCACGGTGCGCGCGCTGATCGCGAGCCCCCGCCTGACGCAGATCGTGGACGCCGCCGCCGACCAGGACGACGAGAGCCTGATCGAGCCGGGGCAGATGGTCGTCACCATCACCCGCGACGGCTTCATCAAGCGCACGCCCCTGGAGACCTACCGGGCGCAGAACCGCGGTGGGCGCGGGCGCACGGCGGCGGGCACGCGCGGCGACGACGTGGTGACGCGCTCGTTCAACGCCCACACCCACCAGTGGGTGCTGTTCTTCTCCTCCGGCGGCAAGGCGTTCCGCGAGAAGGTGTGGCGCCTGCCCGAGGCCAGTCCGACCGCGAAGGGGCGCGCGCTGGTCAACCTGCTCCCCGAGCTGGGGGCGGACAGCATCACCACCGTGCTGCCGCTGCCGCTTGACGCCGGGCTGTGGGACAGGCTGCACCTGCTGTTCGCGACCGCGAGCGGCGGGGTGCGCCGCAACCGCCTGTCCGACTTCGGCCGCATCCGCACCTCGGGCCTGATCGCGATGAAGCTCGACGAGGGCGACCGCCTGATCGGGGTGGCGACCTGCCACGAGGGCGACGACGTGATGCTGTCCACGCGCCTGGGCAAGTGCATGCGCTTCCAGCTCACCGACGATTCGGTGCGCGTGTTCGCCGGGCGCGACAGCTCCGGGGTGCGCGGCGTGCGACTGGCCAAGGGCGACGAGGTGAACAGCCTGTCCGTGCTGACCCACGTGGACGCCAGCGTTGCCGAGCGCGCCGCGTTCCTGCGCGCGGCGGCGCTGCGCCGGCGCAGCGGCGGGCTGGAGGAGGAGGCGGCCGAGGTCGCCGCCGAGGCGGAGCCCGGCAGCGAGGTCGCCCGCGAGGTCGCTGTCGCCACCGAGACCGAGGAGGCGCCCGCGGAGACCGGCGCCGACGAGGCGGCCGTCGACTCCGACCTGACGCTGGCGCCCGCGCAGATGCGCGAGATGGAGGAGCGCGAGGAGGTCCTGCTCACCGTGACCAACGGCGGCTTCGGCAAGCGGTCCTCGGCCTACGACTACCGCGTCACCGGGCGGGGCGGGCAGGGGATCACCAACATCCTGCTCTCCGCGCGCACCGGGACCGAGGTGGTCGCGACCCTGCCGGTGCGGCGCGGCGACGACGTGATGCTGGTCACCGACGCCGGCCGGCTGATCCGGGTGCCCGCCGACCAGGTGCGCATCACCGCGCGCCAGACCATGGGCGTGACCCTGTTCCGCTGCGACAAGGGCGAGCACGTCACCAGCGTGTTCCCGGTGCTCGATCCCGTGGCCGGCCCGGACGACGTCGCCCCGGAGGCCGCGTCCGGGCCGGGCCAGCCCGAGACCGACGGCGGCCTGGAGCCGGGCGGCAGCGGCGACGACGCCTCGGACGGCTCGGGCCCCGGCAACGGCCCGGCCGTCGGGACGGTGTCGAGCGGCGAGGGCGGCGGTGCTGCCGAGGCTGACGGCGGCATGGGCGGCGCGGCGTCGGGCACGGGCGGGGCAGGGTCCGGCGAGCCCGCGGGCGATGGCTAGGAAGCCCGCCGCTCGGACGCCGGCAGGCGGGTCCGTGGCGCCGGCGCCGCGCGTCGGCGTCTATCCCGGGACCTTCGATCCGGTGACCAACGGCCACCTCGACATCATCGCGCGCGCGGCGCGGCTGGTGGACCGCCTGGTGGTGGGCGTGGCGGTCGACACCTCCAAGTCGCCGATGTTCGGGCTGGAGGAGCGCTGCGAGCTGGTGCGCGCGGAGACGGCGCCGCTGGCCGGGCGCAGCGGCGCAGAGATCGAGGTGGTCGGCTTCGAGGGCCTGCTGATCGAGTTCGCGCGCCGGCACGGGGCGGCGATGATCGTGCGCGGCCTGCGCGCGGTGTCGGATTTCGACTACGAGTTCCAGATGGCGGGGATGAACTACCGCCTGGACAGCGGCGTGGAGACGGTGTTCCTGATGGCCAGCGAACGGCACCAGTTCATCTCCTCGCGCTTCGTCAAGGAGATCGCGCGCCTCGGCGGCGACATCTCCTCCTTCGTGCCGCCCCTGGTGCTGGAGCGCACCCTGCAGCACTGCCGACGCTGACCCGGAGTCCCCTCATGCAACGCCGCACCCTTCTCGCCACCTTCGCCGCTGGAGCCCTCATGTCCGACGCCGCCGCCGCCCAGACGCCGCCCGAGAACGACCCCGCCAACACGGTCAACATGAAGCTCAAGGACGGCATGGTGGTGATCCGCCTGCGTCCCGACCTGGCGCCGCTGCACGTCGAGCGGGTCAGGACGCTATGCGCGCAGAAGTTCTACGACAACACCCCGTTCCACCGCGTGATCGAGGGCTTCATGGCGCAGGGCGGCGACCCGACCGGCACCGGCACCGGCGGCAGCCAGCTCCCCGACGTCAAGGCGGAGTTCACCCGCGAGGCGCACTTCCTGCGCGGCACCGTGGGCGCGGCGCGCTCGGGCAACCCGAACAGCGCCAACTCGCAGTTCTACATCATGTTCGCGCCGGCCCCGAGCCTGGACGGCCAGTACACGATCTGGGGCAACGTCGTCTCCGGCATGGAGTTCGTCGACAAGATCAAGCGCGGCAACCCGTCCAGCAACGGCATCGTGGCGCCGCCGCCGGACCGCATCGTCACCATGCGGATGGCAAACGACAACAGCTAAGGAAGGCCAGGGGCTCCGCCCCCCTGCCTGGAAGCGGGGACCCCGCCAAAGGCTCGCCTTTGGAAACCCCGACTTGGGCCGGCGGCACAACCCATAAGGATGTGTCGCCGGCCTTCTCGTGTGCGGGTCTGGGGGCGCTGCCCCCAGCGGGTCCAGGGCAGAGCCCTGGCCTTGCTTTCCGGCCTCCGTCACGGATAATTGCCCGCAACGGCCACGCAACGGCCGGCAACAATGCCGCGGCACGCAATCCGGCGGCAGGGGGAGGCGGACATGACACCGACAGAGGCCGGACGGGTTCGGCTGAGCCCTGCGTTCCTGGAGCTGGAGCGCAAGCGGTCGCGCTTCAGCTGGACGCTGACCATCCTCATGCTGGTGCTGTACTTCGGCTTCATCCTGCTGGTCGCGTTCGACAGGCAGCTCCAGCTCATGGGCATCATGGTGACGCGCTCCATCAGCCTGGGCTTTCCGCTCGGGCTTGGCGTGATCCTCAGCGCGATCGTGCTCACCGGCCTGTACGTGGTGCGTGCCAACACGGAGTTCGACCGCCTGACGCGCGAGATCGTCACCGGCAACGCCATGTCCGCCGCGATGCCGCTGCGCACCGCACAGGGCACGACACAGAGTACGCGGATGGCCGGGGGCGTGCGCTGATGCGCCGCGCGACGACGCGTGCGGGCCTCGCGCCATGGGGGCTGGCCGCCGGCCTGGCGGGCACGGCGGTGCTGGCGGCGCCCTCCGCGTGGGCCGCCGGCCCCGCGATCGAGGGCGCGGTGCAGCAGCAGCCGACCAACTGGACCGCGATCGGCATGTTCGCGGCCTTCGTGGCGATGACGCTGCTGATCACGCTGTGGGCGTCGCGGCGCACCACCTCGGCGGCGGATTTCTACACCGCGGGCGGCGGCATCACCGGGTTCCAGAACGGGGTGGCGATCGCCGGCGACTTCATGTCGGCGGCCTCGTTCCTGGGCATCTCCGCGCTGGTGTACGCCAACGGCTTCGACGGGCTGATCTACTCGATCGGCTTCCTGGTGGGCTGGCCGATCCTGATGTTCCTGATGGCCGAGCGCCTGCGCAACCTCGGGCGCTTCAGCTTCGGCGACGTGGTCACCACGCGGATGAGCGAGACGCCGATCCGCACCATGGCGGCCGTCAGCTCGCTGGTGGTGATCGCGTTCTACCTGATCGCGCAGATGGTCGGCGCGGGACAGCTCATCCAGCTCCTGTTCGGCCTGCCCTACACCTACGCCGTGGTGATCGTCGGCGTGCTGATGATCCTCTACGTCACGCTCGGCGGGATGCTGGCCACCACATGGGTGCAGATCATCAAGGCGGGGCTGCTGCTCGCCGGCGCCACCTACATGGCGCTGATGGTGCTCGCCACCTTCGGATTCAACGTCAACGACCTGTTCGCCCGCGCGGTCGAGATCAGCCCGAAGCACGACGCGATCCTGCGCCCGGGCGGCGCCAACCCGGTCTCCGCGATCAGCCTCGGCATCGCGCTGATGTTCGGCACCGCCGGCCTGCCGCACATCCTGATGCGCTTCTTCACCGTCGCCGACGCGAAGGAGGCCAGGAAGTCGGTGTTCTGGGCCACCGTGTTCATCGGCTACTTCTACATCCTGACCTTCATCATCGGCCTGGGCGCGATCGTGCTCGTCGGCGGCAACGACGCCTTCAAGACCGCCAAGGGCGCGCTGATCGGCGGCAGCAACATGGTGGCGATCCACCTGGCCGACGCGGTGGGCGGCAACATCCTGCTCGGCTTCATCTCCGCGGTGGCGTTCGCGACCATCCTCGCTGTGGTCTCCGGCCTGACGCTGGCCGGCGCCACCGCGGTCAGCCACGACCTCTACGCCCGAGTCATCGCCCGCGGCCGCACCACGGAAGGCCGCGAGGTCCGCGTCTCCAAGGCCGCGACGATCGTGCTCGGCGTCGTCGCCATCCTGCTCGGCATCGTGTTCGAGAAGCAGAACGTCGCCTTCATGGTCGGCCTCGCCTTCGCGGTGGCGGCGAGCTGCAACTTCCCGGTGCTGCTGCTGTCGATGTACTGGCGCGGCCTGACCACGCGCGGCGCGCTGCTGGGCGGCTGGCTCGGCCTGGTCACCGCGGTGACGCTGACCGTGCTCAGCCCCGCGATCTGGGTGAAGGTGTTCGGCAACGCGCTTCCGATCTTCCCCTACGACTCGCCGGCGATCTTCTCGCTGCCGCTGGCGTTCCTGGGCTGCTGGCTGGGCTCGGTCACCGACCGCAGCGCGTCGGCGCGCATCGAGGCGGCGGCGTTCGACGCGCAGTACGTCCGCTCGCAGACGGGGATCGGCGCGGAGGGGGCGGCGGCGCACTGACGGGCACGGGCCTGACGGAGTGATCGGGCAAGCAAGCAAGGTTGAGGCTCTGCCTCAAACTCCGCCAAAGGCTCGCCTTTGGAATCCCTTGCTTAAGTAAAGCCGGTCCAGGGGGGGCTTCCCCCCTGGCGGGTCTGGGCAGAGCCCAGCCTTGCTTGCTGGCGGCCCGCACCTGTCCGCATCGTCATGTGCGGCCCCGAATCTGACACGAACTTGCCTCGGCGTTGCCTTCGGCCGGGTGCGTCCTGTGGCTGTCCGGCGATCCTGCCGGGCCGCAGGAAATTCCCGACATGACCGTGTTCCGCCTGGCGACCGCAACCGTGCTGCTCGCCGGCCTCGCGCTCCCCGTCTTTGCCCAGGGCACGGCGACGCCCACCCCGGCGGTGCCCGGGACCGGCGCCGTCACCCGGGGGACGACCGCGCCGGTCGCGCCGATCCCCGCCATGCCGACCCAGGCCATGCCGACCCAGGCCACCACGGCCGGGGCCGCGAAGACCCGGGCCACGACCACGCAGGCCGTCGTGACGCCCGGCGCGGGCGACGCCGGGTTGGCGCGTGCCGCCCCGGTCGCCACGCCGTCGGTGCCGCACGCGGACGCCGGCGCCGTGGAGGCTCGCCCTGGCCGCACGGATGCGGTGCGCGTCGAGCGGACGGAGCGCCGCAGCCATCACCGCTTCGCCTCGGCGACGCGGATGGAGCGGACGCGCCTGTCGCATGGCCAGCCTGTTGCCGGCGACGTCGCATCCGACGCGACGCGCTGACCCGTCGGGCGGGTCGACGATCCGGCCCGCCCCGCCGCGCCAGGCCTGGGCTGCCGCCCAGGCCTGGACGCCGCCATCCTCCCGTGCCGCCTGCCGATGCAGAAGGACCAGGTCATGGCCCCGCATGATTGCCGCCGCCTGCTGCTCGCGCAGCTCCGTGCCGCGCCGCCGCCCTCTGCCGCCCGGCCTCGCCAGCCGTCGCGACACTCCGCGCCGGTTGCCGGGAACACGGCTGTTCCAGCCGCGTGCGCCGACATGCTCCAGGAACGCACGGTGTCGCCTGCCCCTGCACCGGCCCCACTGAAGGAATGGTTTCCAAAGGGCTCGCCCTTTGGCGGAGTTTGAGGCAGAGCCTCAACCTTGCCTGCCCGCCCGGTCGCTCCAGAGGGCCGTTGGCAGGACAGGGCGGGAGGAAGCCGACGATGTGCGGGCGTTTCGTGAGCGACCTGGACCCCGCGGCGATCGCGGCGCTGTTCGACGTGGCGCCGCCGCTGCCCAACGCGGCGGCCACCTGGAACATGGCGCCCACCATGCAGGCGCCCGTGGTGCGCCGCCACCCGCCCAGCGGCGAGCGCCGGCTGGACCTGCTGCGCTGGGGGCTGCTGCCGCACTTCATCAAGGACCCGAAGGCGGCGCGGCGGCCGATCAACGCCCGCGCGGAGACGGTGCGCACGCTGGGGCTGTTCCGCTCGGCGTTCGCGCAGCGCCGCTGCCTGGTGCCGGCGAGCGCGTTCTACGAGTGGCGCGCGCAGGCCGACGGCAAGCAGCCCTTCGCCGTCGCCCGCGCGGACGGCGCGCAGATGGCGCTGGCCGGGCTGTGGGAAAGCTGGACCGCGCCCGAGGGCGAGGTGCTGCGCAGCTTCACGATCGTGACCACGACCGCCAACGCGGAGATGTCGGCGCTGCACGAGCGGATGCCGGTGATCCTGGAGCGCGAGTCGTGGGCGGCGTGGCTCGACGGCGCGGCCGACCCGGCGGCGGCGCTGATGCGCCCGGCGCCGGACGGGACGCTGCGGCTGTGGCCGGTCAGCCGCAGGGTCAACAGCGTGCGCAACGACGGGCCGGAGCTGCTGTCGCCGTGCGCGCTGCCGGACCCCGCGCCCGCGCCGGCGGGGGCGAACCCGGCGTGAGGAGAAGCAAGCAAGGTTGAGGCTCTGCCTCAAACTCCGCCGAAGGCTCGCCTTTGGAAACCACCACTCAGTAAATCGGTGTCCGGAGGCCTTGGCCTTTGGCGGGTCTGGGCGGAGCTGCCCAAAGGTTCCGACGGCCCCCTTGGGCCGTTGGAATGGGCAGCGGAGGGAGAGCCCAGCCTTGCCTGCTTCAGAACCCTCCGAGCGTGGCTACGACCGTGACCACCAGCATCACCGCGAGGATCGCGAAGCCGGAGTTCAGCAGCCGCGCCTCCGCCTCGGTGCGTCCTTCGGCGTGGCGTGTCGCCACCCGCCACAGCACCAGGCTGACCGCGGCCGCGACGGAGCTGGCCAGGGTCGCGACGTTCTGGTCGGTCACGGCGCCTGCTTCGCCAGCACGATTGCCGTCAGGTCGCCCACGTTGCGCAGCGTGTCGATGTCGTGGGTGGACAGCTCGATGCCGAACCGCTCCTCCGCCGCCATCATCACCTCGATCTGCTTGAAGCTGTCCCAGCCCGGCACGTCGCGCGCCGACAACGCGGGCGAGATCACCATGTCCGCCCGGCCGAACACCGAGCGGAAGATCCCGGTCAGCGCCTCGTATACCGCCGCTTCCGTCACGTCGCGCCTCCCATGGTCCAGACCCCTCACGCGCGCCCGCCAGGCCCGGTCTTCCAGGCCCGCCCCTGCCGGACATCGTTGTTACACGGGTCGCCATGTCCTGCCATGCCCCTCCGGGCGTCCCATGCGTCCTGCCCGTCCGGCTTGCAGCGCCGCCGTGGCGGAGTCACGCTCGACGCGCCAACTGCGGCGGAGCGACCAACGTGCGACGTGCCACCCCGATGGTCCTTGCCCTGCTCGCGGTCGCGGGAAACGCACGTGCGACGCCGGCACCCGCCGCCACGCCGCAGCCGGGCGAGGCCGCCGCGTTCGATCCCGCGACCACCACGTCACCCCACCCGGCCGTAGCACCCGACCGGTCACAGCCCCGCCCCGCCCAGGCCTCGTCCGCCAGTGATCAGGCCGACCCGCCGGGAGGCGATCCGCCTGGAGCCGGCAGCCCCGCCACCGGCCAGCCTGTCGGCCCGGCGTCCGAGGACCACGGCATGGCCCCGGCCGACACGCAGGCCGGCCCGCCGCCATCGGCGCCTGTGGTGCCCGCGGGGCCGCTTTCCCCGCTGCCGCTGCCGCCCAGCACGGTGCGGCTCGCGGTGTCGGGCGTGCTCGGGCGCATCGTGGCCGGGCCGGACGGGCAGGACATCGGCCGCGTGGTGGACGTGCTCGTGGACTTTAGCGGCAAGCCGCGCGCGGCGGTGATCGATTTCGGCGGCTTCATGGGACTCGGCTCGCGCAAGATCGCGGTGGAGTGGGGCGCGTTCCGCTTCCCGACCGGCGGCACCGACGCGAGGCTGTCGATCGCGCTCACTCCGGAGGAGATCAAGAACACGCCGGAATACGCCGGCTCGGGCAAGCCGGTCGCCGTGGTCGGCCCGGGCACGCCCGAGCCCAGGCCCGGCCCCTGATCGTGGTGCCCGCAGCCAGGTTCCGCACATGCGTTGACCTGGCAGGAAGCAAAGCTGGGCTCCTCCTCCGCTGCCCATTACCTACGGCCCAAGAGGGCCGTCGGAACCTTCGGGCAGCTCCGCCAGGGGCGAGCCGTCCCTGGACCGGCGTTACTGAGACAAGTGGATTCCAAAGGCCTGCCTTTGGCGGAGTTTGAGGCAGAGCCTCAACCTTGCTTGGCTGGTCATGCCGAAGGGCTGTCGGCTTGAGTCCCGTGCCCGGCCTCCTGGGCCGACGGGCGCGGGTCGGGCTCGACCTGCTGAACTTCTTCGTCGCCAACCTGCAGACCGCGTTTGGGCCGTTCGTCTCGGTCTATCTCACCACGCAGGCCTGGACGCAGGGGCAGATCGGGCTGGCGCTCAGCATCGGCACCGTGGCGTCGATGGCCAGCCAGATCCCGGCCGGCGCGCTGGTCGACCACCTCGCGGGCAAGCGCGGTGCCGCCGCGGCGGCGATCGTCGCGGTGATCGCCGGCGCGCTGCTGCTCGCGGTCTGGCCGGCGCGGCTTCCCGTGGCGGCGGCCGAGGTGCTGCACGGCTTCGCCTCCTGCGTGCTCACCCCCGCGATCGCGGCGATCAGCCTCGCGGCGGCCGAGGCGGGCGGCATCGCCGCGGGCGAGCGCTTCGGCCGCAACGCCCGCTGGGCCTCGATCGGCAGCGGCGTGGCGGCGGGGCTGATGGGCGCGTGCGGCTACTGGATCTCGGCCCGCGCGGTGTTCCTGCTGGCCGCGGCCCTCGCCGTGCCCGGCCTGCTGGCGCTGCGCATGATCCGCTCGGACGCCGTGCTCCCCATCGATCCCGCTTCCCGGGCCGCAATTCCCGCAGGGGCATCCCCGCCCGCCCGGACGGACGCGCCTGCCGTCCGGGCTCGCGCGGGCGGTGCCGGTGGTCCGCGGCATCCCTCGCCCGCCGCCGCCGCGCCGGCGCGGCTGCCGGTGCGCGCGCTGCTGGCCGATCGCCGCCTGCTGGCGTTCTCCGCGTGCGTCGGGCTGTTCGCCCTCGCCAACGGCGCGATGCTGCCGCTGGCGGCCAGCGAGGCGACGTCGCAGATCGGCGCGCGCGCGCAGCTCGTGATCGCCGCCTGCATCGTGCTGCCGCAGCTCCTGGTGGCGCTGCTCTCGCCGGAGGTGGGGCGCGTCGCCGAACTGAGCGGGCGGCGCAGGCTGCTGCTGATCGGCTTCGCGGCGCTGCCGGTGCGCGGCGTGCTGCTGTCGATGCAGCTCGGACCCTACGCCCTGATCGCGATCGAGGCGCTGGACGGGATCAGCGCCGCCTCTTTCGGCGTGCTGCTGCCGCTGGTCGCCGCCGACATCACCCGCGGCACGGGACGCTTTAACCTGTGCATGGGCTTCCTCGGGCTGTGGATCGCCGGCGCCGCGACGCTGAGCACCGCGCTCGGCGGGCTGGTCGCGGAGAGGGCCTCGACCAGCACCGCGTTCCTGGCGCTGGCGGGGGCGGGCGCGGCGGGCACGCTGCTGGTCTGGGCGGTGATGCCGGAGACGCGGCGTGGCTGAGGCAGCAAGCAAGGCTGGGCTCTCCCTCCGCTGCCATTCCAACGATCCAAGCGGATCGTTGGAACCTTTGGCAGCTCCGCCCAGATCCGCCAGGGGCGAGCCGCCCCTGGACCGGCCTCACTTAAGTAAATGTTTCCAAAGGGCTCGCCCTTTGGCGGAGTTTGAGGCAGAGCCTCAACCTTGCTTCCTGCCTTTACTGGTCCGAGTCCGGCGCCTGCTCGGCGTCGTAGGCGACCTGGAGCACCGCGAGCCACGGGTAGCGCGTGTCCACGATGCTGCCGTCCGGGTTGGCCAGCCTGCCGTCCGGCGTCACCGGCACGTGCTTCATCGTCACCGCGTCGTCGACGTTGCCGCCGACCACGCTCAGCATCCCCGGCTGCCGCGCGACCACGATGTCGCAGTGGCCCGGCCAGAGGGTGGGCGTTGGCAGGTCGGCGAAGCGCAGCGTAGCGGAGCGCCCCCGCCCCATGCAGATCAGGTCGCCGGGCAGCGGGGCATAGTCCACCGGATTGCGTGCCCGCAGGACCTGGGCGTCGCCCGATGCCGCCGCGTTGACGTACGTCGAATGGTTCGGCGAGTAAGGAAACCGCGTGCCGGCGCCGGCGGTGCGCATGACGTAGGAGATGAACGCCGCCGACCAGGCGTAGTGCGCGTCGCCGCCCGCGCCGAACACATGGCCGTCGACGTCATGCTTGCCGGTCCAGGCCGCCTCGCGTTCTCCGGGGTCCTGGCCGATCCACCAGTACTCGCCGACGCGCTGCCACAGCCCGGGCTGACGCTCCGGCTTGTCGGCGGCGGCGGGGATAGGGCGGGTCTCGGGAGGATCGTCGTCCACCGGCTGGCCGAACATGCGCCACTGCGCCAGGGCGATGCCGACGGCCTCGGAGCGCGCGAACGGCTCGAAGTTGCGGCTGGCGAAATCCGGCACCCGGTCCGCCGGCACCAGCGGGCCGGAGCCGTAAGGGCTCTGGGTGACGGCGGTCTGCCCCGGCGTCGCCTTCGGCCCGGAGGCGCATCCGGCCAGAACCAGGGTCGTCACGAGGGTCAGCAGCACTGGGCGACGCATGACATCCAGGCGGGCAGGAGACGCTCTACATACGGGGATCATTGCCGATGCGTGGCATGTCCACACGGGCCTCGCAATCGCCCTGCTGGCATGGAGGGCGGGCAAGTGGCCGACGGCGACCAGCCGCCGGCCGCGGGATCACGCCGCCAGCGACTGCCCGGCGAGACGGCGCTCGGCGACCTGGGTGCGCATCGACTTCTGCAGCTTCTCGAAGGCACGCACCTCGATCTGCCGCACGCGCTCGCGGGAGATGCCGTACTGCTGCGACAGCTCCTCCAGCGTGGTGGCGTTGTCTTTCAGGCGCCGCTCGATCAGGATGTGGCGCTCGCGCTCGTTCAGGGTCTTGAGCGCGTCGCCGAGCAGGGCCTTGCGCCCGGTCAGCTCCTCGCGCTCGGCCAGCTCGCTCTCCTGGCCCTCGCCGTCGTCGACCAGCCAGTCCTGCCACTCGCCCTCGCTGTCGGCGCGGACGGGCGCGTTCAGGCTGTGGTCGGGCGCTGCCAGGCGGCGGTTCATGTTGACCACGTCCTGCTCGGGCACGGCCAGCATGGTGGCGATCTTAGTGACCTGCTCCGGCTTGAGGTCGCCGTCCTCGATCGCCTGCATCTGCCCCTTGAGGCGGCGCAGGTTGAAGAACAGCTTCTTCTGCGCGGCGGTGGTGCCCATCTTCACCAGCGACCAGGAGTGCAGGATGTACTCCTGGATTGCGGCCCTGATCCACCACATCGCGTAGGTCGCGAGGCGGAAGCCGCGGTCCGGGTCGAAGCGCTTGACCGCCTGCATCATGCCGACATTGCCCTCGCTGATCAGCTCGCCGACCGGCAGGCCATAGCCGCGGTAGCCCATGGCGATCTTGGCCACGAGGCGCAGGTGCGAGGTGACGAGCTTGTGCGCCGCCTCTGTGTTCTCGTCGTCCCGCCAGGCGCGCGAGAGGGACAGTTCCTCCTCCGGCGTCAGCATGGGGAACTTGCGGATCTCCTGCAGGTAGCGGGAGAGGTTGCCCTCGGGGGCAACGTTGATGACGGCAGCAGCCATGGGTGGGCTCCTTCTCGTCTGGCGCGACGGGTTCCCCCCCTTACGGCGGGGGCACGGGTCGGTTCCGGCGATTGGCTCGGGGACGCGATGATCGCCTGTCACGTTCCGGACAACCTCCTGACGCAGCGAGGGTCCGGCAGCCGGCCCGGCACCGCACGTCCGCGATGCCGATGACGCGTTTCATAGAGGACCGCCCAGGTCCGGTCAAGAAAATCCACCCCTCGTTCACGGGATGGTGCACTGCGCAACGGGCTCTCGCGTGATCGCCGACGGCCTGGTGCGGGCTGCGGCGACAACCGGGCAGCGGGTGTTGCGCGCCCTGTCGCGGCCGGCGGGTGGCGTCGTTCTGGAGTCCGTCCCGGACCCAGGCGATGCCCGGCGTGCCGCCGGCCCGACACGGGGTTTCCAAAGGCGAGCCTTTGGCGGAGTCCAGAGGCAGAGCCTCTGGCCTTGCCTGCTTCCTGCCCGCGCACGTCGAACACCATGGCCGCCGGCGCAGCTCTTCCTACCCGAGCGACAGCAGCGACAGCAGCGCCGCCAGGTCGGCCGGCGGCGGCGTCTCGAACGAGAGCGGCGCTCCGGTGCGCGGATGGGCGAAGCCAAGCCGTGTCGCGTGCAGCGCCTGGCGGGGGAAGTCGAGCAGCGTGCGCCGCACCGTCTCGGGCAGCGCCTTTGCCGACGCCGGCACACGGCGCAGGTAGACGGGGTCGCCGACCAGGGGGTGGCCGTTCGCGGCCAGGTGGACGCGGATCTGGTGGGTGCGCCCGCTGTCGAGCCGGCACTCCAGGCGCGACACCGCGGCCTCGTGCACGCCTACGGTGCGATAGCGGGTCAGCGCGTGCTTGCCGCCGCGCGCGACCACGGCCATGCGCTTGCGGTCGCGCGGGTCGCGGCCGATCGCGCCCTCGATCTCGCCGGCGCTCGGCACCGGCATCCCCCAGGCGAGTGCCACGTAGGCGCGGTCGAGGTCGCGCGCGGCGAAGGCGGCGGACAGCGTGGCCAGCGCCGACTCGGTCTTGGCGACGACCATCACGCCGGAGGTGTCCTTGTCGAGGCGGTGCACGATGCCGGGGCGCCGCTCGCCGCCGATGCCGGGCAGGCTGTCGCCGCAATGCGCCAGCAGGGCGTTGACCAGGGTGCCGTCCTCGTTGCCGGGCGCCGGGTGCACCACCAGCCCCGCCGGCTTGTCGAGCACCAGCAGGTCAGTGTCCTCGTAGAGGATCGCGAAGGCGATCGGCTGCGGCTGCGGCCTCGCCTGCACCGGGGCGGGCAGGCGCAGCTCGTAGCGGCTGCCCTCGCGCACCGGCTCGGCGGGCTCCGCGGCGGGCGTGCCGTCGCGGGTGACGCGCCCCTCCACGATCAGGGCCTTGACCCGCGAGCGCGACATCGTGCCGATGTGCCCGGCGAGGAAGCGGTCCAGCCGCTGCCCCGCCGAGCCCTCGGGCGCCAGCACGTGCAGCGGGACCGGGCCCGGCATCGCTGTCGGGGTGCTGGCGCGGGGTTCGGGCGTGGAGGTCGTGTCGTCCATGCGCGCGGGGATAGACGGGATCGGCCACGCTCGCGAGCGTGACGCGCGCCTGGTGATGAGAGGGGGCGACGGGAGGGCTGGATGCGGGCGCTGATGATCCTGGTGGTGGCGATGGGCGTGCTGATCGTGGCCGGGGTGGTGGGCCTGGTCGGCGTGGTGGCGAGCCGGGTTGCCGCGCGCCACCCGGCGGAGGCGGTGGCGGTGTTGCTCGACGAGCCGGCGGGCACGCGCATCGCCGGCATCGCGGCGGTGGCGGACGGACTGGCGCTGCAGCTCCAGGGCGGCGGCGCGGACCGCGTGGTGGTGGTGGACCCGCGCCTGCACGTGGTGGGACGGCTCGGGCTGGCGCACTGACAGGGCAGGGCGGTGCGGGGGAAGTGACCAGTGAAGCAGGCAAGGTCGAGGCCCCTCCTTCAGGCATGGGACTCAAACTCCGCCAAAGGCTCGCCTCTGGAATCCAACCCTCAAGAGAAGCCGGTCCAGGGAGGCTTTCCCCCCTGGCGGGTCTGGGCGGAGCTGCCCGAAGGTTCCGACGGCCCGCTTGGGCCGTTGGAATGGGCAGTGGAGGGAGAGCCCAGCCTTGCTTGCTTCCGCGCTGCCGTCGCCAGGCCGATCCACGATCGATGCGGGGTTGCGGAGCGTGGGGCCGTGCCGTAGAGAACCGGCCGGCCCGAGCAGTCCCGTTCGTCTAGAGGCCCAGGACACCGCCCTCTCACGGCGGTAACACGAGTTCGAATCTCGTACGGGACGCCAGCCGTCTTCTCTCTCCGGGTTGTTCCGCCTTGCGATGCTGGTCCTAGCCGCGTCGCGCGCCAGACGGCATCGTGGGCACGCCGCAGGCAGTCGAACCACAGGCAACGCGCGCACGCGGCGATGTCGGCATCGGTGCGGTGGGGGGGGGTCGCCCGGACGTGGCGACGCTCCCACCTGCAATACGATCAGTGACCCGCGCCGTCGCATGGGTCAGACTTCATCTCCTGGAGATGGAAGCACGATGAACTCCCCGCCTTTGCACCTGCAGCAGCTCGACGCGCTGCTGGCCCGGATTGCCGCCGTGGACGGGCCCATGCTGCTTGGCGAGTTCGACGGGTTCGCCGCCGGCATTCTGGTGTGCCCTGAACCGATCATGCCGGAAGAGTGGATGCCGATCGTCCTCGGGGACGACGACGGGAACGCGGGAGTGTTCGAGAGCGAGGCGGACCTGCAGGCCTGCCTCGAGCTGTTGCTCAAGCACCACGACACAATCAGCCGGGACCTGCAGCGCGGCCGAGGCCGATACGCACCGATCCTCGACGTCGATCCTCGCCACGACGAGACCATCTGGGAACTCTGGATGAGCGGGTTCGAGCGCGCCGTGGCGCTGCGCCCCGAGAGCTGGGAAGCGATCGTGCGGGACGGCAACGACGAGGCCGCCGTCATCGCCATGGCCGGCATGATGACCCTGATCGAGATCGCCAACCGCGACGGCGAAGTTGACCCCGATCCGGAGCTGACGACCGAACTGACGCAAGCGGCACCCGACCTGATCCCCGGATGGATCGACACCCTGAGCGCCTGGCGTGCCCGCAACACCACCGGCCAACCCGTTCCGGCACGAGCCGCCAAGGTCGGGCGCAACGATCCGTGCCCTTGCGGGTCCGGCAGGAAATACAAGAAATGCTGCGGCTTTCATTGACACTGACGAGCTTGCGAGTGACCTGTCAGCAAGCAAGGCTGGGCTCTGCCCAGACCCGCCAGGGGCGAGCCGCCCCTGGACCGGCTTTACTTAAGTATTGGATTCCAAAGGCGAGCTTTTGGCGGATGAGGCAGAGCCTCAACCTTTCCTGCCTTGCAACGGAGCCGCCGGACTACGCCAGCAGCAGGTCCACCGTGCGCACCGACACCCCCTCCAGGACGATGCTGGTGCCGTCGGCCAGGCCGATCGTGGTCGCCGAACCTCTGGCGGCTACGCTCGGGCCGTCCGCGTAGCCGGCGAGCCGCAGGTGGTCGGTGCCGACCCGGAAGCCGGTCACCGTATCGGACCCGCCGGTCCGTCCCGCGGTGAAGGACAGGGTCTGCGCCGCCCCCGTGCCGAGGTAGAGCTGCGCGTCGCCCGAGCCCATCTGCACGCTCGCGCCGCCGCTGCCGCCGACGAAGGTGTCCGCACCCAGGCCCAGGCCGACCTGGTCGGCGCCAGTGCCGCCGAACATCAGGTTGCCCGTGGCCGACAGCGTGCCCTCCAGCGTCTCGTTGCCGGCCCCGGCCACCATCATGTCGCCCCCGAGGGCGGAGGCGCTCATCTGGTCGCCATCCACCGCGCCGGCCATGAACGTGCCTGTCCCGCTGGCGAACAGCATGCTGCCGCCCGCGCCCGCGAACACGCCGCCGCGGCCGGCATGAACCGTGGCGCCGCCGGCGTCGCCGACCACGATGTCGCTCTCCGCGCCGCCGGTGAAATCCAGGCTCCCCGTGCCGCCGAACACCATCATGCTGCCCGCGCTGCCGCCGGTGACGTCGAGCGCGCCGCTGCCGGCGATGATCTCGTCCGCACCGGCCCCGCCCGTGTAGCGGGTCGCCGCAGCGCCGGTGAAGGCGACCAGGACGCTGCCCGCGACGCCGCCCGCGAGGTTCATCGTGCCCGCCCCGTTCTCGACCACGATGGCGGTGCCGCCGCCGTTGGCGTAGTGCACCGCCCCCGAGTTGGCGAACAGAGTCATGCTGCTCGACGCGGCGGCCGCGCCCGTCACAGAGGCCTGCGCGGTCTGGCTGACGACGATGCTCGTGCCCGAACCCGCCGCGAAGCTGGAGGCCGCGGCGTCCAGCACCGTCACGGCGGGCACGGCGGCCGAGGCGATGGCCGCGACGACGGGCGGAACGGACGCCGGAGCGGCTGACGACGCAGGCGCGTCGATCGTCAGGGCGAGGCTGGTGGCGGCGGAGACGTTGCCCGCGGCGTCCATGGCCGTCGCCGAGACGAGGTTCAGGCCGCGCGCGAGGGCGGCCGAGGCCATGTGCCAGGTCCCGTCCGCCGCGGCCGTGGCGTTGCCCAGGGCCAGGACCTGGCCGCCCACGAGGTCGGCCAGACTGACGATGCTGCCCGCCTCCGCAGTGCCGCCCAGCGTGGTGCTGGTCAGGGTGGAGCCGCTCGACGTGCTGCTCGAGAGCGTGGGCGCCGCCGGCGCGAGGCTGTCCAGGGTCAGGGTGCAGGACGAGGCGGCAGAGACGTTGCCGGCCGCGTCGGTCGCCGTGACCGACAGGGTGTGGGTGGAGTTCTGCGCCAGCCCGGCGGCGGCGAGGCCCCAGGCGCCGCGCGCGTCCGCCGTGGCGGTGCCGAGCAGCGACGTGCCCTCGCGCACGCTCACCGTGCTCCCCGCCTCCGCGCTGCCAAGCAGCACCGGGGCCGGCGCGCCGGTCACGTCGTCGCCGGCGAGGCCGGTGTCGGTGGCAGCACTCAGCCCGATCCGCGTCGGCGCCGCCGGGGCCGCGGTGTCGATCACCAGCCCGGTGGCGCCGGCCAGCGTCGCGAACGAGCCGAGGTCCAGCGCCGTGCCGTGGGCGTCGGTCACGCTCGCGCCGCCCAGGTCGAGGCCGGTGACCATCAGGTCCGCGCTGTTCTGCCCGGCCGTCACCGTGGTGGTGAACGCCAGGCTGGTCGCGGTGGAGTGCGCCGCGTCGTAGGCCGCGGTGCCGCCGTCGCTGAGCTGCAGCGCCAGGCCGGCGGTGGCGCCGAGCGTCAGCGCGGTGCTGGCCGCCAGGGTGAAGCGGATGACGTGCCCGGCCTTGAGCGGCCCGGCGGCGTCGGCGCTGGCCCGGACCGAGCGGATGGACACCGCGGGGTCCACCGTCACCGTCAGGCTGCCGCTGCCCGAGTTGCCGTAGCTGTCGAGGATCGAGAGCTGCACCACGTCGCTGCCGGGCGTCGTGGCGGTGTAGGTCAGGCTCGCGAGGTCCGAGGTGACGGCGGCCAGCGAGCCGGCGAGGACGAGGCTGTGGCCGCCCTGCCCGGGCGAGGCGCCGACGTCGCGGCTGGTGCCCAGCACGCCGAGGCTGTCCCTGAGCGTCAGCGTCACCACCGTGCTGGTCAGCGCCCCTGTGTCGCCCACCGCGAGGCTCAGCGCGGCGGGCGAGGCCCCGGACCCGCCGACGACCTGCAGGCTGGCGCCCGACACGCGCGCCGTGCCGGCGATGCCCGTGATCGGCGCGCCCACGTCGGCCAGGATGGCGAGGTCGATGTCGGAGATCGGGCGCGACGTGCCTGCGGGCAGGCCGAGGCCGCTCATCAGGTCGCGGGCGTTGGGGTCGGCGCGGCTGTCCGCCAGGTGGGCGTAGTCCTCGCCATTGCCCAGGTTGTAGGTGACGGCCACCGGCCCGCCGGCGACCTTCTCCGCGTTGGGGCCGGTGAAGTACTCCACCCCGCCGATGTTCGCGAGGTAGTGGTCCCACAGCTCCTCGTCGCTGCCCAGCGTGCCCTGCTGCGTGGTCTCGCCCGCGAAGCCCAGGCCGTGGGCGATCTCGTGCTCGAACAGGCTCAGGCCGTCGTACTGGCCGGACGGCACGACGCTGCCGCCGCCCAGGTAGAGCTGCCCCAGGTTCTGCGAGTTGATGTCCACGACGATGTCGGCCTGGTCGCTCATGTGGACGCCGGTGCTCAGCTCGGACTCGCTCGACAGCGTGACCAGGGTGCGGCCGTCCAGCGGCCCGGCCGCCACGCCGCAGGACGGAGCGCCGTCGGCCAGGAGCGAGGAATTGTTCATGTCGCTGATGTTGACCTGCACCGTCAGGGTGCCCAGGCCCTGGAGATGCCCCGCCCACGCGGCCATCGCGGCCCGCATGTCCGCGAGCACGGCGGCGTCGGCTGCCCCGCCGAGGTTGCCGGGGTCGGTCAGGGTGACCGAGGTGGCGGGCTGGTGTGTTGTCTGGCTCACGGCGGTCCGTCCGGCTGTCGGACCCCGTGTCTACATCGCCAGCCGTAAGCGGGAGGTTAACGCCAGCGCCGTCTCCTCGCGCCTGGCGGCGGCGGGAAGCAAGCAAGGTTGAGGCTCTGCCTCAAACTCCGCCAAAGGCTCGCCTTTGGAAACCAATACTCAAGAGAAGCTGGTCCAGGGGGGCTTCCCCCCTGGCGGGTCTGGGCGGAGCTGCCCAAAGGTTCCGACAGCCCGCTTGGGCTGTTGGAACAGGCAGCGGAGGGAGAGCCCAGCCTTGCTTGCTGCCTTTACACCGCGGAGGCTGTCGCCCTAGTTTCCGCGCCGAGCGAACGCGATGGGAACATGCCGCCCGTGCCTGCGACACCGACCTGGGAGCTGGCTGGCCCGTACGGCCCCGAGCGTTGGCTCGGGCAGCCCGGCGCCTACGAGCAGGTGCTCCTGGCCGGCGAGCGGATCAGCCTCGACCCCAGGGACGGCGAGCTGCACCTCCTGCGCGCGCGGGGCTCGAACTGCCTGCACCCCGGCCCCTGGCCGTTCGGCTTCGGCTTCTGCCCGCAGTGCGGCACGCCGCTGCCCACGCCTTCGCCCGCGCGCGAGGCGCAGACCTGGTCGTCCCCCGCCAACGCGGCGTCCGGGCTGCCCACCGCGCCGGCCCGCGGCACGCCCGACCCGTCGCGGCGCGCGGAGCTGCCGATGCCCGGCCCGTCGCGCCTGGACTTCTTCGTCGCCGGCACGCCGCCGCGGCTGCTCGCGCTCGACCAGACGACAGGGCGGCTGCACGCCTGGCGGGAGGGCGTGTCGCACCCCTTCGACGGCGGCGGCTGGCGCACGCTCGCCGACCTGCCCGACGCCGCATCGCTGCCGCGCTGGAGCTGGAGCGTCGCCGCGTTCGCCGACGGCGTGGCGATCCCCGGCGAGGCCGGCCCGCTCTGGGTGTCGCTCGGGCCCCGCTCGGCCATTGTGGGCGCGGCCGACTCGTCGCCGGGGCCGGGGCTGGGCCTGGGGCGCGCGCTGGGCGGCGCCGCGGGGCTGGGCGCGTCCGCGCTGCTGCCAGTGCTGGCGGACGGCGCGCTGGCGGTGGCGCTCCGCTCGCCCGCGTCGCCAGGGTGGCAGCGCCTGCCGGTCGGGGGCCTGCCGGTCGGGGGCGACATGCCCGCGTCGGAGGTGTTCGCGGCCCCCTCGGTCGACGGCCGCGAGGTGTTCTGGGCCGGCCGCCACGGCCAGCTCTTCGCTCGCCTCGACGGGGCTGCGCCGGGGGGCGCGCCGGTCTGCGAGTACCGGCCGTGGCGCGAGGGCTGGCAGCCCATGCTGGGCGTGCGCCCGGTGCTCTCGCCCGACGGCGTGTTCCACCAGCTCGGCCTGCTCGACGGGCGCCAGGCGTTCGAGGCGCTGCTGCCGCCGGGCGCCACGCCGCAGCGGCGCGCCTTCGGGCGCTACGTGACGAGCTGCGGCGCGGCCAGCTTCTCGGGCATGACCCGGTTCCGCGAGCCGTGGGAGCCCAAGCGCATGGAGTACCGCGGCGAGGACGCCTTCCTGCTCCCGCTGCTGGCGTTCGACGCGGAGCGCTTCCTGGTGGCGGCCTGCGCGCCGCGCAACGGCCTGGTGAACTTCATCAGGACGGAAGGGATTGCCGACACCGCGCTGGAATGCCGGATCAGCTTCACCACCGCCTCTGTCGCGCCGACGTTCCTCGGCGTCACGATCCGCGCGGTCTCCGCCTGGGAGATCGTGCCGCTCGTCCACCGCCGGACCCTGCTCGTCTACGACCTGCGCGCCAACCGCTGCCACCGCTGGCCGCTGGACGGCGACGGCGCGGGCGATGCCTAGCCGCCTCCGCCGCCGGGTCCGCGCCGCACAGTTCGCCGTCGCCTTCGCCCCCGCCAGGGTTCCCGCCCGCGCCCCGGCTCTCGCCCGCGTCCTTGTGGTCGCGCTGGGCCTCGTCCTGCCGGCCGCCGCCGCGCGGGCGGACGTTCCCTCGCTGTACCTGGTGCAGAACTCGGGCTGGATGGAGCCGTTCTTCGCCGACCGCGCCTCGCCGTTCAAGCTGCTGCTCGCGGCCCTGGTCGACGCCTCGCACACCGGGCGCACCATCATCGCCGATTTCAGCCAGGACGGGCAGGTGCCCGGCCGCCGCTCGCCCCAGGTGGACTACGACGGCCCGTTCGCGCCGGGGCCGGTGCACGCGGCGATCGACGCGCTGGCGCTCGCGGTGCGTCCGGGCGGGCGGCTGGCGGACGCGGATTTCGACGGCGCTTTGGTGCGCGCGCTCGACACCGTGCTGGCGGGCAAGCCGGGCATCGTGTGGATCGTCACCAACAACAAGAACTCGCCCAACAACAGCGCGGAGATCAACCGCAACACCCGCGGCTTCGCGGAGCTGGTGCGCAGCAGCGACGCCCTGCCGTTCGTCGCCGCCTACCCGGTGCGCATGCCCGTCACCGGCCGGCAGTACACCGAGCGCGGCCTGATCCTCTACGCCATCGCCTATGGCGAGGAGGCGGCCGCGGTGCTGTCGCGCATCGTGGACGCGGCGCCGATGCGCGCGCTGTTCACCGACCCGCCGTTCCGGCTCAAGCACCTGGAGCAGGCGCCCCTGGTGTTCTCCGTCGCCGGCGCCGACGCCCCGGTCGCGGCCTCCACCCTGCCGGACGGCGGCATCCTGCTGCAGGGCGTGCCGTCAGGTGGCGAGGCCACCGTCCGCGTCGCCGGCACGCTGCGCTCGGAGTACTACCCGCAGACCATCGTGGCCGCCGACGTGTCGCTCGCGTGGTCCGCGCTCGACGGCGTGGCGGACCCGCAGGCGCTCGCCACGGCCGTGGAGCCGCGGGCGATCCGCGGGCTCGCCTCGGGGGCGGGGCAGGGGGTGACGCTGCTGCTGCGCACCCCCGCCGTGCCCCGCCCGCCCGGCCGGGCCGGGCTGTTCGCGGAGTCCAGGGTGCTGCACGGCACGCTGAGCCTGCGCCTGGCAAACCTGTCGATGGCGCTCGGCGAGGACTTCACCGCCAAGATGGGCGACATCGCGGCCCTCGACCAGCTTCCCGACGTGTTCGCCGACTACCAGAAGGTGAGCGCCGCCACCGCGGTCCTGCCCGTCACCCTGGCCGTGCATTTCTCCCCGTGGCCGCTGGTCGCGGCGTTGGCGGCGGCGGCGCTGTTTCTGCTCGCGCTGGCGGCTGCGCTGCTGCTGCTGGCCCGCCCCCGGCAGTACGGCGTGCCGGTGGACGGGCGCAGCCGCTCCTTCACGCTGCGCCCGATGCAGTCGCAGACCGTGGCGCTGTCCAACGACCGCGCGCTGGTGGTCACCGGGCGGCTGTTCGGCCCGCACCGCCACGTCGTGCTGGACCGTTCGCGAAAGCCGTCCCGTTGAGCCATACCGGGCCGTTGACCCATGCCGGCGCAGCGCGTCCGCCTGCCGCCCGACGAACCCTCCTGCCGACCGGGACACCTCGGCGTGCCGACCCGATCTTTCCGAATCAGCGACCCTTCCGAGGTGCAGATGGCCGAACCCCCGCGTCAGAGTGCCGCCCCGGTCCCCGCCGGGCCGCCGGGCTACCGCATCCCGCCGCCGCAGACGATCCCCGCCCCGGCTGCGCCCAACGCCACGGCCCCGTCCTCCGCCGCGCCACCTCAGACGGCCACGCCTCCTGCCGCTTCGCCGGCCACGACCTTCGGCGCCGCCGCGATCCGCGAGCCCGTGCTGGTCGGCGGCCTGACGCAGAACGGGGCGATCCTGGGGGCCGCCGCGATGCTGGCGCTGGCGGTGGTGTTCTTCGTGCTGCGCGGCGCGGTGCGCAGCCACCTGATCGCCAACCGGGCCACGCTGTCGGCGGCGAACGGCGCGTCCTGGGCGCTGTTCACCTTCCTGTTCGTCGCAGCCTTCACCGTGGTGTTCGGGCTGATCGGCGATTTCTGGACGCTGGCGACGTTCATCGTGCCGCTCGGCGTGCTGAGCCTCGTCACGCTGGTGCTGTTCGTCGTGCTGTTCAACTCCGCGACCCGGATCGGCCGTTGAGCGGGCACCCGCCCCCGCCTGCGCGCGCGCTTGCGCCCCCGCCTGCGCAGCGTGGCCGCCCGGCAGGCCCGGCACGCGGCCGGACAAGCCCGGCGCGCGGCCGCCAGACAGGAGCCCGCGATGTCGGACCGCGCTGACGCCCCCGCCGCCCGGGCGGCGACACCCCCGAAGGTGACCAAGCTGCGCCCGACGCTGTTCGTGGCGCTGGGCGGCACCGGCAAGGAGATCGTGCTGCGCCTGCGCCGGCGCATCCTGCAGAACGACTGGGGCACCCCGGGCAACAGCCGCCGCCTGCGCGACATCGCCGACTTCCCGATCGCCTCGTTCATCTACTTCGACACCGACACCACGGAGGCCGTGGAGACCGACCGCGCCCAGCGCTCGGACCCGCTGTCGCGCGCGGTCGCGTTCAAGGACGCCGAGCGCCTGCAGCACGGCGTGGACGTGATGCGCTATATGCGCGAGCTGGACAGCTACCCGCACATCCGCGCCTGGCTGCCCGACGGCGACCTCGCGTCCATCAACACCGAGAAGGGCGCGGGCCAGGTGCGCTCGATCTCGCGCCTGCTGTTCTTCGACCAGTTCAGCCGCTTCCAGCACATGGTGCGCGAGCAGGGCAACGCCGTGCTCAACAATATCGGCCGCCAGCAGCAGCTCGCCGACCTCGGCCTCGACATCGAGCACGAGCTGCGCGTCGTCGTGATCGCCTCCTCTGCCGGCGGCACCGGCTCCGGCAGCTTCATCGACGCGGGCCTCGCGATCCGCTCGATGCGCGACCCGAAGCCCGCGCAGGTCGACCTCGTGCTGATGCTGCCGGGCGGCTTTCGCGGCGCGGGCTTGCAGCGCGTCAACGCCAACAGTTTTGCCGCCTTGATGGAGCTGGAGCACGTGATGCGGCCCGGCTCCAGCCCGCCCTACGTGGACCGCTGGACCAGCGACGGCGCCAGGCCGTCCAACCTGCTGCCGTTCAGCGAGGCGTACCTGATCGACACCACCAACGTCTCTCGCGACCAGACCGGCGACATCAACCACCTGTACGACATGGTCGCCGACGTGCTGTTCGAGGACTTCGGCTCCAGCGAGTTCTCCTCGCGCAAGCGCTCGATCTCGGTCAACACCGGGCAGTACAAGCTGGTGAACTACCTGCCGCCGCTGCCGGAGCGCTTCGGCCAGCAGTCGCTGTCGTACAGCTGCGCGTATTCCTCGTTCGGCCAGGCCACGATCGTGACCAAGGGTCTGGCGGCGCTCGATGCCGCCTCCGTGGTGGCGTCGCGCCGGATGATCCAGTCGTTCTTCAACGTCGCCCAGTCCGGCTCCGGCCGCCTGCCCACGCCGGACGAGCGGCAGGAATTCGTGGAGGCCAACTTCCACCTCGGCGCCACCACCTTCGAGGACACGCTGCAGGGCGTGGACGACGACACCATCAACGAGCCCGCGCTGATCGGCGAGCTGCTCAAGCAGGACACCGGCGACACGGTGGAGACCCGGCTCGCCGACCAGATCCACCGCCGCCACCAGGAGGAGATCCTGGCCTCTGGCGACCTGCGCAACTGGCCGACCCAGGCGCTGCGCATCTTCGAGGAGAGCCGCGACGACGTGGTCGGCCGCATGGACCACGCCGCGGAGTACGGCCCGTCCGGCGCCGCGATCAGGGCCAACCGGCAGCGCATGGTCCGCTTCCTGCGCTCGGACGACGAGGGGGCGGTGCGCGCGCTGCTGTTCCGCTTCCTCGACAACCGCGCGCGCGGCGGCCTGGACTACACGATCCGGCTGGTCTCGGAGGCCAAGCTGCGCCTGGAGGAGGAGGGGCGGCGCATCGCCGACATCGGGCACCGCTACGAGGCGCGCGCCGCGAAGGTGCGCGCGCGGTTCGACCTGTCGCTGGAGAACCTGCGCGACGCGGGGCGCAACCGCCTGCTGCTCGGCCCTGACCGCAAGGCCGCCGAGAAGTTCCTCGACCACCTGCGCGAGGAGAGTGCGTACTACGTCAAGCTCCGACTGCGCGCGGTCGCCGCGGCCGAGGCGGTGGAGTTCGTCGCCGACGTCTCGCGCGACCTCGGCACCCTGCGCGGGCGCGACGCGGACGGGCGAGAGGTGTGGGACGGTGCGATCGCAGAGCTGGTCGAGGGCCGCCACCAGGTCGAGCGCGTCCTCGGCGTGCTCGACGACGAGGCGGCGCTGCTGCGCGACGCGGTGGGGCGGCAGAACGCGGGCACCTACATCGTGCTGCCCGACGCCGACGCGGAGGCCGACGGCCTGCTGGAGTTCGCGCAGCCGGAGATCGACGCCTGGGCGGCCGCGGTGTTCACCGGCGAGGGCGGCTCGCGCGCGCTGTTCCCGCGCCTGGAGAACCCGGCCCAGCTCGCCGAGCTGCTGGCCAAGCTGCGCGGCTACGCCCGGGCGCAGCTCGCCCCGCGCGCGGAGCGGCTGCGCTCGGTGCGCGAGATCCTGGCAGCCCTGGAGCCGGAGCAACGGCGGGAAATCCTGCGCGGGGCAATGCGCCGGGCGATGCCGTGGGTGAACGCGAGGTTCGACCGCCTCGGCGACGGCCTGCCGATGGCCGACCGCTACAAGCTGTACGTCGCGGTGGAGGACGGCCACAGCTTCGGCGTCTCGCTGCGCGACGAGGTGCGCCAGGCGATCCCGGCGGGGCTGGGCTTCACGAGCTGCGAGATCGTCAGCTCCGGGCTGCGCGACCGCCTGGTGATCTACTGCGAGCTGAGCGGCATCCCGCTCGACACCCTCGTGCCGCTCGGCGACACCTGGCGGCGCGACTACAGGCTGGAGCGGCGCGGGCCGCTGCCGCTGCACAACCACCGCTTCGCCGTGCGCTTCGCCAACCCCGTGGTGCCGACCACCCTCGAGATCGAGGACATGCGGCGGCTGATGGGCATGTTCCTGCGCGCGGTGTGCTTCGGCGTCCTGCAGCGCAACCCAGGACCGGAGGCGGCCTACCAGCTCGACCTCGGCCACAACGATTGGGAGGACGTCGGCTCCGAGCGCGACATCCGCGCCGACGGGCTGCTGGACAGCCACCGCGCCCAGGTGGGCGCGGCGCTCGACCGCTTCGAGCGCGCCCTGTCGCCGATCCAGGTGCTCGCCGCGTCCGTGCTGCTGCGCTGGACCGGACGGCGGGCCTACGCCGCGCGCCGCGTGCAGATCGACCTGAACCGCAGCGAGCGGCGTCCCGGCCTGCTGCAGCGCGTCGCCCTGGAGGCGTCCGACCTCTACCTCGCCCGCTTCCGGCAGATGGACGGGGCCGCCGGCCTCGGCCGCGTCGAGGACCTGCAGCAGGCGCTCGAGGGCACGATCGCGACCTGGACGAGCGAGGTGGCGGACAGCGTGGACGACATCGACCCGTTCGACTCCAACAAGAACCCCGACGACGCGGCGGACCTGCGCGCCGTCGACAAGCGAACGATCGTGCCGGCGCGCTTCGCCACCGCCAGCCTGACGGAGCTTGCGGCCGGTGGGCGGGCGCGGGTGCCCGCCCCGGCCCTGGCGGCGGGCGCGGCGGCTTCGGCGGGCGTGGCGGCGGCGTGGGTGCTGTCGGTGCGCAAGACGCTGCTCGGCCCTTACGACCTGGCGCAGTTGCGCGCGATGGCCGGGCGCGGCGAGCTGGCGGAGGGCACCAACGTCAGGGCGGCGGACGCCACGGCCTGGACCAAAGTGCGCGACGTGCCGCTGCTGCTCGCGCTGCTGCACCCCGAGGACCTGCCCGACGACGAGGAGGCCGCCGACGCGCTGCCGGACGACGAGTGACGTCAACGGCCCATGCGTTGACCTGTCAGCAAGCAAGGCTGGGCTCCCCCTCCGCTGCCCATTCCAACGGCCCAAGAGGGCTGTCGGAACCTTTGGGCAGCTCCGCCCAGACCCGCCAGGGGCGAGCCGCCCCTGGACCGGCCTTACTTAAGAAATGGATTCCAAAGGCCTGCCTTTGGCGGAGTTTGAGGCAGAGCCTCAACCTTTCTTGCTTCACCGGTCATTCCAAGAAGCTGTCGGCATGAGCCTTTCCACCCCGCGCCCCGGCGAGCCGGCGGCCGACACGCTGCGCTGCGCCTCCTGCACCCGGGCGCAGGGCAGCGCGGTCGCGTTCTGCCCGTTCTGCGGCGCGGCGCAGCACAGGGCCGCCGCCCCGCCGCCTGCCGCCCCGCCGCCCGTCACGCCCCCCCCTGTCGCAACGCAGCCGCTCGACGACGACGCCGTCTGGAGCCGGAGCGGCCCCGGCGCTCCGCCCGCCTCACCGCCCCCCGCGCCGTCCCCATCCGGCCCGCAGGCCGGTGGCGACATCCCCCACGGTAAGGCACAGGCCGAGGCTGCGTGGGGCGGGGCCGCGCCGACTGTCCCGGCGTCGCCGTGGACCCTGCGGAGCTCCGCCGCGGTCGTGGCCGCCCTCGTGCTCGGGGCGGTCGTGCTGCGCCAGGTCCTGGCGCCGCCGCCGAGGGCCGCCCTCGTGATCCGGGTCCACGCGGCGGGCGGCGTGGCGGTCACGGCGGGGCACGTGCTGGTCGACGAGAGGCAGGCGGGCGTGCCGGGCCAGACCCTGGTGGTCGCGCCGGGCAGCCACAGGGTGGCGTTCGACGAGCCGGGCTGGCGCTCGGACAGCCGCTCGGTCAGCGTCGCCCGCGACGCGACGCTGGCGGTCGACCTCGCCGTGCAGGAGCTGCCGGCGCACGTCACGCTCGCCACCGAGCCGCCCGGCGCCACTCTGCGCGTCGGCGGCCGGTCCTACGGCCAGTCGCCGCTGGGCTTCGACCTGCGGCCCGGCAGCTACGACCTGGCCGTGACCCTGGGCGGCTACGTGTCCAGGACCGTGCCGGTCACGCTGGGGCGCGGCGAGCAGCGCAGCGTCAGCGTCGACCTCGCCGCCGTGCCTGCCCCGGTGGTGGCACCCGTGCCGGCGCCTCCGCCCGCCGCGCCGCCTGCCGGGCCGCCGCCGGTGCGCTTCGGCGTGCCGCCGTTCGGGCGCGGCGTGGTGACGTCGCCCAGCCCGCTGCAGTCGGGGCCCGCCGACGGCGCGGACACCCTCGCCCTGCTCCCGGCCGGCTCCGAGGTGCAGGTGCAGGCGGAGGCCGTGGGCGACACGCCCTGGCTCCAGGTCCGCGCCGACGGCCGGCCGGGCTTCGTGCGGCGCGGCGCGGTGGAGTCCTGGGACGCCTGGGCGCAGCGCAACGCCGTGGACGGCGCGATCGACGTGGTGGCGCAGGACCTGCGCGTGGTCCTCGGCGGCCGGGCGTGTCCGCTCGCGGGCGTACGCCTCCCCGAGCGCGACACCTCCGCCGCCGGCCTGGTCCGCGCGACGGCCGGGGTCAACGCCGTGCTGCGCGGGGTGCAGGCCCGCTGCACGCCGCGCACCGCCGCGAGCTTCCAGTGCAAGACGGCCGAGGGGCGCGACGTCGCCGAGATGCTCCTGCTCAACGGCGCCGCCGTGACGGCGGAGGGGGCGCTCCCCTACTACGCCGACGCCCAGCGCAGCGCGCGCGACAAGCTGAAGGGAGCGTGGTCGGAATGATTCCAGCAGCCCTGAGCTGTGACCTGCAAGGCAAGCAAGGCTGGGCTCCGCCCAGACCCGCCAGGGGCGAGCCGCCCCTGGACCGGCCTTACTTAGAGCGTTTTTTGTTTACTCGGACGCATACCCTGAGTTGGTGATGTAGTTGCGGCACTCGTTTGGCCTGAAGCGTTCGAGCAGGGTGGTGATGGTGGAGTGGAGGGTCTCGCGGGTGCGGGT
>JAABUY010001108.1_pt1 | contig 38457 bp, 40 predicted proteins | sample 5560271 | NCBI WGS metagenome assembly JAABUY01 (sample SAMN10711886, study PRJNA513374) | rock metagenome | isolation source: Antarctica rocks | place: Antarctica: Victoria Land, University Valley
AGCGTGTGGAACAGCGCACCTGCCAAGGAACGCTGTGCCAGGAGCAGAGTCTTATTCACTTGGATGACCTGCTCCTGGCACAGCATTACTTGGCAGGTGCGCTGTTCCACACACTCACGGTGGTCAAGGTGTAATGGGCCTTGGGCTGGCACCTGTCTGTGGAAAAGTGCCACCTCTGGCCCACCCAGCTGGTCAAGTGTCTCGGGCTCATGGTCAACACCCGATGCATGCACCGGGCTGCTGGGCTGCACTGCGACGCCGAAGCCATGACCCTGCCGGGGGCTGCATGCGCCTGTGCCACCCGGACCCTGCGGGGTTTGGGCGCGCCGGGTCGTGGCGCGCGCGCAGGCGGCGCAGCGTCTCGACCTCGGCCTCGCGCCGCGGGCTGTAGCGCTGCACGCGCACGCGCTTGCGCTGCGAGTACACGCGCAGCACCGAGCGCGCCGCCTCCACCACCTCCTCGTCCTCCTGCGCGCCGCGCGCGCCGCCGCATCAGCGCTATGCGCCGTCCTGCACCGACTCCAAAGCCAACGTCCCCGCATGTAGTCTCCTAAGCGTCAGACGGGGCGCGTCTAACAAGCTTTGCATGAAAAAAAAAAGCAATAGATTTGCTGGCACGTGGCACACGATTCACCCGCAGGCCGCCCCGCCTCTGGCACGCCATCAGGCCGTCCCGACACGCCGTGCCAGAGTTGCGATGGCCGCCGACGAAGCCATTGATGGCATAAAACAGGAGGCCAGACACAGCATGCGCTGGCATACAGGGATCGCAGCCTTAGCACACGCCCCCACTGCGCACCTCATCAGTCTTGACGTCGCTGCTGCTCGCCGAGCCGGCCAGCGCCGGGGGGCGCCGCCGGCCGCGCCGGCCCTCGCCCTGCCACTGCGCGCGCTGCGCTTCGTACAGCGGGCTGTAGTGCTGCGTGCGTTGGCGGCGGCGGCGGCCGTAGCGGCGCAATCTCCCGCCCGCGCCCGCGCCCGCCTCCCCCTCGTCAACCTCCAGCTCCTCGCGCCCCGCCTCGCGCTCGCCGCCCTCTTCTTCTTCATCTTCCTCCTCCTCCTCCTCCTCCTCCTCCGCCGCCCCGTCCAGCCCGTCCATGCCCGCGCCGCCGTCCTCCGCGCGGCCCGCGCCGCCGCGCCGCCCAGCCCCGGCCTGCGCCCCCGCATCGCGCGGCCTGGGGACGACGACAGAAAGCAGGCGTGCCAGCGGCCGCGAGCGGCGCGCCGCGGGGAGTGGTCAGCAGTGAAACGTGGCACTGGCGTTTATGTGTCAGCGTGCAGTGACATGAAAATTCCTACGCGACGACGAGCTGCAGCACGCGACAAGCGGCCTATAGGCCGCACAGCGGTCAACACAAGCGCGAGAGCAAACGCACAGCCGCTCGACGACTCCGCGGAGGCCGGAGACAGGGGCGCACGGGGACGCGCGAGGGTCTTGCGGCGACCGCGCACGGCAGACTGCAGGCGAACGCACCTCGGCGAGTGAGCGCGTGCTGGGCAGGCGGCCTGGGGGTGCCGCGGCGCGCGTGCGGCCGCGCAGGCCCCACTCCGGGCTCAGCTCCTCGTCGCCGTCAGACGGCGCGGCCGCGCGGCCGCGGCGCATGCTGCGCCCGCCCGCCTGCGCCCAGCCGCGACACTGCAGGGCCCCGCCAGGCCCGCCGTGCAAGTGCAACAGGGGTGCAAGCAGCGGGCACATGCGCACCACGATGACGCCGCGGTGGCCGCCCTGCCGCAGCAGGCTGGGGCCGCGTACGCGCGAGCCGCGCCGGCGGGCATGCGTGTCAGTGTCCTGCGGTCGCAGCCGTGACTGAGCGCTGTGCATGCAACAGCTCACACACACAACAAGCCTTGCACAACGAGCCAGGTGGCGCGGGTGACGTCAGGCGACAGGGCGTGTGGGCGGCGGTGCAGAGTAGGTGGCTGGCACTGCTGGTGGCAGACATGCCTCAATCCGTATAAAGGAAGGGATGCTGATGCGCACCCGTCTGGACCTCAGGCTCCAGGCCTTGGCCATGCGGCAGAGCCCTGCGGCATCACCTGCGTTCACGGTCACACGCACAGCCGCTGCGCGCCGGCCGGCTGCCGAAAAGTGTTATTGGCGCATCAGTTGCAGGTGTGGGCGCTCTGAGCTGAGGCGGGGCCCAGGTAGGTGTGGACGGGTAAATGGAGGCTTTGGGGGCTATGGGTCAAAGCCAGGGACAGCAGAAGCACATCTCAGCACCCTCGCTAGCTGCCCATGTCGATGTCTGCCAGACAGTAATTGAATCAAAAACAGGCCCTATCTATAGCCGCTTGAAACTTGGGACTCGCCCTCAAAGTTTCAGGGAATCTTGATGTGGAAATGGCTATCACCAGAAGCATGCTTTGGGCGCACATGCGCTGCGTGCGGCTTGCTGGGGTCAGAGTGTTGTTGACTGTAATGAAAAGATGACGGCTTGTATCAGCAAAGTGTGGCGGCTCATGCGGCCGGAGCGCAGCCGCACCTGATACATTACACCTAACCTCACACCTACCTAGAAGGAAGCAGCCCTGGAAAAGCAAGAGGTGAGCAGGCAGAGGTCCTATGCCAAACAAAAGCAAAGCAAGTAATGTCAATTAAACACTCAGCACTGCCTTCAGGCGCTTTTGCATGCGTTCCACAGGGGAGCGGGTTCACTTGCTGTGGCTGAGCGCAGCAGACAGCTAGTGCGGCCAGCAGCACATGTCATTGGCCCCGGTATCATCAGGCAGCAGGCTTCCAGCGCTAGGCGCGAAGCCGGAAGGACAGCGCGGGCGCCGCCTCTCCGTACGGCGCTGTTTGGGGCGCCTCTGCGCTCAGCAGGCGCCTGCGTGCTGGCAGCGCAGGGGCGGCAGCGGCAGCCGGGGCAGTGTCGGGCGCCGTGACGCTGGACAGCAGGCGACGGCGCGTGAGCGCGGAGGCCTCGACACCCGCAGGTGCATTGTCGGGCGCGGGGGCGCTGGACAGAAGGCGGCGGGTCGGCAGTGTGGGCGCTGCGGCGCCTGCAGGTGCAGTCTCAGGCGCCGGGGCGCTGGACAGCAGGCGGCGGCGGGTGAGCGCCGGGGCGGCGGCACCCGCTGGCGCGGTCTCAGGCGCTGGCGCGCTGGACAGCAGGCGGCGGCTTGGCAGGGCCGGCGCTGCGACGCCCGCGGGCGCGGTCTCGGGCGCCGGGGCGGTGGACAGCAGGCGGCGGCGGGCGAACGCAGGAGCCGCGGCGCCGGCGGGCGCGGTCACAGGCGCCGGCGCGCTGGCAGCCGCGAGCAGTGCCGGGCCTGCACCGCAGTCTCGTACTCAGCCAACCGCCGCACAGCAAGTCACCACAGGTCTGCAGCTTCCAGAGCCGCACCAGGAGCCAGGCTCTGCACTTTTTTTGTTACTCTGGCAACTTGGCACAGGCGAGCAAGCTGCCTCGCTTGCCGTCCATGCACAGCCCGCAGTGGCCTCACGCACAAGCACCCGCACTCATACTGGGCCCGAGGAGTCGGCCACAGTGCGGACACAGCTGTGTCAGGATGCCAAACAAGCACAAGCCACAAAGTGGTGACACCGACCACTACGGGCGACCGCACAGCCCCAGGCCGAGCTTATGGCCGGATCGACACACACTGTGCTGCGCATCACGCCCGCATCACGGCCAAGACGCAGGAGGGCTGATGCTCGGGGCCATACCTGCGAGCAGGAGCAGTACGGCCAGGAGACGCATCGCACCGGACGCTGTTGACTTTTCCGCGAGAGTGCAGTGTGCCAGCTTTTTATATGTTCCCGCAGTCGCTGCCAAGTGCCACCTGGCTCGGCTAGGACCGGCTCGGCGGCCGTAATCCCTAATTCTTCCGTAATCCCTAATCCTACCCTATACCACGGTTCAAAGCTCAGCAGGACAGCTGCATCGCATGTGACGCCCTGAGCGCCTTTATTCGCAAGCAGATGTGCTGGCAGCCGATAATGGCCGCCCCGGATCCTGAGTGGGCGTGCGGCCTGCTGGTCTCAACCACCGGCCTGGCCGCTGGCGAGCGCAGGCGCCTGCAGGCGCTCATCGAGGCTGCCGGCGGCGGGCACGCCCGCTGCTCCACACTTTATGCTTGGCACGTCTCTGCACATGAGCGCACTCAAGTAATCGTGCCTCTGCGTGCGCGGCAGCTATGCCCCCGCGCTCAGCCGGCGCTGCACGCACCTGCTGGCGGCGGGCGGCGGCCCGGCCTCGCGCAAGCTGGCGCTCGCGGCGCGCAACGTCGCGGCCGGGCGCTGGGGCACGCGCATCGTGCGCCCGGCCTGGCTGGCGGACAGCGCGGCCGCGCGCGCGCGCCTGCCGGAGGCCGCGTACGCGCGCGCGCCTGCCGCCGAGGGGTCGCCGCGCGGCGCGCCTGCCGGCGCGCTGCTCTGGTCCTTCCAGGTGACCCGCGCGCATGTCCGGCTTCTCTGCAGTCCGTGGCGTGGCCTGTCATGAAGCAGCAGGCTGCACCCTGCCCCTCTGCGCTCCTGTGCTGGCACCAGCCTCAGCAACAAGCAGAAGCCAGTGCTCAGGACACCAAGGCAGCGCGCAAGGTCCATTGCTAAAGCGTGCGGGCTGGGCCGGCAGCGGCATGGCCACGTGGCGCTGCCCGTGGGCGCGCGCTCGCGAAGCGCCGCGCGGCGCGGCGCCAAACAGCTCTCGCGCTTCGCGCCGGCCGCGCGCCGCGCCGCCGCGCAGGCCGGCCTCATGGCGGGCGCGTCCCGGACCATGGCCGCGGCGGCGGGTGCCGCAGCGCACGGGCTGACAGCGGCGCCTGGCAACCAGGCCGCTCTTGACGGCAGGCCGAGCGCCGACGCAGCAGTCGCGAGCTCCGGCGCGCGCCAGCCGCGCTGGGCGCTGCGCGCAGAGGGGGCAGCTGACAGGGCGGCGGCGCCCGCGGCCGCGCCGCAGCCGCCCTGGCGCACCGGCGCGGCCGCGGCTGCGCCCGCCTGCGCAACCGCCGGCTGCGCGGCCCTCGCTGGCCCGGCCTTGGCGGACGCCCTCCTGGCGCGAGGGTGGGAGCCCGGCGGGCACATGCAGGGCGCAGCAGTGCCAGCGCACATGGACCCGCGCGGCGCGCCTGCCGCGGACGCGCCCTTGCCCCGCGGCCCCGGCGGCAAGGAAAACGCCGTACCGCTGCCGCTCATGGCCCGGGGTCCTGCCGGGGCGCCGCGGGCCGGCGCGCAGGCTTGCGAGCGCGGTCCAGCGGCAGCGCGCGCAGAGGTGCGCGCGTTGGCGGCGCGCCTGCTCGCGCTCAGGCGCCGCGACGACCCAGGGCCGGGCGGCTGCCACGGCCCAGGCGGCGCGCGGCGCGCTCCCGCTGACGCGACCCCGGCGCGCCTGCCGGCTGCGGGTCCGGCTGCTGCGCTCGCAGGGCCGCCCGCCGGGGCGCGGGCGGGCGCGGTCGGCGCCGGAAGCCTGCCGTCTGCCGGGCGCGCTGCGGCCGAGGCGCGCCCAGCGGGCGCAGGCTGCCCCGTGTCCTGCAGCGGCGGCGGCGGGGCAGCGCTGGCTACCCGTGCCTGCGAGCAGCAGCGCCCAAGCGGCGCCGCCGGCGGCGCGCTCCACGCAGTGGCAGCTCACGCGGCCGTGCCTGCCCTAGACCCGGCCAAGCGCTGCAGCGGGCAGGGCAGCAGCGGCGGGGGCGCGAGCGCGGGGGTCTCACGCGACAGCAGCATCAGCGAGGAGTGCGGCGGCGCCCCAAGCACTGAGCGTAGCAGCACGAGCGAGGCGCACGACGGCGGCGCCGTTGGGCGTCGCGGCGGGGGCACGACTGCAGCGCGCGGCGCCCCCAGCGCAGCATGCGCTGCCAGTGCCGCCAGGGAAGACAGCGACGGCGCGGGCGCGCGGCAGAGTGTCCCGGTGGCCGCATGCGAGAGCGGCGCAGGCAGGCAGTGCTGCGGCGGGAGCCACGCGTGCGGCGAAGCAGAACGCAACTGCCAGGGCGGCGCCGCCGTGGGCGCCGCCGACGGCGCGTGCGCAGGCGGCAGCGTGTTTGCCGGCGTGCGCGCGGCGCTCGACCCGCGGCTGCCGGTGGATCATGTGGTCATGTGCGCGCCGGCACCCTGGACTCCCGCACGCCCTGCGCTGCCACAACATGCTCATGCACGGTGTGAGTCATCGGTGCTCTGGTGATCGCGCTTGGCCTCGGTGTTGATTGAGCACCGCTCGAGCCTGCCCCTGGGGCGCCGCAGCGACCGAGCTTGTGAGGAGTATACCAGCTGGGCTGGAGGCGCGTGTTGTGAGCTGGCCGGCGAGGCTACAGTTGCATGAGCGCGCCGTGCAGGGTGGAAATAGGGCATAGGGTCAAAGCCGCGCTGGCGGCCTAACCCTAACCGTGCAGGGTGAAGGCGGCGCTGGCGGCGGGCGGCGGCGCCGAGGCACCCGCCCACCTGGGCGGCGGCGGGGCGACGCATGTGGTGTGCCGGCCCCAGGACGCGCTGAGCTGCCTGCACGCAGGCGCGCTATCACGCGCGTGCCTGACGCGCGCGGAGATGCGGCTCTGCTCTGCGCCTCGGTCGCGCCGGCTTTGGCCTCCTGTTTGCATACCAGTGCCGGGCCTGTGGCCCCACGAGGTGTCTGATGCGTAGCGGTCAACAGCGCGAGCTGCATGCATGGGCGGGCAGCGCGTTGCAGCGCGCGTGGCCAGAGCACACTGCATCGCCTTTTCAGCGTGCGTGCGTGCTGGAAAGGGCTCCTGTGCCCCATACCGCGTATGGCGGTGAGGCACAGCTGGGCGCAGGCGCTCATGGGGTGGTGACCGCGGACTGGGTGCAGCACTCGCTGCGCTGCGGCCGCCTGCAGCGCTGCGTGGCGGTCTCCGCGGACGCCGCGCGCGGGCTGAGCGCGCCGCGGGGCGCCAGCTTGCAGGCGTGCCCGCGCGCTGAGCGCCCTGTGGCTCGCCGCCTCGACCAGGGCATTTTCTTTAATGAACTGCTGGAAGCCCTCTGTGTCATACCCTGCAGGGAACGCCCGCCCAGGAGCCTTGCGCGGCTGCGGCCAGCGGCGCCGGCCGCGCGGCGCGGCTGAGGTCGCTAGAGGCGGCGCGCGCGCGCGGCGCGCGCGCGCCGCCCGCCGCGCTGCCGGCCACGCTGCTGGAGGGCCTTGTCTGGTGCGTGACGGAGCCGGTGGCAACCGCGCGCTTCGACCCGCCGACTCACCGCCTCGCGCAGGACGCGGGGCGCGCCCCTCCTGGCTCACCCTCACAGCCCGCATGCGTGGCTGAGCCGGGCGGGGCGTGGGCGCATTGTGGGGCTTCTTGGCTGCTCCTGGGTGAGTCTGGCGCTGCTGCGCGGCGTGGCACGCTCCAGGCGCACGCCACCTGTCGCCAGAGCTGCTGCGCATGGGGTGTGCTGGTCGTTGCGCAGACCCCGCAGCTCAGGCTTCCAGCAACCCAGGCACCCGACCCAGCGCCGTGCGAGGCCTTGCAAGCACCGGCGCATCCCCCACAGCGCGCCGCCCAGCGTCAATGAAGTGACACTCTCCAGCACGCTTGCTTGCCTGCAGGGCGCCCGTCCTGTCCGGCGCGCGCGGCGGCGGCGTGTCGGATGGCACACAGGCTCTGGATGCGCCCGCACATGGTGGAGTCTGCCCGGAGGCCGCGCGCATGCGCGCCGGGGCACACGGCGGCGACACCCTGGCAGCCCTGGCGCTCGGCGAGCGGCCGAGCGGGCGGCCGCTGGCGGACGGCGAGTGGGGCGCGGTGCTCGCGCGCGCGCCCGACCTGACGCTGCTGCTGCCGCGCGGCGCCGGCCTGGGCCTCAGCGCGCGCGCGGTCGCCGCGGACGCGCCGGGCCTCACGCTGCGCGCGCTGCTGGCCGCCATCCACGCGCACTATGCGGTGCGGCGCTTGCACGGCTGGAGGTCGCGGCCCAGCCGCGCCCCTCGCCAGCGGGACGGCGCTTGATCCTGCGCTGCTCCCGCCGAGCGGGATCTTGCCTGGGCGTTCGTGCGCGTGCGCTTGCCACAGACGCGGATGAGCTTTTCATGCCCGCCCCGATGCTCCGTAATCGAGCTTTCGCTAGGCTCCATCTGCAACGTGCAATCAAAAAAAAAAAAAGATACTTGCATGCCCGACACGCACCGGCTGGAAGTGCCAGCGTGTATACCGGCCAGGGCCATAGAAACATCCTGGGCAGGGACTGCCCGGGCTTCTGGGGCCGGCGCAGCGCCATGAGAGCTGTGGGCGCCGCAGCGTTGAGTGCGCTTGCCTGAAAACAAGCGTGACACGCAGCTCGCCGGTCACACCCCCGCTTGTTAGCGCATGGCGGGCTGGTATGCGCGTTGCGCCGCAGCACAGCGCACACGCCGCGGCCCGGGCCGCAGGAGGCGCTGGGCCCGGACGCGCTGCTGGCGACGGCGCGTGCGGGCGGGCGCGCGGGCGCCGCGGCGGCTTCCGCGTACGTGGACGGCCGCGCGCTGACACGCGGCGCGCTGCTGGGCGCCGAGCGCGGCGTGGACACGCTGCTGCGCGCCGGCCGCGGCCGCGCGTCCACCGTCTATGAGCTCGTCCTGACGGGGTAGGGTAGGGTAGAGCATGGCGTGCAGGCCAGTGTTGGCTCGTTCTGACGGGGTCACGCAGCGTGCGTCGCGCATGCATGCGACGCATGCGGCTGCGCCCCGCCGCGCACGTGAGCGTGTCTGTTTCACAGCAGGGCGGCGCCCCGTGCGGGCGCTCGCCAGCGCCAGGGCTGCGCAGCCGCGCTCTGTTGCCGAGGCGGGGTGCTGCTGCGCCAGCCGCAGCCGCGCAGCCGCTGCTGCGGCCTGCGAAGCGGTGCTGACAGGGCAGTCTTGGCGCAGACCCGCTGCCTGGCCGTGGTGGACGAATGTTTGGGACGAGCGGGTCGTATGCGCTGGCCTTCACACTGAGCCTCGCTGGCCACCTGTCGCAGAGTTTGTAGGCCAGCAGCTCAGGCGCTCCAAGCAAGGCCGCTGTGTGACGCGCAGGCAGCCTTCAAACTGCTGCAGCGCCGGGCTTGAGACCAGACACACATACTTCTTACAGGCGGCTGGGGTACGCTTCTCAAGGGGCCCAAAAGGGAGGGGCGCAAGTGGGAGGCAACCCGCGCTTGAGCCAGGGAGCGCTCGCCAGGCACAAAGGAACAGAGTGCGGCTCAAGCATGACAAACACATACACGGCGTGACCCGCAAAGCAAGGGCGCGCGCGACCCCAGCTGTAGCTCTGCGCCAGTTGGCGCCTCATGCCTCCCTCCAAGCTGCCAGGGCATGGCACTGCACTCATCAGGTTAATAGCGGGTTGGTGACAGCGTCGTCCTGTCGCAGCGCAGCGCACACGCGTCAGGTAGCTGGCTGCAGGGCAAATTGCGAGCAAAAGGCAAACGCAGCGCGCCTGGCTGGGAACCGTTACTAAAAGATACACGGCATAAATAGTCCCTGCGCGGCCACACCAGCCGCTCTCATATTGCACAAGACTGCGAAACGCAAACAAACACTGCGCATCAACACAGCTTGCGTGCGCCTTCCTCGTCCAGCACAACAGCGTCGTTGCGGTCCTTCAAGCGCGCACCTGGCAGCCACGCAAACACGCAGAGCAGGATGTCCAGTATCTGCGAAGGACACACCATTGGGAGTCCGGTGAGACGTGCTGCTTGTCACAGCAAGGTGCAAGCGAGCAGGTTTCCTTGCCAGCTCACCAGGTCAGTGTCGCAGCGCCCCTTGATGAAGTACACTGCGAGCGGGGGAATAGGATGCATAGCGCAAAGAGCCCTACGTCGCGAAAAGTGACCGCCATAGGCGGACTGCGCGCTGCCGAGCTCTGGTAGGTGTCGGACGGCTGACAGTGGCAAGCTTAGCGTGAGCGAGGTGCTGAGAAAGAGGAGAGTGCGGAGCGCTGCGGTGACTGATGCCAGGCAGGGCTGAGGCAGCAGGGTTATGATAGAAGCGTGGGGTGCTACCTGTGAGTGACATGTGCTATCATTTTCCCACAGTGGTGGTGATGCTCAGGCGCCCTCACACATGCGTCACACTTTCCTCTCGACGGCTGACCGCGCATCCAGAACACCCACCTTCCCCTGACGCGGGAACACACACACACTCGGCAACGCGCGCACACCGACTCGGGCAGCCGCGGGCGCGGCCCCAGCCCCCGTGCGCCCGACCCCCAGCCCCCATGCAGACGCTCCTAAAACTGGGATCAGCAGGGGAAAAGAGCGGGGGAGGGGCCCGGCTCGACAAGAATTTAGGCGGGAGCGTGGCCGGCGGCCCCGCACCGCTGCCAAGCCCGGCTCCGGGGGGAAAAACCTAGACACATCCCGGCTGCACGCAGAACTCTGTTACTCTTCTCGCCCCACGCAGCACACAGCCTCCGCGCGCCTCATGCGAGGGGGCCCCCGCCCGCACCGCAGATCGCGACCCTGTACTAAACGGCCAAACATATTTTTAGCGCGAGCGCCCCCGGCGCATGCGGCCCCAGACCCTGGCCGCGCTGGCAGCCCCGGGCATTGCCGTGAGCGGCGACCGCGCATGCAGGCCAGGAGGCGCGGCGGCCTGCGCTGCCCGGCAGCAGGGTACCCGGACGGAGATGGGAACGGGGAGGAGTCAGCACGTAAGCAAACCAGCGACAAACGCACCCACCAATGAAATGTACGCCAGGTATTTGGCGCGCGCGGGCGCGCGCGCGCGCGCGGCCTCGTCTGTTGTGCCGCATCTCTGCAAAAACCCTGCAAGCCTGCGTAGGCCCGGCCTCATAGAGGCAGCCCTGGCCTGCCCCAGCGCCTAGTTTGACTCTGGTGCGCGGCCGGCCTTTCCGTCCAGTCGCCCGCCGCGGAGCGGCTCTGCTCCCCGCTGGAGGGCGGACGCCCGCAGCGCCGCGCGCGCGCCTAGCGCTTCTTCGCGGACTTCATGTACCGCACGCCGCACGCGTTGCACAGCGTCTTCGGCCCGCTCGGGCCCGCGCGCCAGACCGGCGTCACCTGCGCAAGCCGTCCGGCCAGTCAGCCTCTGGCGCTCTCCCCCGCGCCTCGGCCCCGCGCTAATGCCTGCCTCATGCATGCATTCCACTGCCATCCTTGCGAAGACATGCCAGCAGCGCATGCGCTTGGACAGCCGCCACAGGGCGTCCTGCCGCAACCGCGTGCCCGACCCTGCCAAGCTGAGCTTATGTGCTCTTCTGCGTGCGTGGAAGGGTCCCTTGAGCTGCACGCGCGACAGCACGGACAAGCACAAGGTAGTGCGCCCCGCGCAGCATGCATCGGGAGCAGGGCACCACACTGCCAGCAGCAGACACCATTGCAGCCGACAAGCGCGGCGGGGCGGGCCAGCGCGGCCCAAGGGCGGGGCGGACCTGCGTGCCACACTGCGTGCACTGCTGGCCGGGTGCGACGACGCCGACCGAGCGCGCCGGCGCGGCCGGCCGCTTGGCGGGCCGGGCGCCGTCGCGGCCCTTGGGCCGGCCCGCCTTGCGCTTCACGCCCTTGCCTGCGCGCCGTGGCGCGCCGCTCAGCCGCAGCCGGCGGAAGCGCACGCACGTGCAGCCGGCGCCTGCTACCTGCACTCGCCGGGGCTCTGTGTGGCCTGTGCCTGGCAGAGGTGCGCACGCCGCCAGGCACCCTGGCCCTGCTGCGGCCAGGCGCTTGGTCCGCAACCGCGCATGAAGACGCGCGGGCCACGGGCGGCCGCAGGGCGCGCACCCGGCTCGTGCGCGCGGTGGCCCAGCAGCTCGGCGGCGGCGTCGGGCAGCGGCGGCAGCGCGCGCGCCGGCAGCGGGCGCAGCGGCGAGCGCGCGGCGCCGTCGTCGTCGTCGCTGTCGGCCGACGCGCCCGACTTGGCGCTCAGGCCGGAGAGGTCGGTCGCCTCCGGGTCGGCGCCCGCCGACACCCACGCCGCCGAGCAGCTGCGCCTGCGCGCGGACCCCGCCCGCGTCAGCGCCCGCACGCTCTGTGGTCTTTTGGTGCAGGGGCGGCACGTCCAGGCCTCCGCACCGCTGGCACTCGCGCTGCTGGGCAGCTGCACCTCTGTGCTGCCCGAATCTGTGCCGCTGCCCACGCGCTGGTGCTTAAGCACAGGACCTGGCACGCCCTTGAGGGAAGGCTCCTGTGGGGGGCGGGCGCACCGCTGGACAGACGCACTGCCCGAGCCGGACGACTGCTGCGAGTCGAGCGAGGCCGAGAGCAGCGCGCGGCCGGGCGCGGCGCCGCCGCCGCCGCCGACGCCCTCCTCGTTGCCGGACTCGCACTCGGCCGGCGCGGCCGCCGCGGCCGCCACGTGCGCCGCGAGCGGGCTGCTCGTGTCCGCTGCGGAGCCTGCGCGCCGCGGCCGAGCTCACACCCAGGCGAGTCTGAGGCACTGGCACGCCACGGCAGGCACATCCAAACAATCAGGCACGAGCTTGCGCGGGGCCACGCAGCCTTGGCATTACGATATTTGCGGCAAGCGGGCAGGCGGCCTGGCATGCAGCAGTGCTGGCAGCGCATCTGGGGCGCTCTCGACGCGGCAGCAGCAGGTCCAAAGTAGGGCTGGGCAGCTCATGCCCTAGCGCGTGCATGCACCCCCCACCCACTCCCAGCTGAGGCTGAGGGCGTCTGATGAGTGCCGGGCGCGGCGCGCACCCTGCTCCGAGTCGGGCACCAGCGGGGACGGGCTGCTCAAGCGCTTCGGACCCTTCCCTTCGCTCTCGCCGCCTGCGCGCGGTGGGTGCAACACATCAGCGCGTGCCGCTCTGGCAGCAAGCTGGTGTGTGACGCTGCGCATGCGACCTCGCCGGCGCTCGCTGGCGCTCGCCGGCGCACTTCAGCCAACACGACTCGGGGGGATTACGCAGGCGCTTCAGCAGCGGTATCACAACTTGACAATTGGATAATGAGGCACAGAGTGGTGCGCCCTGCTGGCCTGGGGCGGCGCGCGCACCAATAGTCACAAAAGCGGCCGCTGCAGGCGGCGCGGGCGCGTCGGACAGCGCGGCGCCGGGCAGGCCGGGCGCAGCCGCCAGCGCGTTGCACACGCCGCGGTGTTTACTGTCGCGCCGACACCTGCGCGCGGCCCTGCCCGCTCGGTCTGCGTGCCCGAAGCCTACCCCAATGCAATAACGCGCGAGCTGTGCAAGCCGTGCGCCGACAGTCAAGGCAGGAGAGGTAGGCCCGGAGGCAAACGGGCGCAACCCCTGCTGAAAGCCCCTGGCGGCCGGGGCCTATGCGCACCAGGCGCTGCGCGCGCAGCCGCGCCATGCGGCGGACACCAGCAGCGGCCCGCAGCGCTCGCGCACGGCCGCCGCGCCGTTGAACGCCAGGCCCAGCCGCACCGCCGCGGCGCGCGGCGGCGCGCCCGGCAACCGCGCGTCGTCCGAGTCTGCGCGCAGCGCGCTCGTAAGGGTGAGCGTGCCGGGCTCCTGGGCATAGTGATGAGCCACGCCGCCAAGCCAGCCTAGGCGCACGGCGTGCCCCGGGGCGACCAAGCCAGGGACCGGAGCACGCAGCGGTGCAGCCGTGCAGTCGGCCTGCGCCTTGCAGGGCGGGCGGGAGGGGCAGGTTCCAGTGTAAACAAAGGACGACAACAATGAGACTGCTGTGAAGCGTGCCAGCGCGGCGCTTACAGGAGAGCGCAGGCCGCCGGGCGGGCGGGCGGGCGGGCGCGCTCGCGGGGACGCACCGGGCGCAGCCTCGAGGCGCGTGGCGGAGAGCGCGGGCTCGGCCGGGCGCGCCGCCAGCGCGTCCGCGGCCGCCGGCGTGGCGGGCGCGGCCAGCGCCAGGCCGAACGCGCCCGGCGCGGCCAGCTCCGTCAGGTCGGTGCAGCTGCGGCTGGCGTGCACGCCGCAGACCAGCGGCGAGGGGTCCCTGCGCCGCGCGCCATGTCAGGGCTCGACCCTGCACGGCAGCAAAGCAGTGCCAGCCCCGCGGCCAGGTCCCCTGCTGACGGCGCGAGCCATTTTAAAAAGCACGCGCGCCCCCACGCATATTTTCACATTTGTTTTTAAACATGTGGGGCTGCCGGCCACGTAGCGTATTTTCGGCCAGGCGCCAGCGGCGGCCAGCTGTGCGGCCGGCAGCCATTGTGATGCGGCGCGCCTGCCCGGCACCTGCCGGGCTGACTTCCCAAAAACCACAATACATGGCAGCAGGCAGGGAGCGCGCGGGAAGCCGCGGGCGCGCACTCCGGCGCGGGGAAGAGCTGCTCCGCCTCCGCAATCTGCTTCTCCAGGATGGACGCCATGCACGGAAAGGGGCTGCCGGCATCCAGGCCCGGCACGCTGCCCGCGCCCTCGCCAAAGCCAAACCCGAGCTCGCAGCCCAGGCCGTCGCAGCCGCTCGCCTCGCCCCACAGCACGGGGGTCGCCTGCGCGCGCCGGCGCGCGCGGGCGTCAGGCATGGGCGCGTGCGCGCATCCAGGTGGCATAAAGATCGCCCGCCCCCGCGGCCGGCGCCCAGCGGCGTGCCGCCGTGGTCCGGGGCGCCGCCCCTGGCCGCGCAGCGCGCCCGATTGAGGCGGCGCGGCGCGGGCGCGGCGCGCGCGCACGCCGGCGCCGGCAGCTTCCCGCACCCCGCTGCCCCTGGGCGGCCTGGCGCGGGAGCGGCACGGCTCCCGGCGGGCCCGGGGCCCGGTGGATGTGGCCCACACGCGGTAATTGGCTCTCCCGCCAAAATGAGCACTGGTTCAATTCGAGGGCAATCCCACCCGGGCGGCAGCCAGCCTCCCTGGGACGGCCGGTGAGCGGCGATAACGTGGGCAGGGCGACCCTCCGGCTCCTTCCGCCGCTTGGGAGCCCGCGATGCCCGGTTCATCTTCCGTGAAGTGTGGACAACCCGCGGTGCAGCGGCCTCCCCTGGCCAGCAGCTGGGACCCAGGCACGCACCACGGGCGCCACCGCCAGCCGCTCGCTGCTCAGGCATCCGGCTGAGCATGCCTCGCTGCTCTCCTCCACCAGAGCGGCCAGGTCGTAGATGTCGCTCTCCGCGGGCGCCTGAAGGCAGGCCTGCTCGGGCAGGGGCACGCTGCACGGATCCTCCATTTGTAGGCGAGCAGCGCGGGGGCAAGATGCCTTTTTAGCCTTTTTGCAACGGAGCGTTTGCTCCGCTGTTACCCTAGCCCTCACGGGCTCCTGCAAGAGCATGTGTTGTCCAGAGCTCGCCATGTAGTACGAGGTCTGTCATGAGAATATGTCTGTGCGGTTGCGCGGCACGGGCAGTGACGTGCACGGGCAGCGAGGGCGCAGGCACGCGCGCGCCCACAGCCGCACCCACGCGCGTGCGCTCCCGACCCATGCATCTACGTGTCTCGCCGACGCTCAACAACTCCATGCACGCTCGCTCCTCACCCGCCATGTGGGGCGTGCAAAGCCGGGTCCGCATGGACGACGCGTGAGGCGCACTGCTCTGTTGCCCCAGGGCCCTGCCCAAGGACCTGCCACAGCTGTGGCTGGAATGGGCTGGCTCCTGAGCTCTGATTCGCTGGTTTCAAATTTCGTCATCCAGGTCAGAGGGTGGCAGTTTCTGGCAGCCATATGCTCTGCAAAGCGCTGACATCCGGTGTGCAAGTTCCGCTTTCGTTAGACCGCTGTCAGACCCGACAACAGCGTCGAGAGCGCTTTACATCAGACCCAACAGGTTGCCAACACGCTGACCAGGAGACCAGCTGCACGCCCCTCTACTTTCAACCAAAGCGACCGAGCGCCCGCATGGACGCACCCGCCCAGGCGGGCCGCAACTCTCGGAAGGGCTCGGACAGAGAACCCCCGGAATTGAGCCGCTTTGAGCGCGGGGCCAGCCCGCGCGGCGCGCCAGGCCCCCCTGCCCTAGCCCGCGCCGCAAGGCGCCTGCGGCGCTAGCCGGCGTCGGGCGGGCGCGCCGGGTCGTGCAGGCGCGCCAGCAGCGCGAGCGGCAGGATCTTGATGTCCAGGTTGGCGTCCAGCTTGACGATGCCGTCGCTGTGGTCCACGCCCAGCAGCTGCCCCGTCTGCCCGCGCTGCTCGCCCGACAGGATTTTGATCGCGTCCTTCTTGGCGGGCGGCAGCCGCGTGAGCTCCGCGCCGGCCTGCGCCGCGCGCGTTGCGCACGGGACCAGGTGTTACGGCGCCCGCTCTGCTGACCCGGCAGAGCCCAAACCTCATGAAGCTCCTTTCAACACCCATACGCGCCGCAGCCTCCCACCTCGCAGCGGCTCAGGGACCTGCCTGGGAGGAGAGCTCGGTCCTGCCGTGCAGCGCGTCGGCCCGGGCGTCCTGGGCAAGCGCGGCGCCCCCGCCCGCCCGCTCGACACAGCCACCCGGGCGGCGCTGAGCCGCGCGCACCCAAGCCGGCTTTAAGCGCACAGCCGGCAGCATCACTCGCTCTAAGAAGCACAAGACCCTAACTCTCACCCTACCCAAGGCGCGCGCGCGCCTGCGAGAAGCTCGGCGCGCCAAACGGCACGCTCAGCGCGCCGTCCTCGGCGACGACCGCGGCCGCGACGGTGCACACGCCGTCCGCGCCGGCCGCCTGCACGACGCCCACGCCGCCGCCCGGCAGCTGCACGACCACGCCCTCCCACAGCGCCCAGTCCTGGCCCTCGTCGCCTGCGCGCAGGGTTAGGGTCGGGGTTAGGATCAAACCTGTGTGCAGCGGCACGGCCGCGCCCTCCAGCAGCGCACAGCGCTGGCCCTCACGGCCGGGAGCTGGGCGCCGATCGCAGCTATTCCTACACCATGCCGTCGCGCACAGCAGGGCCTCGGCGGGGCTCGCCAGCCCCAGCGTCCGCGGGCGGGAGCTAGGCGCGCCGGGTCTGAGCGTTGGCCGGGCGTGCCAGCCCGGTCAAGGGCGGCACCTCAGGGGCGCTGGCGCGGCGCAGCAGCAGCGACCCGCCGCCCCAGGCATGCAAGGGCGCAACAAGAACGCGGGGCGGGCGTGCCGCACCGGAGGGCAACCCCGGCGACTGCGGGTCGAAGCCCGGCGTGCCGGGCGTGGGCGCCAGGCCCGGCGTGCCGGCGGCCGGCGAGGGCAGCGCGGGCGAGTAGGCGCCGCCGGCGCCGCCGCCGGCCGCGGAGCCGGGCGTGGCGCCGTCCAGCGCGGGCGTGGTGCCGTCGCCGTACGGCGTGGCCGCGCCCAGGAACGCCGGCGTGCCCGCCGCCGCGTAGCCGTCGCCGGGCGGGCCTGCGGCCGCAGTCCTCATCCTCACAGTCGCGCAGTTTTCGAGTGACTGTTCAGTGCTGGGTGTGGCGACAGTCAGTGCGGGAGCAGTGCCACGAGCGAGCGAGGGAGCAAAGTGTCGGTGTCGGCGCGCGACTGTGTGCGTGCACACCCGCAGCGTGATCAGTGTGGGCCCACAAGTGGTCCTGGTGCTCCAACGCTGGCAGGCGCGGCGGGGCTGACCTGGCAGGTGCCCCAAGTCCGCGCCGCCGGGCGTGCCGGCGGGCGTCTCCGCGGGCGTGTACGCGGGCGTGTAGGCGGGCGTGCCCGCTGCCGGCCCGTACCCGTACCCGCCCGGCGTGCCAGCCTGGCCGCGCGCGACGCACCCGGCTCGGCTCGCCGCACAAGCGCACGGCGGCTGCACCCTGGGGCTGTGACCGGCACGGCTCGGACGCCTCGGTGCTTTGCCGAATGTCGTGAGGGGCAGGGGCCATATGACCAGGGTTACGGTTGGTGTGAGGTTGGGGCGGTGGGGTTGGGGCCGCGCGCGCCTGCGCCGGCGCGCTGCGCGGCTCGTCCGGGTACGGGTGCCGCGGCGTCTGCGCGGACGGGTTCCACGCGTTGTCGCGCCCGGGCGTCGCTGGCGCGGGGCAGGGTCAGCCCCTGTCAGGTGTTGAGTTAGGGTGTTAACTAGTTAGGGTATTGAGTTAGCCCTATCCTGAGTTAGCCCCCGCCAGCGCGCTGCTGCGCACCGGAGCTGCCCCCCGCCGCCCCGTGCAGAAAAGGCAGCAGGCGCAGGGCGAGCGCGGCGCAGCAGGACATCCGGCAGGCAGGGGCCGCGATCGCGGTCGGCGCCCCTGGCACCCGAGCCCTCCCGGCGCGCCCCGCAACTTCCACCGGGCGGGCGGCGGCGGCGCGGCAGGCGCACCGGCGCCCGGGTGCAACGGCGTGGCGCCCGGGTGCAGCGGCGTGGCGCCGGCGCCCCAGGCGTGCAGCGGCGTGGCGCCCGCGTGCAGCGGCGTGCGCGTGGCCGCGCCCGGCGTCGCGCTGCCGGGCAGCCCCGCGTAGTTGGGCGCAGGCCGCGGCAGCGGCTGCCCGCCCTGCTCCACAGGCAGCTGGTCGCGCTTGACCGTCACTGTCTTGTACTGCGCCTCCAGCTCCAGGCGCACGTGCGAGTCGGTCGCGCTGACGACGCGGCCCGTGTAGCCGCTGCCGGGCCCCGGAAGCATGACTTCAGAGGCGGCCGGTGGCTCTGCTGCGCGGAGCCGGGGGCGGCGCTCCCGCGCTGCTCCCGCTGCCGCCCGTGCGTGGGGGCCGGGCGCGGCCGCGCTGGGCCGGGCCGACCGCGCGGCTGCAGCAGCAGCACAGCACGGGCTGCATGGCCAGTGTAAGAGGTGTGTGACAAGCGGACCCTGGCTTGCAGAGCCAAAGCCTGTAAGCATTGGGCAGCAGCAAGCAGTAAGTACTGGCAGCATACCGCTGTAGCAAGGCTGCGCTGGCCCCAGAAAGCCGGCGTGCCCCAGAGGAGACCGCAGGTCCTCAATAGGAGAGCCCATTGGGCTTGCAGTGGAGGTGCAGCAGTGCTTAGACTTAAAAAGGTCAGTCTAGAGCATTGACCCAGCTCCTCTCTGCGCAACCTCAGCGCAAACACCCCCGGACCGGCGCCAGCCCCGGGACCGCACCGGAAGGGCCCCTTGCTAATGGTGACCTTGGTGCCGCGCGGGATGCCGCCGTCGCGGCCGCCGCCGCGCCCGCTAAAGCTGGGCGCGCCCCCGCGCGCGCCGAAGCCGCCGCCAACAAAGCCGCCCGGGCCGCCCGCGCGCGGCGACGCGAGCACGCTCGCGCCGGCGCCAAAGCCGCTGCGCGCACAGCGGGGCCATCAGCGGGCCCCGGCAGCTGCCATGCAGGGAGGCTCGCTCCCGCCTTTCCAACAGGGCCAACAGCTATGCTTCGAGCAGCATGCGGCAGGATGCTCCCAGGTAGCTCATGCGCCTTCGTGGGGTCTGCAGCTGCTTCCGACGCAGCGCACTGGCAATCCAGTCATCCACAGCCAACCCCCGGCATGTGGCGCCAAAGGCGCAGACCGACGCTGCGCATGCACCGTCACACCGTGGCAAAAGTGCAGCTCGAAGCGGCGCGCGCACCCCTGGTGCGGCGCGGGCGAGCGCAGCAGCGCCATGGCGGCAATGTTGCGCACGGCGGCGCCCGCGCCGGGCGCAGCCGCGCGCGCGCCGCGCACGGAGCACTGCCGCGCGCGCACGCACAGGAAGCCGCCGTTCTCGATCACGTCCCTGCGCGCGCGGCCTCGCTTCGCGGCTACAGTGGATATTCCTACCCTAACTCTAAACACCTGCCTCCCCAATTGGCATTCCCATCCTCAGGTGCACATGATTGTGCATCGCTGCATGTGCTCACTACGCCCGCATCGGCGCAGTGCTGCCAGGTGGCGCCCTCGAGCAGGACGGGCAACCATGCGCATGTGCTTAGCCCCAGACCACTTGACATGCGCAGGCCCAGACACCTTTACTCCCCGTCAAGGGAGAACTGTGCCGCTGCGGGCGCAGGGAGGGGGCCGCAGGCGCGCCACCGCGCACCGCGCGTGCAGGAACAGCGCGCCCATGTGGATGTACTTCACGGTGCCGGCGCGGCCGCGCAGGCGCGTGTCCTCCAGCGTCACCGCGTCGCCGGGCGCGACGCTGTTGTTCGCGCGGTCCTTGGCGACCGCGTTGCGGTTGAACAGCTTGCGCTTGATGTCCGGCAGCCGCACCGTGCGCACGTCCGGCTTCTCCGCCGTGCCCTGCGCGGGCCGCACGCAACCCTATTGTTATAACATCATCATTACCTTGTCAATTGTGCGCACGTACGGCATCTCCGACATGCCCTGCCAGGGCCGCACGCAGCCCATTTACGATGACTACTCATGTTTGACGGTCCGCATGCGCCGACTGTGGCAGCCGCATGGGGCGCGCGCTCGGCTCCTCCGCCCCGGCGCGCCAGCGGAGGCCGGGGCGCAAGCGCTCGCCCCTGCGTGGTGCGGCACCAGCCGGGCATGCGCGGCTCACATGCGCGGCTCACATGTGGCCGAGCGCCCCTGCCAAAGCTCGCAGCGGGCCTGACGAGGGCTGGTTCATGGATCGGAGACGGGCGGCCGCACATCTGTGCACCCGCCGAACGCAGCAGTGTGTGCGTGCGCATGTGGGCCACACGCACAGCGGACTGATCGGGAACGCGCGGCGGCACCTGGTTGGTGAGCACGCGCGCGGTGTCCTTGCCCACGTTGACCAGCACGCCCACCGTCTGCGGGCCGTCCAGCGCGATCAGGTCGTGCAGCTCGTACTCGCCGAACCTGCGCGCGCGCGCGCGTGTCGCCTAGATATAGCCTAAACTTAGCCGGCCTAAACCCGCGGCCATTGTCGCTACTAAGCTGCGCAGCTGCCTCGCCTGTGATGCTCCATCCGAGAGCATGCGGAGCGCTGCCTGAAGGAGTTCGCGCAGCCTTTGCATGAGGTGCCGCGCGCCTCCCTGAGGCACCGGCCGGCAAACAGGCGCGCAGCGGCTCCACTGCAACAGCCGGGTGGCTGACTTCTAGCAGAGAGCCCTCTCGCAGGCATCCCGCCATCCCCCAAGCCCTGGAGGCACCGCCGTGCAGCCCCCTGGGATAGGCGGCCGCCGGCACGCACGTGTCGGGGCCGGACGCGGCGGAGGCGGCCTCGGACAGGTCGCGCACAAACACGCGCAGCTCGGCCTTGGCCGCGTCGCTGACCAGCACGCAAGCCGCGCCCTCCACGCGCACCACCATGCCCGTCTGGCCCTCGTGCTGCCCGCCCGTGACGCGCACGTGGTCGCCCGCCTGCGCGCGCGCGCCGCCCGCTCCGCCTTGCGCACATCGTGAGCACGCTCTTCTGCCAGAGACCAGATACCGGAGCGCGCCTCCCGCGCCCCGCCGCCCCCAGCACGGCCTGCGACTGCCCTGGCTGCGCAAGCCGCGCCGCTCGGTTGCCATGCACCTGCCTCCCTGGTGCAACAGGCCACAAAATGCAGCCTGCCCTCCTGAAGCAGCACTCACTAAGTAACTCACAAATCGCATGCTCTCACTGCAAGTGCAACTCACGCACAGGCAAGCCTCCTCCTGCGAACAAAAGTAGCCCCGCGAGTCCGGTCGCCAAGCCCAGGCCATGCACTCGCACGAGCCTCGCAGTCAGCAGCATGCCCCGTGCATGGCTGGTCCCCTTACCCTATCCCGGAAGCCAGGCGCGCCTGGAAGAACTTGGCGAGCTGGATCAGGATTAGGGTTGGGGCGCGCCTGGAAGAACTTGGCGAGCTGGCCGGGCTCGAAGGCGAGCACCTCGTCCAGGCCCTGCATGGACGGCATGACCTCCACGCGCCCGTCGTCCAGCACCGCGCGCACGCTGCCCAGCAGCTCCTTCAGGTCGCCCTCCACCACTTTCACCTGCGGGCCGGGGGGCGCCAGGCAGACCTCGCGCTCTTGCCCCCAGCTTCCTTGAACGCCACCGCTGCGAGTTGGGCTTGGCTGCGAACGGTCTGCATGGACAGAGACGTCTGTGCGCGCCCTCGGCCCGGCGCCAGCGTGCGCCCTTCTGACACCACCGTCCAGCACCGCGCTCACTGCGCAGGAGTCACAGCAGCCGGCGGTGCGCCGCTCTGCGACGGCGGCAGCGGGAGCCAAGGCATGCGCCCCAGGCGGGCGCATGACGGCCGGCGGGGGCCGCGCCTTGTCGCCCTTGGAGAAGCGAGCGGCAGCAACGCCCGCGGCATCGCCGTCGGTGGCCAGCGCCTGCACGAGCTGCGCGAGCTCGCCGCCCGCACCGGCGTCATCCTCCGTACGCGCCGCGGCGCCCACCTGCGCGCGGGCGCGCCCGCTGGCGGCGTGCGCGTGGCCGGGTCCCCACGTAGAGAGGCCGCGCGCGGCGCGCGTGACGGGGGCGCGCGCTGGGCCGCCCCCCGGCGCGCCCGATCGGCGCGCCGCGGCGCGCGCTGGGCCGCCCCCCGGCGCCGCCAATCGGCCCGCCGCGGCTCGTCCAGCGGCGCAGCGCCTCCCCCAGCGGCAGGCTCTTGAGCGCGGCCCGCTCGGTCAGCACCCTACCCCACCGCAGGGTGTCGCCCAGGCCATCTCAAGGTGAGCCGCACGCGGAGGCGCGCCTGGTTGAAGCGCTGCAGCTCGTCCAGCGGCGGCAGCGCCTCCCCAGCGGCAGGCTCTTAAGCGCATGCTCTGCTCGATAAGCACCCTACCCCACCGCAGGGTTTCGCCAAGGCCAATCGGGCCGCGCGCGGGCGCGCCTGGTTGAAGCGCTGCAGCTCGTCCAGCGGCGGCAGCGCCTCCTCCAGCATGAGGCTCTTGAGCGCGACCTGCTTCAGCAGGTAGCCGTCCTCGAAGCGCTGGCTGCCGTTGAGCACGAAGTAGAAGCCGCTGCCGTCCTGCCCGCGCTTCTTCTCCACCAGCAGCCGGTGCTCCTTGGCCTCGCCCTCCGCGAACGCCCTGGCGCCCGAGCGCGTCATAGGATTAGCTCCTATCCTACTCTGCCCTAACATACGCCCTACCCTATGCTTGAGTGGCGTCGCGAGCGCCTGACGGCGGTCCGGATGGTGGCCCGACAGCGCAGACGCCTCGGCAGCGCCCAGCCACAGACCGGTGGCGGGTGGCCTCCATGTCAGAGGCAGGAAGGCCTGACGCGCCTGACCGCGCGGGCAGGCGCAGGGCGCAGGCCGGGCGCCCAGCCAACCGGCAGCCCCAGCGAGCCTCCCCGGGCCACAGCAACCGCTGCGCGCGCCGCGGGCGCACCGCGCGGGCGGGCGCACGGCGGGCATCTGCCCGAAGGGCAGCCCTGGCTGCCGGCCCTCCTCGCGGCGCTGCGCGAGCGCCGCGTAGTCCAGCCGCGGCACCAGGCGCACAAGCGCGCGGCCCGCGCTGTGGTCCACGTCTACCACCTTGGCCAGGTCGCCCTTGTACAGGCCGGCGCGCACGCGCGCCCACGCGCCCACGTCTGCGCGCGCGGCCGCCTGGGTGGCTGGCCGGCGCGCGCGCCGCACAGTGCCGCGGCCCCAGCATGTCTGCAAACATCCACATTGGGACGGAGGAAGCGTTGCGCTGCCCCTGTGACCATACCTCGCCTAGGCAGCTTTCCGAGATGCGGCTCCGAGCACACACGACCACACGCCCATGTCTATGCGGGGTCATCGATTTGCTCTTGGAGACCCTCTACGAATAGGCTTTTTGACCCTCTACGAACCACAGCTGTAAGCACATCGCTGCCTCTAGGCACAGCCCACCAGAGTGCATGGCTCCGACCACGGCTCTGGCCACGATCTGACTCCAGGCCCGACGGACGCCGGAACTTCCAACGGGCCTCTTCATGCAAAGCGGTGTCCCGCCGTCAGCACCGAGCAGGCGGGCGCCCGCGCATGCGGCGCGGCGCGACAGGCGCGCGCCTATGGCCGCGCGCGCCTTGGCGTTCACGGTCACCGCGTCCACCATCTCGCGCAGCGGCACCAGCTGCGCGCCCTTGGACTGGAAGCAGATGCGCAGGCCGCGCACGGCCTCCTTCACGTGCGCCTCCTTGAAGGCCTCCACGTAGATGTACCCCTGCGGCGCCCCGCGCGCACTCACGCTGGGCTCGGCATACCGTGCCAGCCACAATGGCCTGCACGCTGCCCGCCCCCGCCTGCGCTGCTGTCGTTAACAACTGGGCACACGGCCGTAGCCGTCTAAGGGCGTCTCTTTCAGCTAGGGGGCAGCTGGGGGCTGCGCCTAAGACAGCACGGTGCCCTACGCAGCATGACCAGCCACTCTGCGTTGAGGCCGGCTATAATCTCCTTACACACGGCCGTGCAAATAGAGCAGCATAAGGTTTCTGTTAGCGTGGTGGAGCACGCAGTCCAACATGGGCCTGCACAGGCGTGGCTGGCGGCGAGGCGCGCCCCGGCTCTCACGAACCTCCAAGCACGGTTTGACATTGATAACAGCTTGATCCAAGTAATTTGGCATAGAATCTGTTTTCTGTGTTGGTTGAAATTGCGCGCCTTCAGGTGGTCCTGCGTGAAGGCCGACTTGATCTGCAGCGGCGTGCCGCGCAGCGCCAGGTCGACGCCCTTCTGCAGCAGGCACTGCACGGCCTCGCGCTCCGCGCCGGGCTTGGTGTGCACCAGCCAGAGCTTGGGGTCGGTGTGCTGCGGCAGCAGCGCCTGCTGCGCGACCACGCCTGCGCGCGGCGCGGCCCCGTCCAGCGGCCGGCAGGCACCGCAGCGCCCAGGGCGCCGACTCAGCACGCACCCATCGCGACGCGCGCCGGCTAGCAGCACAACGCCGTCGCCGCCACTGCGGGCAGCCTTGCACAGCGAGAGGCCCCATGCCCGTCACTGCACACAGTAGAGGGCCGGCGGACGGAGCGCCTGCCCGCCGCCGGCCTCGCGCCGGGCCGCCTCCCTGACAAAGTTTACGGTTGAGGCGCGGGCGCGCGCACGGCGGCAGGGGCGCACCGGCCTGTGCGCCGCCGCCGTCGTCGCGCTGCGCGGCCTCGCGCAGCGCGGGGTCCTCGTAGCGCTCCTTCACGTAGCGCTCGACCTCCTCATTTGTCACGTCGCGGCCGGATCGCATGTCCACCTGGCGGTGCGTGCGAAGCACATCCTCCGCCTGCGCCACCTCCTCCGCCTCGTCGTGGATCAGGTCGTCCACCTCCTCCTGCGCGGCGGCCGCGCGCCCGCGTCAGCCGCGCGGGTCAGCCTATAGGGTCAGCCAACCCTAATCCAAACCAGTCCCTGTCAGCCGTGCGCAGCACGTCCTCCGCCTGTGCCGCCTCCTCGGCCTCGTCGTGGATCAGGTCGTCCACCTCCTCCTGCGCGGCGCCGCCCGGCGCGCGTCAGTCGCGGGTCAGGATACTAGGGTTAGCCAGCCCTAACCCAAACCAGTGCATGTCAGCCGTGCGCAGCGCGACCTCCGCCTGCGCCACCTCCTCCGCCTCGTCGTGGATCAGGTCGTCCACCTCCTGCGCGGCGCCCGCCCGACCCCCGTCAGCCGCGCGCGGCCGCCCGGCGGCGCGCGCGCAGCGCACCCCCCGCCTGCTCCAACTTCTCACGAAACGCGTCGCCCGCGGCCTCCCGTGCGATGCGGCCACGCCGCTCGTGACGCTCCACACTAAAGCGCTTCCACACAAGTCTGCCTCTGGCCATACGCCTCCGCACGCGCGTCGCGGCGTGCTGTTCAATTGCCCCTGTGCCTGCACGCCGGCAGCCGTCCCTGCAAGGCATGCGTGTTTGGTCGAGGACACCATATGACTGCTGTGCTGCTTCCGTGAGCAGGCTCCTGTGCCACACCCACCGCCCCATGAGCTTAACTGTCGCTTCCTCGCGTGCGCTCCCCGGCCTGCCGCTCGACCGCACTTCGCGCTGAGTCAGTGACGGGCGCCAGCGCTGGACGGCGCCGGGGCCTTGGCTTGACGTTGCTCATACAGATACCCGTCAGCCCAGGCTGCCGGTGCGCGCCTGCCCTGCCCGGCCCTCCGCGTTCCGCAGGCGCTCTGCAGACCTTCTGCAGTCACAGTGCAGTACCTCAGGCTAGCACTGTCGCCCGTTCTGGTCGGGTCCACATACGCACACCACATACGGGGACTACGTGAACACCACCGATGAAGGTTGCAGGAACAGAGACTGCTGCAGTGCCGGGGGCGAGGGCCCCTTGGGCGCGGGCGCGCACGTCGTCCTCCTCCTCTTCCTCGTCCTCATCGACCGCCGCGATGTCGTCAATGAAGCGGTTGCGCTTCTGGCGCGGTCGCTCGTCGTCGTCGCCCTCGTCATCCTCCTCGTCCTGCGCATGTACCAGCCCATGTAAAACGCCATTGGCTCTTTCAGTGCTTGCAGGCGCCCCCCTGCTCTCTCCTGTTCACAGCAGCAAGCAGGGAGCTAGAGTCGAGGCTCCAGGCTCACCATGTGTGGTTCACCGTCAAAGTGCACTACGAACACAGCAGAGCGCAGCCTACGGGGAGCTTGAAATTCTAGAAAATGGTGCTGCCAGTGGTTGATTGCGCACCTCGCCGTCCTCCTCAGCAGCGTCGTCCACCAGGGAGCGCCGCCGCTTGTTCTTGCCGCCCGCCTTTGCGGCCCCGCCGCCGCCCTCCTCCGCGTCGTCGTCCTCCAGCTCCAGCTCGTCGTCGTCGGCCGGCTCTGGGTGCGGCACAAAGCGCCGCTTGCCTTTGCCAACCGTCTTGAACGCGCCCTTCGCCATCACTCTGCGCACGTCGGGCAGCGCTCCAGTGCCTGCCACGCAAATTGTGTGCTGCACTGACTGCCGGCCCTTCTGGGGCGCGCAGAAAGCAGTTTCGACATGCATCTCCTGGCTCGCTAGGCGGAGTACTGGGGTGCATTCGGCTCACATGCTGGGGGCCTGACGCAATGCTGCATAGCCTTTGCACTTTCAGACGTCTGCTCTGCTCAGACGCTGTGAATACATTGTCTGCTGCGCGCCTCTTAAGCAAGGCCATACGTACATGCTCACGCGTCTGGCACGCGCTCAGTGCGTTGATTCTGACAGTTTTTGCGAGCCTGCAAGTTGGTTACCAGCACGCCGCGCTGGGTAGGCTTGCCAGCGCATGGTTTGCAGATGTGCACGCCACACCGCGTGTGTGCACAGGTGAAGGAGGCTCGCAGGTGAGCACCCACGTATGCTCTTGCGTGTGCATCTTATACCGGTCCCACATATAAACGCACAGCCCCGTGCAAAGCACCTCTGTGCTGGCGTGCAGGTGAGGCGGCGCGCGCAAGCAGCATGCCTCTGCGGGGCGATGCGCACTCTGACGGCGCGGCGGGCCAGACACAGGCGCGCATAGCGCAGCTGACGGCCGAAAACGAGCGCCTCAAGCTCCTGGTGCGCCAGCCCGCCCCTGTGTCCTGCCGCACGACTGCCACACCTGTCGCTTGCTTGCCCAGGCGAGCTTCACTCCTTTGCAACGAGCGCTTGTTGCGGCCACTGCTGACGGCTCCGTTCGGCGCTACAGGTCACAGCGAAGCAGAACCGGGAGCCGACGCGCTGCGGCTACCTCTGCAAGTACCGCCCCTTCACCACCGGGCTGTTCTCCGGGCAGTGGGAGCTGCGCTTCTTCACGCTCACCGGCAGCGCGCTGCAGTACTACCGCAGCGAGAAGGCCGTGGCGGACCACCCGCGCGGGCACGTGGACGTCGCCGTGCGCTCACCTCGCGCGCCCCCCGGCTCGCCTCTGCTCCCTTTCCGCGGCCCTTCATGCGCTCGCCCGCTGCTGGCGCGGCAGCCGCTCCTGCGCTGTGTTTCAGGTCGCCCTGGCGCCCAGGGATGGGCTGGTCATGTGTGCGGCGGCGGCGCTTATATTTGTATACATTGGAATACACTGTCTGCGTACTACGAAGCCGAAGACTCTACCACCAGCATCTGTTTAAGAGCAATAGTGCTCACTGCGTCTCACCGTAAGCTGGCAAGATTCTGCGCCACGCGGATGCGAGCAGCTACCTGCACACCCGTGAGCGCTGCCGGCGCGCGCAGGGCTGCATCGTGGAGGTGGAGGGCTTGAAGAAGGACCGGTTTTGGACGTTTGGCGTGGTGGACCGCGGCGGCATCAGCCTGATGCGCCTCAGCACCGCGGATGGGCAGGCGGCCGACGCGTGGGTGCAGGCGCTGGCGGGCGCGGGCTGCGAGCTGCGCACGCTGGCCGGGCCGTGCCGCATGCGCTCGCCGCTGCGCAGCGCCGACGTGCGCTGGGTGCGCGCCGCCGCCTGCGCCCCGCCCTCGGCAGCCGGGCGTGCGACGCGGCAAATGCCCGCGCTGCGACGCGGCGGGTGCCGGCGCTGCGCGCGGTGCTGCCAGGGCCGATCGGCTGGACGCCGCATGGCAGGCCTGCCGTGTCAGGAGCGCACCAGCGTGCTGGGCCCGCTGGCTCGCAGCACATTCCACCGCCTTGCACAGGGACGTTTGCCGCGCGGCACCCCAGGCGCCCTGTGCTAGACCAGCACAGCCGAGCTGCCGCTGAACAGGTTATCGAGTCTGCTGCTGGCGCCGCAGAGGGAGGACGCGCGGCAGCGGCAGGCGCTGCCTGCGCCGCGCACCACGCCCGACCCGGACCTGGGCGCGCGGTGGAGCAACGGCGTGGGCCGGGGTGCGCGCCCCGCCAGCGGCCGGCGCTGGCGCGCACGTCCGGCAACGCACAGCGACACGAACATATCTGCCGCGCGTGCTGGTCCATGCGCCAGGCTTCGGTCTGGCGGCTGAGGCGGCTCGGCCTGCGCCTGTCGCGCAAACAGCAGGACAGGCTGCGTGCGTTGCCCTCGTGCAAAACCCACGCCAGTGACCATAGTGCAGACCAGCAGTGCCTGGCGCATGCATTCTTGCTGATCAGTCGAGCAGCGCGTGCCCCCGCCGACGGCGCCTGTGCCGCCGCAGGCGGCGACGGCGCGCACGAGTTTGAGGAGCGCGCGGCCGCGCGTGCGTCCGCGGACGCGCGCGCCGTCACCGACACGTTGCGGCGCGCGCGCGGGCGCGACTACACCAGCGACAGCGGCGCCAGCGAGGCGGTGCGAGCCAGGGTCTTGAAAGGGTTTCGCCTGACTTCTATGCTGACCAGGAGCATGAATGATTTCTGCTTGCATAGAGAGGCTACAGGCCTGCCCTCGCGCGTTCTGCTGTGCGGCCAATGCATCTGCTCGCCGCCTGAGCGGCCACACGCCTGCTGCCAGGCGGTGTGTGCTGCGCATGCCATGCAAACTGGCGGCAACATGGCTGAATGGCGTGCACTTTCAGACGCGGCCGCGTCGGCCAGGGCAATGCCAGGCCTGGCAGTGGAGTTGCCCTGCTCCCGGGGTGCAAAGGGCTTGTGCTCCTGCAGCGCCAGGCAGTTTATTCGGGCTGGTTCGCCCGCAGGGCGCGCTGCCGCGGGCGCAGCCGCCGACGACGCCGCGGCAGATGCTGCGCATGACGGGCAGCACGCCGCTGCACGTGGAGTCGCGGCCGTCCATGCTCTCCTCGCACCGCATCGCGCTGCAGCAGCACTCGGGCGCGCGCCCCTGCTTCCCTCACGCCACTCCACCAGCAGTGTCTGACATTGCGGTGCTGACGACGAGCAGCATGGCATGGCTGTCTGTGCTGTGTCCTGCCGCGTCCTGGCCGCCCCCAACCTGTTGTGCAAACTGACGCACCCGATGCTCGCGCTCGGCGGGCCTGCTGCGCGGTTGCCGCAGCCACCAACGCTGCACTTTGTGCTGTCGTGCGGGATGCTGCTCGTGCCACCCGCTGCGCTGAGTGCAGGGCCAGTCCTTGTCACGCCCGTGGCATGCCGCCATGTCAAAGAGGAGCAGTGCATCCACTCGGCTGGGCCTGCATTCACGTGGGCGCAAGCCGCGTGTCGTCCCCCAAGGAGGACCCGCCCAGAAGGCAGGCTGACCAGCGAGCGCGGTCCATGCAGGTCTGCTCAACCTGATGATGCTGATCCTGGTGTGCGCCAAAGCGCGGCTGATCGTGGAGAACCTGCTCAAGTACGGCGTGCTGACCAACCCGACCGCCTGGGTCGGCTGGGCGCTGCCCAAGGGCAACGTGCCGCTGCTGCTCTGCTGGCCCGCGCTCGCCGCGTTCGCGGCCGCCGCGCTCGGCATCGAGCTGCTCGGCAACGAGCGGCTCAAGGCCGAGAAAAAGGCGCGTGCGCGCGCGTGCTGGACCCTACCCTAGCCCTGGCTGCATAGGTTGTCCACTGGGAGCGCTCTGCGCTGATTTGGCGCCGCCGGCGAGCCGTTCCTGCTTGCATGCACTGACGCCAGCCGCCCAGCCCGTGCGACACGTCACAGGCAGCGCCCTGGGCTGTGGGCGCCCAGGGCATCGCCCTGCACGCTTGCCAGACCACGCCCCAGTCTGCTGGACAGCAACAGAGCAGCGGGCCGTGCCTTCACAGGCTGCGCCATGGTAACAACAAATAACGCCCCCGGCCTTGCGCACGCAGGCGTCCATGGCAAAGAAGAAGAAGGATGTGCGCCCAAGCGACGCGCGGCGCTTGGCCGCGCGCATGGGCCGCCAGACGGAGGCGCTGCTGCTCGCGCTGAATGCGGCCAACCTGACCCTGACCCTGGCCGTGCCCTGCGCGGTGGTGGAGCTGACGCGCGCGGAGGCCGTGCCGGGCTTCGTGGTCACCATCTTTACCGTCGTGCTCTGGATGAAGCTGGTCTCCTTCGCGCACTGCAACTACGACCTGCGGCGCGCGCCCCGGGCTGGGCAGGGCGCCTCGCCTGTGCTCATTCGCGCACTGCAACTCTGGCCTGCAGCGCGCGCCCCGCGCGGGACAGGGCGCCTGCCCTGTGCTTACCCAACAAGTGCCTCGGGCGCGAGTAGACGTAGCTGTGCGCAGCGCAAGGCGCCGGGTGGTAGCTGCAGCCGCCGCCCTGTCTCACCTGACTCCGCGGCGGATGCAGAGTGAGGAGTGTTGTGGGAGCGCATGCATGGGCTCCTCTGTTGAACTGTTGACCCGGCCGACCGATTCCGACCCTGCCGCGCGCCCCACAGGAGCCGGAGGCGCGCGGCGGACCAGCGGCAGCACGAGCGGCGCGCGCCCGACGCGGACGCCGACGAGGCGACGTCCGGCAGCGGCGGCGTGGTGGCGTACCCGGCCAACCTAACGCCCGGCAACCTGGCATACTTCCTGGTGGTGCCGACGCTGATCTACCAGACGTCCTACCCGCGCTCCACGCGCTTCCGCGGCCGCTGGCTCTTCCTGTGCGCGCCCTGCCGAGCCCGGGCTGTCCCTGTCCTGACCATAAACCTAGTCAGTGCCCGCACTCCATCCGCCATGCGGCCGCTGACTCTTGCTGTGCGCGCCGTGCCGAGCCCGTGCAGTGCCTGTGCTGACCCTAAGCATATACCTGTATTTATGCTCCATGCGCCCCCGCGGCTGCGGCATGGTTTTTTACGCTCCACCGCCGAGCGCGCGCTCTGCTCAAGCCCGCCTGGATGGTTCGCCAGCAGCTGGCAGCGTGCGGAGGGGTGAGAGGCGAAGCGGGGGGGTCTGAAGCGGGGCAGGCGGCGCGGCGCAGGTACGGCGTGCGGCTGGTGGTGGTGGCCGGCGTGGCGCTCATGATCACCGAGCAGTACCTGCAGCCGACCATCGCCAACAGCCTGCACCCGCTGCGGCAGCTGAACTGGCCGCGCATGTTCGAGCGCGTGCTCAAGCTCAGCCTGCCCACGCTCTACGGCTGGCTGCTCATCTTCTACGCGCTGTTCCACCTCTGGTGCGCCCCAGCCGCCCTACCCTAACCCTATCCACGGCTGGCTGCTCACCTTCCACGCGCTGTTCGACTTGTGGAGGGGCCCGGCCTCTGCACCCGCGCGGTGCCGGGCGCGGCGCGCACGGCGCTGCCGCCGGGGTGCTCATGAGCCTGGGTATTCAGGAGGTGCGAGCGCGCTGTGTATGCACGCCGGTGCATACCGAAAGTGGGCGCGCGCTGAGCTGCGCCGCTGACGCGCGCGCGCAGGCTGAACATCGTGGCAGAGATCACGGGCTTTGGCGACCGCGAGTTCTACAAGGCGCGCGCCCCACAGCGCTGACTTGCAAGCTGCGCTGAAGGAGCCGCCTATGCGGCGCCGATTGGAGCTGTGCTCGGCTCTGACCTGTGCATGCTGCGAGGGCGCAGGACTGGTGGAATAGCGACACGACAGGCGCGCCCAGCGCCTCACCCCTTGCACCCCGCGTTCGTGCACCCTGCAGCTGAGACTGTGCAATGGCAGTGCCGCAGCAAAAGGCACAGCAGCCGCACCTGGTGTAGTTTGTAAGCCAGGGAGCCATGCAGGAAACGTCGGCAGCTGCATGGCTTCCTAGCTCACAGACGCAAGCCGGCAGCCCTGGCCCTGCGGCAGGGTAGGTTTAGGGTGTATGCTCAATCTGGGGTCGCCGCGCAGGCACGTACTGGAAGCGCTGGAACATGCCGGTGCACAAGTGGATGCTGCGGCATGTCTACTTCCCCGCGCTCAGCGCGGGCGTGCCGCGCATGTGGGCCGGCACGCTCGTGTTCGCCGTCTCTGCCGTCTTCCACGAGCTGCTGATCGGCCTGCCGCTGCACATGGTCCGCTGTTGGGCGTTCGTGGGCGTCATGTCGCAGGCGCGGCGCCGCCCGCGCCGCCGCCGCGCATGCCTACGGGCGCGAGCGTGCCTGCTATGGTGGTGCTTTTCCAGAAGATTTCCGCTCATGAATGTGCGGTGCAGCGTTTCGTGTGCATGTGGAGCACGCTAGGTTTGCCTCGCATGCAAGGTTGCTGCTGGGCAGCTATAGGCATGCGCAGGCGCGGCAAACCTGTCACTGCATAGTTCAAGTGGCACGGCGCGCTGGCTTGTGCGCACGGGTGCTTTCAGGCGGTGCTGTGCAGGAGCAGCGACGCTGCTGCTCTGTGTGCCTGCGCATAACAGACGCGTCTGGGGTATTCACGCACGCTCGGGGCTCACGCGCGGCGCCGGTGAGCGCTGCAACAGGTGCCGCTGCTGGTGGTGGCGCTGCCAAGGCTGGCGCCGCTGCCTGCGCGCCCTTACCCTACCGCGGCCCGCGGCGCAGGTGCCGATGCTGTACCTGACCGAGTACCTGAAGCGCAAGGTGCGCAGCGACCAGATCGGCAACTTCATCTTCTGGATCAGCTTCTGCATCATCGGGCAGCCCATCTCCATCATCCTCTACTACCACAACTGGCTGCTCATCAACCGGCCCGAGTGGTGCGCCCGGCCACTCGCACCGCCGCCGCGGCCCGGTGGCAGAAAGCCTGCCACCGTTCTTGCTTGCAAGCGGCGTTCGCCCATGTCTGCGTGGGGTGCCTCCTTATGCGCCCTGCAGGGACAGCAAGGTCGGCGGCGTCGTGGCTTGCCCGCTGCTGTGCTGTCTGCGCGCACTTGGCTTCCATGCGTCCTTTTTCCATGTCTTGATGCGAAGGGCCCTGCAGCTTCGCGCTTGTGGTTTTCCCGGGCCTGGCTAGCACAGTGTGCATGCAGCTCAGCAGCATGCGACATGCAAAGTACCACACGCATGTATGCGCAGAGCTGCTGCAAAGCGACACGCGCGTGCCCGAGGTGGCACGGTCTGCGCAAGATTTTCAACAACTCATGTATTGAGTCAGCAAGAAGTACGTAATGGCGGGACTACTGTGACGGCATTCTGTGGGTGCGCCAGGCTGCCACCGGCTGTGGGCGGCCCGGGCGTGAACGCGACGCTTGCTTTTGCGTCGCCGACATGAGCCTGGCAGGTAGCAGGGGAATAGCTAGGGTGTAGGTAGGATGTGCATCGCGAGACCTGTGACATCGTAGGGGAGGTCTGTGACTGCAGGTGCATTTCATTTGCTGTTTACTAGGTGTGTCATGATCATGCTCTGTCGCTGACAAGGTCTGCAGGTGAGAGTATGTAGGAGGTAGCGCTATGCTTGGTGAGCACAGTGCTGGTCTTTGTTCCTGTAAGGTACCAAGGCGAGATGCTGATGGTTGTAAAGCTACAACGCAGGGGACGTTCACACTACTGGCAAGTCATGCAACATGCAGGTTTCCTCGGACCACTTGAAAAGCGAGACATCGGTTGATGATGGCAGCGAAGCAGAGCTGAAGCCGGGCATTGTGCAAGGCCTTGTGCAAGCATAGCGCTGTCCCTGGTGGCGACCGCCCTGCCTGTGGATGCCGCACGCCGCCAGGGCGCAGCACGGCCGCGATGCATCATTCAGACTCTGGCGTGTTTGAGGCGGCCGCCTACGAGCCGCTGGCGGGCACGTCCAGCACCGAGGACGAGCGCGCCGAGGAGGGCCGCGGCTGGTGGAAGCCTGCGCAGACCTCCTTTGGCACACCCATCGCGCAGGCGCGCCTCAAGGCTCACAGGGCCGCCTGCGCTCCTGCCGCTGGAACTGGTGCACGACGGCAGGTCTGAGCACCCCTGGTGAGGCTGATATGCTGGGCCTGAGCGAGGCTGCTGGAGCTATAAGTGCTGTTTTTCGCGCAGTCCGGGCAGACGAGCGGCGCGGCCTCGCCGACCGGCAGCGGGGCGCTGGGCTCCCACCGGAACTCCCCTCGGTCTTCCAAGAAGGCCGGCAAGGCGGCCGGGTTGCCGCGAGAGAGCCGCGCCAGGCGCGCCGCTCGTGAACGCCGTGGCGGAGCGCTGCCTCTCTACCCACGCTGATGTCGCTCGATGTGTGGAATGCAGGGCGCACATGGGCGCCGGTACTAGCGAAAAGTCGTGCACTTCCTGTGGCGGTGCAGCTCCTTGCAAAGCATGCTATGCGTGGCGGGCAGGCGAGGAACATGGCTGGTCATCACGCGGGCGGCGGTGAAGACGATGTTTGTCTCCGACAAGCGCGGCATCATCCAGGCGTGCGGCCACTGCACCTGCTGCCGCGCGCAGCAGTCCCTGCCTGCTGCAACACTGCAGGCACTGCGCTGCCAACACGGCCGCTCGCGGCGCCCTCCCTTGCATCCGACGAGCGGGCCGCGCCGCGGTGACAAGGCTGCGTGGCTCGCGAGTGCATGCAGCAGGCGTGGAGTCTTTGTGGAACAGACGGCGCTCTTACAGCATCGGAGCATGCCGTGCGCGCGCAAGCCATCTACGTGCCACACGTGCTGACTGCACGGGGGCGCGCCGCCGCGCAGAAGTTCAAGCTGGGCGTGCCCATCCGCGACATGCGCCTGCTGGACCCCAACCTGCTGACGAGCGAGACGGGCAAGGTGCTGGTGCGCGACAACGCGATCGTGTTCAGCATGGAGCACGCGCGGCTGCTCATCACGGCCGACTGCGTCATCATCCCGATGTCCGGCTTCGACCACTCGCCGCTCGCGCAGCACTTCAGCACGCTGCTGGAGGAGCACATCACCGAGGCCGCGCACGAGGCGCAGGCGCGCCGCGCCGCAGCCCCGCCTTGGCTGCCAGGCCGATCCCAGCCGCCGCCGCTGCTGCTGCTGGGCCTCGCTCGCTCCGCCGGTGCACTGTGGCTGAGGGCCGGGGCAGCACTTGCCGGCCAGCCGTGCGGAGGCGCTGCGCGGGCGCAGGCGGTGCAGGCGCGGGACTTTGCGGCGGGGCGCACGGAGCGCTGCGAGGACGCCGCGGAGCAGGACGACGTGTCAGACGACTCCTCAGGCGCGGCCGGCGGGCGCGGGTCCAGAAGCGGGGGCCTGCATGGCGGCGCCCCGGGGGGCTTGCCTGTGCGCGAAGGGGGCTGCCTGTGCGCTGCAAAGCGCCGCGGGACAGGCGTGTGGGCATCCGGCTGATAGAAGCACCTGGCCGTGTTGCCTGTGCCCAGGGCAGCTCGCGTGAGCATTTGCCAGACGTGTGACAGGCTGTGCTGCGCAGGGTTCCGGCACGAGGTGATGCCGCTGCCCTTTGAGCTGCAGATGCTGGAGGTGCGGTGCCCGGCCGAGACATGCCCACCGTGTGGCAAGGCAGAGCATGCGCATGCGCGGGCCTGCGGCTCATAGCAGAGCGCGCCGGTGTCCTGACAGCGCAGCGCGCTGCAAGTGGCACCCTGTGCGATGGGGCGGCCCCCTGTCCTTGATTCTATCTCCATTTGCGCCAGCTTCAGCAATTGAAAACCCCGCATGCCGCTCAAGCAAGCGCTCCCAATAGTGCGCTCAGAAGTAGAGCTCAGCAGCTCGGGCGGCCTTCGACTACTGAGCGGGCTGCCCCCGCCGCTTGGCCTGCCGCCGCGCGGTGACGCGCGCGCCGGGCGCCAGGTGTCGCTCGGCGCGGTGTGCGCGCTGTGCTCGCAGCTGGTGAAGGAGCTGGAGGCCGTGGCGCACCCCGCGCTGGACGCGCTCACCAAGCACGTGCGCGCCCGCCTGGCCGCGCCCAACCCTAACCCTAACCCGCTGCAGCGCCCGCCTAGCCGCTCATACGGCGCGCCGCGCCCGCCTGGGTGCAGTGCACAGTGCGGAGCCAGGCTGCGCGCAGCTTCGCGCGCCGCGCCCGCCATCAGGCATGCGCGTGCCCGCTGCGCCCCGCCGCTCCCTCCAGCGCGCCCGGCCACGCACGCCTGGCACCTCCGCCGACCCTGCAGACCGCTCATGCAGGGTGTCCCCCCGCCCTCGCCCTGGTTTTGGGAGTTCGGTCACAGACGCGCGCGCGCGCAGGTGACCACCGGCAACCTGGAGCGCGTGCGCAAGGTGAAGACGCGCCACCAGCGGCTCTGGACGCGCGTGGTCACCGTGCGCGAGGAGCTGCAGGCGCGCCTGCCTGGGCCGGCCCGAGCACCGAGCGCGGGCCGGGTGGCTGATGGTGCCGTGAGGCGCGCCGGGGAGCGCCCTTGTGTGCGGTGCGGCTGCTGAGTCAGCGGCTGGGGCCTCCACTCCCTGCACAGCACCGGCGACGCGCACCGCTGCGCTGTCGCCCACCCTGCACCGCCCCGCCAGGCCGCCCCGTGCCGCACCGCCGGCACCAGCGGCAGCGTGTGCCCAAGGCCCGCCCCTGGGGACCGCGTGAGGGTTTTACTTACAGGGTTGTGCCGCGCGCGCAGCGCTTCCTGGAGGATGACGACGACATGATGAAGATGTGCCTCACGCGGAAGAAGCTCCTGGAGCACGCCAATGCCAGCTCCGGTGCGGCTGCGCACCCCGCGCATGCCAGCCCTGCCCAAGCCCTACCCTTGCCCCCGAGCAGCCCTAGCTGGCTGGCACAGACGTTCAACCGAACACGCCTGGGTGCGCGCGATGGGCGCGCAGACTCTGAGCTGAGCTGAGTTATTTCTTTCGCCTAGCACGGCGTGTTGCAAGCACGCACGCATGCTGGGCTCGCAGCCCGGGCGCAGGCTGTGTGCCGAGCCTGCGCCCGAGCCCGAGCACGCCCTCAGCTTGTGCGCTGGGGCGGCCGCCGCGCCGCCCGCGCGCCGCGCGCCTGACGGCGGCGCGCCGACAGGCCTGGCGTCGGCGCCGTCGCACTCGCTCTACGGCGCGCGGCGCTCGGGCAGCCTGGCGGTCGGCAGCCTGCCGCGCTTCAGCGGCTGGCAGGGCGGCGGCACGCCCTCCAGCCCCACAGGTGGCGGGGGCGCCGGCGCCGACGGCGCCGCAGAAAACGACGACTCGGAGGAGAGCATCGAGGCGGTGGAGAACCTGCTGGAGAGCTACTTCATGCAGATCGATGCGTCCTACGACCGCCTCGTGTCCATAGGCCCGCCCTTTCGGCCATCGTCATAGCAAAGAAACGAATACCTACACTCACAGCGTGAAAGCAGTAGAACGAACGCTTGAGCTGCGCGCCGTGGCCGGCTGCCGGCGGCTGAGTGGGCGTGCAAGGCGAGGCGTCGGTGTTCGGAGAGCCGCTCGCACGCCACAGGAGCTTTCTGCGGTGCGGTGCGCCTTTTGTTTGAGACCGTCGCACGGTGCGGCGTGCTCCCATCGGTCCCAAGGGCAGGGCAAAGCGGGGCCGCATACGAACTGTGTTGGGGCCAGGGTAGGGTATGTGAGGGATTTGACGCCAGGGTACAGGGTAGCGCCGCGCCTGAGACGCGCGTGCGCGGGCGCCAGGCGAGTACATCAAGGACACGGAGGAGTACATCAACATCGAGCTGGACAGCAGCCGCAACCGGCTCATCCGCCTGGAGATCATCATCACGTCCGCCACGTTTGGCGTGGCCATGTTCTCCCTAGTCGCGGGCGCGCGCCCGCCCTAACCCTACCCCCGCCCCGTCTGCATCGGCGCGCCACAGCCGCGCCGCGCGCCTGCTGGCGCGCTTGCGCAGCCGTGCCAAGCCCGCGCGCTCTCCAGTGGGGGACCCCGCGCGGCTGCGTTTGAAGGCATCGGGCGCGCTCTGCTGCAGCAGCGTGCACACTCGTGGCTTGGGCGGGCCCGTGAGGACCCGTGCACAAGCACTCTGTGGCCTGCGCTCCCAGAGGCGTCCTGGAGGCCGAACGCGGCGCCGAACAGGCACAGAGTCTTGGAAAGCGAGAGTCTCTATAAACAGCGCAAGACAGGGAAAGAGAGGGGAAGAGAGAGAGCGAGAGAGAGTGGAAGAAAGAGAAAGAGACTGACAAGCGGCGGGGTGTGGCCGGCGCAGGCATCCTGGGCGAGAACCTGGTGCTGCCGCGCCGCCTCATGCACAACGCGCACAGCTTCTGGGTCGTCAACGCGGTCACGTTCGGCCTGTGCCTGGTGTGCTTCATGGGCCTCATGGCCTACATCCGCTGGCGCCGGCTCATGTGACCCCGCGCCGCGCGCGGCGCACGGCCGCGCAGCGCACGGCCGCGCGGCGCCGCGCCCGCGCCGACGCGTCGCCCGCCCTGCCGAGCTTGATTACTCGTTTTTCTCAATGTGCAGGAGCGCCGCAACAGTGGCGCTCCCTGCAAGACCGTGCGCTGCCGCGCGTGCCGCCCTGCTGTGCCGGCACAGCGGCGCCTCGTCTGCTCGGGCGCGGGCGGGCGCTGCTGTGCCACGTGCACCGCGGCGGCGCGCACGCCAAGTGCCGCCTTGCG
>JAABUY010001109.1_pt1 | contig 38456 bp, 37 predicted proteins | sample 5560271 | NCBI WGS metagenome assembly JAABUY01 (sample SAMN10711886, study PRJNA513374) | rock metagenome | isolation source: Antarctica rocks | place: Antarctica: Victoria Land, University Valley
TGCGGGTGGTGGTGGCGGGAGGGATGGGGGGGGGTTGCCGAGTGGGGAGTGGAGGCGGGGGGAGAGGGTGCCGGATGGGCCGGAGGGTGGGGGTGGTGGTGGTCCGAGGGGGTATGGGCGGGGGAGGGGGAGGGGTTATTGAGTGAAGAGTTGGTGGTTGCGAGATTGGGGTGGTGGGGATTTGGGGTGAGGTGGTGGATGGGGCGCGTGACGCAGGGTCTGACTGTCGTTAGATGAAAGCTAGAAGTAGAGTCGCGAGCTTGTTCGTCAACGCTTTCGCTCGACATTCCACGCAGAGCGTAGCGGCTGGCAAAAGAAGCGCAGGCAAGTACTATTGGTAACGTGTATTCTACGCTGCAGCATACACGATCTGCAAAATTATCCTCTTGCCCTTGACATGATTGCAAGGACGAATCGAGTCTTCAGTAACACCGAGTTGACGTCTGAGTTGACGTCACGATGAGATAGGTCTTCGTATCGTGTGAGATTTTGAAGTACCTTGAGTGAACTCAATACGGTACCTCACTTCAATAAATCAGGTGAATTGATCGGGCAAGAAAATAGAGTCCGACAGCAATCGTCATGAAATATTCCATGTAGGATGGCTTTTCCATGAGATCGCCGTACTCGTATTGGACCGAGTCATAGCCACATAGCCCTAGCCGAGGTTTGGTGAGTACGAAGCCCTTTGACGAACGGAGCTGAGATCAAAGAGATGATGTTTGAAAAGTAGATTAGCTACATATGCTTCCATTGTCGAAGATATATGATCTTCCAAGCAGTCAGCTCAAAAACGGCCTCTGCTTATTCCTACCGTATTCCCCGCTTATAGCATCTAATTTCACCCCCACCAACACCATTTCCAGATCGCTTTTCGCAGGGTTCGAACAAGCTTGCACTTGCAGTCTCCACTGGCCTCTACGGATAATCCACTCGCCAAAGTCATCCAGACTGCCCAAACGCCTCCGCTTTCGAGGAGGAGAATTCCTAGTAGGAGTGGCGCTGACCTGCCGTGTCGGATTTTGGGACGCTGGCTGTCGATGAATTGACTCTCCTGCATTTCGTCTTTTGGCGGAGGCTACATTCGCAGTGACCGGCGCTGTAGGTTCGTAGTCGCTAGGAACCCCGCTGACAAGCAACGCCGGATCCGCATCGTCTGTATCGCTCCCAACGCCAAGACCTGCCCAATTGACCTCGTACGGACTCCCATCGAGTAGGACATGTGCATCGCGCTCGATGCGAATCTTGACCTGATCCTCGCTCAGGGGCGTGTTGCCTGGACTTGCCGGCTGTTTAGCGGCACCTCCGGACAGCATCATCAACCCCAACGGCACGTTTGTTGGTAAGTTCATCTTGTTTGCCACAACCTGGAACAAACTTGAAATTCTAGCCTTTGCCAGGCCGCGAAAGTCGGCTCGCATGGTTCGCAGGTTGATCTTTGTAGAGTCAGCACCAACTTCGAGGATGAGCTCATAAGTATCTTCGTCCACGAATGGGCGACTGTAGTTGACCCATCCGCCTGATGGAGATCGATCTGCTGGCGACGACTCTGCGACAAATGAGACACCCGACGGTCTGATGTCTTCGAGCCTAATCACAATCTCGGACTTGGCACGCTCTAGGTTGTAGCCAATATCATGCGGAATCAGCTTCTGCTCTAGGCCTCGCAGATGATAGTATCGGCAGTCGCGGAGTAGTTCTGCTCGATGTTCTTCGTTCCGGATGTGCATGGGATATCCTCGCAGCATGTGAAGGAGCTCAGAAAAAACTGCAGCAGAATGATTGGGTACACTTGGGGGTAGTATTGACGGCGGCCGGAGTAGGCTCTTACGGTCGAGTCCAGGGAACACTTCAGCTGGAGTTGAGAAGAACATGGTAAAGCCCAAGGAAAAGAAGTTGGGTGAATCGCCAGGTCCAGAGAATATGTCTCGTGGTACTTGAAAGTGCTTATGACCGATCTCTATGAATATCTCAGAGTCAAAGAGCTGTGATATCAGTCGCGGTACTGTAATCTGATTAACTTGGAGTTTCGTTACGCATGATCCAGAACTTACAGCTGTAGAACTGGGCGTCCGCAAACAACTTCACGAAGTGGCGGCCATCTTGCGGTCGCACGTGGTAACCTGGCGGTAGTCAGAAGAAGCTTCAAGACCGATCAGTGGCACTCTCCACACCTTGCAAATGTCTTGAGATCTCTTGAAACGTGACGGGATCTCGGTCAATGCACAACGTTCTTACGCCAACAGCACCATCCTCGTTTTGGCGTAACTGGTCCTCGAAGAACCGGGAGAAGTACGAGGGTGCTCTAGAATTCTCAGCTCCATTTCAAATAGTTCCATGCAATAGTCATACAGTGGTGTACTAACCATCGGACGCAATTGAAGCTCCTGATAATCGGAATAGCTCGGACCCTATTTGTATAGGAAAAACTTTCTCTGCTGGCAGTCCCGATTGAGTGCGCTGAGGGCGTTCAGTCCTGCCGGTTTGCAAGATGCCAGGCGGTTGATCTGCCCCGACACGTGGCTCTGCCCGTTGCGGAGCTACCGAACCCATCCCACCTCCACTCCCATTAACCTCCACATCATCTCCCGAGCCGCTGGCGGCATCCGACGAGATGGAGTCAGTCGTTTTATTGGCTAGCTGATCCCTCGAACCTATGTCTGCAGATCTATGACCGCTTGTACCACGTAATGGCGTAGGATTTGGCATCCGTTCATTCGAGTCTGTTTGTCTCTCCCAGCCTGCTGGGCGCCGTGTAGAACCGGGTACTGCTGAAGATGGTGTAGATTGCGCCTTTGTCTTCAGTGAGGTGGGCAACAATGCCGTAGCTGGCCGCTGCGGCACTTTCCCAGCCGCCGACAGAGCTAGCGGGGGCTGAAGACTTATAGAAGCGGGCCTGGAATTACCCCTGGGGACTTGTAGATGTTTAGACGATGAAGATGATGATGTGGTATAATATTCCTTATCCGGATGTGTTTGTGTGAAGTCAGTCAGACCCTCGTCCTGTTGCTGAGATGCATCTACAGCATTGAAGTAAAAGCCAGGTTGATTGGACGAATGACTATGGAATGAGCCCAACGACGGATCGGGAACTACAGACTCAGCGGCTCTCGGATCGCTCGTAAAGTTCGGTGCGTTCAAAGATCCAACACCCTGAACAACATATGACTGCTCGTTGAAAGCCAGAAATGGTGCTGGATATTGGACCTGGTCGGAACCCTGGCCATTTACCGGGATGGCATCGTAGTTGGTGCTATCGCTTTCTGCTGTCCAATGTTCACTCTGCGCTGGGAAGAAGGTTGTTCCAAATTCTGGGCCACTATTGCTTTGAACCGATTGTCCAATTCTCCTCGACAAGCCATCCTCCTTTGGCGCAGCCGGCATTAGCCGCTCGCTCCAGTGGCTTCGAACTCCGTGCTTAAGTGCTCGTTGTGAAGCCGCAAAGCCTCCGGCCAGGCGCCTCTGATGCAAAGGACACGATTCTCAGGAGGGGACTTTCAGGTTGGTACGGGTTGTTGTGCTCAATGCGCTAAATGCTGACTGCTTTTATTAGCGACCGAATGCACCGAAAGCCATTAGGTTCTTGATTACAAATACCTATACGGTAATGGGCCGACATAGGAAACAACCTCAGACAGAGGTACAACCGTGGATTGAAGATGCAGGTCGGTCTAATGTACAAGGGGATTGTGTATACGTCTGCAGGAGTCGTGCCTGGGTGAGCACAGACAAGACGCCCATTAGACTTTAGCGATGGACATAGTTATGCGGCATTTGCTCATCAATCGAATTTGTACTATAGACGCAACAGTACTGACAATGAACCGGGATGCATGAAGATATGTTCTGCTTTCTGATTAATGCTTCTCTGTTGGTTGTAAGAAGGCGAACTATAATATTACCATATCGCCGTAGGACCTTGAAACTCAATGCGGACCGTGCGGCAAGGAAAGGCAATATCGCGGTACCACATCTTCGAACTTCTAACCTCCGTTCACTAGTATGGGCTGCAAGAGAACGTGAAGCTGAACGATCTAAACGGGAAAGGAACAGACACCGAAAGAAACCATCCTCCAAGTGAATCGAAACCACTACCGCCTAGGACACATAACCTAGACTCTCACAACAGCGGGTTATACTCTCCTTCGATGTCAATGATCTTCTGCACAGCTCGCTTGTAGGCGTCCCTTGCTTGAAGGCGCTCGGTATATTCACACAGCCTCGGGTACTTGTCCGGAGTCATACCGGCTCTCCCCCGAGCCGCCTCCAACGGGAAGCTCAGCAGAATATCAGCCCCAGTCAAAGTCTCTCCGCAAAGATACTCGCCACCATTCGGCGAAGAAGCCAGCTGAGATTCGAGGAAGTCGAAGTTCGTCTTGAGGTTGGGCTGGACAAACATCGAGTCAAGCTTCCCGGCAATCATGCCGGTAATCGGCCTGATGAAAAAGGGTACGGGCGAATTCCTGATGTCTGCCAGGTGATCAGCACCAGTCCACCTGAACCACCGCGTCGGATGAAACACTGACTCGACACCAGCAACGCGACCAGTAGATATGTCATCAGACTGCCCTCGCCGTAGTGCATGAAGAACCTATACCGCAACCACTCTGCACTCTCACCACCGATCTGCCCTTCTTTACCCTCAGTATATCTTTTTGGGGCCAGCCAGGGCCCGAAGTGCTCTGTGAGATACTCAATGATGAATGCAGATTCCGCAATCACCAAGGGCTTCGATCCGGCCAGAGGATCCACAGTGATCACAGGTGATTTTCCCAGCGGATGGATGTCCTTCAGCTCTTGTGGCGCTAACATCTCTTTCGAACGTTTGAAAGTCTTCAGCTCATATTCGAGCTTCAGTTCTTCGAGAAGCCATAGGATACGCTGGGATCGAGACTTCTCGAGCCTATATCACGGTATCAGGGTTGGATCCAATCATCTTACTACGCTTCAGAGTCTGACAACAACATGTATCTCTGTTAGGACAGACAGTGGAATCGAGAGAAATCTACTATCAAAGCACCAACATATCGTGACCGACAAGGGAAACACGCGAGAGGGTAGTATCTCTCTATAGATTCCAAAAGGATTGCACAGTGTAGAACCAAAGAACTCCAATTACCTGACTCACCAATAAAGCGTGATCTTGGCATTTTGTCTGGTCGTATCCTGCTGGCTCATGACTGTCCCAGACGCCATCCTCGATAGTCTCAGGTCCGGAAAGTGATCTATGTGACAAGACGCTTATTCGAACAAACCCTTTCATAAAACTCATGAGAAGACACCAGGCTCAGCGGAGAAGGTCTTTTCACATAGCCTCCGTAGCTTTAACAACCCAAGATGCTTCGGCCGTACCACATCGAATGAATGTAACGCTATCCACAAACTGCAACCGCGGCCCTGACATCCCGGTACGGCGCAGTCCTCCGCACGGATCCGCCCATAAGGTACTGTAGTAGGTACAAAGTGCACCGCCACCGTGGCTCAACCCGCTTCACCAGCCACAACCTTCACCCTCCAACCCAGTACCTCCAACCAAACCCACCACGACCTTTACCGCCAACCCCATACAGTACACCAACAACCACAACCCACAACCCACCCTACACCACCGCCAATATGGCAGGTCCCAGCAACAGTACCCCTCCCCCCCCCTCCTCCCCACCCTCCCACTCTCTCCCCTCAACACCACGACCAACTAACCCAACCGTCCATCTCCAGATCTCGCCATGGACCCGGCGCTGGTCAAATACGCCGGTAACGAATCCCCTCTCTCCTCCCGTCCCAACCCTCCTGCCCCCGCCCCCCCCTCATCCCGCCCTTCTCCACATCTGTCAGGAACAATGAGGTTTCCATTGCTGATGGAAGCGCTCAAGACATGTACGTCAACCGACACAAATACTTCCGCTGGACGCCGCGCACGGCCTGGTTGACGGTCGTGTACGTCGTCGCGGTGCCGAGTGTGTTTGGGTATATGGCTTATGTTACTGATGTGAGTGTTTTTCGTTCGTATTTCGGTCGAGGAGCTGGAGGGGCTGGAGGAGGTGGAGGGGAGGGATGAGGGGGGGAGGGAGGGATCGGGGTTAGAGGAAGGTGGTGGGGCGCGTTTGAGGGCGAGGACGATGCGTGTGGGCTTGGTGGCCTGTGTTTGTGGACTGGTTGGGTTGGGTTGTGTTCGGAGAATGAGGCTGACTGATTGTGCTGGGTGTAGGGAAAGTATGAGTTCCGGGGGAAGAGGAGAGGGGATACGATCTTGGAGTTTTAGAGGGATGGGTGGGGTTGGGTGGTGTGAAATTTTTGCTGCGTATGGATCGAGTCGATCGTTATGTAAATCACAGCGATCGGTTATGTAAATCACTGTTGATATATGATCGGAAGTTTTCGGGTGAAATGGACTTGTCTGAGCTTGAAGCTGGAAAGGAACCTATTTACATCGATTGTCACGTAGTCCTCTTGGACTTTTTCCTTTTCCGGCTACGATTGCCACCATTGGGTATTGTCGCATCCGCCGCACGCTGAGGGTTAGGGGATAAGTTGCCCACGTCATCGAAGCCTTGCCATTCCGAATCTGAGTGGTCGTGAACTTGATCGAAGGAGCCATTCACATCATCGGCAGCAGAAGCTTCGATATCAATGTGCGGGCCCGTGCTCCCGTCTCTGACAAGGCACGCGACGAAGAAACCCATGGTTCCTTCCCGAGTCCCCTTCTTGCATCTTATGCAGCCTTGCGTCATGATATCGATCTCTTCAGTTTCACCTTCCATCAAGCGTGCACAAGCCGCCCGGTCCCCTCTGACGGCCCACTCGCGCATTCCATCTACTTGTTCTGAGCGGCTGAGAATCCGCCAACCTCTTTGTTTGGCTTCCGCACTTCTTAACGCCTCGATCACGACGTTTTCGTTCTCTTCGGCGTGGATTGAGCATGTTGAGTAGGTGATCTTGCGGGCGGAGGGAAAGCGGAAGGCATGTTTGATGAGTTTTACTTGGAAGTTTGATAACGCGCTCAAGCGGGCTTGGAGCTTTTCGCTGTTGCTGTCGTCCAGGGGGATTTCTTCGTCCGGAGGATCTGGCATCGACTTTGAAGGAACGTCAGGAGTCGAGCGTTTGCGCTTGTTTTTATTCTTCATGGTGCCCATGCCGGCGTCCGCGCTTGGGAGAACAACTCGGGGCATATCGTCCCTTCCCACAATGCCGCTGCCGGAGCAGCTTGGGTCCAGCAGCATAGCACCAACGTGCTTGAAAGCTGGATCTTCCGGGTCCAATTTCGAAAAGTCCTGTCCCGCTTTTACATCCACCACTGCCTGTACTCCAGCCCAATCTACCATTCTTTGCAATGTTACTGCTCGGCTCTCGTCTTTCTCACAGGCCACAATCCTCGGCTTACCGGACGTAGACCGAGATCCTTGGAGTAAGGCGGCAATGTGGGTCGTCTTGTTGCCCGGTGCGGCACACGCGTCAATGATGTCTCCATCTTGATTTCCCGGATCCAATAAGTACGCGGGAAAGCAGGATGCTTTATCTTGGAAGATGATTTCTCCTTTCCGATATGCTGGTGTGGCGCTTAGATCTGCTGCTGCGGGCAACGCTAGCAAATTGGGAACGTGGCGGTCAACATGGAGCACTTTCAGACCCTGAGGATCAGATTTTCCTTCGAGAAGCTCCTCAATCCTTTCAACCTGAACGTGGTCGGCAAAGGTCGTAGCCAGTTGCGCTTCCAAGGAGCTCCGAATTGTGTTGACTCGAACCCACCGCGGATGGGTCCATGTTATGAGATCCTTGCCAGCAGCGGCTTCCGCACCTGCTTCTCCTTCGCTTGAACTGGGTTTCGCGTTGCCCGGACCGGTATTGAGATGAATCCGGAGCACGTCAACCGACGCGAAACCTCTCCCCAGTCTCACCTTCGTAAGCTCTGCGTTCAAGCGCGCCTTATGCTTAGTGATTGCAATCTTCAACTGGTGTGAAGCTGACGCTGCGATCCCTCGTTTTGTCAACAGCTGATCGTGAACGAGTAAGAGTGCCAGAGCAGGCGTCAGCTATAGTGGAGTCACTTCTCGTCAGTCAGTAAAATTATGAAAAATTGCAGACTGGACCATGGGACGCACTTTTCGCTCCAGTGTGAGTAGTCCGGATTTCTCGATCACTTCTTTGAGGACGAGACTCCATTTCGACGCCTCGCTGATCAGGGCGAAGAGGTGGGCTGGGTTGGACTTGAGAGTCGTGGAGTTGTATATCCGGGACTTGAATGACCCTCCGCCGTCTGAGGTAGTGGTCAATAGTTGTGCGGCCTCGTAGTAGAGAGACATAGCGATATGATAAGCTCCGACGATGCTGTTGACCTTCCCTGCTTAACTTACCTAAGGTGGTTTGTACTGTACGAAGGTATGAGTAAGGACTTACATAAGAGGGCGCCAAGAAACGCATGGACCACCCACTCGTCCATCAACTGCATCGACCTCTGTACCTTAGTACCGTAAAGGCTTCGTTCGACTCTACCTAGGTATACGTTTATAGTGATATTACATCTCCATGCCTCTTTATGCTTGGCTTGTCCATTGGCCTGCAATTGGCTTGCCCAATGACTGTTTCCTTCCATCACTTGAAATGTGGCATCAATGTAGTTGTCTCTGCCTGAGAGCCATGCAGTCAACCGCTCTTGCAAATGACTGTGGTGGTCTCTTTCGTCTTCCAAGTTTTCATACGCTTTTTATGCATCAGCGATCCAACTGATGAAAAGAGTCAGTACCCGAAACTACTAGCTACCTCTCTGCAAAGCTACGGCTTCCAGGGTAGACTACCTACCAGGTAAATGGCTCTGGATCCGGATTGCGTAAGGCTCTGTGTGTCAAACGACTTTAAGTGAAGCAACGTGTAGAGAGCCAATTGCATGTGATCTTCACTTCACCCACCTTCTTCTACCTTATGTTCTTGATTTCCCAGCCTTGCTACCTAGTCATCCAGACAAATAGAATCCCAACGGAGCCGGAACTTTCTCAAGATTTTGCGGCACTTGAAGCTATCAACCTCGTTCTACCAAAGTCCTATCAGAGATGGTTCAAACTACCCAGTGAGTAAAGCTATCTCTATGGCGAGACTGTCCACTGATGGCACTTCAATCCAGACAAACCTGTCGATTATTTGCCCAAGGTAAGTGTAGGTATGGGGCATCATGCAAATATCGTCACATTTTTGGAGAGGGTGAAGATAGTGCCAATGTTGTAAGCCCATCAGGACGCCAACCTTGCCAGTATTACCAAAGTGGCCGTTGCAACAGAGGCGATGCATGTACATTCGCACACGGAGACAAGGATACGCCGCGCTCGTCTGACTCCGCCCGGGACCTGCAAACAGCGAGTCTGAAGTTTGTTCCAGACGAGGATGAACAGAAGTTTTTGACCTGGCGGCGAGACGTACCAGACATGCGTCGGGGCCGGCCTCGCGCGCTTGGAACCGTTGGCCTCTCCAAGTTCTTTCGCACCGCCTGGGAGATGGTCTCTCGAAATAACACTACCTCTCCGCGAGTCGTCTCTACTTTGGCTACTGAGGGCGGACTAGCTCGAATCGATGAGCTTTGCCGAACTGACTTCGAGCGTCTGACAGTAGGAGGGAAGGTTTCATGTTTTGAACAGCTGATTGTGCCATTCTTGAGAGCTATCTCTGATAAACACATACTCTCCTCGTTTCTTCTCGAGAACGCCGTGGGTACAATATTCACCTTCCTCTACGGTGTTAACGGTCGCCGTGGGATACTTCTTCTCAAATCGATTGCTGGCATCCTTCTGACCGCCAAGTTCGACGTCAAGTCAGACGATGAGGTTCTCGGTGTCTCCATATCTGCGACACTTGCAGCTCTGCATCAGATGTTAGTGTGCAACCAAACCGCCTCCATCGAAGAGGGAATCTCTGAGATAGTTGAGACCATCTCAGCATGTGTTGACGAGCTTTCCGATGATGCGGTAGTTGGTGTCAACATGCAAATTACATTTCGCCATCTGGAAAAAATCCGGACGCGGTTGCGCTTCGGTAACGAGATTCCCCCACCGATAGATAGTAGACATACCGCAACGAAAGGCGCCGCAACCTTTGACGTCGGACAGGAATGGCCAGGCAACCTTTCGCCCGACGGTCCGAGACATGACAATGATCATGAAAACATCAGCGACATCAAAATACTTCCAACCGCAGGCGAGATACAATCTCATCGGCTAGAGTACTTACCCACCACTGATCCGGGGAAACTCCACCTTCCAGGCGTCAGAGGGCTACTGGACCGCCAATTCCGCTTGCTACGGGAGGACACGGTCGGCCAGCTAAGGGACTGCGTGCGTCAGATCATTGAGAACCTGGCTGACCCTACGTTCCAACCCTCCGGAAACAGGAGAGCAATGCATGGAGCGCATATTTGGGTCTATAACAATGTTTCCATATCGGAGATAATCTTTGAGAAACGGAAGGGAATTCACATCTCGCTTGAATTCGAACAACCTCCAGGCGCGAGGGCGCTGAGTAAAGATGAGGCTCGAAAGACGTGGTGGGCAGAGACTAAGCAGTTGCAGCTGGACTCTCTATTGTGTCTGGTTGACTCCAATGGCAGGAGTGTTTTCCTTTCTGTGTCTGATCGGGAAGGGAGAAAAGAGACTCAGGATGAAGAAGGTATTGTTGAGGATGCTGGTGGGTTCACTACTTGACACCTCCCACCACTAAAAGCGCTTGCTAAATCAAAATTCATCCAGGGCTGTCTCGACATGGCAAAACCCCGATCATGCAAACCTCGCAAGGACTCATGGAAAGCCAGCCACTTAATCTATGGAATAATCGTCGAAGGTCGTTGATACCGGTCCGGTTGCTTGAAGAAACTGACGACGACATGTTCGGTATCCTTGAGCGATACCGAACCAATGTGCGCGTCAGACAAGCACTGGTCGAGTTTCCCGGCGTTCTCGTACCGTCCTTCCGTCCAACATTGCAGGCATTGCAGCTGATGAGTTGCTCCCTGGAAATACCGTTCTCTGATTACCTTGCTCCAGATGATACGGCCGCTGCTACCTCTGCCGGAGTCGTTGACATACCACCTGCACAATACGCGCTTGGGCGCGGTTTTCACTTTGATCTCTCCTCCATTACCAATGGAGCACTTCTGGAGCTGTCGCCGCAAGAGCGGTTCGACGTTCACTCGCTCGAACACCACTCAACCTTGGATCTTGCACAATGTAACGCTCTCGTGAGCTCTTTGACGAAACGCCTCGCACTATGTCAAGGACCACCGGGAACCGGGAAGTCTTACGTTGCCGTGCAACTTCTAAAAGTACTCTTGGCTCACCGCGAGGAAGCCGACATGGGGCCAATCATATGCGTGTAAGCTCTCGTCTCGGCTTTGCTGCGCTATGCTAATAAAGCTACAGCTGCTACACAAATCATGCTCTGGACCAGTTCCTCGAGCATTCACATGCAGATGGAGTTCGGCAAATTATACGAATTGGAGGCCAATCGAAATCAGAAACCCTCAAACCCTTGAATCTCCGGGTCGTTGCGCAGGACATGGAGAAAACGAAGCTAGAGAAATCTGAAGCGTGGCGGTATCGCCAATCTCTGGACAAGGACGCCAAGGAAGTCGCCGCTTTACTACGTGAACTACAGAACGTAGAAAGCCCTGAAACGATGAAGAGGTATCTGGAAGCATTCCACATAGAGCACTACTACGAACTTTACCCGCGCGAAGAAGAAGGCTGGGAGACCGTCCAAGCTCGCCGTGATGATACCGTGCGAAATTGGCTGAAGGTTGCCCCAGCAGAGCAGGCTTCTCTAACAAGACCAAGACCTCGCGACGTGACAACATTACTTACGGCCCGCACGAGTCAGATGTCTCAGGAGGAGCGCCGAATACTCTACGAGCACTGGGTCAAGGATATAGGAGATATGCTCTCCGAAAAGCTCGTGCAAGCGATTGATGCATTCAATACCACAAAGAAGAACCTCCACCGATGCAATCAGGAGCTAAATCTTCGGTGTTTGCAGAAGGCCCACGTAGTAGGCGTGACAACTTCGGGACTGGCTAGAAATATAGAGTTGCTACATCGTCTCAACTCCAAGGTCTTGATCTGCGAAGAAGCTGGCGAGATTCTCGAAGCGCATACCATCACCGCGCTGCTGCCGACAATTGAACATGCAATCCTCATCGGTGATCATGAACAGCTTCGACCTCAGGTTCAAAACTACGCACTTTCTATGGAGAATGTTCGAGGGGTGAAGTACTCCCTTGACGTCTCACTTTTCGAACGTCTTATCCATCCAAGACAGGCCGGTATCCGGCTTCCTTTTGAGAGTTTGGCGACGCAGCGACGCATGCATCCATCCATCTCTCGACTTGTACGCGACACACTGTATCCGGACCTTAATGACGGCCCCAATGTACACGATTACCCTAGCGTCAGCGGCATGCGTAGGCGATTGTTCTGGCTAGACCACGCCGAAGAAGAAGCTCAGAAGGACCCAGCACAAGCCAATCAGGTATCCCATTCGAACGACCACGAGGTTCAGATGGTCGCTGCTCTCGTATCTCATCTCGTGCGTCAGGGAGTATATCTTAGCGATGAAATCGTCGTCCTTACACCTTACGTGCGACAGCTTCAGAAAATCAAAAACATTCTAAGCCAATCTAATGAGCTTCAGGTGATCGTAGGCGAACGGGATCACGAGGAACTTGAGAAGCAAGGTCTAGACGAGGAAAAAGCAGCCGATACCTTTCCTATAATACGCAAGACCACGCTTCTCAAGTCCTTGCGAGTTGCAACGGTGGACAACTTCCAAGGCGAAGAAGCTGACGTCGTCGTGGTCTCATTGGTACGTAGCAATAAAGAGAAAAAGTGTGGTTTTCTGAAAACCTCAAATCGCATCAACGTTCTCTTGAGGTAAGTCTACTTATACATCAAGTCTAGGATCAAAAGCTGACACGTCTGGACAAATAGTCGTGCTCGCCATGGTATGTATATCATTGGAAATGCAGAGACATCCGGCAATGTCCCAATGTGGGCCAAGGTAATCTCCATCTTTAAGGATGGCGACAACTTCGGCTCTTCTCTTGCACTATGTTGCCCACGACATCCGAATACTCCCATCCAGGTCTCCAGCCCGGACGACTTTTCACGTCTCGCTCCTGAAGGGGGATGCAGTCTCAAATGCGATTTACGACTTTCCTGCGGGCATTCGTGCTCATTCAAATGCCATTCGCAACCTCGCCATGATGGCGTCGTATGTCAGGAACCTTGTCCAAGGAGTAGAAAATCGTGCGGCCATGCTTGTCCTAAGGTCTGCGGGGTTCCCTGTGGTCAGCTCTGCCTGGTCCAAGTCAAGAACGTTCAGCTACAGTGCGGGCACATCAAGGCGAGCCTCGAGTGCCACAAGGCTCAAGATGTCACCATGGTGGACTGTCACCAGATCGTTAGGAAGACGGTTCCTGGATGTGGGCACTCAGTCGACACAGAATGTTGCCTAAATCCAGCCAGCGACTCTTTCGAATGCCGAGCAGTATGCGGGGACATTCTGGAATGCGGCCATTCGTGTTCAAAGCCTTGCTACAAGTGCAAGGCCAGAGAAGGCGGGGCAGTTCTGGCCTCTGAGCATGGAGACTGCCAAGCAGTTTGTGGACGCCCATTCAGCACCTGTGCGCATTCATGCAGCAGTACCTGTCACGGTGACGAGTCCTGCTCGCTCTGTGAGCAATTCTGCGACGTGCGGTGCAGTCATTCTCGATGTGGCAAGAAGTGCCAGGAACCTTGTGCGCCTTGTGTGGAGCGTTGTACTTGGAATTGTCCACATCGTGGAAAATGCACCCTACCTTGCGCTGTTCCTTGCGATCTATTGCCTTGTTCTTCACGCTGTACGAAACTGCTTACGTGTGGACACCAGTGTCCTTCGGTATGCGGCGAGATATGTCCCCTAGAAAAATATTGCCATACCTGTGCAGCGGACGACGTGAAGGAGATGATGGTAGATTACATCGAATGCTTGAGCTACCGAGAAATCGACGTCGACGAATCCCCGGTTATTGTTCCGCTGTGTGGCCATATCATGAGTCTAGCCAGCATGGACGGAACCATGGGAATTCAGGAGCATTACGATATGGCGGAAGATGGAACCATTCGCGAAGTCAAATCGACCTCACAACCTTTCTCCACCAAGATTCTCAAGGCGTGTCCCATATGTCGATTCCCTCTTCGCAACATTCATCGATACAATCGAATTGTTAAGCGCGGCCTCCTCGATCAAGCAACGCAGAGATTCATCGTATGGGCCAACGCCAAATTTGTGCCATTAGAGGCACGCTTGTACAGTGAGGAAGAACGCTTGAAAGATGCCGATACCAACTTGGGTCAAGGACCGGCGCTCACAAATGGTTATTCTGATGAACATCGAAGGGAAGGTACGCAGCAGATCCGAATTGAAGGCACAAGAGATGATCAAATCCAAAACATCCGTAGACTCTCCGGGCTGGATATCAGATACACGCATATCCTCAGGGTGAGGAGAGAGATCCTCGTATTCCTTCATCGGGTCAGCGAAGAAGAGCAACCCTACGGTCAAGTACACCAGATGGTGAAGAACGTCCGTCACCGAACCGGAGTCCACCCTAAGTTCGAGTTCGACGGAAGCATCCTCCAGACCCGCAACCGCCTCCTCACAACCGTACTGGCTCTGCGCTGCGACCTCGCCATCATCTCCGACTTCCTCAACGTCTACCAAACCCAATCCGCCTCACGGGCTTCCCAACACAAATGGCTAAGATCCCCCATCACCCTCGACTTCTCCCGTAACCGCAAGGACTGCACGACCCTCCTCAACGACGCAGCCAAGCAGCAACAACCCATGCACGAGATCGAAGCGCACGTCTTCTTCGCCCGCTTCGTCGCCCTCGAGAGATCAGTCCCGACCTCCGACGCAACCAAGACGGACCAGCTCGTCCTCCAGGCCCGCGAAGGCTTGGCCGCGGCAAAGTCCATCTGCGCCAGCGCTCGCAGCACGGCACACATGCGGGCGGAAATCGACGACGCTGAGAAGCTGCTCCGCGGCCAGACCTTCTACTCCACGTTTACCAACGACGAGAAACGCGCCGTGTATGCGGCCATGGCGCTGGAGCTGCGCGGCACGGGCCATTGGTATTATTGCCAGAATGGGCATCCGGTATGTATGCCCACAGACAGATCTCCGTCGTTCGGTAGGGCTTGGAGCGAGTAGATGCTGATGCGCGTTGCTGGCGCGATAGTTTACGGTCGGCGAGTGCGGCTTGCCGATGGAGACGTCGCGATGTCCGCAATGCGGCGCTGCCGTGGGGGGACAGAGCCATCGGGCTGTTGAGGGAGTGACGAGGGCGGAGGACATGGATGCCGCGTTTGGGGGGCTTGCGGTTGTTGAGCATATGGAGTGATGTTGGCTCGGGGTTTTATTGGGGGGCCTGGCGGTTGCACTACTTACTGCATGACGATCACCAGTTTGATCGGGCTCTAGGATAGCCTCGCATAAGAGGCAGCTTCAGAAGATGCTTCCATGAGTTTGAGCGCAATGGTTCATTCAGGACCATCAATTGCTCATGGCATAGAATTCCACCACTACATTCTTACATGGTGGGCCGCTGCCCCAAGATATCCGCACACGGTCCTTTGTATGCCACCCCGAACATTTACGAGAGCGGCGATCAGCATGGTAACAGGACTGTAAGGCAAGACGTACTCGTGCACCCACGCCTTGTTATACATTACCATATAGATCTCCGCCATCTAGCTAGTGCAGACATCAAGCCTAACGAAAACCATGCGACTTATGCCCCAACGGCGACGAAAGCACGACGTTGCCTGCCCGGGGAGGACCAAGGCCCCGTCCTCCTCCCCCGACATGATGTGGTCTCTGTCCCGTACAGTAAATGCAGACGTACACTGCAGGTATCCGTTCGGGCACGAGCCCAATGCATCTAACGTGAAGCCATTTCCTGCATGCATCACTACAATCATCTGTCAGCTCTCTGTTGTTGTTCGTAGTTAGGTTGAAAAGAAGCATGGCCGTACTTACCATTGGATCATCAAATGACCGCCACTTTCCGACGTGTGGCAGACACATCGCGTACTATCGCTCGCCGAACTGCCGCGGTCGGTGCTCGGCGAAGTGAGGTCCGGGTCGGTGATGGTGGTGGGGGAGAGATTGTAAGCGGGGTCGAGGACCTTGTAAGGTTGGAGATTGGTTGGTGTGGTGATTGCAGCAGGCTGATGGACTGATGAAGAGTGTGCCTGGTACTTGGTAGGTGGGGGAGCCTGACGACGTGACTTCTCCCGAGTTTTGGAATTGCTCAACGAGCTTTTCTCCGTTCTCGGTTTTCTTGCCCTGTCTTTCAGCAATTTCTTCAGAGCGTGCTGTGCGTCGCCTTTTGGTTGATCGGAATCGACGACCGTTTCCGCCTCGCTCGGTAGGTCGCCTGCTGGAGCAGGGCCATAGTCTGACATGATGCCTGATGATAGCGGACCGGCGCCGTGAGTTTTCTGAGTTCCTGAAGAGTGGGGGTGCCCTCTGGAGCCGAGTGAAGATCGATGGCGGATTTGCGAAGCCGGCCCTCGATCTGACACGGTATGCTCCGATCGAGAAGACGTATAGGTTGATGAGTAAGATGACTTTTTCGAATGTGAGATGGAGTCTGTCGAGAAGCGTGCCAGCTTTGGTGGCTTTGTGCTTGGAAAGGTGAATGAGGAATAAAAGCTGGTTGCGATTTCTGCATCTGCATCTTCGGAGCTTTCGCTATCGCTATTTCCCCACCCCCTACGGTCAATGTCTTGATCTGTCTCCGACTCCACTTCGTCTCTTGTCAATCGAGTCTCGGTTCTTGCACGACCATTGTCATCAATGGTGAATGTGACACTTGTCTGGGGCCGAAGTCTCGGGTGTCCCACGGTTGTGGAACTTCTTTCTGGCGGTTGCGACTTGATGGGCGACAACTTCCTCTGCAGGTGTCCCGTGTCCCATTCTTTCTCAACCTTGGGACGGTGATATGACGACCCTTGATTGTGCTTCCTAGTGTTACTGCTGCCTTTGCCAAGAGCAGTATCAGTAGATCTACGGTCCAGACGCGGTCTCTTCTCCTGACCAGGTTCGGCTGCCTGTGATGAAGATTTGTGTGAAGTGCGCCTCGCTTTGGCTCTCCGGGAACGCTCAACTTCCTTCTCCCTCCTCGACTCCTGCATCTGGTGTAGATAAGGCTGCCTAATGTCTCTGGCATTGTTGGTTATGGAGGTACCCAGGCCGTGTGATAGATCTTGGTGACCAGGATTACTAAAAAGCAGGTTTGGATTTACTGCATGGTCAACAGTCATTGGCTTGACGGCAAGCTTTTTTGTAGAAGGGCGAGCTGTCGAACTTGCACCCGCAGTCATTTCTGGTATGGAGGTCTTTGTAGCAAATAGACGGGATGCATTGGTCTGGGCAGTAGGATTTTGCCCATCAGATCCCATGCAAGAAGTTGTCATGGCTGGGACTTGTCGTGGTGCAGCCTCTGTTGACACGTAATCATTGAAATCAAAAGGTAAATTTGACTCGAACATATCAAGACCTCCGCCAGAGAAGTCCATATCCATTGGACCCATGCTTGTATCTGGATCCCAGAATAATCTTTGCTGGGGGTATACCGGTGCCGTTGCAGGCCCGGCGGACGGAAAACCGAAAACATCAGGGGAGAAATCAAGACTCGGAAAGAACTGCGGCGAAGCCTGCATGAAATCGTTGTTTTGCTCGGGATCGGCTGACTGAGCGAAGGTTGGTGATGACAACTTTCTCACCCTCGATGCTGAATCCTGGACTAATTTCGCTACCTGTGCTTGTTTGGCCTTACGTTTGGATGCCGAGGTGCCAATGGGCGCGGCGGTCTTTGAGGAGCCGGCTGACCGCATCTTTGTGGCGTTTTTACGGGATAGGCCAAGTCGACCGTGTTGGCACTCTAGCTGTTCGGCGTTGATACAAGACCGCTTGGATGAAGAAGGATTAGGGGAAGACGACAGTTGACGCGATGGCTCGACAGGAAGTAATCCAGGACCTGAATTCGGAGACAAATAATGGACATGAGATGCAAGTTCGGTCTCTATCTCTTGACTATACGTCCGTCTCTTTTGAATGGGTGTTGATAAACCTTGCTTTTCATAAATAGTGGAAGCGAGGCGTTGGGGTGTTTTTGAAGGCGGAGGGCTACCGTTATGAAGGTCTGCTGTTTTCCAAGCGACTTGCGGTTCAAAGAAGCTTGGCTCCGACTTCGGCGTCTGAAGGGAAGGGTTGCCGGAAGATGCAGAAGTGGGACTCTTGGTTAGCGTCGGAGACTGCCCGGTAGGAGAGTAGCTGAAGCTAGACGCTCAAGATCGATGTTAGTGATTGCTTTATCAGAGAAGGTCTGGTAATCTTTGGCGAGTCACATATTTAGGAACACATGTGGAATGAAAACGAAACGTAGCACCTCCGCGCTCCTCGACGACTTCATGGAACTCCTTGCACAGTCCATAGCTTCCGTACCTATGAGCCACTTGGTCCCAGTTCATCGCAGGCCCAACTAGTATAGATCCACCCCACAAATCTCGGCCTCTAATCTAGAGAGCCCTGGCTTGAGGTGCTGTCCCAGAGATGATGGAGAAGTTGGAGAGCGGTGTAGGGTGGAAGGAGCTATCCATTTGACATTCTGCTTCTGGTAGAGGGAGTGCGTAGGGCGTTAGGAAAGGTCTATATGTTGTCTCCGAATGCGTTTTAAGCCGTCTAAGTGTGGGTGCCCCCGATTGTGGCGAATGATTCGAGACAAAGGTCAGGAGACTACCAGAGCTGGACAGATAATGCTGATATCTCCTTTCCAACTTTCGAATGCCGGGTATTGCTGCAATCAAGGGGCAGAGAGCATAGGTGCAATAGGCCCAGCTTGCCTACGCAAGGTTCGAGTCAGCAGCTGCTCTTGTAGGACAATGAACTCGACGTTACTGGTGGGAAGTCCAGAGGCAATAACGGACATACTGAGCTGGCAACATGAGTTCTTGAGCACCCAAAGTCCTACCAGAGTGTCCGGAGGGTAGATTGGGGCCGGCTAGGATGTTCTATACTGGCGGCGGATATGAGTCCGGATTCGCTTCATCGTTCTTGGCAGAGACGGCACGGTGTAAAATGAAAGAAATTTTGCATTCGCTATGGTAGGCGGGACCCAAAAGCTTTGCAGCGGAATGACGGTACCTTTGTTAGATTTATTACTGTCAGGGCATATTTGTGGCTCCAAGCAGGGTCAAGGTCCAATACGCTTACGGTCCACAGCCAGCCTACTGTAGGTATCTGTGCCACTTCGACACCTGTACGTGTACCATAAAGGTCCCACTACTGTATCCAGATCAGCCCCAGAAATGCAGTCTTAAAATTACTCCTGCATGCTCGCCAATATCACCCAAGATGAGTCCGTGGATAATGTAGGCGAGTATATCATATCACATTCCCAAGAGTTATTAAACACCATCATTTCGACAAGAAAAAGACCCCTCGTCTATTTTCAGCCTTGACGCTAAGTCGAGGGGTCACCAATGCCGAGAGTGTAAGGTAAGTTCTTGTTTGTTAAGTATGAGTCTTCAGACATAACTGTATAAAAAGTACACGGTATGGAACCATTGGCCGCTTACCTGCCGCAGCCTCTAACAGACAGCCGATGACGAGTGAGACGTCGGTGCGGCCTCAAGCCATACGTCGAATCTTGACGGTATCTGTTCTTTGGCCACCCATATGGCAACGGGTCTGTTGTTGAACAACAGAAACAACTTGGCCCTGTGAATCATTCTGCCACTGTCAGTCGAAGACGTCGTCATACCTGGCTGTTCTCATAGAACAGGTCCATAAGACTCCAGGACGACGTAATCTACGACTTTGGTCAGCTTGACCGATTCTTCCGATGGGATGGAGAGAAAAGTTATAGTTGAGACTGTTTGGATCACCGAGCTTCACATATACTGACCGATGTTGGCTGCCTGGAACCCCATGACGACTTCAGCACTGATGGATCCATGGTTGGGGCACCGTATTAGGAAATGTCCTCAGTACCTGAAGGGTTCCGTTGAGAACTCTTCCAGGCGTCCTTTTGACTGAAGATGGGTGTTCGCTGAGACTGCTCAAGGGCGGTATTAACAGTCTTTGACAAAGGTAGACAGCGTCGACCCATTCTCTTGTGAGAACACACGCAGCAATAACAGAGACAAGGATCCCAGCGATCTCTCTCTAGTAATCACAAGGAGCTTTTTTTGCTTCTCGAAGCTTTCCTTGTGTTCCCTCAGTACTTCGTAGGTGGTACCCAGTAAGCATTGCGTTGAACCTGCAGGTGCAGAAATTTAGATTCTGCAGTTGGATGTGTATCGTATCATGTCCGGGCGAAGGTCAGGAAGAGACACGGCCTTGCTTCTTCATCTACTCCGCCGGTCCCGCGGTGTAAAAGATCTCTTTTCACTGTCATCCTCGCTGAGTCTTGTCCTCACGGTATTACGGTAACATACCAGGTAGCCAAGGGTAAGCGATAGATCGAGTTGAGTATAACCACTGGGTGACTGGGTGGGAAACAGTGATGGAGCCCTAACACTGTTACTAATAACCCTGGCCCAAAATCAAGTTTGATGGTTTAGGATCAAGGAAGATCGAAACCTCGAACATTTTCAAGCTCTGGGTATATCGAACGGTAAAACAAAAAGATTCTCGATCACGGGGCGATTCGAACGCCCAATCTTTGGTGCCGAAAACCAACGCCTTAACCATTAGGCCACGCGACCATTACTTAACATGCTTTGTTATTAGCATATATAATGCGAGCTTGGTTCAACATCAATGTCAATTTCCCACTCAACTGTCTTTCGGCATTGAATGCTGCATTCAACCCGTGCCTCTTTACGTTATCCGTGGTCTCATTGAAAACTCACTACTCTCATCACCATGTCAGCCTCTCTACCAGGAAGTCGGGAGCTTCCCGTATCGAGATATAACCTCCACACCTACTGGGGCCGTGTGAAGCAATCGGCGGAACTCGCAGATCCTAGGTGAGGACCGCTCGACACTGCCTCACCGGAATGGTGTGGTAGGTATACCGCAATGGCGTATCGTCAAATCCATTGCTGATGGACGGGTCTCAAAGAACCCTCTTTGTCTCGGCTTCAGGGCTCGAGCAAGCCAAGCAGCTCATCTCGGCATACAAACTGGGCCATGTTCCGTCCATGACGCCAGAGTTGTGGGAGGCAAAGAAGATCGTGGACTCGACATTACATCCCGGTGCGCTTGAAGAACGCAAGATCGGAGAGCATGATCTAATAACACCCTACAGATACCGGGGAGCCAGTTTTCCTCCCGTTTCGCATGTCGTGCTTCGTCATTTCCAACCTGGTGGTCACGGCAGGGATGCTCACTCCCGGCATGAAGGTGCGTTGACACCTCCCACCGTGAAAAGATGAACTGGCTTATAGAAATAGACAACGGGGACATTGTTATGGCAGATCACCAACCAGTCACTAAACGTAGCCATCAACAGCGCCAACGCCAACAAATCAACACCCATGGCCACTTCCACCATGGTCAAATCCTACTTCCTCGCCGTATCTGCGTCATGCTCCGTCGCCCTTGGTCTGAACGTCGTGGTCCCCCGGCTGAAACGATTGTCACCCAACACAAGAACTGTGCTTACGCGGCTGGTGCCCTTCGCTGCCGTGGCCTCGGCCGGAGCTCTCAATGTCTTCTTGATGCGTGGCGAGGAGATCAGACATGGGATTGACGTGTTTCCGGTACTGACCGACGAGGAAAAGGCCCAGAAGGAGCGAGACGGGAGCGAGGTGCAAAGCTTGGGGAAGAGCAAAAAGGCAGCTACGTTGGCGGTGGGCGAGACCGCGTTGAGTCGAGTGTTCAATGCGACACCAATCATGGTGCTACCACCCTTGATCTTGGTCCGACTACAGCAGACAGACTGGCTGAGGAGGAGACCTCGCATGACTCTGCCTGTCAATCTTGGTATGGTATTCACCGTCGAGTTGAGAGTGCAGTTTACTGAGTTTCTTAGGTTTGATATTGACGACCTCGATCTTCGCGTTACCCTTGGCGCTAGCGGCCTTCCCCCAGCGCCAAGCTGTTGACGCACTTTCACTCGAGAAAGAATTCTGGAACAAAGGAGGCAAAGGTGGGAAAGTTGAATTCAATCGTGGTATATAAACAAAATTACTCTAATCAGCCATCCATCGTCCACTCCAAATACTGTCACGCCCAGAATGGCGTATTCCCTCCCCTCAGTTGCCAATCCGTCAATGGTCCACTCAACCCCGTTGGCATCTCAAGATCACTCCTAATAATCCACAATTTCCACCCCTTCTGGGATCTCGAACTCTTGCGCATCGAGTTCTGGTGTTTCAACTTCTTCGGTTTCGATCTCCGGCGTCTTGACCTGCGGCATCTCCTTTTCCGGGATCTCGATAGCCGCATCTGCGTTCCCGAACACTTTCGTCGGTTTCGCCGTCGGGCTAGGATAGCACGTCGCGACCGTTGTCGTAGTCTTCTTGACCGTCTCCGTCGTCGGCTGATGGTGAAACTACGCCATCTCGATCAGTCGGTCTATCATCAAACAAGCATCCATCACAAACTCACCAGCGGGCGCCAGCCGATCCAGCTCGTCGTGATGTGATGGCAGCCACCACAGTCGTAACCCTGGGTCTCCGTCTTGGTTTTGAGATAGGTCGTGCTCGTCATGTTGTTGTTGAACTGCTGCAGTTTCACCGTCGACGTCGTGCAGTCTTTGATTTTCGGGAGTTCCACGAGGGGAGCGGTGGGCGCCGGAGTGGGAAGTGGAGCGGGCGATGCAGAGCTGGGGAGTTGTCGATTAGTTATCTATTACCAAGGGACTGGTTCTTTACACTTACACCAGCGCCGCGGCGAAGCCGACGGAGATGAGGGCGATGAACTTCATGTTGTTGATGGATTGGTGCGTATGATCAGTGTGAAGATGGGTTTAGTACGTGGATATTTATCGTTACTAGAAAAGCTGCGTTTAGAAAGGAAGAAGAAATTCCAGCTCGCAAGACGATCCACCGATTGATATATATACCGTTAGAAAAATTCTCACTGCGACTCCCTTTGGCTTAGTATCGTTTACGCCGTTTGGTGGTTGCGGTCGTGACGCTTTGGGTGTAGTACCTGTGGTCAGCCCTAATCTGAACCAAACATTTCCAACGCAGCGGAGGAAGAATTTTACGCTCCGTTCGACGATGTGTACACCTATAGGTAATGTACGGTACTATTCCTGATAAGTCAGATCTGTTCTAACAAAGACTTGGCCATCTTGGGCTCATTCAACGGTGCGCGACGACGGTGGTTGGTAATGGGTATTCGTGCGAAAGAAGAGCCGTGAAGGGAAGGACAAATATTTTGCCCGACTCCAGTCTACATTAAAACGTTAGGTAAACCGGACCGAACACCATCTATCAGACAGCCACCCCTCCACCCCCAGCACTCCAAACTCTCCAAACTCCCACCCACAACCCTACTCCAACTCCCCTCCCACCACCCCCCTACAGCCGTCCTCCCCCCTTTCCCCCCCCCCACCCAGACACCCTAAATCTCCCCCCTCCCCGCCATCTCCCTCAACACCACAATCGTATGCCGCACCGCCTCGTCCCCCATCGCCCGCAACTGCCTCTCCTTCTCCACCGCCTCCCTACTCCCCGCCACCAGCTCCGGAAACGGCCACTCGAACGTAAAAGTCAAGTACAAATCGCTCCCGCCCTCATCCCCATCCCCACTCGCCCCCACCCCCGGCCCCCGCGACACGATGTTCGCGATCCGCGCCCCCGTCGCCGGCATGTGGAATTCTGCCTGTTCAAATCCCAGATCAGCGGATCCCTCCCCAACGATATAGACTGTTCCATGTACGTTCCCGGTCTTCCCGGGTCCCTTGCCTTGCCCTACGCGTACCTGTGCGGGAAGGGAAGCGAACGGAGGGAGAGGCGAGGAGCGACGCACCTTCAACGGCGCATAGTACGTAATATCCTCCTCCGTCTTGCCCGCGGGCGGGCCCTGGCCGGCCGCGAAGGTCACGATGCGCTTCAGGCCGTGGGCGTCTTCGGCGACGATCTCGCAGGCGGAGATGGAGGGGATGAAGAGTTGGGGCTTGTGGCATTTTAGTACGAGGCCGGTCCAGATTTGTGGGATGGTGAGGGGGGGGTGGGTGCTGGTGGAGGGGGAGGGGTTGATGGGGTGGGTGCTGGCGAGGTGAATGGTGTGCATTTTTGGGGGTGGGTGGTGGGTGGCGGTGGGGGTGGAGGGGTGGTGGATAGGATTGCTGGCGGGAGAGGGAGGGTGAATGGTGGAGCGCTAATGGTGGGGCAGGGCCGAGTGAGGATGCTTTAGGTAGGCAACATCATCACTCATTGCAATTGTATTTCGCCAGGCCGAGAAGGAAGGAGCGGGTCGTCTGAACAGTGAGTTGGACATTGTAAGCTTCGTGGACGGCTCCTTCCATTGACGGGGTTGTTGAAGGATCATGCTTCTGTCTGGCAGAAGGCAGTGGCATGGTAGAAGGTTTGAGATTCACTAGACGTAGCAACTATTTAACAACCATGCTCTGGGGAGCATAAAAACAACCTCACAAAGCTCAAACCAAATTTTTGGAATAACTTCATCAAATTTGCCCATACTAAGCCCAAAATTAAGTCAGTAACTCAGCTCACAATTCTTTATTATCTGATATAGAACATAATGTCTAAGTCTTCATGACTAGAGTGGCCATCAGGTCAGGTTAACCTGGCCTGACCCAAACAGAGCTTTCAAGTCAGGTTGGGTCAGGCTTCAATTGTCAGCCTGAGGGTTCAGGTCAGACTTGAACATTGAAGTCTGACCTAATTCAGAAGCTCTGTTCAGATTTTAAGAATTCTGAGACTGATTAGTAAGTGAGCTCTTGAGACTTGACTCAAGAATAAAGATTATGAGCTTAAAGATTACTGATACATGAGTGTTATAAGTGAGCATTATATATGCACAGTTGAACAGCTTTCAATTTAGTCTATTTATTTATTACATTGAGAGTTAGATATTCTCAAAAAAGTCTAATAATGATTGCTTCAATCTGCATCTTTAAACATGATGTTTCAGTTATGTATATATCTCTTAATAAGAGACATGTTCTTGTGCTGAATAATAATTTACTTTGCATAAATTGCAGTCAGATTGACATCTACATTCTGTTAACTGATAGATAATAATTACTGTACAGTTCATTAAACATACTTTCAAAAAAAACAACAATATATGCTTTTACTATCTTCTGCAGACTGTTAATGACTGAGCTTTAAAAGCAAAACATTTTATGCTGAGAAAAAACTCTCTTTAAATAATTTTAAATTATCTTGCAGCAAAGTCTTTGAAAGAATAGTTTCACTATTAGAAAATCTGTTGATTTCTGATAGCAATGTATTTCATGAAGAATGACAGCTGTAAAATAAAACATTATTATTAAACATTATATTGTATATCAGAATTAAGCTTACTGTCTAACTTTCAGTAATGAGCTGACTTAAATGCTTCAATATTTTCTTCTGTATCTGCAGCATTATTTTCTTTTTTCTTTTCATCAACATCAGTTTTTTCTTTCTTAAATGTCTTTCTAAATGTTCTTTCTGCTGCTGCTGTCTTCTCTTCATCTGATACAGTCTTTGTAACATTACATCTTGAAGTTTTCTTAATATGTATTATGACATAATATAATGATACAATGATGCTTTAAGATTAAGTTAATAAAAATATTATGAAAAAGCAGTTTAAATGCATCTCTGAATGACAATGAGTTCTAGAGTGATTTTGTAGTTTGAAGATGCATTGTAGTTTGAAAGTGTGTTGTAGTTTGAAAGTATATAGTTAAAAGATGTGTTGAGAGCTTTTAGATGTTAGCAATACTCAGATGTTAGATTGCTGATAAACAACATATTTATTCATGATATGTATATCAATGTTATGAGTAAATATATCAACACATTCACTTTTAACACTCAATCTAATACTTTCTTATCTTCATCTCTGTCACTCAATCTACTACATTCACTCTGTCTCTACTCAGTCTCTACACTCAATCTCTACACTCACTAAATATGTTGCTCAGTGCTATCACTTATTTTACTGCTCATTTCTTAAGATTTAATCTTATACATTGCTCTTGTACTTCACTCTGATGTGCAGCTGTGATGCACACATATAATGCTTAATTATATCATTCAGTATAGAACTCAGCAGCTAACTACATATTTTAAATTCTCATCATGATGAATTCAGACATTAAGCTTTCATTGTAAACTGTAAAATACTTAATTTTCAATTCATTCTCAGTCTTTAAAGAAAGATCTAATCACTATGACTGTTCATAAAAATCTATATATGATTTAAAGAAGATATCTAGCAAATACTTAAACAACTTAAAGACTGCATGTGCAAGAAAGAAACAACAGAAATGTATGAAGAATAAGAACTTTAGATGAATTGAAAATGCAAAGACAGCAGACTGCAGAGCTGTAAAATGAAAAAGAGATGCATTAAAGAAGATTAATGTATATTAGATTGCAGACTCAGCATTAAAGAAGATCATGAAAGAGAAGATTAAAGATGAGATCTTGAAGAAGCAATATAACTGTGAAATTTCTTGTAAGACTTTTTTAAAATTATTATGCTCAATTATATTGCTTTTAACTATCTGTAGATGTCTATTATGAAGATGAGTTGAGAAACAAGTTAATGAAGAATAAGAATTAAGCTTAACTTAAAAAGAAGACTGAGAAGAAGATGTTATTTGCTGAAGTTCTTGCATTAAAAGAAGAGTGAAAGTTCATAAAAGTAAAGCAAAAAATATGTTATATCTATATTTTCTATAGACTCTCTGACATTCTTTAGAATATCAACAAAGATGAAGTTATTCAGCAGAAATGCATCAACATTAATCATCAAATTGAGAAGCATTTAACAGTTGTAATTAAGCATTGTGAAAAAGTTCTTAACAATATGAAAAAGCAAAAGCTACATGATGCTGAAGACTCTGACCTCATTAAGATCATATATTGCTTTTATAGTGAAGTTCTTGATTCTAAACACATCAATGACTTCAATTATGTGTAAGTATTATATCATTTAATTATAACACTTCTCAACTCTGACATTGACTAGTTACATTTAAGAGTCTGTATTTGATCAGAAGAAAGAAGATGAAAAGAGTGTGATTAAAGATGCTGATGAAGCTTGTGTAATGATGTTTGAAGATAAGAAATTTTTAAATGATGATTTCATTGATAAATTTGTTCTTGATGACTTGATTAATGACAATGAAGATAATAAGAAGAATGTTGAATCTACTAATGATGAAGAGAGTAGTGAGAAGAATAGTAAATAATCATTACTAATTGAATAGAAAGCTGATCTTTAAAGATTAAAGATGTAAAATAAAGAATAATTAAATAGATCTTTGATTATCAATTAAAGATTTTTCAATGAGAAATCTCTTCATTGATACTTAATATTTGCTATACATAATAATTTTCAAATAGTGTCTATCATAATTGATATTATAAGAAATTCATTTTACATTTAGATACATGTTCTGTCACATAACTACAATCTTGTATATACTAATTTTGAAACTCTCACAACACACTATCATCAACACATCACTTAAAGTACAACAAAGTATCATTTATTTGCTCAATTTACTACAATAACTCAACATCATGTCTTTATACAGCTCATCATTCAGTCAAATCTTAAACAATTTAGAAAGATTATTTCTGAGTGCTTTTAATGACAGAACTGAGTCATCTTAATTAAGTCAATCTTGTTCTTTAATTCTTGCAGACACTTTAAACTCAAAGTATGTTCTTTAAAGATCTGCAACAAAGTAAGAGTTTCAAGACTGATGAGAAACAACTATATAAAGTTAAAACACAGACACTAAAATTAAGAATCATACTTAAATGATATAAAACAGTTCAGCTTACTCAGCAGAGATCTGACAGTTCTTTGCTGAAGTAGCTAGCAAATGTGATGAAAGATTAAATGTAATGTGTGTTAACTGTCACAATATTATAAATCATTCAGCATCAGAAAATGATGAAACAATTATCATAAAATGTTATCTGAAAAGCAGCAGTTGTCAAAAGATGAAATCAGCATCAGAAAGACAGATTTCAATCTTTGAAGCAATGAACTTAAAGATATGCTATAATTTTCAATTGTAATACTCTAATATAACACTCACTGTTTAACAGACAGCTCAAAAGATGATTATTAAATCATTTAACTTTATTTTTAAAGTCTTTAATCAGCAGATCCTTCAATTCATCATAGCACTCAATATATTCTTTTATACTGTTGAGCATATAAAGTTCTGAAAGCTCATCTGAATGTATTGTGCTGATATTAAGATTTTAGATTGAAGCAAGATTGCATAACTTCTTAAGCATTATGCTGTGAATGTTTAAAAAGATGTGCTTGCAAAGCTTAAGATATAGATCAAAGTCTTTATTGTATTTAATGAATGAAGCAATTTAAATCATCTTGCATTTTTAGACATTACTGCATACTTTATTGATGCTAAGTAAAAATACACAGAGATACTTTTAGTCTTTAAAGAACTAAAGAGTCAATATAGCAGTGAAAATCTTGCTGAGTATGTTCTTAAAGTGTTAAAGAAGTGAAATTTGACACATTAATTGCTGATAGTCACAGCAGACAATGCATTCAACAATTATACATTACAACATCATTTGAGTCAGCTTTTAAGTCAGAAGAATATCATTTAAAGTGATGAAACTGAAATTATGAACTGTATAATACATATAATTCAGCTTGCAGTCAGTCAGCTACTTACATATCTGAAAGTGAACACAAAGAATGATCAGCTCATCACTACATTTAATGATGATGAGCTACAAAATTTCACAATTGACAAAGACTACTTCTTTGACATTATACTGAAAAAGATCAGTATATCTTTTATAATACTTTATTATAATGCTCATATCTGTTAAGTTAATATTCTAACAAAAGTCTCATATAGATTCAATTACTAACTATTGTCATTATGACATCATCACAGCATCTAGAGTTGTTCAAAGATTTGTAGAAGACAAATTCACAAAGTATAATTGAGAATGTAAGAACTCAGTGAAACTCTTTATATGATATGTTGAGTTAAGCATATAAGCTACAAACTGAACTTTCTCAATGAATAGAACATTTAACTTTGACAATAAGCAGAATAAAACTTCTTAAATATAATATAAAAGAGTGACAGCATATTAAATATATACTGCATCTTCTGAAGCACTTTAAGAACTAAACAGAGACAATGAATGCTATTAGTGAGTTAATAATTTATAAGCTGTAATATGTATACAATGATTTATTTAATCATCTTAAAAAACAGAATGAAGCAATTAGAAAGTTTAAATTGTTCTTCAGCACTGAGTTGCAAAATGTCATTAATGCATTAAAAAAGAAATTAACTCAGTATTATAAAAAGACAGAAGTTAATTAAGAATTGTTCTGTAATCTTGATGTCATATTGAATTCATGCAATAAGCTTGACATGTACAATATAGAATATTCTCAGTTCTCAATAAATATTACATAACAAGACTGACATATTGTTTCATTAAAGAGAAGACTGAGAAGATCTATGTTCAAAGTATAAATTTAAGTTTCAACAATACTACAGAATTAACTATCAGTACTTGAAGAAAGAATCATTAAATGATGATTTGAGAATTCTTGACTCAAAGAAGAAGAAGATGATAGTAATGATGAGTTGCATAAAAAATGTAAAAAAGCATCAAAATATATCTGTGACAAAAGAAGTCTCAGATTATCTGCAAAAGTCTTCAGTGTTAAATGTGAATGTTTCAATACTTGATTACTGAAAGCTGATGAAGAACTTAAAATCAGCAATGATACAATTCATAAAAGATATATTTGCAATTTCTGCAGCAGATATTGAAGTCAAATGCTTGTTCAACATGACTTAAGACATAATCACATATTGTTGAAATTGACTGAACTTAGACACTATTGAGAACATTATGCTGATTAAATATCATGATATGTTCATTCTTACAGCAAAAGTGATAAAAATAATTGAAGAGAGATCTGCATTGACAATAATTATTAATAGTGATGAGAAAGATTCATTAGTAAATGAGCTGAATTCAACAGCAACTAAATTATATATAGAGCTTTTATCAGATCATTACTTCAGTGATAATGATCTTTATAATGATAGTGACTATGAGAACAACATTAACTTCAGGCTTTATGATCATAATCAAGATAAGAACATTGACTTAAGACTTAACAACAATGATTATGATTAAACTTTAAACACAGAAGCAATACAATTAAGTATTATAAATATCTTGAACAGCACACATTCAGGATATGTAATCACTGATAATGATCATAGTTATGAGTTAAGAAAGATTAAAGATCATATGAGTTCATTATTTGAAAGACTTACTACAGCAATTGATGCATCAGCTATTAAAATTATTAATGATGACTCAACAATCATCAATTTTAATCTTTGAATCATTCACTTAAATGACTCTGCTCAGAGTACATTGACTGTCAATACACACACAGTCTTGAATATAACACAACATTGATTAAAAGAGAAAAGTCTTCTTCATTAATAAAGTGAAAAATTGTTAAAAGCACTGCACTCATACTTAAAAGCACAGATAAAGCACATTAAGTTCTTAACTGCTTCAGTATTATGATTTTACAAGAGACAGAATCTTTCATCTATTAATATCATTAATGATTATTTAAAGTCAAAAGAAATTCATTCTTTCTTATCTGAAGATGATGTTGACATTCATTAATTTAAGCATCAGCAATCTCAGTAAACATATACTTAATATGATTTCTAATTTAAACATCAGATCTCTTTACTCTTTCTATGCAGTTTATAAACACTTCAATTTTCTTAAATTGCTTATGATAAGCACAAGTTACATGCAAGCTAATAGTATTGAGTGAAATATTAGAATTGAATGTGCTCAGATGTAAAACACAATGTTTAAGAGTCTTTAAGAACATTCAGCTTTATTTAAAGCATCAGAATTCATTCTGATTCTCTATATCTTTATTAATATTATCATTATCATCATCATAATAATCTTTATTCTTCTTATTATTATTCTGTATCTTCACTGAGCCTTCTGCCTCTTAATCTGCATCATTAATAAAAATTAAAGCTTGTAATGTTGACAATTAATCTTTGTTGTTGATCTTAATTCATAAATATAGTTAATCAGCAAGAAGCTAATAGACAATTGTAAAGAGCATTATAATAAAGTAATATAATCATATCTAATCAATTTGTATCTCAACTTCATCACTCTTTGACATTGAAGTAGCAGTCTATGAAGTTCAAAATTTAGTTAAATCTTTAATAGATAAACAGTGCAGAATTAATATATTTTATCTTTTTTCAATATTGTCTTTCTGATATTTACATATACAAGTTCATCAGATTTAAGAAAGATGCACTCATCATTAATATTTTTATTCAGCATCATTTAAACAGAAAAAGCTACTGTAACTTTGCTCTCATCATTACTCAGTATCATCTTTGCTTTTTCATTCTTATTTATAGAGACATTGAACACTGTTAAGAGCTGATAATTATAGAATGAAACAACATTAGCTTTTGTCTTCAGACTCATTATAAAAAAGTGTTAAAAGTATAGTATACATTAATGATTCTTTTTGTCTGCTATGTGCTCTAAATTAAGTATGCTGCTATTAAAAACCTGCATAACAAGATTTAAATTCTCATCTTCAGCTATAATAAGTTGTTTGTAGCTGTTGAATTAAATGATTTGTTCTTAATACTTAACTACTTTATCTAAACAATTATCTCAACAACTTTAAATATATTTGTCTGCTTTTTCAATCTAATCATATCAGCACAAATTAAATGTCAAATAAAGTTGATATATCTTTTTTTTAGTTATTGAGAAAGCACTCTTTGCTTTAAGAAGCTCATACAGAGCTTGTATTTCTTTAGCAGCTATAATTAAGTTGTTTTGCTGAGCAATATCTTCATTCTTCTTTTGCTCAGTCATTACATTCTGATCTGTAAAAAAGATCATTATAAATGAAGTTAAAGTCTGATACAGAACACTACAATCATTTATTAATATTCATCATGCTCATTCTCTGCATATCTCTTAGCAACAATTTTCTTTCTTATCTTAACTGCATATTTTGCTCTTTAAATTCTCATCCTAAGCTTCTTATATTCTAAATCATGTTTAAGATCTGTATTCAATCTATTCATTGTCATATCATTCTGCTCTTGAGCCTCTTCAATATCAGTATCTGTGAATGCATTAATCACTGAAGAATGTGATGAGATCAATTTCTGAGTGATATCAGAATGTAAAGAACTTAATAAGAAAATAAATAAAGAGCTTCTGAGTTCTTGAATATGATTTAGTCTCTGATTTAGTACACACTTTGTGTGTTATAATTGAGCATTATAATAAATGAAATTACATATTAGATTTTGAGCTGAAAGAAGTGAAAGAAGCAGCTGAAGTACTTTGAGGCAGTGCAGCATTGAGTGTAAATTCAGAGTAATTAATAAATGTTTTTATTCTTTTTTGTTGATCAGCAAAGTCTTCTTTCTTCAGATGTGCAGCAATGTCTAAGACAGATAGATTAATTTCATTGATCTTTTTCTTTTTCTTCTTCTCAGATTGAGATAAGAAGTCTGATATATCAGTAAAATGTGTCTTTTTGTTGATGAGTTGATCTCATTTAATGATGAGAGATATAAAGTCTGATGCTTTTACTATGTTGATGAGTTAATCTAATTCAGTAATGAAGAGTATGAAGTCTGATGCTTTTACTACATTAATGAAGATAATCTTTGCACTCAGTTTTCTCTGTCTTGATGATGTATTTCTAAAATGAAAGTCAGCATCATATCTCTTCATTACTTACTTTACTTATATGATGCAGAAAGAAAATATAAAAAGCTTAATACAAAAAGTAAGATGTTCTGTAGAAAGAAAATGTAGAAAGTATTGTATTAAAGATAAACAAATTTGCTAAGTCTCTATATTATCATTTGTTTACATGAATGCTGTGTTTTTGTTATCAGTGAATTTGTAGATAACTAAGATCAATTCAAATCAAGCTGCACAATTATTTAGATTTATTAATTTATGATCATTTCTTCTTAAGCTACTATCTGAGAAATTTAAAGCAATACATACAATTTGTAAAGTGTAGTATCTCAATCATGTTAGTTGCAATTTCTTTATTAAGTATAGATCTTCTCACAGTAAAGAAACTGACATTAAAATTATGTTGTATAGTATGACAGAGTTATGATGAAAGTTAAAGTTACAAAGAAATATTAAGTAAATTCTAAAGCTTGTGAATCTGACAACACAAGATTCATTGAAGAGAACAGAATATGAATTATAGATGAAGATGTATGAGACAGAATTAAGCTCATGAAATGAAAGCAAAGAATGAGCTGTCAAGCATGACATCTTTAAAAAAGAAGATTGAATCATTAATAACTCTTTTTCTTTTAAATTAGTTTCTGCACAAAAAGAGTCAAGTGAGTCACATAATTGCATCATTAAATTAAATTAAAATGCTCAATTTTAACACTCTCTGATCAGCTCATGCAATGCAGCAGCAGCAGTATTGACAGAAGCTGCATTCTTTTACTTTAAATTCAGAATTCTTCTCACTGCTGATTGAAGAGATTTTTAATCAGTATAATGACAGCTTAAAATGAAATCAGTCAGTCATTATAGATTTGCAGAAGACAAGTGAGACATATCTTTATACATTTTTTGAAAGTATAAGTTCTTACATATTAAGAATCTCTTTCATGACTTATTTATGATATAGTTGCTGAGCTACATAAGAAAGAAGATCTGATAACATCAGAAAAATTGTAAAAGATGAAAGCAATCTTTTATACATTGCAGACTTACTAAAAAGATAAAGTGTATTAATTAATGTATTTTTGCTCTGTAGAGAATGAGTGATCTGATAATTAAGTTAATAATGTTCATATATAATGCTTATAAAGCAGACATGTAGTTAAACAAGAAGAATTGTGCACAATGCTAATCAAAAATGTTGCAATAGTAGCTGCTGCCAATATAAAGCTGCTTAATAACAGAAGTTAATTAATTCTGATTTAGTTCAGACTGTCAAGAATAGCTCAACTCAACTCTGTTTAAAATCTGACTCTGCACAGAGTCAAGTCAGGTTGCAAAGTAGAGCTCAGTGAGTTAAGTTAGGTTCTAAAATCTGAGCCTGACCTGACCTGACAGTCACTCTATTCATGACTGACTGTAAGTGTGCAACTCATCTTCTTGCTTAAGCACATCACTCAATTAAAACATAAAGCAACTTGACTTCAGATCTTTGTGAACTTAAAGATTAAGAAGAATAAACTTAAGAAAATTCTTCAATAAATTTACATTGAATTCTTTGTCAAATCTGTTTAAAACTTCATAAAAAGAGTTCTGAATCAACTTAAAACAGCTCAGATAGTAGCTGATTTAAAAGCTTTACAATAAATTATAAATGCTGTATAACACAATATTACAGTTATAAAAAACATTCTAAAGACTTTCATTAACAAAAACTCTGCATCATCATTCTCTATCATGACAGAATATTAACACATTCACATTTAAGCTTAAATGACTGTAGAAGCATCATTATCTTTATTAATAACATTTTTTTTATCATTATTTAAAAATAAAAACATCATTACAGATCTATTCATGTCTAATAATTATAGAATTGTCATCAAACTTATTAATATCACTTTTATTAATTATTGATGCACTTTTTCATCAGTTACACTACATAACTGTGTCAACAGTTACATTTACATCATTATAGATTAAAACATTGCTGCTATTAAGATTATTGTCATTAAGTAATTGAAATTAAATAACTTAATAATTTATATATTCACAGTGACTGAAAAAGAGTCACTGCAGAGTAATATTAAATGAATTATGTCTTTAAGAGTGAAAAGCAAGATAGTTATTACTATATATGATGTTATTGCACATGACATATCTGTACATAGCATCAAAATGAAAGATTAATGAGTCACAGTAATGCATATATAGACTGAGAATTACAAAATTAAAGTTAATAATGATATTTTAATTAATTATATAAAGTGACTATACAATTTAAAATGAGCAGCAGAATTTATAATGATGAAATTTGTAAATGCAGAGCAGATTAATTTAACATTTTAAATTAAGTTAATTTGAAATTTTAAGTACAAGAAGATAAAATTATATGATTGAGCTTGCTGCATTTAGAAGTGCTTTAAGTGTTATAAGTATGATTACATAAGTGCTTAATGTGAAAATACTTAAAAATGCAACATATATATAAAGAGTCACAGATTTGAGAATTGTCTCTTTAAGAATTTAGAATTCAGTATTAGAAAGTGTGTAAGCTGTAAAGATTTACACAAAACATAAAATAATAAATGTTTTGAGTTTTAAAAAGACACAGTGCACATTAGACTGAGTATAAAGTTAAGTTTAAATTTAAAAAGACTATCTATAACTTTATAAAAACCTGACTCAATCTGTAAGTCAGATTATTACTAACTCTATGTGCACTAGATTAAATTGAGACATTAAAGCATCATTTTTTAAGACTAAGTTATGTGATTATAAATTACACAAAATCATAATATTAGCTCTAACTCTTACAAAAAATACATTGCAAAACTGAACTTTATAATCTATTTTTTACATTTCTTTTGCAGACACTAATGTCATATATGAAATCTAAAATCTGTACACTCAGCCTAGTGCACATATAGATAATATGCAATATTAAGCAGATCTGATGACAGATATTAATTTAAATATTAATTGTTAAACTTAAAAATATTACATTTTTAAAGACAGTTAATAATGAAGTCAGTAAGATTAGCATTAATAGTTATAGTAAAAGTATTAATAACAGCAATAATAATAACAGTGATGACTGTGACAGCAGCAGCAATATTAATAAAGATGTAATACTTACATTACATACAATAATGAGTAATGATTATGAAATTATCAGTAAACTTTACTTAATAATATTTAAGATTTTTATAAAAATCTTATCAATTTTGACATCAGCTCTGAAGACATTCATTAATGAAAATGAAAAGTGATCAGTATTATTTATAAAAACATTAATTATAGATGCAAATTGAATCTCTTTGAGATCAGTGAATGAAAACAGAAATTAAAGAATTACAATTAGATTTCTAAAAATGTAAATGACAAATGCTGCAGTAAAGACAGCAGTAAGTTATTAAAGCATTAAATTCTTTATGTATTAAATAAATTTAAAGAGCAGTTAAACAACAGAAATTAAAAGTACATTTAAGTAGAACTAGAGTGGCTATCAGGTTTTTTTAAAGCTGAGTTTTCACTTATTTTGCATGCCTTGTTAGTCATGAGCAACCATAGTGGCAGGAACTTCAAGAATTTGAATAAAACTTCAGTTGTGTGCATTGAGCTTGAAAGTGATCTGTTTTTTGTGATTTTAGACTTGTTTTGTAGAGAATTGTGAGGGCTTTTCAACAATGTAAAAATTATCAAAATTACATGAGAAACAATGAAAATTACCTAATATTATGAGTTGAGTCAGGTTTCAAAGTTGAGCTCAGTGAGTCAGGTTAAGTTCTAAAATCTGAGCCTGACCTGACCTGATGGTCACTCTAAGTAGAACTCAGTAAGTTTGTTATTTATTAGTTAAGATAATTTTACAATAAACATCATAAATATAGAGATAGCATTAACTTGAAAGATCACAATGATGATAAAGTAATGTTAATATATTTAAACTTCATCATCTTACAGTACAATACAATAAAGTTAAAAGACAAGATTATGATATTTATGCTTCAAAATCTTATCATATAAGATTATAATGTGCTGACTATTCAGAAGTCATGACACAATAAATACAACAATAATATTTATTATCTTTATAAAAATCAATTTTATCTGATCTATTTAAAGTTCACAGAAAAAGAATCAACTCAGATCTGCTTCTATATTAATTTATAACTGAATTGTGCAGATTGAACAGTTTAAACATACAGTAAAAATCTTATAATTTTAAAGATTCAGTATATTGAACATAGTCAGATTAAGTATTTATGCATTTACAATATGTATAGAGAAGTGATTAAAGAAAACATTACAGTAACTTTGAAGTAACTGAATGATTTACTGAAAAATAATCATTAATAATATATTATAATGAGAGATTTCAATCTGCATTATTTGACATAAGAAGATCTAAAAATGAAGAAGAACTCATAAATAAAGCAATTAATATAAATAATAAATGAATTACAGCTCTCTTTACTCTTATTATAAAGCTTAGTTACATAAAGATCTCAGTAAGTGTACAGCATTATAGATTTAATGTTAAACAGCTTAAACATTATTTAATAATTAATTAATTATGAAATATAACAATAACATTATAACTTTAATCATTACTTTATTGTCACTTATCTTCTACTGTCTACAGCAGAGATTACATTACAATTTTATTGACAGTGAGATAGAGTAGATATAAAGCTTTTATAATAAATTCTAATAAAATAGCTATTAATGTCACTTCATAACTACAATGAATTTAACATAAAGCAATATATAACTGTCATTACAGAGACAATTCAGACTGCAGTGAAAGCAATAATATTAATGTTAATTCTTATCAAATGATTGAAGTCAGAGTTTGACTTAAAAGCAAAAGAAATAATAAGAAAAGTAAATAAAGCTTATTAATGCTGATAAAGAAAGCAGAGTATGCATATTTAAAAGATGTACTGTTAAGTTTATAATAAAAAAGAGAAGAAGCTGACAAAATTAATGAGAATGAGTTACAGAGAACAGATAGAGATAATCTTAAAGAACTTTTAAAAATTATAAAAATTAATGAAGTAAATTAAAAATTATAAAGTTACAAATTAGACTTTCACTTCTGTTCTGAAATAAGTGAAAGAATTAAAACTTATAAAATTACAGAATAAGACAGAGCTATTTTAAATAATTTTCTTTTTAACTTCTTTAAAAACAAATCTTAACAACATTGCAGAATATAAGTACTCTGAGCTGATGCTTATATCTTTAATTATAAAGACTAAATTAACAGAGATTATAATGTAAGTATTAAATAATAAAATATTAAAATTAAATAGTATACTAAATTAAGTTCTATAGGCTGGCGATGAGGTCCAGCTGTACGTGCTGCCGGCTACGAACCTTCTGCTTGTCAGGAGAGCCAAGAGACCTCCAGGGGATACTAGGATACGAAAACCATCCGACGTACGATGCTACCTGACC
>JAABUY010001110.1_pt1 | contig 38455 bp, 56 predicted proteins | sample 5560271 | NCBI WGS metagenome assembly JAABUY01 (sample SAMN10711886, study PRJNA513374) | rock metagenome | isolation source: Antarctica rocks | place: Antarctica: Victoria Land, University Valley
GCATGCTGGCCGGCAGGGCGCCCGTCAAGACGGTGAGCGCGCATGAGCCGACGCTGCTGGCGCTGCGGCGCGTGCTGGCGGCCGGCGTCGGCGGCGCGGCCGTCGTGGAGGGCGGCGCCGGCGGCGCGGTCATCGCTAACCTGTCCACCAGCGACCTGCGGTGCGCGGCCCGGGCGGGCGCGCGCTGCGGCGGCCGCGGCGCGTCGCGCCTGGGCGCCGCTCGCTGGCGCGCCGTGTTGCGCCGCTCACCGCGCGTCGCGCGGCGGACGGCTGTTACACCAGACTAGGGTTGATCTAGGGTTTCTTAGTTAGCAAGCAGCTTACTGTCAGCTTGGTTGTCGGCAGGTCAGTGCAGCCGGGCCACCTGTCGACGCTGGCGCTGCCGGTGGCCGAGTTCCTCGCGCTGCAGGCGAGAGCGCCACGCCCTCCCCCGCCCCGCCGCGCACCCCCTCATTTGACCCGAGCCGCATCGCCTGCCGACCCGCCACTGCATGTGAACACTGCTGTTCTGCCTGCACACATCGTATCCCGGCGGACCCTGGGGCCGATGCGCATGGCCCCGCTGCACAGACACACCAGCTGGGCTTTCGGCGCGGGCTGACGCGCGCGCGCGCGCGCGGGCAGCACCACACCGCGTACCAGGGCTACGCGGTGCACAGCGCGGAGGCGGGCGAGCGCCCTTTCTTCGCCGCGCGCTCCTCGTCGTCCTCGGGCAGCCTGGCCGGCGCGTCGCCGCGCGCCGGGCCGCCCGCGGGCGAGCCCGCGGCGCCCGCCCACGGCGGCGCCGCCGGCGCGTCGCCGCGCGCGGCCGCGCCCGCCGCCCGGCAGGACTTCACCGCCTGCCCGCCGCCGCCCGCGCGCGCGCCGGGCGGCGCGCAGAACGGCGGCGCGGCGGCCGGCGCGGCCGACGCGGCCGACGCCGGCGGCACCGGCGAGCCGGGGGCGGCCAGCGCGCGGGAGGCAGAAGCCGGGGGAGCGGGCGCGGGGCCGGACGATGAGGACATCCGGCTGGTCGCGTGCGCGCCGACCGCGACGCTGCGCGAGGTGCGCCCGCCGCCGGCGCGGGCGGACCGGCAGGCTCACGCCGACCGGCCTCCCCTCAGCCGCCGTCGCAAAGCACTCACAGGCGGCCGCCTGCCCAGCGCGGGCGGCCAGCCCCGATATGCGCTGAAAGCGCGCCCTGACTTGCATGGAGGCAGGGGGGGCACGACCAGTCTAACCCTAACCATAACCTATCCTAATCGGTTTTCTAGCACGTCAGGCAATGCGTGCGCCCGGCGCGCAGGTGCTGGAGCTGCTGACGCAGCACGAGGTGCACCGCGTGTACGTGGTCGCACCCGGCGGCCCGCCGCACGCGCAGGCGGCCATCACGCCCACGGACGTCATGCGTCTGCTTGCGGGCGTGTGGTAGACCCCGGCGTTGCCTGACGCCGCCGCCGCTTCGCTGGCGCTCGGGCGGTGCCTGCTGCCGCGGCGCAGGCCTCTGGACCACATGCGCCGCCGGTTCAGGGTCATGTGCACTTGCTCGTCAGATTACAGAGCTCGCCCTGGTCCTTGGCACAGTTGCACTTGTCCTGACGTGCGCACAACTAGTCTGCGTGTGCGGCGCAGCACGGGGCCGAGCACAGGTCATCGTTGCAATAGCTATACATATAATCGTCTGTCGGCCCGTGCCAGCATGGCTGCTGGCGGCACAGTCACGAGGCGTGAACCAAAGCGCGCAGCTTGAGCAGGTGCTGTGCAACGATGCCTGCATGCCTGCAAGCTGCACTGACGCTCCCATGTCTGAGCAGCCCCAGCTGGCCAGAGCAGCCCTAGCTGATGCAGGCTTTCAAACCAACAATCACTTACACACATGCAAAACAAACTGTGCGCCAGCATGCTCACAGGTGCAGCTGCATGCCGGTCGGAACGGCTTTCTGGCAGGCGTGCTGTCTGGCAGGCACGCAAACGTGGTCACCTGCTGAGATGGCACATCCCAGAAACAGCAAAAAACAAACCTCTCAAAAGCTACACAGCATTTGCCAGCGTCATGGGGAAGGCAACAGGTCAGGCTGCTTCAGCACCCAGAAGTCAATGCCGGAAGGCAAAGAAGCCCAACAGCTCCAGCAGCACAGGACCTGACCAGGGCCGGTGAGCAGGCCTGGCCAGGCGCATGCGAGGCGGGTGCCAGCCGGGCGTCACACCATCTTTACGGCCGCGTCGGCCGGCGGCCCCGCCGCAGGCGCGCCGGCCAGGCCGGGCCCCGGCTTGGCCGCCGCGGCACCCGCGCCCGCCGCGCCCTGCGCGGGCGCGGGCGCGGCGGCCGGCCGGAAGCGCATGCCGCTGGCCGCCCACAGCGTCGCGGCCCGCAGGTAGACCGCGAGCGCCACGATGCAGGCCACGAGGACCAGCACGATGACGCCCGTGACGTTGTCCAGCAGCCGCAGGACGCCCAGGACCACCGCGGCCAGCGCAAACGCGAACGACAGCAGCAGCATCGCCTCCATGGTCGCGTGCGACAGCCACATCGTGATGAGCACGTCGTGCGTGGCGGCGACCTCGCACGACGCGTAGCCGGCCGCGCTGCGCTCGTGCAGCAGGCCCAGGTAGCCGAACGCGGCGACGATGCACGTCACGCTGCACAGGAAGCTGAGCGCGCACGTGCCGCGCATCCACGAGTACAGCGCGAAGGACGGGACGGTCGGGTAGCCGATGCGCTCGATCTGGGCGGCATCAAGGTCGCGGAATTGGAAGGGCACAAAGACGGTGGGCAGCGTGGACGTGGTCAGCAGCCCTGCGGCGCGGCGCGCGCTCAGGCGGGCGGCGGCTGCCGCCTCTGTGAAGCCGCCCGGGCCGGCCGCCCGCCGGAGCGGCATGCAGGCCGCCTGCAGGCGGCGCCCGCGGCCTGCCCAGGCCTGCCGGCGCTGCGCAGCAAGCGAGCGCTCGCGCCCTGCCGGCAGTGGGCAGGCAGCGCCGCCTGCAGCTGCCTGCACTGGCAGGAAGGCACCGCTGTCTGAAGGACTGCAGCTACGGCGCTTCTGTGACGTGGAGCTGACGGCCGAGGTGCCGGTGGGGCCGGGCAGGGCCACCGCAGGTGCGGGCCCCACCAGACACAATGATGTAGAGCTTCACGGTCACCCTCAAGCGCTCCCTCCGCTCCGCGTCTGTGAGGCGGTTGTGGAAGTCGGGCAGAGCGCCCGACCGGTGGAACCAGCGCTGCAGGGGCCACGGGTGCACCCCCTGCCAGCGCCGGCACACCAGGTGTCAGCGCCAGCGCCCGTGCCCGTCTTGTGCTGCTGCACTGCGGCGTGCTTCAGCTTGAGCCAGGCCGGCCAGGGCGCGCGAACCATTGTTCCAGTCGGGGAGCTATAGGAGCAGGTCGCGAGCTGCTACAGAGTCTCAGCCGCGAGTGGTTGCAGTGCCTTTGCGCTGGAAGCGCAGCAGAACCTAGCGCATCAGCTGGTGCATGGCACCCAATTGGTTGCACGCATCTGGTGAGGCTTACAGTAGCAACACTGTCACTGTGTTCGATACGCATGATGATGGCGCCCAGACAGTCACTGTCTGGCTTCCCTGACTCGATGCTGAGCACTGGCATGCATCTGTCGGCAGAATTTTTGACTAGTTAGGCTTATTACCCTTGTCTGGGGCATGCCCATGCTGTAATGCCTTGTAATGCACTACTGCACTACACTACTATAGCAGATGACACACCAAAGACAACAGATATGCTCACGGACCCAGCGATCTGCGTTACATGCTATACAAGCCAATGCGCTCAGTTCTGCTCTGCCATAAACATGGCGATACCCATGCAACGCGTCTCCACCACTCCCAAGACCAAACCCCAAAGCAACCAGAACTTTGCAACACAGAGCGCAAAAGCATGCGTGCGCGCAAACGCACACTGTCAAGGCGTGCAGTGTGCGCCAGTGGGCAGGCGAAAACACCTGCGCAGCGCAACACGCTCCGGGCCGTGTTCTACGCCCAAGCCTACTCGGAGCGCGCGGCGTAGCTGTTGAAGTTCTTGTCGCGGCAGTCGATGCCGACCATCGGCTCGCCCAGCCCGCAGCTGACCTCCGCCAGCTTCTTCGGGTCGCTGTAGTGCGTGACGGCCTGCACGATCGCGCGCGCGCGCGCGGCCGGGTCGCCGCTCTTGAAGATGCCGCTGCCGACAAACACGCCGTCCATGCCCATCTGCATCATCAGCGCCGCGTCGGCCGGCGTCGCCACGCCGCCCGCCGCAAAGTTCACGACCGGCAGCCGCCCCAGCGTCTTCGTCTGCGGCCGTACGTGCACACACAGGTTCAGGCGCACACCCATGCACCCAGACTTGCACAACACCCTTCAACATAAGCCTCAGAAGCGTACGCCTACATGCGTTCAAGTCCCCTGCAAGATGCACAGTCTCCTTCTGACATTAAGCCCTTCGCATGGCGCTCTGCCGCACACCCAGGACCTCAGCGCGCATGACACACAACACCCTCGCGCCACTTCAGCACACCGGTGCAGGAACAGCAGGCAGAGGCGCGCAGCAGCAGACCTGTCGCACGAGCTCCACGGGCGCGCGCAGCTCCTTGGCGAAAACGTACACCTCGTCGTCGTCCATGGTCTGCAGCGCGCGGATCGCGCCCTGCACTGCCCGGCAGTGCCGCACCGCCTCCACCACGTTGCCCGTCCCGGCCTCGCCCTGCGCGCAGCCGCCAGGTTTTGAGCGCCGTTACCACGCGCGACGCCGCGGCGCTGCAGCACCCTCGAGGCACCCGGGCGCCAGCAAAAAGCCAGGCCACGCAAAGGCAGCCTCTTCCACACATTGCATCCGGCACGCCCCCTGCTTTATATTTGTACCCACCCTGCTCTTCCGCTGCATACAGCATGCCATGCGGCTTTTGCACAGACCAACCAGCCACACAAGCGTAGCAGGAGGGGCTACACTTGTCTTCCACCTCACTCACCACGGCTGACTACCACACACATATGGAAAACAAGTAGCTAAACGTCTGCCCCAGCTGCAAAATATTCACTACCTCGCATACACTACAGACTACATAAAGTTGAGAGACGCACGCTCACTCGCATAGGGGGCAGGCACAGGTGCGTTCGCAGCAGTTCAGCCGCGTCTCTGGTGCATCCCCCTGCTACTCGTCCCTCTCTCCTCCTGACCATGTCACCAAGAGGGCCGCGCCTTAGTGCGGATCATAGCGGCGCCCTCCGCAATGCGCCGCAGCGCCTCGCCCAGGTCCCGGCACCCGCATACAAAGGGCACCTTGAAGTTGTGCTTGTTGATGTGGTGCACGTCGTCCGCGGGCGTCAGCACCTGCGCGGCACCCACGCGGTCGGCGCTCGCACAAACGTACAGCTCCCTCTCAGGCTTGCCTCGGTCTGTCAGCGGCCGCGGGCTGCGGGCTCGGGCTTCGAGGGTAACAAGCCCTGTACGCGACCATGCACCTCTTCACGGCACCACAGCTTTGTTGCACGGCGACGGCAGCACTCTGACAGCGTGGCTCTGCGAACACGCAGCAGCCCCAAGACATGCTCGAGCGTCCCCAGCGGTCGAGCGCGCACCTCTGACTCGTCCACGTAGTCCACGTCCAGAGCCTCCAGTATCTGGGCCTCCACAAAGTGGCCGATACGCGCCTTGGCCATGACCGGAATCGTCACAGCCTCCTTAATCTCCCTGATGACTGCTGCGTCGCTCATGCGGGCAACGCCGCCGTCCTTCCGGATGTCAGCAGGCACGCGCTCGAGCGCCATGACGGCCACCGCGCCGGCCTCCTCGGCGGTGCGGGCCTCGTCCGCTGTGGTGACGTCCATGATCACGCCCCCCTTGAGCATCTGAGCCAGGCCCACCTGCAACAGCAGTGCAGGCAGCGTCAGAGCCTCAACGAAGCAGCCGGCTCTCTTGAGCCGCCACCGTATCCGGTGCAATGGAAGGTTTGGTGCTTCTTCCACAGGCAACAAGCAACAGCTGCCACACAGCGCCCCAGCGCTGCTGCAAAGCGCCTGCAGCTTTGCTATGCCCGCACAGGCACACACCTTACAGCACGCAGACCCCTGAGTGCCGCACAGGTAGGTCGCACCTTGACAGCAAACGTGCCCTTCTGGGTCTGCGTGGACGCCATTGTGCTCCTGCTTGTTCCTGTACGGCCCTGCGCTAAGAATTTGTGTACGCTGGACCTGTTCTCGGTGCTCTCTGTGTGATTACACAATACGTGGCCCAGCAACTTCATACTGCCCTACCTTGACCCCAGACACCCTAAGCCACCAGAGGAAAGGTGTGGGTAGAGGTGATTCAAGACATGGAGGAGCAGCCTAGTCTACACATGACGCATGCAACGGAAAGTCCCCTGCCCGCTGCAAAAAGGGCCGGCGCCGTACAGTGACAGACTGGACCCAGGCACAAGGGCACTGCTGGAGCTGGCCAGCTGCCTCGGTCAGCGTGGCATAGCAAACTCCCAACCCCACACACACCATGCTCTGCCACCACACTAGCAGAACGCCGCGTCCCTGCCGCACAGCCTGCCCGCCAGCGGCCGCCGGCGCCCCTGCTGCTACAAAATCTGCGAAGCCAGGCCAGGAGCTGCAGCACAGCTCGTGATGAGCAGACGCTGGGCGCAGCCCACCCCCAGCGCCGCCCTCACACCACCTTGGCCTCGTTGTGCAACTTGTCCACCAGCTCCGCGACGGACGCCACACGCACGCCGCCGCGCCGCTTGGGCGGCTCCTCCACACGCAGCACGCGCAGCCGCGCCGCCACGTCCACGCCCAGCGCCTGCGGCCGCGCCGGCCCCAAGCTCACACGTGCGCACTTCGCGTTCGCGCTCGCGCTCCCTTCGTGTGCACGCTCTGCGTTTGCGCACCCTGGCCGATGGCGCGTGGCTGAACCGCAGCCAGCGAGCTTCCAGTTATGCACCAAGCCCCTGACCATGGGGGCCGAGGAGCCAGCATGCATGGCCGCGAGAGGTCTCCAATATGCGCCCCACCAATGGGCTCAATGCGTGAGCGCGCAGCGCCACAGCTGGCCTGCGAGGCCGACGGCCGACATGCTGCGCGGCTGCCCGACAGGGGCAACAGCTGGGCGGACTCTGCATGTCGGCATGCTCCAGTGCGCGGGCAAGGGGATGGTCTCCCGGCAGGGCGCGTGCAGCATCCATCCATCATCCAGTCACATGGAGTCTCCCTGGCACGCCAGGGCTGCGGCTCGCGGGCGCGCGCCTCGGGCGTCAGCTCCTCGATCGGCTTGCGCTTGGCCTTCATGATGTTGGGCAGCGTGGCGTAGCGCGGCTCGTTGAGGCGCAGGTCCGCGGTCACCACGGCCGGCAGCCGCAGCTGCAGCGTTACCAGCCCGCCGTCCACCTGCCGCCCGCAGCACGTGCCCCTGGGCCAACAACATGACGCCTGGCGTCCATGGCGCCGGCTGGCCCTGCATGAGCTGTTGGGGTTAGGTGTAGGGTAGCATGCAGGCACCGCGCGCCTCTCCCCGCTGCCACTGCCGGTGAGTCTGCAGCCCGCCGCCTGCTTGCTGTCCTGGCATCGCCCGGCTCTCCGACCAACTTGGGAAAGGAGACTGGGGGACACACAGTTGCGCTCTGTTGCGGGCGCGTCCGCGGCGCAGACAGCAGGCCCTGCAGTTGCTACCCACCGCGCACGCTGTGCTGGCACTCGCGACCGGAGGCAGCATGCAGAGCGACAACAGGACCTGCAAACTTTGCACCACATGCACGCGCAGGTCCGTTGACCTTTGAGAGGCAGACCACCCAGGCACCCGCCTGGCGGCCCACCTAGGCATGGCCTGGCGGCCCGACGAGGCGGTCAGGGGCGCGGCGCGCCTCGCGCGTCACCGTCACCAGGCCGGCCGCCGGGTCCGGCTCCACCCGGGACGCGAATGTGGCCTGCGGCCAGTCCAGCAGTGCCGCCAGCATCTGGCCTGCGTGCGGCAGCACATGCGCCCTCGGCCGGCTCGCCAGGCTGCATGCAGCCAGCCAGCAGCATGTCCCAGGCGGAGGCCCTCAGGGCACGCCCTTGGCGTGCAGCGTGTCAGCGTGTCTGTGCAGGGGTGCTGGCGGGCGGGCAGCGGGCGGGGGCAGCGCACCCGTGTGGTTGTTGTCCCCGTCGATTGCCTGCTTGCCCAGCAGGCAGAGCGCGGGCTGCTCGCGCCGCGCGAGCGCCGCCAGCAGCTTGGCAACCGCCAGCGGCTCCAGGTTGGCGTCGGTCAGCACATGGATGCCGCGGTCGGCGCCCATCGCCAGCGCGGTGCGCAGCTGGTCCTGCGCGCCCGGCGGCGCTGCTCCAACCACGGGCCCCCTGGGTATCGGCCCCTGTGCGGAGCCGCTCTCCAGGGGACCAGGCCGCGCCTGTGCAGCCTTGACGCCGAGCGTCACGGCCACGACCTCCTCCGCAAGCTTCTTTTCCTTCAACCTCACGGCCTCCTGCAGCACCGAGCAGCAGTGAGCGCGCAGGGAGGCCGCGCAGGCTCACTGTGCACGTCTTTGAAGAGTTCTTAAAAACCGTATTACAGACATAGCCGCACATTAGTGCACACAGCCGGGCCGCGTGCCTCTACAGCAATCTCGCAGAACGGGTTCAGGCTCATCTTCACATTTGCTACATCTATGTCCGACTGCAAGCCAGCATACCGTGAGCTTGCGCGAGAGCAGCCTGCTTGCTGTGCATCTGAGCTCCCGACTCGTACCTTGTCTGCCTTCACTCGTATGCGCGCATTGTAATCCACTACTCGCTTTACTGCTACCATCACGCGCTTCATATTCCTTTGTAAGCTCAGCCTGACATACAGCAACTTTAGGCTCTCGTGTGCAGGTGACAGTGCAGACGCGAGACTTGCACGCACCCCTCAACCACTGTCACACAAGTAACTAAGTCTTAGCAAGTGCACACGCTCAGCAGGTTAGTCTCCTCAATCAACAGAGGCGCAGATAGATGATGGTAAAGCACTGTCAGTGCCCAATGATGACTTAGCACCGATTGTAGGTTGTGGCAGGTTTCTGCCCTGCATCAGGGCGAACACCAGCTCACCCTCAACACACTTGTTACACTACTCTTTGGCACACCACTCACAGCCCATGCCCACCTGACATCATGGCAAGCTCGCCAGGCGTCCTTTACAACCCTCAGTACAATGAAACTGTACGCGCACTCGGCTCTACTGAGCGGCACAAGACAGGCGCGCGTACAGCAATTGCGCCTCACATACACGGCATATGGTACATACCCCCTCCTGGCAAAAGCAGCAGAACCTGCCAACAGCATGCCGACACCGCGGAGACGGAAAATTGCAGGCCCATGAAAAGCGGCCCTGCAAAGAAGTGTGAGCACACATCCCCGGCTGCCTGGCATAGAATGCCAGCCCCGCGCCGCGCTCATCAGCCGGCACAACCCTCACTCTCCACGGCGACCACCGAACAACACACACCACCTGCTCAAGATCCGGGCACGATGGGCCAGCTCCGCCACTCAGTCCCCCGGCCAGACGAGCACGGCCCAGCACATGCGCCGCCTGTCACATGCATCAATGCGGCTGTGGGACCTGGCGCCTCGTCTGGCACTTAGGTGGCAGCGTCCTCGGCCTTAATACCGGCACATGAAGGGTCGGCACATGCGAGCCGCACTCACCGCCTGCTCCGCCACGAGCACGCGCCGGCTCAGCCGCCACGCGCGCTGCAAGTCCAGCCCGCTCAGCTGACCTGGACGGCCGCCAGGCGCAAGCGCCTCCTTCGGCTCGCGTGCGGCGGCGCCCTCGGCCTGCCCCCCTCATTACGGAGGACGGCAGGCACGGGAACGCGCTCGCTCGCACGCTCCATGGCGCACAAGCGCAGGCGCCGCAGGCGCGCGCCAGATCGTGCGCATTAATTCCGGCCCGGTCAGCCGACCTGGGCGGCCATGGGCGTGGGCGCCTCCTCGGCCTCGTGCGCGGCGGCGTCCTCGGCCTTCGCGTCCTCGTCGCCAAGGTCGGCGGGCACGGGCTCGCCCTGGCGCGCCAGCTCGGCCGCGAACTCGCGCCGGTCGTTGAACAGCGTCGCGCCGGCGCCGCCCGTGACGCCCGCCTCGTCCAGCAGAATTGCGCGGAAGGGCAGCTGCGAGTCGGGCGCCTGGCCCGCAGGCGCACATGCAGGCATCAGCCGGCCCGCAAGTTATGTGACCCCTTATCTGAGGTCGACCTGTCAACACTAGTATTGCAACCCTGCAGCCAAGGAGCAGTCATTTGGCACCACCATCCAGGCAGGTCGACACAGGAGCATGATACAGGGGGCCACCGGCATCGAGACACCTGCCGCCAGAGCAAGGCGCACCCCGTGCGAAATGGCAGTGTGTGCCGCAACATGCAGCAGCTGTCCGTCATCAGAGCCCACGCTGCACACTCCAACCGGCAAGCATCAGCAAGGCAACCGGCGCCGTCCCAACACCGCGGCGTGGCCGCGCGCCTCGAACATGACGTCCTGCAGCAGCGCCTCCATCAGCGAGCGCAGCCCGCGCGCGCCGGTGCCGCGCCGGCGCGCCTGGCGCGCGATGGCGCGCACCGCGCCCGGCGTCACGTGCATCCGCGTCCGGCTCTGGCCCAGCAGCGTGCCAAACTGGCGCACGAGCGCGTTGCGCGGCTGCGTCAGCACCTCGCTCAGCTCCGCCTCGGTTAGCGCCTGCGCCGGTCGCTCGCGGCGCCCGTCAGAGCCTGCTCGCCCTGACGCGGGACCGCCGGGCAGACCGATCGCCGGGCAGACGGACCAATGGAATCGGTCGGCTCCCTGTTTTACGCGTTCCTGGAGAGTGGACGGGCAGGTTGTCTGCATCGCCCATGCTCTGCTTAGGTAGCATGTTACTGCGAGCAACTGCAAGCGCTATGCGATATGACAGACTCTTCAAGCGCCACCCAAAGCCTCGCAAGCGCAGCTACTCAGCAGCGGCTTGAAGCGCCACCCAAACTCACGCAGCGCAGCTCCGCGGCAGCGGCTTGACCTTGCGGAGGCTGCAGACCTTGCTCCAAGTTGAGCGCATGTGCCGCCACGGGGGCGCGCCTGCAGGGTGGAGATCACGGGGAAGCGGCCCACAAACTCCGGGATGAGGCCGTAGTTGATGAGGTCGGTCTGCTCCACGCGCAGCAGCGCCGCCGAGCCCGCGCCGCCCAGCATCCCCTCCGCGCCCTTCGCCCTGCAACCGCCGGTGCCCGCCTGTCAGTGCTGCGCATCGACCACCACCACAAGCTCATGCCTGGCCAGCACGGATTTATGTCCTTTCGTCAAAGCTGTCCAAACAACCCTTGCCACAAGTGTCTGAGCATGTGCCGGTGAGGACGCCGTGCGCGCCATAAGCCATAGGTCTGACAAGTATTAATGCTGACAATGCGGTGCATGCTACCACAAGTCACACAGGTTGCTGCTGCTCCAACAAGACATGCAAACCTCTTTGCCACGGGGACAGCACTTCCGAAGCGCTTGCTGCCACCCGGGAGGCAGGCCGCACCGCACGGGGTTTCCGAAACCGATGGACGAGGTTGCCGTGCGCTCGGCCACCTGGCGGTCCAGGTCCACGAACGCGCCGCCGCAGATGAACAAGATATTGCTGGTGTCGATCTGCGGCACGATATCTGATTTAGCAAAATGTACAGCTGCCGAGCTGTTGCTACCGGCTACGACCCTCCTGGGCTTGTAGGTGCATGCCTTATGCGCAGCTGCATAACCCCGTGCGACAGAGCTCAGCACCAGCAGACCCGCTTCTGAGCTCAACACACCGCCATGGTCGCGCCCCGTTCTTCGCACCTCTCAGGCAAGCAAGCGCGGCCTAGCAGCGTCAGGCGCCCGGTGCGCTTTGCATGCATGCAGGCATGCAAAGCGGCGAGGCCGGGCCGCGCCTGCACGAAATCGCCGCGCGGGTTCTTGCGGCCGCCCTTCTCGGGCACGTTCATGACGGTGCCCTCCAGCATCTTCAGCAGCGCCTGCTGCACGCCCTCGCCGCTCACGTCGCGCGTGATGCTAATGTTCTCGCTCTTCTTCACGATCTTGTCCACCTGCGCGGCCGCGTGCGCGGGCCGGCCTGGCGCCTCAGCGCCTGCGCAAGCTGCTGCCGCGTAGCGGCGTCGCAAACATGCATCCCTAATGCTTAATAAACAAGTACGTACCACAAGTGATTGGTCGATACCACTTGAAGCGCTGATGTGCTCGCATGCCAGCCCCACACCACCATAGGCAGGTTCTGATCAGTCTGATATTACAGCTGGACAACGCTGGCGCAGCGCAGCTCAATGCGCCCTGCTGCACAGATGACACACACCCGTCTAGGCCAGGCACAACAGGGTCGCCAGCGCCGGGCAGAAACAGGGGGCGGCATGCCTCGTCGATGTAGATGATGCCGTGCTGCGCAATCTCGACGTTGTAGTTGGCGCTCTGGTAGAGCTTGTGCAGGATGGACTCGACATCGTCGCCCACGTAGCCCGCCTGCGTCAGCGTCGTCGCATCGGCCATGGCGAACGGCACGTTGACCAGCCGCGCCATGGTCTTTGCCAGCAGCGTCTTGCCGGTACCTGCCGCGCATCATTTGCGCGCATTGCAGGCGCATCCGACTGGAGCCGTCCTCACCCTACACAACGCACTCAGCAAGCGCACGGAACGTGTGCCCACGCACACACACTCCGCTATATGCAACCAAGCGCTTCCGGTCAGAGCATACCGGAGATGGGCCTCTCCACCCAGCTGCACGCCCCGCATTTTGCTGCAGCACTGCAGCACTCGCTTGCGTGCGGCCTGCCCAGCCACTAACAATATCTTCCCTTACCCCACCGTCTCTGGCAAGAGGCAACCAGCACGGCGCCTCCCGTAGACCCCAGGACCACCACCATGCACATCTGATGGGCCCGCTGATGGGCCCTCTGAGCAGCACCCAGCACGGCCAGCCGCACCTGTCGGCCCCAGGAGCAGCACGTTGCTCTTCTCCAGCTCCACCTCATTCTCCCGCCCCTCCAGCAGCGTCATCGGCGCGACCGCCGCGCCCAGCGGGCTCGCGCCCGGCGCGCCGTCGCGCGCGGCGGCGTCGCCCGCGTCGCTGTGCTGCAGGCCACCGCTCGGCACGCGCCTGATCGCCACAAGCAGTGAGCCGCGGCACTTGCACATCCACTTATGGCAGTGCATATAGCACACATCCGGGCATCAAGCTCAAGCCCCAACAGACAGCAGCTGCTTGATTACCTGTACGGCTACGTCCTGCAACTCTCCTCAGTGCGTCTGGCATAAATACCGTGGTGCACACAGACGCACAGGCCGTCTCACTGACGAATACCCACGTCGCACTTATCAAGAAATGTGGCTCACAACAGGGCGCCAGAGTGCACTCGGGAGTCTTACCTGTACTCCGGGTCCGGGTGGTAAGGCTGGGTCAGCGGCGGCGGAGACGGCGGCGGGCCCAACGGAGAGCCAGCCCGCCGGCCCCCGCGCTCCAGCAGCGCCCCCGCTGTGGTACCCTGCGAGTCAGCGCGCACGTGTACCCAGCAGGTTTGCTACGCTGCGCTGTCAACCACGTGAGCGCGGTCAGCGCTCAGGCCTGGTACTTTGCGCGCAAGCATGCCAGGTGCCACCTACGGAGAGGTATGTACAAAACGCTCGGCACGCCCACATCGCGGGCGCCCACCTCCAGGCGCTCGGAGAGGCTGCCCTGGCGCTGCGCAGCGGCGCTGGCAGCGGGGCTGGCGGCGGCGGCCTCCGCGGCCTCCTCGCGCTTGCGTCTCTTGCCCTCGTGCGCGATGCGCATGTAGTGGTTGTACACAGCCACAGCCATCGTCTGCGGGGCAGGGTCGCAGCGGGTTGAGGTCGAGCACAGCGGCACTCTGAGAACTGCTTCTCTGTCCACATCGCTTACTCTGCACAGATCAGTGCAGACTTTCCCGCCTTGCTTACCACAGCAGCGTAGCCTGCATTGACTGCAGCTCCAGCAAGCAGGCGAGGACGCAACACGACGCTCACAAAGCAACGCCACTTTCATAAGGCATGTAAGAGTGCCAACAGCAGCAGCCGAAAGACAGACAGCCAGCAAGCCTGCATGTGAAACAGATATGCCTACCTTTTTCGCGGGCAGCTGCCCGATGACGAAGCTATTGAGCGCCTTGACGATCTCGCGCGGCGTCGGCACGCTCGCCGGGTCCCACAGCCGGTAGTTTCCGCTGTGGGGGTTGCCGCCACCATAGTTGGGGGGGATGACAGGCTGCTCCCGAAGATGACCCTGCCGCGCACGCTCCTGTGCACTTGACGGTGCCTGATAATGTGGCAGCAGGGGTCAGCATGCAACTGCCTGTCTGGTACCGACCACTGCTAGACGTGGCAAACATGCAGGCCGTCATAGACAACAGAGCAGCACTTGATCAAAACGGCAAGACGCGGGAGCGCATCTTTGGCTACCCAAGTTGAGATGCTGTACTTCAAGGTTCGTCACAAAGCAAGAGGCACCAGGGAGGAGCTTGCGCTTGCTAGCGCACCCCTCACCATACCTACAAGCACGCGACGTGAGGGGAACAGCCTGCAGCGGGGTGGCAAACCAACCTGCGAGGGCGTGAGGCTGGACGCGTGGCCCTTTGAGCGCTCGGCCGAGTCCTCCTGCATGCGCGTCGCCGCGCGCTGCTGGTGCTGTCGCAGGTATGCCTGCATACCGGGGTACTCGCTGCCCGCCCGCTCGCCGCCGCCAACCGGGGCTCCCGCAGCCCTGGTCTTCTGCACGGCACACACACGTGCACAGTGTTGTCGCCACCCCCGGGAAGCCAGAGGTCGCCGCTGGTGAGCCTGGGCAGCGGCAGGGCCGGCAAGCGCTGCACTGCGGCGCACCTTGCAGCTGGGACACCACAGCGGTTGCTCAAACTCGTGTTGGCCAGAGACCTGGCGCAGGGGTGGCGTGCGCGTCAGTGGCTGGTGGGGGTGGACGCAGCAACGCGGGCCCTGCAGCAGGAGACTCAGTACACGCTGGGGGAGGGAGCCGCGCTCAGGCCTCACCGCTGTGTACAAAATGCCCGGGCTCGTTGCCGGGATGCTAGACAACTCGTGTCTGCAGCCGGGGCAGGCCGACCGAGGGGGCTCTGCTGTGGACGTGGTCCGAACGGACTGCCAGGAGTGGCACGAACGGCAAGAGCCCGGCACCTGCGGAAGGCACGCCACGAAATCAGCAGGGGGCCAGCTCAGACAGGCTCCTTGTCATCTCCTTTCTGCCGCCGCGCTAGAACACTCCCGTGACGAAGTGCGTCGCGTGAGACCGGACAGCGCGCTCCGCAGACAGGCCCAGGCCCCAGCATGGGCGCACATGCGCGTGGCCGGGTGCGAGCTCCCACACGACGCCAGCACGCTGGACCTGGCACTGCCACGCCAGGCGCCTGGCCAGGCCACGCGCGCTCCGCATCGCAGCGCTCAAGCCACGTCGCCCCCCAGTCGCACCCCTTAGCAGCACGCGCTGGCTGCGCAGGCGTGCACGGCCCGGCCGCCTATTCCTACGCACGCACCTCGCAGTGGATCAGAGTTTATGCATGCCTCACTCCCTCTAACGAGCACGCACGAGCCTGTGCCGTAGCAATGCTGCCCGTATACGGGCTAAGTTGCTTGCTGTAGACTCTACAGTGTAGAGCATGGGACACTTGAGACACTAGATGCGACAGGCAGCACCAATGCAGGCCTTGCCGGCTGTGTCAGTGCTTGCAGCTCCCACAATGTGTACAGACAAGCGCTTTGCGCGGCATGCAAGATGCCGCTCTGCGCCAGCACGCTGAGCCCTCTCCTTTGCTGACGTATGGTGTGCAGTTGCGTGCCTGCCTGCACCGCCGCCGCCCCCGGGCCGCGGCAATGCAGCGGCGGGGCGCGCGGGAGCGGCGCCAGCCGGCCCGCCTGACGTATGCCGCTGCGCAGCCGGTCGAAGAGGTTCCTTCCGACTCCAACAATGCCGCCGAGCAGCCCTCCGCCAGCGCTTCCGAGGACCAGGCGGTCGAGGAGCTGGGGCACACCAGCAGCGCCAGCGACAGCGCGGCCGTTGAGGCAGGCGGAGCAGAGGAGCAGGTAGCACAGCCGCCGCCGCCGGCAGGAGCCCCGCAGCAGCGGCCGCGCAAGCGCGCGCGCGTGGCCAGCGCCACGCCCGAGCGCGCGGCGCCGGCGGGCGCACGCGCAGCGCCAGAGCCGCCGGCGCCGGGCCCGCCAGGGCCGCCGGCCGGCGCGGACGCGCCGCAGTCCGGCGTGCGCCAGCCGCGGCGGGCGCACAACCCGGCGGGACGGCCCGCGCCTGCGGCGGCCGGCCCTGCGGTGCCGGGGGCGGTGCTGCGGCCCGTGTCGGCGGCGTGCTGCGCGCCGCCAGGCGTCATTTTCCCGCCCGTCAGGTGGCGCCAGCCCCGGACTGACTGGCCACTCCTCCTGACGTACCCACGCAGCGTCGCAAGTGCACCCTGCTCTGCATAGCAGGTCTGCCGCTCGCTGTGCTGCGCCCAGCGCCCCCGGCCTCCTTGATATTCATTTCACATTTCACGCTGCGGGCTCCCCCCCTGTGTGCCCCTGCTGGATATGTTCAAGTGTCGCTGCTCCCTCGTACGGTGCACACCCCCGTCTCCCCGGTCAAGCACGCGTGAGCATGGGCCCTCGACCGCGCGCGGCTGCGCCCACGGCCGCCGCGCCGCCGCGCCGGCTGACCGCGCGCGCGCGCCGCGCAGTGTGGCGCTCTTCCAGCGCGAGGCTGGCGCCGCGCTGGCGGAGCTCCACGCCCAGCTGGACGCCCTGGACGCCAGCGAGGTGCGCCGGGGTGGCTCGCCAGCCGGCACGCCGCCTGCCCTCTGCTTCAAGCAAGGCGGCATTTCGGTGCACTGCTGCTTATACTGCACCACTGCAGCGAAACCCTATACCCTATCCTGCCGGCAGCAGGAAGGCCTGGACCTGGACGCGAGCGCGCTGCGCCTGCTGAGCCTGGAGGAGGAGCTGGCGGCGCAGCGCCGCGCGGCCGGCAACGGCGCCGCGCGCGCCGCGGGGCCGCACCCCCAGCCGCGTGCTGCCGCGTCCGCCCCGGGCGCGCCCCCGCCTGGAGCGCATGCGGGCTGCGCACCGGGCGGGCAGCCTGCGGCCGCAGGAGCGGCCGCACTCGCGGCAGGGGAGCCAGCCGCGGGCCAGCGCGCCGCGGCGGGCGCCTCCGGCGGAGACAGCGCGGCCGAGCCCGGCGGCGGCGCCGCAGCCGCGGACACGACGCCCGGCGCGGAGGCGGCGCCCCCAGTCCCCGCAGGCGGCCCCGCTGCAGCGCCGGGCGCGCGCGCCGATGCAGACGCCGCCGACATCCGCGCTGCCCCAGCGAGCAGGGACATGGGTGCGGCGCCGGCCGCTGGCGCGGCCGCCGGCTCTTCGGCCGCCGGCACGGCGGCGGCGGCGGCGGCGGGCGCGGGCGCCGCCGCGGGCGCGCCCGCCAGGCGGCGGGGCAAGGCCAAGGCCAAGGCCAAGGCCAAGGCCCCCCCGGAGCCCGCGGCGGCCGTGCGCCGGAAGGCGCCTGCGGCGCTGGCGCGGCTGGGCGCGCCGGACGTGGAGGAGGCTGCCGTGGCGCGCCTGCGCGCCGAGCGGGAGGCGCGGACGATCGCGGCGGCGCGGGTGCGCCCGCCGGGCACCTCCTCACCTCGGCAGGGCTGCTGCGATGCGTGCATGGGGAGCGGGCGCGCATCCAGGGCAGCTGCTTCAATGGGGGCCTACTCGCCGCCTGCACGCGCGCGCCGGCATCCACGAGGCCGCACGTGCGCTCCTCGCAGCACTGCACAAGCACGCAGGCTAATTAGGCAAGACGGGGCTGCGCTCACCCTTCACCCATGCACGCGTCGACATCCCGAGCCGGCGTGGCCTGCCCGACTCTGGCGCACTTGCCCAGGTGGTCACTGTGGGCTGCTGGGCATGCCTCATCTCACCTATACTCTGCTTTGAAAACAGAAGACCTGCAGCCAGTGGGCGCTCCTCCGCCCTTTTGAGGTTGGGGCGCGGCCGGCGCACAGGTGCTGCGCAGCGTGCGCGCGGCGTACGGCCAGCAGGTGCCGAGCGCGTCCAAGAAGTACACGCGCCCGGGCACCAAGGCCAACGTCCTGCTCGCCGTCCACCACGCGGTCGGCGCCGGCAGGTGCTGCCTGAGTGGAAAGGCACTGCATTTGGGCCCTGTGCCTGTGCGCATGGGATGCGTTCGAGAGTGAACTCTGGAGCTGTGCGTGCAACCGGCATATTGCGGCAACAGCGGCACGCAGCTCATTGTTTAGCGGCGCCAGGCTTGGCTCTTGCCTGTGAGTGCATGCTGGGGTGTGCAAATGATTGGCCGCGGGGGTGTATGAAAAAGTAGCGTGCCTGAGCTGATGGACCAGCTGGGGGGTCTTGGCGAGCAGCGGCGCCCCCGGCGACCACGCGCAGCCGCCGCTGCCGGACGCGCGGCCGCGCGGCGGCGCGGGCGGCGCGCCCGACGAGGCGCCGGTGGCCGACGACGAGGTGCTGCTGCTGGTCGGCCTGCGGCGCTACGACGCCGAGTTCGGGCGCAGCGGGCAGCGCATGCAGGCGCGCGCGTGTGCCGTGCTGGGGCGTTGATGGGCTTTTGCTGCTGAGCCGCTTGTGCTGCGCGGCGTGAATAGTGCTGCGCGGCGCATGCTCCATAAGCCCCGAAATTGACAGGCACGGCGATTTCCGCATCGAGAAAGAGCAGGCAAACGTGCCACCGTGAGCGACTGCTTCACGCCGCCGGGTAGTGCTCCGTCTCGCGCGGGCGCGCGAGGCCCCTGCGCACCGCCGCGCCAGGAGTTCTGGGTGCTGGGCAGCCAGCCGCTGGCGGCGCTCCGCGACGCGGTGCGCTGCCCGGCGGATGACAACATGCGCGCCGTGGGCCTGGCCTCACCGGCCGCCTACCTCCACCTGGAAGCCGCCTTCTTCAACGACCTGCGCGACCCCGGCGCGGCCGACCTGTCCGCGCCCGTGCGCGCGTTCTGCGGCGCCATGCGCCTGCGGCCGCCGCCGCCCGCCGCGCCGCGCGCCGAGGCCGCGCTCGACGCGGGTGCGGGCCCGCGCCGGGCTGCAGCACGCAGGGTTCAAGGCCCGGCCGGGGAGGGCTGCGAGCTCATGTCGAGATGGTGGCCTGCAGGTCACGTGCAGTGCAGGCCGCCATGAGCGCACATTTGGTGCCTATCTTGGCTGCGGAGAATACTGCGAGTGGACGCATGCGCACGCTGGGTGAGGCGCGCGTGACCGCGGCCTTCCTGGGCAGGCGATGCGCGCGAGGCCGGCGCTCCGGGGGCCGACGGCGGCGCGGGCGCGGGCGCGCCGGGCACAGGCGCCGCAGCCACCTTCGGCGCCGGCGACATGGCCGCGGCGACGTGGGGGGACCTGGCGCTGCGTATCGGGGCTGGCGCGCGCTACGTGTATTGCCACCAGGGCTGCTGCGAGCACGCGCTGTACATTGCGGACGCGCGGCGCGTTCATGCGGGCGACCCGCGCGCGCGCGCGGCGTACCCGCTGCAGACCTTCCAGGCGCGCGGGGCGGGGCAGGGCGGGGCGGGGTCTGGGGTCGGCCGGCACGTGTGGGGGCTGTGTGGTAGCTCGTCATGCAGGCAGGCGGCGCGGGTCAGGCTGAGAGGTGTGCAGCTGTACAGATGACGCGGGGTGCGCTCGCAGCGCAGGTGGTCGTGCAAAAGGTCTGTGGGCACAGGCCGCAGCCGAGCAGCGGCCTGTTGCTGCTGTGTGCTGCGAGCATGTCAGCCTGCTCCCCACTCAATCTCCACAAACAGCACCCAGGCAGAGGCAGGGCTTGGAGCCCGGCTCAGGCGGAACGCGGCGGGCCGGCCGACGGCGCCGGCGCGCGCGCGCAGGCCAAGGCGGCGCGGCGGTGTGAGGGTCCGGCGGGGGCAGAGATGGTCTTCCGGTCCTGGTGGGTAGGGTAGGTTTAGGGTGAGGGTGAGGTGGGTTAGGTGTAGCTGCGCCTCATCTGACTTCTGCCTAGAAGCTGACGTGCGCGGCAGGCCAAGGCGGTGCGGCGGCACTGCGGCTGCTGCGGGCACAACTACGCGGCGCGCGTGACGTGGGAGGACGCGCTGGCGCCGGCGTCCCCGGCCTTCTGGTGCGCCGAGTGCTACGGCGCGCTGCACTATGACGCGGCGGGCCGGCTGCTCGCGCCGCACCGCGTGTTCCCCTACCACTCCGGCTGACGGGCAGGGGCTGCGCTGTCCTGCCTGGGCGGGTGCACGCGGTCCTGCCTGGGCGTATGCACCATGTGGCGTTTGGGGCCGGGCCGCCCCCGCCCTTCTCCCCCCTCCGCACGGCTTGCATCTTGCCCGTCCACCGCGCTGCGGCGCCAGCGCTTGTGCCGAGCGCTGGGAGGCGTGGCGGCGCGACAGGCCAGGCTTTGCGCCAGCTCAGGCTTGCCGGGCATGGGGTTAGCGCGGGTGTTTGTCCATTCTATTACTGGCCTGTTGTGCAGCATGAAATGCGCTGCTGTGCAAGCACTTGCGTGTAAGTTTTACGGGTAGATGCATGTGTACGACTGCTGTTCCTGCATGTATGCGCAGCTCTGACGAGGCATTAGGATCCCTATGCACTTGGGCTGGGGACATTACACTAGCTGGCTGACAATGTACATGTGGACACATGGAGCAGTGCAAAGTGGTCGCCATGCCTGTTCAGCATGATGGCACGTCATTGTCATTGCCTCGCTATGCGCAGTGGACTGGAGTCGCCCCCAACCATGATCCACCATGATATGCGAGCTGGTGTGTGGCGCTTGCATTTACATTACCCGATACACCGTGCTATGTATTACTCAGCATCGCCATACTTCACTTCAGAGCAGACACACCTGCCCCTGAGCTGCAATTCTTCCCAAGGCTAGAGCCAAGGTCACACTGCGCCCAAAATCCATGCATCCTTAAATCCAGCAGGCGAGCAAAGCATGGTGCAATGCGAAGCGACAGTGAAAGCGCTGATGGCGATGCGACGCATGCATGGCAGCGTCACGACAAGGGCATGCAGCCGCTACGGACCTGTGGCAGTCGATTTGGCCCCGAAAGCGTATGAAGGAAAGCACGCGCGCACTCACAAGTCGCCTGTGTCGCCTGGCACTGCCCAGAAGGCAGCCAACACAGGGATTCTTGGTGCGCGGCTGCACTAAAAAAAACCATGCCTACCCCGCAAAGCGCACTCAAAATAATGATTCGGGCCCCCATATACACATGTATACCAGCAAGCGCTCAGGTGACATCCAAGCAGCCCGCCCGCGGAAGCATGCGTTTTCAGTCAGCGCGACACGCCACAAACTCTAAAGTTTCAACGCGTGCAGTAAGCTAAAGCCAAGGAATCAGTGGACAGTACAGCCATCAGCGCGTGCTGGGCGCCATGGGCTTGTAGGTGTCCAGGGTCTTGGATGCGGGAACGAGCACGGTGTCGACCACGTGGACGATGGCCTGCAAGCGCACAATGCTCCCTGTTGGCCATGGGATTTGACGCCACTTCCAGTGTTGCCAGGGCTATGAGGTGGCCATCAGTTGCTCTCTGTGTCCACCTAGGCAGGTCAACCACTCAGGCCGATTAACAAACTGCTACACCACGCACGTACTCCAGCTCCATGAGCCCAGCAGCAATGCTGGCACACTGCAATACAGCTGCATGGCCATGAGAGAGCTGCACGGCTGCTGTTCAATGCACTAGCTCGCATGTGATGCAGGACCTGAAGTGCATGGCAACGCCTGCTTTTGCCTCTCGCGCATGCTGCAGGCAAGGCGCATGCCAGGCGCCACCTTGTCCGCCATGATGTTGGCGGATGTGACGGTCGCGTTGCTGGCTGCGCCATCGATCATGACGCCGTTCATGAGGTGCACCATAAGGCTGCTCCCTTTTAGCATTGTCGGCAGGGTCTCCTTGTTGTAGAGGTCCGTGGACTGCGCGCCAGGAGCGTCGCGGCGGGTGAGTGGCCGCGCTTCCGCACAGGTCTGTGGCACATGATCCTATAGGGTATGGAAGGAATACCCAAGCAATAAGGGTAGGGCACCTATAGGGTATTGCTGTAATAGAATCAGCAGACAGACTGCTGCACGCTCTGCACGCTCCCTATGTAGGTTGGATTTTTGTACATAGGACAAAGATGCCAATATTGTTTACAAGCATTGCGCTCTGCGTTGCGCAGACAGCCCATACTCCAGCTCTGGATGACCTGTGTCGTGAGGGCCCGGCTCTTGAGAGTGTGTTACTCTTAATTGCTTGAGTGTATCTAAGCGCCTGGCGCCAGGCGGTGCGGCGCACCTTGGCAGCCACACCCGGCACGACATGGAACAGAAGCGTGGGCGTCAGGATGTACGACGAGAGAAGCTGCGCCTGGGCGGCCCAAGCACGCGCGCAGTCAGGTCTGCAGCCAGTACAGCCAGCACAGGCAGAGCTGCTGGTTTTCGAATGCAGGCACCGACACTGTGCAGCCCTGCTGCGCTCTCCCCGGCGCAGGCCGCACCTTCGTCATGTTCATTTTCTTCAGGAGTGCGCTAAAGGCGTCATTGGTCGGGGCGAAGACAGTCGCCACCAGGTTGGGATCGTTCAGGGTGCCTGCACACGCAGGCAAGCACGGCCTCAGAGAGAGAGAGCCAGCAGGTGCCCTCCTTTTCAATTTTGCTCAGCAGGACTACTTCCCAACTTCTCCTGTTGGAGAGCACTTGGCCTGCAGGCTGGCAACTCACCATCTACTCTCAGCCCTTGACAGACAGGGGTTCCCCAGGCGCGCACCAGTCAGGTTGGCCTTGGTCAGCGCCTCCACCAGGATGCTCAGGCTGGGCGTCGCGGCCGCAGTGGCTGTAACAGTCTTGCCGCTAGTGCTCGCGGGGCTCACAGCACTGCTCATGCCGCCCATTGGGCTCATGGCAGCGCTCTGCGTGAGCTGGCGGCCTGCGGACCGCGCGCTTTGTCAAATGCTGAACTTTGCATGGGCAAGTGCATGGGCAAGTGCAAAGCGCTCGAAGTCCTTGCGGAGCCAGCCTGACACGCATTGAACCAGCACGACGCAAACCGCAGTAGTGAAACGTTCGCGACCGGAGACAAGGCTTGGGGGAAAATACAAAAACGGTCTAGCTCGAGATGCAGTTGCCAGCACAGTCAGGCGTGCTAACGCGGTGAGACCATACGTAGAAGGCAATGCGGCAGCGGAGCGTGCCTGACACGGCGGCTGTTAAAGCTATGAGCGCAACCATGGAAAGCATAAAGTTTGCCATGATGTCTTCTCTGCAGTCTTGTGTTCAGAAGCTTGCTGAGTGCGGGGGTTGCGCAGCAGGCGTCCGTTCGTTTGTAGAAAGTTGTGGCGGGGACCGGACGCCTGAGGACGTGGCCGCGAGACTCCATGAATTGTCGTAGGGTGCAAGAAGTAGGGCAGGGTCTGCAGAATGTCTTCTCGGCAGTGAGTTACACACGCTTCGATGCACCAGAGATGCAAGGTAAGGACTACAGAGGAACACATGCGCCCAGTGGTGAGGTGTTGTAACTCTGGATGCTTGGCATACCTTTCATGAATACGGTGCCAAACGGAGCCACGGTGCGGGCTCTGGATATCAGTTTGGAACCTGGACTTCATGCATGCCATCTGGGCATGACTTCATGCATGCCATCTGGGCATCACTTCATGCATGCCATGCCGGCACTTTGGCAAGGGCTCGCGAAGTGGTGCCACAGGAGATGTGCACACACTGGCCCATACCATGGCCAGGGCTCGCATGGTGGTGCCACAGGAGACGTGCACTGGCCCAGTCCTTCCAAGGCATTTGAAATTATTTATTAAAGAAAAAAAGGAATACTTGCACACTCCAAGAGCATGTGTCACCTGACATGTGTCATCTGGAACGACTCTCATGAGCCGCCCGGCAGCCTCCATGCATGGGATGCATCAGTCCGCAGTTCACGCCACGTGGTGGTTGGCTATAATGCATGGCCGCGCCATGAGGCATCGTCAAGCACTGGTGATGTTGTCAGGCCAGTAAGCATACTATCCTCACGGGGGAACTGTCATCTGGGTGCATGTAATATGTACCCCGGCAATACAGCGTCCAACATGTTCGACTTCAAGATGATATTTCGCAACACGGGCGCGCTGGCCAAGAGGATCGAGGTGCTGGAGGCCCGCCAGCGTGCGCGCCCCGGCCCAATCGGCTCCGGCGCGCCCGTGGGCGTCTTGACAGGGCACGGCATCATTGCGGCTGCCGCGCGGCCGCCCAGCGGTCATGCGCTCCAGCATGGCCGCGGCGCGCGCCAGCGATGCTCCGCCACCGGTCTTGGCGTGCTGCTGCTGTCGCCTGGGGCGCGTCAGTGCTGCTGCCCAACAGCTGAGCGCCCGGTTGCAACCCAGCAAGAGCGAGTGTGCTGTCTGCCACAGCCATGTGGAGGACAGCCCGACGCGCCGCCGCCACGGCGGATGCAGTCGCCTTCAGGGGCATGTGCATGCAGTGCGCCATCGGCATCAGAGGTGACGCGCGCGCGGCGGCCGGGCACGCAGGGGCGCTCGAGGAGCAGGTCAGCAGCCTGCACGGCGTGCCGAAGGCCGGCCACGGCGGCAGGCAGGGTGCGCATCCTCACTTCGTCGCGTCTTTCCCCGGCCTGTCTGCGCCTCGCTGCTTTGTGCAAGAAGCACAGTCCGCGCATCAGCGCGGGGGCCGCGGGCGGTGACGGGAGCGCTGCGCGCCCGGCGGCCACTGACGCCGCCCCAGCACCGGGCGCAGCAGGCACCTGGGGGGCGCCCGACGCGGCGAGCGCGCGGCTGCAGGGCGGCCAGGGCGGACACGGCGCCGAGCGGGGTGACCCGGAGCGCCGGCTGCGCGCCGAGGGCGCGCGCCTGGGCGCGCGCTCGCCCGCAACGCGCCGGCCGCCGCCACCGGCGGCCAGCGAGCCGTATGCCGTATGGAGTCGCGCGGCGATGCGCCCGGCGGCGCCGCGCCAGGCAGCCCCGCGCCCGCGCCAGGGCTACGCCAGCGGGGCCCGAGCGACGCGGCGGGCGCGGGCGGCGGCGCGGGCGCGGCCCGGGCGGGGCCGCTGCCTGCCATACTGGGCTACGTATGCAAGACCCTGTCTGCGGGGCGGCCGCCGCCGAGCGCGGGCGCCGCGGGGGCCTGGCCTGGCGACGAGGCCGGCGGCGCAGCCTGCCAGGCGGCAGGCGCTGCCGCGGCGCCCCTGCCTGGCTCGCCCCCGGGGCCGGGCCATGCTGAGGGCGGTCGGCAAGCAGGTCAGGGCGCAGGCGATGCCGGGCTGGGTGGTCGCGCGGGGCGGCGGCGCTCGCAGAGCCGCGGGCGGCCCGCACGGGCAAGCGCTCAAGGTCGCCCGCGGCCCCCGAGGCGTCCCCGTGGCAGACGCTGCGCAGGTAGGTCGAGGCGGGCTCGGCTGCTGCGGCGGCGGTGCCTGCAGAGCGCGGTGTGCCGGCGACGGCGCGCGGCCGGGGCGGCCCCAGGCGGCCCCAGCTGCGGCACAGCCTCGGCCGGGCTGGAGCGGGGGGGGCGCCGGGTCTGCTGGCAGCGCGGGCCTGGCGGCGGGCGCGGCGGGCGCGAGCGCGGCTCCTTTTGTACCCTGCCGCATCCATTAGCGTCGTTGCATTCTCTGCTCTTGGCAAGGGTATTTGCTCATGCGTTTTGCCTGTGCTGCTCACGAGTGTTGGGTGCCAGCTCAAGGTCCCAGGCGGCATCCAACAGCCTGCGCGCGCTCTGCAGCTGCAGGCAGCAAGCGCATGTCTGTCTTCTTTGGGTTGTCGGGCGCTGGAGGGCCGCGGTCGTATCTCTTGCGCCGCAGTAGTAGGGCTGTCAACTCTCTGCTTTTGAGGCACTGAAAAGCTATTGGACACACCATGGAGCCGTGCGGCGAGACTGCTCGTGCGGGCGCGGTCAGCAGGTGGCCAGCAGCTGGGGTTACAGAAGCCATGCAGGCCGCTAGAACGTGCACACCCGGCCCTGCACTGCAAACAAGGACTGTTAAGCATGCAAGCGCGCCCGCGTGAACACCTTCACAAAATAAACAGGGCCCTGATGGGTCGCTGCGTACGGCCCGCAACTTTGATACCGTCTGTGCGAGGCGCATATGAACTGCCCGCGCGTTCAGACACAAGCTTCTCAGCGCACAGCGGCTGCACGCTGCAACCCTCCAGACTAGCACCCGCGCATGCCCTGCTGCCCCGCGCGAGTGTCCCCACAGGGCCGCCAGAGCAGGCTCTGCATGCCCCACACGCCCTGCCTCCTGCCTACCCCTCCGGCAGGTGGCGTTTTGGGTCGGCATGTATGTCACGTGTGGCATCCAACTGCATGCGCGCCCGCGCCTTGATGGCCCGCCTGCTGTGACCAGCCGTCCGTGCGGCCTAAACGCCGCCCCGCCGCAGGCCGTGCGGCGACTGGCCGGCAAGCATGCCGGCCTGCCCGAAGCGGCTCTTGAGCATTGCATACAGCGCACTGCTGGTGTACGGCCGCTCACAAAAGATGCCATGCGGGCAGGGCCGGAAGAGGTAGCGCGTGATGCGCTGCCCCGCCAGCAGCGACATCTTGACCATCTGGTGCAGCCACCACGCCGGATCCATGCACGCCTCGGCGGACCCGACCTGCCACCACCGTGGCGGCGGCTCCGGCCCCTCCGCCTTGGCGCGCTGGGGAGCGATGCCCAACGGGGCGCCGCGGTGCAGTCTAAGGTCAGGGAGCAGCTGCCCAAGCGCGCTGCTCCCGTCTCTCAGCATGAGGCCGCCCCACCAGCACCGCCCCGGCCTTGGCTCCCCGCAGCAGTCCGGCCCGCGTTACGGTGAAGAGCGCATCATCCCTGGCAGACACTGCTGCGGCCACAGGGTCGCGCATGTCCGTGGCCGTAATGGCCAAGCGCCCAAGCACCGCGATCAGCTCGGGATCAGTGACGGCGTGGCGGACCTTTACATGTACCCGAGACCGTCTACAACATAATTCCTGTAGGCCCTCAGCCATTTGCGCACGCGATGAGAGGTCGCAGGGTTGCAAAGGTGCGTCAACCCCATGTCCTCTGCCTCCCAAGTCCATGGGTAGCGCCGGCCCAGCAGCGCAAAAGCATGGCAAAGGTAGTCCGCATTGGAGCTGGCAGACTCGGGCACGCAGCAGCGCACGCTGCCAGTATTGGCGTCCAGGCCCAGCCAAACAGTGGTTTCCAGGAACATCACCACATCCACATCCGTGGCGGTATCGCACGTGCACCGACTGGTCTCAGCCGCCCACGCCTCAAAGCGCTGCATGATCGCAATGCTTTTCTGACCACCACGCCCGAGATAATAGGACTGGCGCACCCGGGCGCGGACGGCAGCCCGCCCCTGCTCCACAGGCGTCCCACCAGCCGCTGCGGTGGCCGGCGCGGCAGACAAGTGAAAGGCGTGCATGTCGTTGCTGACAGCGTTTCTGTAGGCACGCTGCCAGTCATCGACCTCCGGGCTGTCAGCGGGGTTATAGCGCCCCGCGCAGGCAGCAGAGGACGCCGGGCGCACAGACCATGTGTCGCTGCGGCCCACCCGGTCAAACCACCCCCGCAGGTGCCGCAGCGCCAGCTGCACGGTCTGCCATGCGCAGCAGCGCGCCCCGCTGGCAGACGTGGAGTCCAGGTGCGCCGGCACGAACACCGTCTCCATGAAGATTGTGACGTGCTCCGGCACGCAGTCCCGGGGCGTGCGGTGGCAGCACTGCGCCAGCCATGCCTGAAAGGCGGCAATAAGGGCCTCGTATGCCGCCCGCTCAGCCCGCTCAGCCCTGGGAGGCCCATAACCGAACAGCGCCGTGCGAGCCCGCACGGCGGCGAGCCCCTCTGGCTCCTGCGCCCACTCGCTGTGGACGCCGTCCCAAACGCCCGCCCGCTCCCCGACGCCCGGCAATGCCCGCAGCGCGTCCAGTAGCCGCTGCTCGCGCGCGGCTTCTTCCATTTCGGCCGCATCCAGCTCGCCTGCGCACCCGCGGCCGCCCGAGCATCACCACGGGCGCTGCCAGAGCCAAGCATGTACACGCTCCAGACCTGCCGGGCAACTCCCATGCATTGCACAGAACAGCGACTCTGGCAGGCCACGATGTGAACAGCCAAAGCAACCACCTCCATACTTTTAACTTGCACCCATTGCATTGCAGAGGCATACAGCACTGCATGTAGGACCCTGACCTAGCAGCTGTGTCACGGCGCCGCGAGCACGCCGCAGCAGGCGCGGCCGCCAAAGCACGGGTATCTAGCGTGGGATGCGACCGCGCACTGTGAAAAGCGCTCACAACACAGCAAGGTCGGGTTGGGTGGGATGCGCACGCAGGCGTGCTTCTGAAAGCCATGCGGCCGGGTCGTTCATGGTGTCTTGCGGCTGCCCCACCAGCGCGTCATCCGTTGCAGAGCCGGGCGCCTGGGGAGCCTGCACGCAGGGGCGCCCATGTTGACGGCAGCGCGTGCGCAAGCAGGTCCGGCGCGAGGTCAGCAGCGACGCCTCAGGCCCCAGGTGCCAAGCCGCAGCCGCCCCCCACGCCCGCTGGGCGCGCGAATCACAAGAACATGTGGCAACACCTGGCGGGGCTGGGCATGCGTGCCCAGTGCACGAGCGGCACACGCCAGCCAAGCACATGTCAGCTGGGAGGCCGCAGCAGCCCGGGCACCAAGCCGCGGCGCCTGGGGCCGCCTGGCGTGCCGAGCTAAGAGCCAGCAGGTATGAGGATGACGAGGTGAAGCAGCAACCGAAAGACCCGCGCATACCAAGTGCTGGCAACCCACACCTGCCTCATAAAGCGTACCAACCGAGAAAGGCCAGTGTGTGGGATGGCAACTATTATTTCCATCCACAGTCAAGGGGCCAAGCCGCAGCGACCAGGGCCGCTGGGTGCGTGAACCCAAGAGCACGCAGACCACAACTCTTGAGGCCGGGGCTGCACACCCTGGTGCCAAGTGTGTGAGCTGCAGGAGGCCTCGCGCACCTCGGACTGCACTCCAAGCGCGGCGCCGCCGAGAGCCTGCTGCGCCCGCTGGTCCGCGTTCCTGCTGCGCACAGGGGTGTGCGCATCAGCGTCGCATCAGCGCAGCAGCCTTGCAGTGCTGATACGTGCTGATATCCCTGCGTGACATCTAGCAACTGATTACGTAACAGGTGAAGCGCTCACTTGCACTGTTCACAAAGAGGACAATGCATTCAAGGGGTTATGTAAGCAGTCACTGCAAACATACGAACAGCTCAGGGGCTCAAGGTGGGTTGCAGCCTCTGGGCGTACCGCTCGAGGTCGTCCAGGGCACTGTGTCGTTGCTGGAGGCCTTGTATGGCCTGCCCGACAGAGTGCAGCCAATGCCAGAGCCCGGCCATGGCGATCCTCTAGGCGCGCGACTGCGCTGCCATATACGCGCTAGGCGGCTGCTCGCTCAGGCCCAAAGGCGGTCGCGTGAGGCCAACTGAGCTTCACTTTGCACCCAACACAGGGATGTGCAAGATACAGAGATGTCTTGAAGCAATGAGGCAAGATACAGAGATGTCTTGAAGCAATGAGGCAAGCTGGCCTTGAATACCCTATGGACATCCCTAACCTGGGAGCGTGCGCACTGCGCTGTCTGGGTGCAGGGAGGTGAAAAGGAATTTGTGGCTGCAGCACCTGCGCAAGCTCAGCGCCGGCGTTAAGGCGGAGCTCTAGAAGGCATAGCTCCCTGCCAAGTGGTCAATTTGCAGGGCAGGCCGCATTCCTGCTCTTCTGTGCCTTCAAGGGCCTTGTGACTGTGGTCCTGTTCACGGACTACGACACTATGCAGATATCTGCCTTGCATACCTCTTTACTTGCTCACACACACGAGCGTCGCAGCAACATGGATGTCCACCACCAGCGCCTGCACTGCAACTACACACCCTGCCCATGCGGCTTGCACCCATGCACATGCTGGAAAACAAAACAAAAAACGTAGCCCATACACCAACTCTCCCAGTACAGCCCAGTCACTGCTTTTTTCTGACATTGACATGTTTGAACAGAGACAGAGCCAGAGCCGAGCACGCACCGTCTCACCCGGACACCCCGACCCTGCGCCTCACAAGCGCCCAGCGCGACGGCCCTGCCGCCTCGCGCCCGCCATAGCGAGCGCCGCGCCAGGCACCAGCGCAATGCACACCGTGACGCGAACGGCGCCCGCCGCGGCACCCGCAATTGCCCGCAGACCGCGCGCGCGCCCGCGCCGCCGCGCGCGCATTCGCCGACCTGCGCCATCGTGCACAGGCGCTGAGATCTTGCACAGGCGCCCCAGCCGGCAGCTGCATACCTGCGTGAGGTGGCCAAGGAGGCAGACTGCGTGATGACCACCGTTTCCTGCGTGGCGCCGTTATACCTTAACAAGTTACACATCATGTGAGATCCCAGAGAGTCCTCCCTGGGCCGCCCCTGCGATGCCTGCCAAGCAGCTGCAACGGCGGCCGCTGACAGGCAGGCCTGGTAAGCCAGGAGACTGTGCGACCACGCATGTCTTCGGGCGGGCTGCACCCAACAGGCGCCTTCCCCCCAGGGGCCCCCAGTCTTCCCTGGGCCGACTCTGCAGGACAGCGCCCCGCAGCACTGCCAGCAGTCCCTGCCAGACAGGCCGGCGACACAGCAGCCCTGTGTGAGTGCACACGGTCGTGGGTCGTCTGCGCTCAACGAGCGCCCTCCCTCAACTACATAGCCCACTCGTCTGCACATCGCTCGAGAGCATGCCCAGAAGCGGACACAGAGTACAGACAGGTTGATGCCCACACAGACCTGACGATGCTCGCTACCCCACGCTGGCACGGCAGTCAGGGCAAGGCAAGCTGCAACCTGAGCTGCTGCTGCTGGGCCACCACGTGCAGGTGCGCCATGCGCGCCTCCGCAGCCGCCGCCAGCTCCTCCGTTTTGCACTTGCGTCCTCCGCCCCGCGCGTTCGGCCGCCGCCATGGCCGCGCCGCGCGCGCGAATGCGCTGCTTGCGTAGCGGCAACTCTGTTTAATCTCTGGTGTGGAAGGTTTGTTTTGGCTTTGACTGCTCCGAGACAGTACCATATCACAGCTCGCAGCTCGTAAGCACCCGGACTGCTAGGTCCCGGCAGCCATGCGGGTAGCTTGTGCTCCCGCGCACGGACGCACGAGTGCGCACCAGTCCAGAGCCCCTCATCTCTATACATGCTCTTGACTGTCCACGAGCGCACCAGCCGGCCTGCTCCACAGCGGCATCGGCGGCGGCGGCCGCGACCTGGGCGCCCGCGCGCACGAATCGGCCTCTGCGCCTTTGTCTTGGCCTGCGCGCTCGCCGACAGCATGTCCCTCAGCCCACAGTTCGTCCTGGTGCCTCGCGCGGAGGTCCGCACAGCGCGAGTGATGAAAGGGCTGTGCGCATCGTTCCCTGCATGCACGCTTACGGCGGTCAACCCTTTAGCTCGCGCACGCCAAGACCTTGCGCTCAGCAAGGCGCCTCGGGTGTAAAGCCAGCGCGCTGTCTCTGGCTTTTGCGCACACCTGCAAAGTGTATGCGCTGGCGGCTCCCCTGAACTGCGCAGGCCAGTGGCGCGGCCCAGAGCTTGGAATTGTGCAGAGGCATGCTACACCACTGCTGCAGACGCGGCCGCCAACGCTGGGAAATAGTACGCGCAACCCCCTGCACTCTCCAGCAACCACCCCACAGCATCGGCCCTGCTTGCCGCACCGCCTTGGCTGCCTGTGCGGCCTCTTTCTCGGGCGTCAGCGCCTCCGGCGCGCCTGCGGCCGCCCAATCGGCGGCGCCCTCGCCGGCCACTGCGCGCGCGCGCCGGGAAGGCGCGTCGCGCACCTTGGCCGCTTGGCCCGGCCGGCGTGAGCGCACATGCGGGCCGCTCACGCGCATTCGGCGCCGCCGGGCCCGAGCCCGCGCCAATAGCTCTGCAGCCGGTGAGATAGGGTTGCCGGGTTCAACACCTCTGCTTCCTGCACTGGCGTACGCGCGCCGGCAGGCGTTTCACAACCGTGCCGGCAAGGCAACTTGTCTTCGCAGCCCCGCAGTTGCACACAATGAATCCGGCCCAATGCCGGGGCAAACCTGGGCAGTGGCGGCTCCTAGCCGGCGTGCGTCGCGCGGGGCGGCGGGGGGCCCTCAGGCGTCGCGGGCGGTGTGGCAGCGGGCGTCGCCGCCGTGCGCGCTGGCGTTTGACCTGCAACTCTCGCCCGTTCCGGACGCTCCGCGGTCGCCCGCCAATGCAGACAGTATGCGCGTTGGGATGGCCTGTGCGGTGGGGCAGCGGCACCGGTAGCGACAGCCGTCAGTGAACGCCCAGCGGCAATAAGCAGGGCGACCCCACAGCCTTGCGCGTTCTCCGCGCGCGTGGACAGCCCCTGCTGATAACTCGTTGCAGACGCACCCACGCACGATCCAGCCGCATACACCCAACCCGCCAAAAGTCATCACCCCATAACAAGCATCGTTTAGTCAGGTCAACAAGCATCGCCCATGCCCTTGTGCCTAGCAAGGTGGGCACAGTCAGCGGCAGACGCAGCAGCACTGCTTTCCCGCGCCTTTGGTGCTGCTGGCGGCGCGTCCGCGGGCGGCGCAGAAGCGCACACGGTCAACAGCGTGCACACGATGTGCTTGGCCTCCATGAAGGTCGGCAGGCGCGCGGGAAGTGCACAGAGCGCAGCCGCGGGTCGGCACGGCATACCACTGGCACGTCGCCGCCAGAGACGCCCGCAGCGTTGATGCCGGGCGCCTGCACGCGCGCTGGCAAAGTTATGGAGCTGCGGGGTGCTCTGCACCTCACACACCTCAGAAAGCCAAGGCTGTCTCCTGGTTGCAGTGACAGGACAGATTGCACTTGAGAGCTAGGTCGCTGTGAAGAACTGCGACTTGCGCTTCTGCCAAGCACGCGCATGGGCCTGCATCCTACACAAGCTGCGACCTCCTCTGCTTGCTCTACCTGGCGTGGATACGCGACGGACTTCAAAGAGGCGGCGGTGTCACGACAAGTGGCTGTACTGCTTCCACTGCATTTTGCACATGTGCAGATCTGCACATGTGCAACACATGTGCACCTGTCTAAAGACAGATGAGTTCGAACAGGCTGAACATGTAGGGGACCTAGGGCATGTAGTACAATCACAATCAGTCCGTCGGCGAGCTGTTGCTGGCGGGCAATCGTCTATGTACTAAATGTCTGCCCAAAGCCCGCTGCCGCGGTGTTCGGCAGCACCACAACCTGCCACCTGTTCAGGCTTGCAGGGCAGTTGTGAGAGCATAGGCCCAAGGAAGCGAAAACTTACAGGTCTGCAAGCAAAGAGGCGGCGCAAGCCTGCACCAGCCTGAGCATGCAGAGAGCGGAGCACACAGAGGGCAGAGCACAGTGACATCATGTTGACTGTGGACTAGAGGAGGTGTCGCCGCACCCACAGGGCACTGACCGTACCAACATGCTGGCAATGAGTTATGAGTTATGCGCTGTTGTTGAATCTGTCTGCAGACCTTTCGTGCTACGGCTGTGGACTGGAGGAGGTATCGCTGCACCCACAGGGCACTGACCGTGCCAATATGCTGGCCGTGCTGGCCGAGTTATGAGTATATGCGCGCGCTTGTTGAATCTGTCTGCAGACCTTTTGTGATACAGTTGTTAAGTTGTGCTACGGTGTCAAACACATCTGCATCGCGGGGCCTGGTCATCATACTGGAGCCTAGGCATTGCTTCACATGCACCATGCAGGTGTATGGCAATCCTTGCGAGCGTAGTGTTGCTGCAGAGGGTGTGTGCATACCAAGGCGGCTCACAGCAGAGTTGCTTCACAACACTCGCACTTATTACAGACTTGAGAAAACGTGTCCACTCCAATTGCATCTGTCACGTGGCATGTGTCACCTGTCACGGCTCTTGAGAGCCGCCAGGGAGTCTCCATGCCCGGCATGCATCAGTCCGCAGTTCACGCCACGCAGTGCATATGGATATGGTCCACTGGGGACATCAGTAGCAGCAGGCTCCCACCGGCCTGCTGGTACGCATGTCAGTGCAGTGCCAAACAGCCCACCCGTCAAGCCCGTCCACAATAAAATACTGAACGTGCGCCTCTTATGTACATCGGGCAGGCCCCAGAAACACATGGTCATAGACCCCAGCAATCCCCAAAATATGGCCTAGTAAATAGACCCCAGCAATTCCCAGAATATGAAGTAATTGGCAGACTCCCGAATACTCGTTACCGGGCCTCGGAATACTCCTCGCAGGCCCCAGGAAAACGTGTCGACATTCGCCTGGTCAGAAACACAACGGGCGAGCCCCAGGGTAATGGAATATGAAGAACTACCCCCCAGTGCATCTGCCGTTTAGCGCGAGCTGGGCGCCGCCATCTTGTACATGTCCAGGGTCTTGGAAGACGGCAGGAGCACAGTGTTGACCACGTGGACGACCGCCTGCAGCAAGCAATCGCCTCTCGCGCGTAATGGTTTGATTTCTTAACCCACTGCATGGCTGCGCCATGACGCGTTATCACACTACCAATGTTGTCAGGCCAGGAAGCACGATGCTAGCGCCGTCGCCAGCAACACCTGTGTTTCTAGATATGTTGAGTTGCGTGCACGCCGTCTGTTCCTGCCATCAGTGCAGTGCGCAGACTGCCTCGCTACGCACGGCGTGCATCGCATGCACGCTGCGTGGCGCATGCAAGGCAGGCGCCGCACCATGTCAGCCATCATGTCTGCCGTCATCACAGTCGAGTTGCTCATCATCCCGTCAATCATGGGCATCCCGTTCGTCATCTTTGTGACCATCAAACTGGAACCGGACAGCATTGTCGGCAACGTCTCCTTGTTGTAGAGGTCCATCGACTGCACGCCAGGAGCAACGCGGCAGGTGAATGGTCCCTGGCCACGAGACCTAGCCACTTGCCCTATCAACAAGACCTAGCGCTTAGACCTAGCCATTACATATTGCCACTGGACCTAGCACAACTCCATAACAACTACTCGGCAGAGCTGTGCAACAAAAAAGGCGAGCTAAATCATTACCAAACACTCCTTGCTGGCTTTTTAATTAAAACGTGCTCTCTGCATAAAAACAGAAGCCTGATTAAGCTTGCCCATTCTGGGTAAAAGGCAAGCAGGCTGCTGTGCTGGAATATAGATGCACAGCTACACACTCTGTCAGCTATGTGCAAGTTAGCATGCATGCAAAGCACAACAGGGAAACACTCTTGCTTGCACACTCCCTGTCCATCCATAACAGCTCCAGGTCATGGGGGTCCAGCTCCTGAGAGCGACACTGGAGCGGCTGGCGCACCTTCGCAACCATGCCAGGCACCACGTGGTACATAAGGATAGGTTTTAGGGTCGGCGACGAGAGAAGCTGCGCCTGCGCGGCCCAGCACACAAGCATTGGTCAGGTGCCAGGACGGCAGATGCCGAATGCATGCCCAGCACACATGCGTCAATCGGATGTCAGGACGATAGATACGCTGCAGCTTTGTACCATGCAGGCGCACAACAGCCCGGGCTTCAACCAAAAGCCAGCCACACCTGGGTCATGTTCATGGACTTCTCAAGCGCCATGAAGGCATCGTTGGTGGGCGCAAACACGGTACCCTTGAAGTTGGGGTCGTTCAGGGGGCCTGCACGGGCGCACGAACTCAGCGGGGGGCCTGCAGGCACGCGTGCACAGCACAGCAACGCAGTCGAGGTGGAGAGCGCGCTGGGCAGCTGCATAGGACCTGCAGCCTACAGTCCGCTGGGCGGCGGTGCAGCACGCCACTGGCAGACCTGACTCCGGGCGTGCGAGAGCGCACCGGTCAGGTTGGTCGCCGCCAGCGCGGCCACAAGCGTGCTCAGCATGGGGTTGGCCATCGCAGTGGCAGCAACGGTCATCATGCCCATGGGCGCCATCATGGGCGCCATCATCATGGGCGCCTTGTTCATGCTGCCCATGGGAGCCATCATGGGCGCCATCATCATCGGTGCCTTGTTCATGCTGCCCATGCTGCTCATGTTCATGCTTGAGCTCATGCCATTCATCATCTGCGTGAGCTGGCGGCCTGCGCACACAGAAAGAAAGGCTGTAAGTGCGCACGCCTTTCAGCGCACCCAGGCAGGTTAGCTTCTTGAAACTTGTTTTAGCCAGCTAAGGCTGCTTAGGCATCGAGAAACTCGATGCCTCAAGCGAGCAAACAAGCAGTTATCCCATACTGACAGATCAAAGGACTCCGGGCACAACAGGCAAGGCAGCCTTCGGGCATACTGGGATAGAAGCAGGCTACGCTGCGACTAACCCCCTGCTGAACGACCTCCACCAAAGTGCTCCCAGACGTGACCAGGTGCGCATACGCAGCACGAGGGCAGGCGACAAAAGGTCAGTCAAAAAGTAGATGCTGCTCATCGCCCAGGGCGCCTGAGGCACACTTTACGCAGAGGCGCTATGCTCGGGGGGGCACCACAGTTGCCCAGAGGTCCAGTAAGGATCAAAGCAGCCCAGCCAAAACTTGGTTATCTTCAAGTGTGACAGGCCTAGCTGCAGTGCAGCTGCAGTGTAGTGACAGGATTGCGATACGGCCCACGTGCGGGGTGCAAACCAGCATGCATACTTGCACTAGTAGCATGCTCCCTTGAGCACTGCGCGCGGGCACTCAGCAAGGCCCTGCAAAAATGCTTGCTCACATGTAATGGCATGAGCATCCACGATGGCCTGGTAATCCAGCTCAGAAGACGCGTGGCCGTCCTGAGGCAGGGCCTAGCCCACCTTGCGCAGATACTCCCGCACGCCTCACGCCCACTAGCACTCTCGGCAATGGTATTATGCATGCCGCCGAGCTGGGCAGCCACGGTGAGAAGCGGCACTGCAAGACGCAGGCTCTAGTCGCAACACCTATCGACTCATAACCAAGCACCACAAACGCAAAGTACCATCTACCCGACAGATATTTTGTAAAAAGAGCACATCGTCTCACAGCCACTGGTCTGGCTCGAAACGGCCAGTCCACAGGCACACTCAGCCACGCTGAGGCCGAGCTGAAGGGATGGCAACGCGGCGGTGACGCACACCTGATGCGGCGGCCGTCAGAGCCGCGAGCGCGACGACTGCGAGAGTTATCTTCATCATGTTGGCTCTCCCTTGCAGATGAGTGAGCAGTGATTGGCTGGCGTGAGGCTGCAAAAAGTGTTTGGATAAAAAGTAGTGGCTAGCCGTTGTCGGGAGTCGGGAGTTGCAGGACGTGCCCTCGCTTACTGGAAGCCGCATAAGAAGCTGAAGGTCAGGGTAGGGTCACTGTGAGTCACGTCTTTCTTGCCTTTCTCAGGCCAAGCAGTTACACACACGGCCGTTGGCGAGCTCGGGGGCTTCTTGCGATGGTGAGGATCACGGAGGACATGGTTCGCAGGGTGCGACGATCAAGACGGCCTGCAAGACAGCAAAGCGGCGCCTGTCCTGCTGCCAGAGCGCGCTTGCTTTACGCCCCGCCCGCATGCGCAGAGGGCGGAACACAACGATGGCATGCTGGCCAGCCTGGAGGAGGTGTCGCTGCACCAGCAGGGCATCGAGCGCATAGAGCTGCTGGGCCACGCGTGCCGCGCGCTCAAGATCCTGTACCTGCAGAGCAACGTGATCGGCAGGCTGGAGAACCTGCACCGCCTGAAGGTGGCGCAGACTCATCTCCTGCGCAATCCCTTGCGCTGCCCTATGAAAATATTTTCCGCAAGGCGTGCTGCGACAACTGCACGATCGGCGCGCTTGTCAATCCTGCGCCTTTGCTGAGCCTCTGCACCGACTGGGAGAGGCCGGGGCCTGTGTCGCGCTCGCGCCACCTTGTCAGCAAGCCCGCCGCCGGCCGCAGGCGTGTGCCGCAGTCCTGTGAGCAGCAAAACGGCCGTGGGCGCGTGGAGGCATGAAGCGCCGCCAAGCACCGCCAAACTGAAGACCCACGGAGCGCTCGCGCGCAGGCGCTGGAGTACCTGAACGTGGCGGTGAACAACATCGGCCGCGTGGAGAACCTGCAGGCCTGCGAGGCGCTCGCCAAGCTGGACCTCACCGTCAACTTCGTCGGCCTGGCCGGCCTGCCCAGCGTGGCCAGCCTGGCGGCCAACCCAGCGCTGCGCGACCTGCACCTGACCGGCAACCCGTGCGCCGACTGGCCGGGCTACCGCGCGTTCGTGGTGGCCTCGCTGCCGCAGCTGGCCCGCCTGGCGCGCCCCGCGCGCGCGCGACCCGGCCTGGCCGTGCGCCACGGCGCTGCCGAGCTGCCCCACACTGCCACCCCCTGCATCGGACGGCGGGGAAGCTGCATGATTTGCCGCCTGGCTGCGAAGGCGCATCGCCACGGTCAAAGCACACAGTCAATCAGCCGCGTGTTTGCATGACGGGCAGGCGGTGCGGCCGCTGAAGGGAGGCGGTGCGGCCGGTGAGCGCACCCGAAGCTCGGTCAGATGCGGCCCAGCGCGCAATTCAACACATCTACGGCGCGTGACAACGACAACCAAGGGGCTGAGCGCGCGCAGGACGGCGAGGAGGTGCGGCCGTCAGAGCGCATCCTGGCCCTGCGCGCGCTGCCGGAGCTGCGCGCGCGGCTGGACGCGGACCTGCGCGCGGCC
>JAABUY010001112.1_pt1 | contig 38402 bp, 57 predicted proteins | sample 5560271 | NCBI WGS metagenome assembly JAABUY01 (sample SAMN10711886, study PRJNA513374) | rock metagenome | isolation source: Antarctica rocks | place: Antarctica: Victoria Land, University Valley
GTCGGGTAGCGCTATCGATGCAAAGACTAAGACAAGGGGGTATACTACGAAATGACTTCAATGACTTCAATGACTTCAATGACTTCAATGACTTCAATGACTTCAATCTCGAATCGCTGAGGCTATCTCAGCGATCTATAGTACCTATATACTTCCATAGCTTTGTGTTCCGTGTCTCGTCTTCCAAACATCACGTCTCGATCTCTGCAGTGGCGCAAAAGGTGAATCTCGGCAATCTTGGGGTTCGGAACGCAATGAGGCCGAAAGAACGCGCGTTGCCGTTTTTGGGCGTCCTCGACTCGGCGATAGTTGGCGAAAACGTGGTTTTGCCGTCGTTGTTCGATATGCGATCGTGACAAAAACAATGCTTAATACAACCACACGCACGATAACATACCATAGACAACCAGCACACAACTTGACACCCCTCAATGTGGGTCTCCATCCCGAGACCTCAATCCCGTGAGACCTGTCACGTTTATGGCGTCACTTTTATGACCGTACTCGACAACTATGATTTGCATCGAACTCACGCCCAAGCAACCCTCATGTCCCCGTCGACCATCAATGAGTGGAGACGCTTGTTGAACACAATTGCGGGTATGATATGGTCTTGACAATAGAAAGCTAAAGACAGGTTGGCACAGTCAACAGTTGTCAAAAACAAACGACGACGGGTGCGGGTAAGACGTAGACTTACCAGTCTAGTCTTGCACAGCACGAGAGATCGCTCAACCTGAGGGTGGACACCTCCACAGCCAGGCTGGTCGTCGGTAGGTAGGTCCGCTAGTTACAAGACGTTACATAATTAGCTACAAGAACCTCGATACTAGATCTCTAGCGGGTATCAGCCAATCTGGTCGCTTTATTATATCTCTGCGTGACCTCGGTCTGTTCATCCTCGAAACCATTCAATGAGGGTTGCTGCGCAGAGGAAGCGTCGGAGTCGGAGTTATCACTAGACGCGGGCAGAGGACGGTTTTGGACGTTGCGGGACATTTGTGCGATCGGAGTGTTGAACGAAGGAGTCGCAGCAGAATTCTGGCCTCGGTAAGCTCGGCGGCAGTCTGTTTGAGGACGGCATCGTCTTCATCTGAGCCGTCATCTCCCACCGGACCTTTGGGTATCTAGCAAGGTCAGCTTGAGAGATATTGTCGACGACATCACTCGACACTCACCGGGCGTGGGGTAAAGAACGCCTCAATCCTATTGAAGCCCTTTGGAGGCTTCCATTGACAATGCATCGGCATACTCCGGCGCTTTGGGGCCGTTACCGGCGAAGCCGACTATGTGAAACGGAAAGGTCCCGTTCTCAACGTCGGTCCGCAATCGTCTTTGCAGACCATCGGGAAAAGCGCTATTGAAGCTTGGCAAGCGCTTCTTCATCAGGACGATCCAGAATACTATGATAAAAGTCGTCAGTCGGGTGAGCCAATTCACAAATTTTGAACGCCAAATCGCAAGACCGCGGAAACGTTCTCAAGCCCCATTACTGACACCATGATGTCTTCCGGGAAAGGAGCGATAGATAAAATGAAAGATCAAAAACCAAAAGAGCTCCAAGGCATCGGAATCAAGGACGGTGAGGGGTCAACCAAGGAATAATACCGATGAGGTCGAACGGAGTGAGCTGGCAGATGAAGTCGATGACGCCTTGGAGCTGGTTACGGTCCACAAAGATACCCATGATGAGGGAGTACGAAGACGAGAGCTGTTCCAAACAAAAGCGATAAAGACTTGGAAAAATGCCACCGTTCGCCAAAACAACAGCGAGCACAGACCATCAAGCGGCAATCAATCCCCCAAAATGTCCCCGACCAAGGAAACACCGAAAACGGAGCTAATTGCTTCTTGCCGGGCTAACGCCAACCATCGACACTCCGGTGTGGCCATCAATATCTGGTCCGAGGATGGATACTCGAGAGACCTCGTATGTAAAAGAAGAAATTTATGACCCCATCCCGGCATAACCACGATCTAGCCCACCATACGATAACACCGGTATATCCGATCGACGACTTCCGCATGTCTTGCAACTGTCGCCGACATTACCCAACGTACTTATGAACTCGTACCAAGAGCAGTCATCTATGGGATCACCGCCGCTGATCAAATACGACCGCACGTGCAAACCTTTGAGCGCATTCCACGACCGAATGAGTACGGCCTTTGTGTTGGTACCTCAATCCACACCGGGCAGCGGGTAAATACCCTCAAGTAGGCCCGGCCCGCAATCGTCGCCGACAATCGCGGATGCTCATGAGTCTGGCGTACGAGCAGAGGACGCAGGGTTTCGTAAACCTCTAGATGCTGTAGCAACGGGGAAAAGGATCATCAGGCCTCGGGCTTGGGAATGGCAAGAGCGGAAGATGCGGAGGTATGCAGAGGTATAATAAAGCGACCAGATTGGCTGATACCCGCTAGAGATCTAGTATCGAGGTTCTTGTAGCTAGTTTATGTAATGTCTTGTAAATAGCGGACCTACCTACCGACGAACAGCCTGTCTGTGGAGGTGTCCACCCTCAGGTTGAGCGATCTCTCGTGCTGTGCAAGACTAGACTGGTAGTCAACGTCTACCCGGACTCGTCGTCGTTTGTTTCGACAATTGTTGACTGTTGCAACCTGTCTTGAGCTTTATAGTCAAGACCTTTTCATACCCGCGATTGTGTTCAACGATCGTCTCCATTCATTTATAGTCAACGAGCCATGAGGGTTGCTTGGGCGTGAATCCGATCCAAATCATGGTTGCTTCATCTACCCCATGCTCCTTGTTAGAGGTCAATTAAAGCAAAAAACAAGGAATCTTGGCTCCTCTGAACAGATTGTCATATGGTTTAAAGACAGACCAGAAGCCACACCAAACTGTGGTGCTTTAATCATCAGGGAGAGTAATCAAAACTGTCATTCAGGTCACCATCATACACAAAAGCATGCATCTCATCATCCACTCAGTCACCTAGCATGCGCCACCAAACGTTCAATCAAACTCAAATTCACCAAGAAAACCAGGACCTCCAAGACTCCCCCTGCCGTCTGTCCTGGTTGCAGGTCTCGTAGTTCTCGTCGTGCACACGTGCAAGCTCAGACTGAAAATCCACGACGACATTCAAATGGTCAATCTCCCTCTGAGCATCGCACAAGCTCGCGTTTGCGGTATCCAGCTTTATCTTGTCGCCGCCGTGGAGATAATCGCGCCACTCGATATCCCTCTCCAGGAGCGCCTCTCTGACGGTGGATTCGGAAGCTTGCTGTGAGCCCGCGTGCTGGACGTCGATATGGAGGTGATAGTCTCCTTCATCTCCCTTGACCCAGGGTTTGAACTTGGTTTCCTTGCTGTCTTGCCCAACTTCGTACTCTTTCTTGGACTTCGCCCCGGAAGTCTGGGTGGTATAGTCACACATAATCCCGCTTGTCAGTGTATGCAAATTGCTCATGGCCCTATTGATCTCGTCGCGCTCTTTTCCGGGAGGGAGGACCGTGCGAGCCGTGGTGAACCACTTGCGAGCGGACCGCAATCTCTCCGAGTCTCCGGACCCAAACGTCTGTTGCAGCCACGGGAACACCTCGTTCTTCACCTTGGCTACCATGGTGGACTCGAGCAACGTGTTGAGTTTGTTAGCCTCATCGACGAAGTAGAGAAAGTCTTCCTTTCCTGATGGCGTAATGGTGTGCTCGGCCGCATCGGCTTCGACGACGGAGGGAGTGTTGTCGCCTTGAGGTTTAGCAGTCGTTTCTGCAGCAGCGACAGCGGTCGGAGCAGGGTCCGCCGCGGTGCGAATCTCGCTGAAGGCATGAGAAGGAGCAGGAGACCCAAGCGCCACGGCACTGGCGTCGAAGCCTTTGGTCGAGTGATGATCGACTCTGCTGCCTGTGTCATCGGCATCCTTGACATCCTCAACTTTTGGGTTACGGTCGCACACAGATTCAGTAGCCTCGGACATTTCTTGGGAGCTTTGTATTCCGAGTGATGGATGCTTGAGTGGGCTCAATCAGCTTCGGCGATTTGTGGGTGATCAGTATGTGGGTGAGGAAGTCTCCCGAAAACGGTGATCGGTTTCTATCCCAGTCGAAGAAGAGCAGACATCAAAGGATGAGTTTCTACGCGATTCGAGAAACAGACGAGCTCAGGTCAAAGGATCTGCTGGTTGCGACATGCAAGATGACTGATGCAGAGCTGCTTCTTCTGACAACAGAGGTTGGGTATGCCGATGCGCGGCGCGGACGAATCTACGAGGAATGGCGACTTATTCGAAATAACGGCTTGGCGGCGGAAACGGGCAATGAAGTGCCGCCGAAACCGAAACATCAACGTCGATTATTCCGGATGTCCCAGCCGCATGAGACGCGCATGATACGATGCGCGACGAAGACCGAATCGAGGAATGACGAGTTCGCCTGGAGATCTCCTTAACGAATTATTCCTCTTGTGGCGAGGCCACAAGCACCCATGCATGTCGATCTTCCGTCTAACATTCTCTAAGCCGAGTTGACAAACTGCTCCCCCTTCTTGATGTTCTTCGGCAGCCTAAACACCCATCAGCTCTCTCCAGTCACAAGACCTGGAACACTCACTCCGCGAGACATCCCTTGACAAGCTCCTCCTCCTCGGCAGAGAGCGAGCCGACGGGGTGGATCTTCTTGACACCCTCGGGACCGAGCTCGACATTGGAGGCGAAGTACTCGACGCCCTCGGACACGTAGAGCGGCGATTTGACGAAGGTCGGCTCGATGACGCCGGTCTCGCCGTTCATGGCCCGGATGAGGGAGTTGGCGAAGCGTGCACCGGCTGTTCCGTTCACTTGAGATTCATCTCCAAAGCCAAGGGGCGGACTCACCGAAGCCCATTGAGAGGGTAGCGGAACCGGTCCCTGCCTTAGCAGCCACGACCTCTGCGCAAGGTCAGCTGCGATCGAGTGAGAAGTCGCGCGGTACTCACCATCACCACCGAACTGAATGCGCTTGACGAGCGCCTTGTACTGCTCGCCCGAGACATCCTTGCCCTGCGAAGTCTGACTGAGAAGAGGAACGATCGTGACACCCGAGTGACCGCCGACGACAGTGACCTTAATGTCCTTCGGGTCGACGTTTTTTATCTCGCCCAGAAAACGGGAAGATCGAACAACGTCAAGGGTAGTCACACCGAAGATCCTATCCGACCCATGAGCTCTGACAAGTAATGCTGAAACAGGGTGTCACCTCTTCTCATCGAAGACGCCATTCTGCTTGAGGACCTCTGCAAAGATGGGCACTGTCGAGTTAACGGGGTTCGAGATGATGCAGATCATGGCTTTCGGGCAGTGATCCGCGACGGCCGAGGCGAGGTCACGGACGATGGAGGCGTTGGTGTTCTGGCGGCCATGGTCAGATCCTTCCGTTATACCAATCCACATCATCAACTCACAAATAGATCGTCTCGACTGCCCAGCAATACCGACTCAGCGAAATGTTTGCGGAAGGGGTAAGGGTGCCCACGTCATACCGGGCTTCCTCGGCACCCCAGCCGGGATCACCACAATCTCAGCACCCTTCAGCGCGCCCGCAAGACTTTCGCATAATGGTCAGTCATCTCTCGAATTCTTAAAGAAGTACGCACTCGGCCGACTCGTAGCCCTTTACGTCGGAGTGGGTGTTGACATGGCTTATATCGGCAGCTACACCGGGAGCTCCACGGATATCGTATAGCGAGAGCGAGGTGATCAAGGGGTCGGTCTTGAGAAGGAGGGACATCGGTTGACCGATACCACCTGATTATGGGTCGATCTATCAGCTTGAGCGGTTGTGAAATGGTGAAGGCGCTCATAAAGGAGGAGAGACTTACCGGCAGCACCGAGCACGGCGACCTTCCTCTCGGCCCGAATCGAGCTGGAGAATCCACGACGGGCGAGGAAGGAAGTGGTGCGGACAGCTGATCGTAATGACATCTTGAGATATATGCGTATAGGCTTGGGCAAGAAATCCACACGATATTACAGGAATAGGAAACGCAAAACTAGCAATGGAGTGGAGGAACTTCGGATGCCGGTTTCGCGGAATGCGCCGAGAGCGATTGCTTATTTTGGTGGCATCACTTGCTGAATATCACCATGCGATACCTGGCAAAGGAAGCTAATGCATACAAGAACCTCATCTCAACATCCGGCGCTGGATGCCTTTTCCGTCTACTGCTCCGTTGCCATCTCCAGCTTCATCTTAGCGATCGCCATTGCCGGGTTCAGACCCTTTGGACATGTCTTCGAGCACTGCGAATCGTCAGCAGCTGCTTGACCGATAACGCAAGCCTGCACAGCAGCGCAGGCGAGGTCCTGAGGAAGGAAGCAGGGTAAGCACGCACGTTGAAGATTGTGTGGCATCGGTACAGAGACATCGTGTTCTGCATTTTCTCCTTCCTCTGAGCGCCGTATGAGTCCTAGATACCAATTATCAGCATACATTTCCGACTGCGCAAAGGCTACTTACTCGGGAGTCTGCCATCCATCGGTATGCCTGCATCAACACAGCTGGGCCAAGGTATTGATCGGCATTCCACCAGTACTGGAAAATAGCTCGTCAGCTCCGTTGACTCTTCTCACCAGCGGCCGCATGACCGCCTGAAGGCTGAACGACATCGAGCAGTACTCACCGATGGACAGCTGGTCGAGCAGCACGCGCAGAGAATACACTCGTACATCCCATCGAGCTTCTTCCTGTCCTCCTGGGTCTGCAGGAACTCGCCCTTCGCTGGCGGGTTGTCGTTCTTCAGGAATGGCTCGATCGACTTGTACTGCTTGCTACAGACGGAGATCATCAGCTCAGTGTCCAGACAACGAGATCGGTTGGCGAACTAGAAATGAGTGAGATCGGGGACAAGGTCTTTGACAATGTATGCTACATCAAAATCAGCTTGATACACATATCGAAAGACGAGAGACGCACTGTGAGGAAGGGGGTAGACCTTGGTGGTCTTGGCAGTGTCCTTCTCGATTCGGCACAAGCAGGCGAGGGTGTTCACACCATCGATGTTCATAGCGCAAGACCCGCATATGCCCTCTCGGCATGATCGGCGAAAGGTGAGGGTGGGATCGGACTCGTTCTTGATCTTGAGCTGTGGTATCAAAACCGATGGCAAGAGGGAAAGATGATTGAAGATGATGGACGGTGGAAGACGACGGGAAGTATGGGAAGTCGGAACGGCGATGAACAGGGCGAGGCAGACCGAAATGGTCAGTAGCTAAAATTGAGGGAAGAGCGATGACTAACCAAGGCATCAAGCATCATCGGCCCACACTGGCTAAGATCCACCTTGTAGCTCTGCAATGCAGGCTTCTCTGCCGGCGTGTCAGGGTTCTGATAAAGAAATCGGGATGGCAGCGAGCGATGACAGGGAGAAGCGAATAATCGACACAGTCACGGTCAGCCGCGCTCGCCATGCAGGGTGATTCGTTGAAAGATACGGAAGGGGAAGGAGACGCACCCATCGGTAGATCTTGAACTCCTTCATCTTGGGCGACTTGCCAGGCGGCGGCGCGCCCTCGGCAGGGGAAGCAAAGTGGGCCGAGGTACTGCTAGCGAATGCCCGGGCTGGCATCGCTGCATGGCGGGAGGAAGTGGGGAGTGCTTTGAACGCAGCTGAGCGGATCATGTTGGAGATCGTGATATTGAGTAACTGGGTAAAAGAGAAGACGGGTCGCAGATGATGATGAGTGCTCGCCGGAAATACCCGCTCGATCGTCACCACCCCAAGCCGGGATTATCCGGAGGAGTGGCGAGCCAATGAGAGGGCACGGATTTCGGGATGTGGCAGTTGGCTGGAGCGACGGGTCTAGACGTTTCCAGATACAGATACACGGATCGTGGTATTCTCCATGTCTCTGATCTCTGTCAAGCCACCGCGCGGCGATCCAGCATACATGAGAACGGTGACTTTATCACATGATGGAGTTACGCATTGACATGCGTAGCACTGCAGAATTGAAGATACTCCAGCCGATGAGCCCGGATCCCGTCCTCGCCTTCTCTATACATCTTCCGCAGGAACTCCATGCATCGCCTTCCGCTTATACGCCGCTTGATCTCGTAACCACCGTCGATATGTCGGGAAGGAGACGATCTGTGTAAGTCGGAGAAAGTCAAGAATCGATGACGCGTGCGATCGACGAAGCAAATTGCGATTGCGATAATGAACATGGATCATAGCCGCAAAAAGATAGGATGAAAAGTCGCTCAGTTAGCCACACCATCCTGCAGCTTTACGCCGTATGTGACCCACCTTCTCCCCATAGAAGTCCGGTGCCGGATTATTCACGCTCTGGAAGCTCGGATCCACCCGATTTCTCCGTATCCGCGCAAACAGCTCGCGATCCATGACTTCGAGGTTACCGCGAGAGAGGGATGGATGAGTGAGGGAGAAGAGGGTGGATCCGAGTGTGGGGCCGAGAAGGTATCCAAGGGCTACGTGATGGTCAAAGACAGATCCGGCCGAAGGTGGGAAGAGGGGAACATACCCATGCAGCCTACTCTGTGAGTTCGGAACAAGACGCTCAGCTGACATTCTCGGCTTAATCCAATCCTCTGGACCTACGTCGCGCCGCCATACACAAACCTACAGAAATTTCACCTGTCAGCTTCCATTTCAAGACGAGAACCATCCATCCGAGCATGATGCTGCTGGATGAGTACGGCCGGACGAAGCTCACATTGGCTCCACTCCCATGATCAGCTGAGTAGGATCCGCCTCCAGACTCGCAAAGTAGCTCCCACCCACGAACAGGCCGCCAAGAGTCGTGGGGATCGTCGTCAAAGTCGACCATAATCGTCTTTGCCGCCGAAAGGAGAGGTAGTCGGCCCACGTCAAGGGGAAGGGACGGGTAGCGGTCGAGGACGAGGAAGATGACGATGAAGCTAATGGAGGATTTGTGGATGTTGAGGCGGAACGGGTTTGGAGGATGACGCATGGTAAACGGCGAAGATCAGGTCGGCGGCTGCGGAGCAGCTGACGAGCTCTGGTTGTGAGTGGTCGTGTCATCTCGCTGGGCGCTTATCCTTGAACGCGCGCACTTCCTGAACGATCAGGATAGTTTCGTTTAGAGTTTCTGGTGGGCTCTGCTTGAAAAGCGAAGCCGTTCTGCGCCGTTTTGCTTTGAAAGTCGGAGAAACTAGTGATTATCCCAAAGTGGCGGTTTTGCCACTGCGGAGTCCCCGGCCTGACGGCAACCTAATCGGCGAGAGAGAATGACGTGTGCTATGGTCTGCCTCGGTGTTGTACATGTACATTAGATGCAGATAGTCATGTCGAGTGTGACAGGCGGCAAAGATGGCGATGGATCGCTCGAGGACGGTCACGACCGGTCTACGACATCAATGCCCACTCGTTGCCAACTCCTTGATCTCCCTAGCGATATCCTCAGCCAAATCGCCTCGTAAGTCCTCCACCCCTTCGCTCCAATTCCAGCTGATGGAATGCAGCTATCTCCCCTTACCTGAGATGCTCTCTTCCCTCTCTCTCAACCGTTTTCTCCTCGATCTTACCCAGTCCCATCTCTCCCCGATCCCCTCGGTCATCCACCAGCTTCTCCTCGACGGTCCCCCATACCCACCTATCCTCGCCAAACTCCCCTCACTTTCCCTCTTTTTCCCCCAAGACGGCGAGACAATTTTCATTGACCTGCTGATCCGAGCTCGACCGAAATGGATCTTGGAGAGATTGGAGCTCGGCCGGTGGAGAGAGGCGGTATGGAAAAAAGCTTTCGAGAGACGGTTCTTGCCAAGCTGGAAGAGGTTCAAAGGGGACGGAGATAGCTGGAGGGCTATCTTTCTCAGGTGAGCACTCATCGTAGAGGCTTGCTGGAAGCTGACGGGTATCGATAGAACGCTCGGCCGGTTAGAGCATCGCAATATCGGATGTACGCACGAGGAGTCTTGGACAGTCAGTCCAGCGGATGGCTTGAAAAGTATGAGCTGATGAGAGGTCGCAGCGCTTCCTCACATTGCATCGGAATGGTTCGGCTAGTATCAATCGCATCTACTCTCGCCTCTTTGACCCATACGAGATCTACGACGAGCTAAAGTGAGATCTCACATCCTTTCCGGCTCTCCCTGGCTATCGCTCACGGCCCTGCAGGCATCAGAACAACTTCGCATCTCAGCCCACGCAAGTCCGCGTAGTCGTCCACCTGCAAGACGTGCGGATCATCGCTCTTGGCGTTCTCCTTCCCCAGCCATCGCTATTCGTCAATCCCAACGCTCACCTACTTCTCCACCCACCACTGCTGCGAGGGCTGGCCGAGGCTCCGGAGGATGTAGACGAACAGATCGGAGCCTCCAAGCAGTTGCCGGTAGCCAGAACACCGACAGCGGCTGCCGCGCCTTCTTCGAATACAAACGAAGCCTACTTCCCCCTCGCCCAATCGATCTCTCCCTCTGGATCGGCTACCACAATCCATGGTCTGGGTGAAGGTGCTCTGCCTTCTTCTTCCGCAGCGGTACCGGCCAGCAGCCCCTCGCTGCGGTCGACAATCACTAAAGCCTTTTCGTCGGGGAGATCGAGGCGGGCTTCTACTTCTGGCGATGGACCGGATGAAGCTGGCGGGTCGCGACTTGGCGGGATCCTTACCCAAGTAAGAAGCCGAGATAGCGATGACGGGCGACGGAGGACGTGGAACTTTGGAAGATCACGGACTGGGTCGAGCGGTACTCCTGTCTTTGAAGTGCCCGCAACGGAACCTCGTCGGTCAATCGAGACAGTTCCGGCATCCATGCCTACTCTCCCAGAAATCCCCTCCCCACCCCCTTTTACAACGCTGAAATCCCCTCCGACACCACCAAGGACACCAACTCTTCCATCACGGCGTCATCGCAAGCCCTACCCAACGCTCATGAAGCCTCTTCCATTATCGACTCACGCACTTTTCCCGAACTACACCCCCTCCGTTCACCCCTCATACCGACCCGCACGCGAGGTCGACCCTTCCCTCGATGCGGACAAGACCATACCGAGCAAGATCGATCGCCGGAGCCTACATTTCGAGGTGGAGGATGATTCGGATGGGGCGATCTGGTCGGCTGGGGAGGCTTTTTGGGGAGGGGACGGGACAAAGATGGCAGAGTGGGATGCTATTGAGGGGATCCGGAAGCGATGGGTCGGCCCGATGATGTGAGCTTTCTTACCTTTTTTCGCACGATTGACTCGTGGCTGATGGAGATAGCCTGATTGCGCAACTCCACCCGTCAGATCGGGTCTCCGCACAACCTCAAGGTGCGGACCCGTACGGTCCGGTCGAGGGCCCGAATGTCGATCTGGGACCGAAGGGGATGTACGTGAGTCTCGGCTTCGAGGACCTGGACGCCATCATGGGGTGGGTCGAGCTCAGAGTTCGAGGGGCACATGTGGCGGAGGCTAGGCGGGGTGGGCTTGGATTCGATCGGGGGGATGTCAGTACACGGATTGGATCAGAGCTACACTATCTTTAGGTACGGTAGCGCCGGTGGGGACGGGGGTATCGCAGCAAATTGGTATCTAGCATTGCATTCGCATGTCGGGGGTGATGCATCTCCCATCTAGGACCCGGCAAGGAAACCTACTTTATAACCTTCAAACTGGCTTCATCGCCTCATGAACCCATAAGCCAGTCGCGCCTCATTGACTCGGCAGTCACAGTCGTTGTATATACCTCGGTGATCGTGATCGGGGTGCACGTGCCCGTTGCGGTCGATTGAAGAGCGGCCGAAGTAATGGTGGAGGATGGTGGGATCTCGCCTAAGGCAGAAGAGGTGGAAGCTGCGTTGGTCGTGGTGATGGACGTGTTGGTGGACGAAGGGAGTCCAACGTCGACTCCACCGATGGAAGAAGTCGTCAGCCTTGATACAATGGCTGCCGAGCCTACGGATGTATTGAGTATCGGGACCTTGCTGGGCGATGACTGCAGCGTTGAGGTGGAGATTGGCGTCGAGGTTGGCGTCGAGTTTGACGGCGAGTTTGACGGCGAGTTTGACGGCGAGTTTGACGGCGAAGTCGAGGTCGAAGTCGAAGTGGTGGAGGTCGTGTTGCTTGAAGCCGGGATCGAGGCTGAGGGCTCCGTTGATACGTTTCTTGAAGTTGGAGACAAAAATGACGGTTCCACGATGATGGCAGTGGTGCTGCCACTCAAATTGTGCGTCGTCGATCCGAGAGTCTCGATTATGCTGCTACCTGCTACGAGAGCACTGGCGGTGGTACTGGTGGACGAGGCGAGCGAGATTGTACCAATGAGTGTGGTGGTTGCCTCCCTAGATGTCGAAGTCAGGGTCGATGGCGCAGTATTGAGTGCGCTTGTGCTTGTGCTGATATTGAGCGTTGGAATGCTGAGGGACGCATTTGTCGAAGCGCTGGTGCTGGTGCTGGTACTCTTCCTAGGTTTCGTGCTGGTGCTCATGCTAGTGCTCGTGCTCGTGCTCGTGTCTGGGCCTAAAGTTGACGTACCCACGACGTCTGCCGTGGGGTTGAGCGTGATCGGGACTTGCCATATTGGGTCCGTCGCAGCGACGGAGTATGGAGAGGGCAGCCACAGATCACCTGGGAGGATAGTCGTGTTATATCCACTGCGATCGCATTCACTGTCAACATTCATCCTCTCGGATGACATGGAAACTGACCAGGTGAGAGCACCGCCCTCTGGGCCCTGCATGGTGAATCCTTGCGCCGTGTCATCATACAGCTCCTGGAGCTGGTTGTCCCAGGTCAAGCTACGTCCAAGTAGGTATTGCACCTGATACGTCGAGAATTGCATCACACAACCAGCCTTCGCATTGTATGGGCCGGTCTGTCCGAGGCTTGGGAGCACCTGGGCGTAAATCTCCAATCCGCTCCTTGTGCCGTCCCCGTCGCCTGCATTTGCGGCAATCGGCCAGTAGACGGTCGCTTCTCCCACCGTAGTATTGACGGAAGGTGGACAGATTGGGACCATTCCCTGTAAGATGGGAGGAGAGGTGGAGAGAGTGAGCTGGGCGAGGATAACGCAGCCGGAAGAGCCGGGATTCGTCATGGGGATCGAGGCGTTCATCGTCCATGGTCCTGTAGATTCCTCCTGGGCAGCAGCGAGTCCGAGGAGCGAAACTAGGGCCAAATTTTTGGCGGTGATCAGGAACATCTCTGTGGAACGGTCGGTATGGTTGCTCTTCGATCTGTCACCGGTGAGGGCAGTGGTTCCGAGGTGGATGCGAGGAGCCGTCTCGCTCTGCCTCGCGAGTACCAATGAACTGGCGAGCGACTTGCAAGGCCATAGCCAAATGGTCGTCGGCCTCCCTTTGGGATTGTAGCTTCCGTGAGGGGCGTTTTATCGAAGCCTGATTGATTTCAGGGGGGAATGGAAGGACCCCATCAACTGATCAAGGGGAGATCAACAGTCGAGTGCTGCCTATGAAACAAGGGGTAAGGACACTTGAACACCGCTTCAAGAATACTCCCGCCTGGTCATCAGCCCATCAGCAGGTCCAGGGCGAAGGATGACAGCTCACGTTTTGCTCAAAGCCCGATCACCGCATGAGCTGTTTAACCGCGGCCTGAAGGCTCGAAACTCCTCTGGAGCCTGGCCTCGACACGGGACTGCTCGTCAGCCGACATTGCCGGTCGGCGTCACACTGATCACATGTGATCCCAAGGTCTTGATCGGGAATAATGGTCCGCAGATATTTCAGCCGGGAAGGAAGCGATCAGGCGATCATCTCGCCGCTCCCAACATCCTACCGACAAACGCAGCTGCCACCCATCCCGCCAACACGATCCCCGTCGTCTCCCACGGCTTCGTCGGGAGCAATACTCTAAGCCCGAAACCAGCGCTCATCCCGCCCAGGAGACGAGTACCTGCCCAGACCCGATCCGCTCCATTCCAAGCTCTGTTAAGTTCGCCTTCCAGTTCTGTCACTATGTTTAGGTGATCCGAGGGGAAGAGGGAGATGATCCGCTGCGGGAGTGTAGAAATGATAGACATGTGGGAAGTAGCAGGAAGGGGTTCATGGGACGAAGGACCGGGAGAGTACCATATTGAAAGGAAGAGCTGGAGGAGGAGGGGTAGGAGGGAGGTATAGAGGAGGGTTAGGGGGACTAGCGATGGCCTGTTCCCCTCCACTCAATTAGAATGTGAACCATGAAAGAGCTTGAGCATACGTACATGAAGTACTCCTGACGTCCATCCCTCTGTTCGTTCATCGTATTCCGGTCATCCGCACGAAAGGGATACCATCCCCTCCATCGCAGGACAGCAAGCGAAAGTCCAAGCGTTGTAAGGTATTGCACAATGAGCTCCGCCATCACCATCCCCAGGACAGGCCATATGATGCCCGTATCCTGATCCAGCCCGCTCGACTGAGGGATCAGCCGAATGGCTGTTTCCGCAAAGACGGTCACGGAAACCAGCCGGATCAGGTCATCGCGGAGAACCACCTCCCTCGCCTCTTGACGCTTTCCTTGGTCGTCATTCGGCTCAACAGCACTGAGGGGTGTAGATCCGCGGTTGAACAATAGATGAAGAAATACGCGGGGTTTGAGGAGGACGAGATCAAGGAGGAGGATGAGAGGTGGGTGCTCGATAAGTGGGTCGAGGAAGGCGTTGCATCTTGGCTTATGATCATCATTAGCAAGAATGATGGATAGGCGCAGTGACATACGCAAACACCAAGACGGATATTTGAGCGAGTCTTATAGGTCGTGTAGAGGTGCTGCGCGGGATGAGCACAGTTGATGCAGACTGGCATGGTATGGGTGACGGGGAAGACAAAGACAAACCAGTCTCGAAGGGGATCCCACAGTCAAGAGCTCTCGATCACGTGACTGAGAGACCACGCGTTTTGGTTGATTTTCCATACATTCTGTCATGTCCTGCTCATCAAACAGGTATTTGCCAGCCATCGGAAGTAGGAGCATCGGCTCAGTCGCCCAAGCACTCTCTTCTCCGATCTTGAGCGAGATACCCAGACCAGAGGGGGTGTCGTGAAGGCATAGCGATGGACGTTGATGGCGAGTCGAGTCGCCTAAGATATCCCACCATCAATGGCTACAGGATAGGCGAGGAGATCGGCGGCGGCGGCTTCTCAAAGTGAGCTACCCCCATTCAGCCTCTTCCCGCAGCGGGAGCTTGACCTTCTCAGAGTCTTTCGAGCTATTGACGACACCCACTCCCGCGTCGCCGCATGCAAAGTCATCAACCTCTTCATCTCCCCAACACTCGGCTACGGTACACCCAACGTCAAGGAGCTTCAAAAGGAAGTCCAGGTCCACAAGAGCTTGCGGAACATCTACATCCTCGAATTCGTGCATAGTGAGGTGGTGGACAGGGATCGGGAGGCGGAAGGATGGGTGCCTGGGTTATATATGTTGTTGGAGTTGGCGGTGGGCGGTGATCTCTTCGATAAGATTGGTCAATACCTCAGTCTGCAAGCACGAGGCCAGCTGACGATCAGGTTAGCGCCGGACGTGGGTGTCCCTGAGGACCTAGCGAAATTCTACTTCGCCCAAATGGTATCGGGAATTGTCAGCTCCCCCACGTGCTGAAGAGGCTGTTGGTTTATACGGGGGAGGTAGGAGTTCGTGCATCAAAAAGGTATTGCCCACCGAGACCTCAAACCCGAGAACCTCCTACTCGCAGCGAACGGTAATCTGAAGATATCGGATTTCGGTCTTTGTGCGGTGTTCAGACATAAGGGCAAGACAAGGTTACTTAGCGGACGATGTGGGAGCTTGCCATACGTCGCGCCCGAAGTGAGCTCAAATATAGCCCACCAGTCAAAGAGCTGATCCGGAATAGCTCGGAGGCCCACCGGGTTCTGGGTACGCTGCCGAGCCTGTGGATGTTTGGGGTATGGGCGTGGTACTGTACACGCTCTTGGTCGGGAGTAAGTCTTTCTCGTTTCCAAGGAGACCCGAGATGATCACGCAGATACGCCTTGGGATGAGCCTACCGAGAACAGTCCGGAATACGCGGAGTACCTCACTGGCGAGCTGCTCAAATACGACCCCTGGACGCGGATACGAGGGCAAACGAGGGGTACCATTCCTACTGCTCTTTCAATAATGATTCTGGCTGATATGGCGGAGGTAGCTATACTCTTGGGGATGCTCACGGTTGACCCAAACCGCCGAATAACGATAGAGGGTATCAAGTCCCACTCCTGGTCCATGACGTGCGTGGTCCCTCGCTCATCCAGGATTGCGTTGATACCGTCCTTAGGCCGAGCCAGCTGAGCCGCGAGCAGATGGCCGATGCCTTGACCCAAGGACTGAGGTTCACGGGAATGATGGCGATCGCGGACCCCATCTTCAACTCTCAAGCATCACAGGCTTATGCTGCTTCGTAAATACGCTTCCGGTTTCAATCGTTTTTGATGCTGACAGTGTGCTAGGCGGTCGCAGAGAGTGATGGGCGAAAGCCAATGGGCGAGTCAGCTTACAGTCCGGGAATCCCAATTCATGCGCGCGACCGGAAACATCGTACGTACCCCTCTTATACTGGTGAATCCGCTGAGTGGTTCGTAGACCCAATCTGGCGACCTCAACAACAATACCACCCGCTTCTGGCTCTCCCTCTCCCCACCCGAAGCATTCCGCCTCCTCCAAACCCTGCTCACCTCCGAGCTCGGGACAGACAACGTTGAGATCGACTCAGTGAAGGGAATGATACGGGTCAACAAGCCTGCTGGGCAGAAATCGGTGCAGGGTGCTTTCGTGCTCAAGGCTAGCGATAGTCATGCTGCCGAGGGACAGACTTTGGTCACTATGAAGAGGACGAAGGTGAGGTCGCTCACCTCGGTGAGGTATTATGCTGATCCGGGATGCAGGGGAGTTTATTGCATTGGAGGGCTTTCTGGTGGACAATTGTGCGCCATCGAGAGATCGAGGGGTGGGTCGTCAAGGGGGATTCATGAGGTCGGGAGGGGAACGGACACTTCTTGATGGGTGAAGTCATATATATTCGTAGCATTGTCCAAAGTCCCATCAAGGGGGATCAGACATTTTGGTATAATCCTCAATTCTCACTGATCCCTTCATGCCCCCTGTCAATTCAGAGTCGGCGACCATGCTTCGACCGCCTCCGATTCGAGCTCGAACAAGTGTGATTCCCGCCTGCACCCTGAGAGATCCCTGGAGACCCAGTATGGCCGTCCACTCCCGATTCGAAGAATCCGCCTGTCACGAGCGCCGCGACTCCGCGCAGTCTGCTATGCGTAGGAATACCCGGGAGGGGGATCGAGAAGCTGGGCTGGAATCGGCCGATGGTGGAGGAGCCGTCGGTGAAGACGACTGTCGTGGAGGAGCTGGCTGGCGTCGGAGAATTGGATGTTGTCGGAGGGACTAGCACGATTGAGCTCGTTGAGGTGAAGCTCGAGGTGCTGGTCGTCGAGGCTGTCGTGACCGAGGTGGAGGTCGTAGGGGTGATAATGATGCTAGAGGTACTCGTCGTCGAGGAGGTGGTGAGTGAGGTTGACGTCGTGGATGTGACGATGATGTTTGAGGTACTTGTCGTTGAGGACGACGTGAGTGGGTATGACGTCGTTGGTATGACGAAGATGCTTGAGGTACTGGCTGTTGAGGAGGTAGTGATCGAAGTTGAGGTGGTCGGCAGGATGGCAGTGGATGACGAGGTGCTTGAAACCGTCAGAGATAAGACGGACCGCGTGGTAGTGGTGAACAACGTCGTCGTGGAAGTCCTGTGACTTAAAGTGGAAGAAATCCCGCCCGCACCACTGCTTGCTGACGAGGACGATCCGTCGTCGTCATTGCCGGTGGTCGATGGGACAGTGGGTGTGCTCGATGGGGCAGTGGTAGGGGCACTGCTGAAGATGGCGCTGCTCGATGTCGCGAGAGAAAGGACGGACTGGGTCGACGTGGTGGACGTCGTGGTAGTACTGCTAGAGATAGACGTGGAAGTCGAGATCGCAGAACTGGAGCCAGTCTGTGTGAATGCTACGCTGCTCGTTGACGAGGACGATGAATCGCTCGTTGAGTCCCCAGCGTCGGATCCTGTGGGAGTGGCCGTAAAGTTACCCGCATACGAGGAGGAGCCGCCGTTCTCGCTGTTGGTCGGGACGGGCGCATTGAGGGGCACCGTCGTGGTCGTATTTGTAGTGCTGTTATACGTCCTGGTGGAAGTAGAAGTATTTGTCGAGGTGCCGGACCCCGACAAAGTCTGCGTGGAGGCTGCACCGCTTGGTACCGAGTAAGTCGCATCACTCTGGCTCGCGTGGGAGATAGTCCCGATGGGAGTAACGCTTGTGCTGGTAATGGACGTGACTGACGGTATTCCTGTACTCTTGTTCTGCCCGAGAGTAATGCCTGATATGATGAATGTCGAGCTGTTGAATAGTGCCGTATATGATGTATTAGAGACAGCTCCCGTAACCGGACCGAAGGTGGTCGTTGGTACAGGGGAGAGGCTCGAATTGGCTGAGGACACTGAGGCAGTGTAGCTCGACGTTTGCGAACTGCTGGTAAGAGTGGTCGACTGATTGATTCGGATCGGGAGGGCGCTCAAGGTCATCGAAGACGATGTAACGCTTAGTGACGAGTTGAAGCTGACAGCGGTCCCCCTGGAAACAGCGGCGGAGGACCTCAAGAAGGCAGTGATATCACTTGATGGCTGAGGGATCGGCGTTGGGCTGAACTGAGCGGAGGACGGGACGACGATCTGAACTGTCGTAGACGTGCTCGTTGTAGTGCCTGATTTCACGACTGGTACCGATGGGATTTTTGAGATGGTCGTGCCCGCTGACGAGGCGAGGGCGGACTGTGTCGTAGTGGGCCTGATAGTCGTCGTAGCCGTTGAGGTGCTGGTCGATGTGGATTTCATGCTTGTGGTCACGGCGGTAGATTTCGGGCCTCCACCTGCGGTGAGGGTGATAGGTTCCGTCCAGGTAATATCGCCCTTGGCGTGCTGATACGGGTTCGGGAGATGCAGCCCAGATGGGAGTAGGTTGTTGTCGGGTCCGCTAAGCATGAACTTCAGCATAGTCTCGGGAGCGGGCATAATCTCTCACCAAGTGATGACATTGAATGTTGTCGGATCACGTAGCCAGCCTTGCGCGTTATAGTCCCACATCTGACTCTGACCGTTATTCCAGTCCAGCGTCCTTCCCAGCAAGTACATCGACTGCATCTGGCTCAGTCCCATCACACATCCAGCCGTCGCGACTCCGCCATTTGGCGTGACCTGTGCGTAAATGGCCATGCTGGATGACGCCCCGTCGCCGCCGTTCGTCACTGGCCAGGGGAGGGACATGCCGGTGGCGGGCTCGCTAGCGTATGTACCCGCTGTGGCAGGGCAGACCGGAATCATTCGAGTGATGACGGATGGTGTGGAGAGGGAAGCGACTTGGGCGAGGACGATGCATCCTGCTGAGGGGGAATGGGAGGCTGGGTCGGAGGCGTTGATGTAGATGGTTCCAGAGGATTGGGCGCGAATGAGGGGAAGGAGGGTAGTAAGGATCGACAGCTGAAAGAGAGTGTGCATTATCAAACACAGCCCACGAGGCTGTAAGCGAGTTTTAGAGAAGGATAAGTAGTTCAAGGAATATGATGCGGTAGGAAAATGTCAGACGTCAGAAGGACGGAATGAGAGAGCGGCTGATCAGCTATCAATCCATCAGTGGCTTGAGTGAACACCGCAACACGGGGTGAAGAGCTCCAAGGACCCCTTCAGAATCAAGATCTGGAGCGGTCAAGTGTGCCGGTCATCCCGTCGTATAGCCGAGGATTGAGGGGTTGTCATTGAGTATGATCAGCTTGAAAGGCATTTTCAGAGTTGATGATCATTCTCCTGGAAGGAGGTCTGGCCGTATTGGGGAATTTTCAGATGATGAACTGGAGTTAGAGATCAGTGGAACAAGAAGGTTTTGGCGGTCGTATGCTTCAGAAAGGTAGAGTGCAGGTGTAATGATCGAGAACTGTAGGAATACAATTTTGCGCTCGGCCCATACGTTTGGCATCTGACGGCATATCCCACCGTGGGGAAGCACGGATGATGGGTCTGTCCTTTGGTCATTCCCCCTACACGTCCCGCCTCAATCTTAGCCCTATATATTCACCGCTTGACCCACTTCCGCTTTCCCACCTCTCACTCCACTCTCAAAAGTCTCTCTCCTTCCACTATTTCCCGCCGCCCGTAGAATCAACCCGACTCCCCGTCGGAGTTTCCTTCACTGCTCTGATCACATTCCTCATCCCACCTTTGCCCAATGGGCCGCACGTTCCGCATCTACCTCGCCGGAGAATCCGTCTTCCTCTGCAGGCAATGTGGGAATCATCTCGCTGTGGGGGAGAGCGTCATGTCCAAGGTGAGCCATCATATGCCATCGTTTGCGAAGTATAGCCGAGCTTGCGCGAGACTGCAATCTAATGGGCCCGGGACCGATCCCAAGGCCTGAGGTAGAATACCTTGCGAGAGCTCTCGCTTCACGATGACTACTTTGGGGCACGCTGGACTGATTTAAAGAAGGAGTGAGCTGTTTCAGACCATCGCTGACACTGCTTTAGCAATTCTCAGGGCAGCACGGTCGAGCACTCCTCGTTCACCATGCGTGAGCACTCGGTCTTTCTCAATCAAAACGCTGACCAAAGACGCCTTGACGCCACATTGAATCTTCCCCTCTTCGTTTTCCTACGTTTCGACTATCCATGCGGTTTTGAAACAGAGTCAACGTGTACTGCGGTGAAGCAGAGGACCGGGAGATGAGAACAGGAAAGCACACTGTCCGGGACGTGTTCTGTCGGGTGTGCCATACTGTCCTGGGGTGGAAATACGTGAGCAGGGCTGGCAGCGGGGTGGTCCTCCGCTGAAATGATCTCGACTCACCGGTCCTTTGACTGCCTTTATATCTTCTCAACGAACACCATACCTCCTTCGATCACGCTATCACTCCCCTTACCAAACCGTTCTTTCCTGTTTTGTGACAGGACTTTGCCTTCGAGCCCGAGCAGAAGTACAAGGAGGGTCGGTATATCCTCGAACGGGAGATGATCACCGAGAAGCCTGAGAGCAAGCGAGATCTGGGCAAGCCGAGGATCGAGGAGATACCGGTGAGGGAGCTTATGGCGCGGGTATGAGGCGGAGCGAGCGAACGTTTCCTCTTACTTGTCTTCAATTCCACACCCTGCCTTACGGATAGTAACTCATTCGCACTTCCTTCACCGCTTCTCAGCATCACCTTGTCCCATGATTAACACATCCTGTAATAGTTATCATTCCCTGTCATACCTGTCTGTAACCATTTGTCCGTGTCGTCGATCTGTTGCTATCTCAATGTCACCGTGTCTCATGCCCTTTCAGCAGATTGTGTAGTACTATCGTTCTCTGATGAGTCTTCATTCCGTCTCCATCAATCGCACGAGGTGACTGAGCTCTTTCGCAGACCAGACATGAATGGCCTGATGATCTAGTTGCGACGACTCGAACAGCAGTGACTCCGAGCGTTTGTGAAGTCGTCGACTCGATTAAACCTGAGAATGCACAATGTATCATCGCACTCGCGAAGCTTTTCGTCCCGCCCTAATGTGTCACTAAGCCGTCTTGAGTACCTAAGGACGACAGCTTCACTCCTGTTCTCTCCCACTCCTGACCCCTGACCGAAGGAGGACTCGAAGGCGATACTTCCGACCGATTGATCACTGTGGTAAGCGAAATCCGGCCTGATCTGGTTTCAGCTCGCTGCCATTCGCGGGGATCGTGGATTCGCCACCGCTCCACGGGAGAGGAGATCGATTCCTTTATGTTGTTCGGAAAGGGAGAAACTTGTTCCATTCATCGTGATCGAAAGATCATCCCGAGTGAGCAACATCTTGATACACCTGATGTCTTCACCTCCGCTGCGGTCAGCCTCAACGCCATACCTCGGAGCCTTCAATCGACTTGAGCAGAGGCGATCTGTATTGGAGGCGACCGTCAACGATCGCCTTTTTGGCTCTCGATGTCGCCAGATCGCAGCACGGGACATAACCTTGTCGAGCTCCCGAAACAAGACTCGTGGTATACCAGCTACGATGGTAGGTTCCTTTCTTGTTTTACGAAATGAGAGCCTTTTTACAGCTTCGCCTCGGACAAAGCGGTCCTGCTCCCAGATTCTCATGATATTATTCTTTATCGCTCGTCCCTCCCACGCTTCGCTCGCGGCTCCGACTCCGGCTCAACGCCTGTCCATCTGGTCCTAACAGGGCGGCGTATTTGCCGCGTTTCGGATCGTTCTGCCGTTTTGCGAGGGTTTTCTGGACTTTCCGTTCGGGCCTGCATTAAACGAGGAACGCAGTTCAGCGAAAAGATCGATTGATGCAGGGCAGTTTCGCGGCAAAGGAGATCGGACGAGGTGAGGAGGACACAGCACATACCGGACGACGATGACGGGTACTGGGGAGTGTGAGACTGCGAAGCGGGAGACCGAGCCCATGCCAGGAGCTGTATTACCATAACTCAGTCATGTAGCTTTGTGCGGGAAGGAAGGACTCACCGCCAAGTGCCATGCCCCACGATTGCAATCTTGTCCTCGAGCCTTTCGTTCCCACTACTAGAGCTATGGTCCGGTCAGCTTCAGCGTGTGCGGGTCTGAGCACGGTTTCATATCGGCTGCCATATCCCTTGGCTGAAGACGATTGACTCACAATCAGGTCGGTAGAGCGCAATCATCTTCAACAACATCTCCGTCACCCTCCCAGCTACGAATTCCACAATGACCGAGATCTACCTCCATCAGCGTCGTCCTCGATCTGACGGTGGGTAGATCGACATACCCGACGATCATCGGCCTCGTTGTTCTTAGCCAGGACCGAGGCGAGTAAGGTATGCGCGTCTTCCCGGAACTCGTCTTGCGCAGTTGGGGATGTACGCTCTACGCCCTCAATCAGCTCATGTGTCTACGAAGAGGAGAACGGGCGACTCACCTCCCTCGGCGAGCTCGATCACCCGGATCGCCACGACCTCATCCCCATCCTCGACCAGCTCCGACATCAACCAATCGAGCGCGTCCTCGCCCGACTCGTCTGCCGAGACGGCGACGGCGAAGACACGGGTGTTTCGGGACCGCTTGTACCCTTCGCTCTTGGCCTGTTCCCGGATCCCATTCAGCGCTGGAATCCATCGATCACACAGCAATGCAGCTAGCCAAAAGCTGACTGAGAGTGCCGACTCACCGCGCAAGTATAAGCGAACAACGCCTCCGGGCCCGCCTCGAACGCCTCAAACCCGACCTTCCGCCTATATTTCCCATCCGCCTGACCACTACTATTCGTCCGTGTCCGAGGGAAACCCGTCGACATTGCCGATTCGAGTTTGGGTCGATCGTGAGTTGGAGGCGGGCTGAGGTGGGTTGACGAGGAGGTCGGAGTGGGGAGAGTGATGGAAGGGGAAGGGGATGGGGAGGAATGATATTTGGGGAAGACGGGACGGATGGACATTTGGGATCGGGACGGGGTTGGGAGGATTTGGATGACGGCGTGTCAGATGTGGGGAAGGAGGGGAAACCGGGAACAAGGTTGTGGGGTTTTGGGCTTGGCGATGCGGGGTAATGGAAAGGGTTGGGTGTGGAGAATATATTGAGGCGTTTCCTAGATTCGGTTCGTCGAGTAGCAGGAACATTCTCACCATGGAGAAGAAGCTTCCTCCGAAAACCTGTCGTTCCAGACTGGGTACGGGTGGGTAGACAGTTGACCAGGCTCAAGGTGCGGTCCCGATGATTCGCCAACAATGGTGGTGTCGGCGTTGGAGTCCATGATGAGCTCGCGATCGAACCAGACACAGCAGTCGCGAGAGTTCTGGCTCGCGCGAAGGCTATCGAGACTCGGCAAGGTAAGGCTCTCGTCTCGCGCTGTAACCTCTCGACAGCAATAGGACTGGCGTCGACCAGACTCCACCTCCAGCACTGGTGCATCCAGCGACAATTTCCTGACCTCCTTCCACCGGGTGTACCCATCCCTACCCCCGGACTTCGGGTCGCAGATCTTGGTTGTGGAAACGCAAAACCCACTCCGTTCGGCATGGCCACACAAGCTGAGATCAAGCCAGCGCATGATTGATCGAGCTCGCCGAGCAACCCTCCCTTCACGCGCAGACTACACTCATAGGCTTCGACCTGAACCCCACCTTCTTCCCTCCCGCCGAATGGCTGGCCCCCAATCTATCCCTCTCCTTCCCCGTCTCTACCTGATCTGACACGGTATGCTCAGGATCTGGCTGATCGAGCTCGCCCCGGCCCCTCACCTCAGCCTCGCTCACCGACTTCGACCTCAACCCCATCCACTTTTCACCCTTCGAATGGCTCCCCCCAAACCTGCATGATGCTGCACGAGCTGTTGCCTTGTTCAGGCACCTCCAAGGGCTTTGTACGGATGTAATTTTTGAGCTAATTTGGTGACGGCACGCACGTGAACCCGAGATCTCGAGCTCCCCCCTCTTGTCACTGCGATCCGGGCAGGAACGAATCTCGGGCAGGAACGAATCTGAACGGGGATCTGGGCTTCTTCCCCAGCTGGCTCTGCAGGATGTTATATAACCAGTAACCGCTGGCTCTGCAGGATGTTATATAACCAGTAACCGCTCTCCCCGCCTGATCCCAACCCCCATCCTCGCAGTCTCACCATGACGACTCCACAATCTCACTTTGTCGTCGCCAGCAATGCCCCATTCTCCCATTGTCCTCCTTTGCTCAGCCTCGCCATCCGCCTACTCACCCTCACCCCGGATCTCTCCATCTCGTTCATTCTCCACATCAATAACGAGGAGAATTCGCGCCAGCTCATCTCGCTTGCTCCGCTTGGAGTCGCCGACCGACTCAAGTTGTATCCCGTGGGCGAGCTGACCCCGCCGAAGGAGACGACGAAGACGGTGATCGCTTTGGCATACAAGGGCGGCGAAGCTTATGCCCAGATCCTCATGGTGAGGGGACCACTTTCCCTGCTGATCTTGCCTGCTCGCTGAGACGGCTTGCATAGGGGAAGGAGTGGCCAGCTCCGAAAGTCTTCATTTTTGACGTAACCGCGTTCTTCCTCCCTACGGTCAAGGTGGCTGTGGAGAAGAAGTTCGGAATGGAACCCCTCAAGTTGGTAGCTTACAACCCTCAACTAGCCGGCGAGATGTTGATGTGAATCCCCATTGTCATCTCTGAATCTGGGAGGAAGCTGAAGGGATTGGCTGTAGTGACCTTGGCGAGTTGCGGAATGGCTCGTTGAGGTGGATGAACGACGCGATTGACGCATATGATCCTACGGCGAGGAACGGAGCGGTGAGTGACGCGTCCCTCTCCACACCTGGCCAATCACGAGCGCGATGACTGAAGCCGTACTTAGTCTCTGGATGAGGATGGCAAGCCGATTGAGGGGTTCGAAGCTCAACAGAAGAAAGAGCATTCCGTCAAGGCTTTCCGAGCTGTGCGTTCTCTCTATCTCATAATTCCGGCATTGAATCCCGTTCAGTGCGTCAACGAATCCGACCGTCTCATCACCGTACCCGGACATGCACCATTCCGTAAGTCTCTCTCCATCTGCACGGCTACCGCTAATCCGCCAGACCTATACGAGCGCTGGTCGACCGGTGTCGACTGGAACAAAACCGAGTCGACCGGATGGTTCCAATTCATCGATGGACTCCAAGCCATAACCCCGTCCATCGGGTCGTGGATTACATGCTTCCCTTCTTCCATCGTCGAGCCAGAGGCGCTGGATGCTGTGAGGGCGGATGGTATGATGACGGATAGTGGGAAGAAGGAGTATCGCGAGATGGGTTGGTTCGAGTTGGCGCCCAAGGAGGATTGGGGGCCGGGTGTGAGGGAGTTCCTCGATAAGCATGAGGAGAAGAGCGTCGTCTATGTCAGGTGGGCCCAATCCACCTCGAAATGTCGGTTAGAAGATTGTCTGAGACGTACAGTTTCGGTACAGTCGTCGACGCTGGCTTTGGCCTCACGACGCTCTTCACCTACCTAGCCGAGAGTGACATGCCGTTCGTCTACGCAGGGGCTAATCAGAAGGACGAGCTCCCGGGCGAGGTGAAACCTCTGTTGGAAGAAGCTGAACGTGACGGGCGAGCCATCGCCCCACATTGGCTCGACCAGATCGGTGTCCTCAGCCACCCGGTCAGTATCCTCCCATGATCAAATCCTTGTTGAGCTGATTCGTCAACCAAGGCTGTTCTGTGCTTCCTTTCGCATTGCGGAGCCAACTCATTCATGGAATCCATCTACGCCGGCGTCCCCCTGATTGTGAGTCCTCCCTCCGCACCCATATGCCAGTCCACCCATATTGATCGCTCACAACGGATACGTAGACCTGGGCGTGCAAGGGCGATCAGATCCTCCATTCAGCCCTAATTCACACCCGCAAGCTCGGCTTCGAGCTCATCCAACACCGGTTCGATCACTCCATCGGGCGTCCCGTTGCCCATCGACCCGCCGAGGTCCCACGTGGAACTCCCGAAACGCTGAGGGACGAGCTGGAACACGCATTCAAGGCTGTTGGGGGCAAGGAGGGGGAGGGGATGAGGAAGAGGTTGGGCGAGTTGGCGGGGGAGATGAGGAGGAAGAGAAAGGGGGAGTGGGATGAGGCTGTGAGGGAGTTTGCAATGTGGGGGAGGGACTGATCGGCGGTGAGGCGTCGATCTTGTGGTGAGGAGGGGCAATACCTTGGACGGGAGATGCGGGATTCGGGAACAGATGTAGTTGTCATGAAAGGGATTACAGGAAAATGTCACTGCGCGGCTAGATATACGAGAATCGCAGCACGACGATTTATCTTATTCACGATGGAGAGATGATCTGTCTAAGGCGGTCTAGAGTCGAGCTGAACAAGGTTGCCAAGAAACAAGTGGTATCTTGTTGGAGGTTCATAAGAGTAGCGCTGAAGGATACATGTGCTACTGTGCACAATGCATAGACCAAATGCAAACCGATACAATCAATTATGATTTCAGCGGTCTAAAACTCCATGATCTCCAAACTCGCTCTCCCCCATGCCTCATTCCCGTTCTATAGACACAATATCAGTATCTCCTGAACCCCAGCTCCATCCAACTCACCTCAACAGCGACAACCCTCTCCCCGTCTAAGAGCGCAGTATCCGCCGGACCCTCCCTCTCCACATACAGATATGGCAGATCCTTCCCCGTCCTAATCTCGCCCAACAGCGGTCTATCTCCCGGTAACACTGTTTCCGCCGTGACGAGATGCACACCATGCCGATCACAGTCCAGCGGGTGGGCAGGTAGGGAAGACGATGCTCGACGGAGGAGGGATCGAGTTCGGGATTTGACTGGCGGAGGGATCGGTTCGGTGTCGTTTGCTCGATCGCATTTCTCTTTGCGGACACGGAGGGGGTCGAAATCGTATAGCCGTAGATAGGTACGGTCTTCGGCGTCGGTCCGAGGGATGACATAGCGGTTTTGATAGACGTAGCAGACCCAGGCTGAACACGTCATCAGTCACTGAATCCGTCTGGGACGAGAGATGACTGACAAGACGGCTCGAGGTCCGGCCCGAACATACGGACCCGCGGTGCGAGGGTCTGCCACTGCACCACCGGCGCCGGTCTCGGGAAAGCCTGAAACAGCAGAGGGCTGGTCGGTGCAGGGAGGTACTGCAGCAAAGTCGATTTCAGGCAGCACATGACGAAATGTGGTACCTCGTCCGGAGGGAGCTGGCAGAAGACCTCCATGATGATCAAGCCTGACTCCGGCGTCGGTTGAAACGGAGCTGGCGCGTGCTCGGGATAGATCGGGAAAGTATGTCTAGGCGGCGGGTCGGTCCGGATGGTCAGTCGAGGTGGGGGGATCTCTTCCATGATGTTGACGTAGAACTTCGGGAGATCTAGGGTGGCGATGTGTACGGCGGTATGGGGAGGCGGCATCGGTTCAGAATGGGACGCGGGCATGCGGATGGCGGAGAAAGGTGGGAAGGCGTAGAGGTGGAGATGGTGGGTCCACGAAAGGTCGGCGGGGTTGTCGAGCTCCTCAGCGGTCTCGGATGTCGGATCGAGGTGGGTGATGATGGTTGGTATGACGAAAGCGGAGGGGCTAAGGAGGATGAAGGATTCGAACGACGTGGTTGGGAAGGCGCGGATAGTCTGGAACACATAAGCAAGTACTTTTCCAGTAGAATAGATAACGTACCACCGCGAGACGACCAGTCGTCCACTGCCACCCACAGAGCTGATCATGCGGTCCACTCCGCGAATTATGATTAAGCACAAAAATCCCATCATCGCAGATCTGGAAACCCAGGGAGATCTCCTTCCTCTGCATCGTCAACGGCCAATCCAGGACCGTCTGCGCCGCTCGTGGGTGAGGCTCGAAGGTCGAGAGCGTGAGGAGGTGGAAATGCATCGTCCATCGTCGGTGTCCAGCGGTACTACCCCCCATTAGCATCCGACCAAAATTTGCGGGTCCGGACAGACTAACCGGACTTCGACGACGAGCAGCAGATCCGCGCCTGGATCTACCGCGAATTCGGAAATCTCGAAGCCGAGCTTCTTGGTCGACCTGATCCCCTTACCCGCTTCACTCTCCGTCGTCTCCTCCTCCTCCACCTCCTCCATACCATCCTCCACCCCCACGCCATCACCCTCGTTCACCGGGGCATCCTCCCACTCCCCCAACTTCCTCAAATCATAAACCGCCAGTTCCCTTGGCAACACCCTGGGCGTCCCCAAGACCCTCCGTCCACCTACACCTCGCAACAGCACCCCCTCTAGATACTCATACAATGTCCCATCCGGCTCGCCAAACTCGATTCTCGATCGTGATCTCGGTGTGAAGTTGCGGAACCTGGTCAGTCGTTCGCGGAGGATAGCGAGTAGTTGAGCTGGGGAGGGTGGAACTTGATGTGGGTTGCGTGAAGGCTGTGTCGCAGCCGGGTTGACGCGGAGGGCATTGCAGAGGAGAAGGTGATGTAGGGAGATGACGGAGTTGTGCGTGAGAAGTTCGTTCAGAATCTTGCATAACTAGGCCAATCGTCAATCGTGACTCACGCTGATGAGGGATGGCATACACGGGAGCAGCGGGTGAGGGAGACGCGATCTAATCGCGTGAAAATGCCGGCTAGGACCTCGTCGGGGAGCCCAAGGAGATGACAAGTCCCATTAGGATCCGGTATCTCGTAAGGAAGTACCATCATTGCAAAACCTGCCGGAAAAGCAGACGGGGCCATGCTGGGGTCCGCGTCGGGATTGGCTTGGACCCGAGGAGTGGACCGGGATTCGGAAGATTGGCGACGGAACATGCGCAACATGGGTGAATTTATGAAAATCAAAGGGTGAGTCAAAGGAGATAGGCTCCGGCTCTGACAAAGGTTCTTGACACGTGGCGGTGTGCTATCCTCCGATCCTCCACCCATTTGCCATTGCCATGCAGGCATTTGCCGGTTTGATAGTATACAGCGATACGATTGAGCTCCAAGAATACAGCTACAGGTCCAAAGTTTCTTTGACGGACCCCGTCATGACAATCAAGGCAAGATGATCACCACTACATCCGGCATCAGCGCTTTGTCCAGTTCACAACCAGATTGCTTTGGCTGGCTGACGAAGATGAATCGGATGAGTAGACTCACATAGGTCTCATCCCGATACTCGACGATTGCGGGAAGATTCTTCTCGTTCCGCTTCGCCTTCTCCGCTGCCCACTTCTCAAACCACTTCTTCATCTTTGCCCGACTGGACCCAGACATGACATCAGCATGTTGACCCGCTGTGCCTCAGCTGGAAAGCGAGCACACCACACCTTTTCTCATTGCCTACATTGACAGTCGCAATCATCTTGAGCTCCTGGCCTGGCACGGACAGCGCAAAGCATGTGAGTTCGAAGAAACTCGAGTGCTCAGAATATGGTACCCCTGTTCCTTATGATCAGTGTCGGGTATGTGCGAACAAGGCTGGGTACTTACCATACATCATGAACTGCCTATTGCTCCCTCTCATCGGTTTCAAACTGACATCCGTGAATGTCCTCGCCTGATCTCGGCGAATCACCGTATTGACATCGGGCAAAAGATCGGTTCCCGCTGGGGGAGTGTAGGTCCACCCAGTCGGGCGGAAGCCAAGGACGCGGTCAAAGTGCGGCGAGAGACGCTGCACGTAGTCTTGCAGACGGTCTAGCTGGATGTTTCCCAGGGGGAGAAGGTGGACTTGCGACTAGTGGTGTGTCAGGTAGGAGGAACGCCTGGATAGGAATCATACCTCAACGGGATCAGAGCTCAGCATGGCATGCAATTCCGGATCAGTTTCGCAGAGGAGTATACCCTTCTTGCGAGGATCGCAATAGATCTTGGACCCCAGCGCACGAGCAACAGCTATCGTCCTGGGTCAGTCTTGCCGTCTTTCGATGGACTGCACTCACCCTTTACTATCCGCTCCTTTCCGATCGAGTATGTCCCCATCACAATCAAAGTCCTACCCTTCGGCTTCACGTCCTTCATCTCGACCAACTCCTCTTTGACATCATCCTCCCGCTTGACCAGCCAGCCCTGCATCATCGCTTTCGATCTCTCCTCGGCCATCTCGTTCAAGGCTGATGGGTCCGGTTTGATGTCACAGGACGAATCCGGCTTGATATCGGGCTTGACGTCGGAGTTGATATCTGGAAGAGGGGGTGCAGTATCTGACAGCCCAACGGCCGTTTTTCGAGCCAAAGAAGCGCAAGCAGCAATGACTTGCGGTTGAGGTGGGAAGCAATATTTGGGGTTGAGATAGGTGGTGTCGAGGTAGCAGGTGTCGATTTTAGCCCGAGCAACGGCGGGATGCAGGACATGCTTCGGGCAACTAAGCAACCATGAGCCCTGTGTGGATAAATGATTGGACAAATTCACGCTCGGAAGTCGCCGCAATGCAGATAGCGGAAGACGCGCTTGCTGCCTACATATGGCGATTTGAACCCGGAATCACCGGCATTGACCGTCTGCGGGCCTTCGAAGAGAAAGATGGACGATCCAGGGCCTGTTACCGGGATAAGCTGAGGTCACCGATTGCGTCAACACTCGCAATGATTTGCCTCAAGAGGAGTAACTGTCACTCCGCCTGTATTTGGCATCTCGAAAGGGATGTTATCTGGAAGCCCGTGCTACACGCGGTATCAGACCACCGACGATAGTCACCTAAAGAAGACTTACGACCCATTGATACTCAACGCCAAGCATGTGCATGATAAGATTTGCCGTCGTCTGCGAGCAGTAGATCGGCCCGCTATTCCAGCTTTTCGACAGATTGGTATAGTGATCGGAATGCGCATGTCTATCGCCAGAATCAGCCCGCAACTGCGCGAGACTGGAGGCTGAATCTCACGTAAGGAGATATGCGGCGACCTTTGGGATCGATCCATACCGAAAGGCGTCCACGGCGACCGGCATACCGGTCAATACCTACCCGGTCAGCTTCCGTTGTACAAGAACAATCAAACATACCTTGTAAAAGGGCGCCTTTCTTCGGCCAGACGTCCTCTTCCCATCCCGCTTCAAATCTATCTCAGCGTCTTCCCACTGCTCCCGCTCCTTATGACCGCTCATGAGCACCGAAAAGGCGTTTGGACCTTTCGAAGGAGTTGTAGGGGGAGGCGAAGGTGAAGATGGCGCTGGGGAAAAGGAGTGTTTGATGGAAGTGATCGGACGGGGATTGTTTGGACGCCGAGATGATCCCTTCGAGTCAAGGCATGAATTGATATGTTGCTGAACGACCTGCATTACCATCAGTCGGCTCTCAATGTGAGAGGGATCGTACTACCGTATTGACCTTGCCCTTTAGCGACTTCCCGCATAAGAGACATTCCGTCATCTTCCCCATAGCTTTTGGCTTGATCTTCAGAGGCGGTGTCTCTACGATCTCGGAAGCCTCGTCGTCTCTACCTTCTTCATCCTCTTCCATTCCCATGCCCTCATCGTCTCCTTCGTCCCATTCCATACCTTGATCTCGCATCGCACCAGGATCCACCGGAGGCTCCATTGATGGCAGAGCTTCAACTGCCTCTTCTGTGTCCGAAACAAGGGCTGCGTCCTCATCGGCCCGACCGTCCTGACCAACTCCGACATCGAGAGCGCGATTATCATCTGAGGTCGCGTCGCCAGGATCATCTAAAGCTTGAGCGGTGTTGATTATCTGCGGCCAGGATGGCGGAGGGCTGAAACCGGGAATACCGGGGAAGGTGGAAGGAGGTTGAGGTGTAGAAATGAACGAGCGACGCGGAGATGGCGATGGGACATCTGCTGGAGGTGATGCGACGAGAACAGTGGGAGACGAAGACCGAGAAGGTCTAGCTGGAAAGGGCAATCGAGACGGTCCTGCGACAGGCGAGGCGACAGTCTCGTTCGGTGGCGCAGCAAGATATTGGGCAGATGTCGCGCTGTCCGTCGGATGTAGTGCCGCAATTGACTTGGAAGCCAGTCGCCGGCGTTTGGCCCCGTTTGAACTCGCTAGGGTTTCCTCATCATCGCTGATCACCACAGGATCTCGTTCCGACCCCCGTCTTGTCGGTTTCTCCTCTGTTCTCCGCGTCGTCGACTTGACCGAACCTTTGATGTCCGGCTTCACATCGACAGCTTCGGGCCGGGCAGGACGGGCCGATCCGTCGGCCTTCTGGAAGAAATTTAGGATGTTGTTGGGTGTCTTAGCCGATAGCTTCTTCTTCGGTGTCGCTCTAGCCATCTTGCGGTCCGAGCCATCCTCGTGCCATGAGCTGCTCAACGAGGATAAGGTCTAGTGAGACGGCCGGCCAATAAGAGCGGCAAACGGGGATGAAACATTTAATCATGCTTTGATTTACTTAATTATAAGAACTAGCTGTAATATTTCAACTCCATCGAAAAACTTCGAACACTGCACCAGGTGCAAGGTATGTGGCCCAGAAGTTAGCTTCATGCATACAAACCACTTTGCGAGCTGGTTCAAGCTGTTTGGGAGCATTCGCAATTTGGCGGAAAGGCCAGAAACGAAATCATTCCGCAACGGAACCAACTACCAAAGCGAACGCGAAACGGGATCAAACTTGCCTTTCGAGCTGAATTGCCCGAACAACCTGAACCAGCTTGAAATTTGGGTTTGATGCACGAAGTTGATTTCTGGGAGTCATCCCTTGCACTTGGTGCTGTGTTTGGTGTTCTTAGACAAGACTTGCATGGTCCAATCAATTTTGTAATATCAGCTAGTTCTGGCGCAAGGATGATGAAATGTACACGCGGATGAAATCCAGTCATGTCGCTCACGTGACACTCAAGATCGAACACGCGACCGCCACGTTTCAATCTACCATGCAACTGTTTCCGTCGAGCGTTTGACACCATCAAGCCTGATGCCAACGCCAACAGAGGAGGAAGTCGAGGACGTCCTTCTATCATGTCGATACGGCGAGCTAGAAGAAGTCAAGGGTTTCGTAGAGCAGTACGGTTGGGATGCCCTTGTGTCTGCTCGAGATGACAGGGGTAACACGGCCTTGCATATGTGTTGCGGTAATGGGCATGCCGGTAGGCCTTCCATCTCTAGCATGAACATGCCGAGCCCTGAACCACATTTAGATTTGTTGAACTTCATACTACCATATTCGCCAGCTTCCCTGCTATCCGAGACCAACTCAGCAAAATCACCACCCATCCACTGGGCAGTGCTCAACAATCACGTCCCGATTGTCAAGACCCTAGCCGAATACCCCGAACACAAAGGTGGTGGGCTCCAGCTATTTAAGGTTTGCCTCTTCTACGCCTCGCCGTGGCTAAGCTGACATGACGGGACGCAGCAAAAGAACGCAGCCATGCGAGACGCATTCGCAGAAGCGGTCTTCGCTGGCGAGGGGAAGGAGGAGGTCGCTGGATGGATCGAGGGATTCCTGTGGCGATTTGAGAGAGGGGAAGAGCTAGACGAGCGGGATGACAAGAACGAGAAGGTGAAGGGGGAATCGACGGGTGATGGGGACATGGTGGAGGACGAGGCGAAGGAGGTGGACAGTTTGGCTGAGAAGACAGATGGAGTACAACTGGACGAGACATGACAACGATCCGCGGTGATTCTTCGCGCAGACCGGGCGTCATTCCCACTCATCGAGTACGGTCATAGTCTCAGGTATCAGAGCCTCTACGAAGCAACGCCGAAGGACGAAGCGAAGATCTGAATCTGCTAGGACGGCGCTTACTGACCAGAAGCCTCTTGACTGCCTTCGCCACTCGCAACATCTGGGCTTTTTACCGCTGATCTGATTGCATATACTTAAAGCAGTACGATTCCCGCTAGCAAGACCGCTGGGGATTCTGCCAAGAATGACTGGCGTTGCTTTCCTTTGATCGCCAATGGTGTTTCGTTAGCCTGGTCCTTTATCTGCCAGATGGACTCTTTCTTAATAGAAGCGCTGTGGTGGCAACAGGCTGACACACCTACTTCAGCTCAAACGGGTTTACATCCGTAACTTCTGTTTGCATTCTACGATTTCATCAACACTTCTTCACCATTTCAAGGCCAAGAGATCGATTGGATTTGCTCCCCAATATGTCCACCATCTCCGGCCCCGTCGCTGATTTGCCCAGCAGTAATGTGGCTGGAGTCATACTTCCATGGCTCAGAGGCAAAAGGCTCCGCCAGGAGATCCGGAAAACCATCGAATCTGGCCTCTTCAAATTCCCACTCAGATTCAAACCCGACAAGTCTTGCGACATGAAGAGTACTCATTCTTTTGGTGAGAAGGCTGACGGACACACGCTGTCCTTTGGTATCCATGGCTATGACTGTTCTCAAATGGGTCGTGGTTGCCATATGTGGGAGAAAAGCAAGCTAGGGGTGGAGCTCGATTTCTTCCTCAACGATGATGAAGAGATTGTGGAGGAAAGTGAGCAAGATATGCGACGGCTTACCCGGTGATGAATTCACCTGGAACCGCGCGGAACATCCCTATCCGCTGGGCAGTTATGATGGAGAATTCATGGGTGCGGCAGGCTCGTCTCTATCTCATCCTGAACTTCAATGAACGTGTCCCTCCCTCCACTACGGACACCGCTAAACCACGGGAACGGGAGGAGCATGTTGCCATCCCTGCGGAGAAAGAGCCTGGGTCCCATGATGCCTGATGGCATTATATGAACGACAACCGGATCCCCGAGCTTTTTTCGTGACTCATCACCTTTCCAGCCCTGGTGATTCCGGCAATTCGGAATCGAATCATTTGCTTCCGTTACGCGTCGAATGGCACGGCTCCCTTTGTTCCTCCCCCTGTGCTCAAACGCCAATCCCGTTCAACCTATCACTCCTCCTTTCATTTCAATCATCTCATCATCTTATCCCATCCTAGCGCTCTGGTAGCACCGATCCAGGCGATCGTATCCAAACATTCGTTTGTCCAATATCTCTGATAGATATCTCTGTTGATCATGTACCCTTCAACCGCCACCGCTATCCTCCTCTTGGTCCTCCCCCTCGCGTCCGCCCTTACGCCCCACACACATATCCGTCAAGCTCCACACCTGCAAGCGCTGGGTGCGAGGGATGTGTACGATGCGGAGGCTCAACGGGTGGCCAAGCTGCGTGCTACGTCTGAGCGAGCAGGGGGGTCGGGTCAAGTAAAGGTCAGGCGGCAGAAGACGGGATGCGCAGTGGCGAATGCTTCGTCGACGACCTCGTCCTCCGCCGCAGTGTCGGAGGCGAGTGCCCCGACTGTCGTCGCTTCGGTAAACTCGACTGGGTCGCTGATGGATATGCTGTTCCCTATGGGCACCGGGAGTGCTTCGTGGACAACATGCACCGAATCCTCCTCAGCATTGTCCTGTACGTCTTCCTGCTTCCCCAGCCGGACGAAAAACAGTCAAAACTGATCCTCCCATAGTCGCCGGCGCGCTAAAACCCCTTTCCCCCGAGAAACTCCCCTCCACATTCACCTCCCCCGACGGTCAATCCTCCCTAATCGCCAATTTCCCCTCCGGCACAGTTGGCCTCTCCATTACTCACGGCTTCAATTTCTACACCGAGGGCCACTCCTCCGTGGATGTCACATCCGCCAAGGAGGTCGTCCTCTCATACTCCGTCTTCTTCCAATCCGGTTTCCAATTCAACAAGGGCGGAAAGATGCCCGGTCTCTATGGCGGGACTAGTCTGGCCGAAGCGAAGAGTTGTTCGGGTGGACGACAGACGGATCGAGATCAGTGTTTTAGCGCGAGGATGATGTGGAGGACAAATGGGATGGGGGAATTGTATAATTATTATCCGACGAGCGTAACTCAGTCGGGCGGGTATTGCTCGACCGCACCGATGTCGGTTTGTGACCCGGTTTACGGTGACTCGAGTGAGTTCCACTCCATGGGTCCGTCGAACTTCGCTGAGGGGTTCCGCGTAGTCGGTCGAGGATCTTTCACCTTCCCCACTGGGAGCTGGGTGACCGTCGCCCAGCGGCTCAAGCTGAACGACGTGTGTTCGGCGAACGGCGAGCAGGAACTCTTCGTCAACGGGGTCAGCGTGGTCAGCCTCTCGGGTCTGCAGATCGCCACGAATGGGGATACCAAGATCTACGGGATCATGGCGCAGACTTTCTTCGTGAGTCGGTCATGAGCGAGTCAGAGGATAAGATGCTGATCGCTGTGGGATAGGGCGGACATGACTCGACTTGGGCGAGCCCGCAGGACCAGAGCGCGTGGTTCAAGGACTGGTCGATCGCTGTGCTGTCTTGAGCAGGGCAAGTCATCACCTGCTGTCTCGGGATTATCTTTATTGCTTGGAGGGTACTGAGTACCGATTTGTTACGGACGGATGGTTGTTGGGTCGATTCATCTATTTTCATTCGATCCGAGCCGGGCGTATCGAGCCAAATGCGATGCCGCATGGATGCGTCTAAGTCCTGTATATGCAGATCAACCTCTGAGCGGTACACCTCCGAACTTTCGCCCGGGTCACTTGACCTGACGTCACTTGACCCGATCCACCACCTTCGCCGTGAGTCCGACCAACGCCTTCCTAGCCTCACTCCCCGGCAACCTCTCCACCAACCTCTTCGCCTCCCCCGCGAACCGTCTCGCCAACTCAACGGTCCTCTCCAATCCATCACTCCGCCTCACGATCTCCCGCGCGGTCTCGACGTCGCCGGGAGCCGCGAATTTCCGGAGGATGAGTGGGCCGAGGGAGGGGTTCTGTTCCCATGCGAATATGGCTGGGGCGGTTGCGAGGCCGAGGCAGAGGTCGGCGGAGGAGGGTTTCCCGAGGGTTGGGGAGGGGGGGAGGAAGTCGAGGGCGTCGTCGATTAGCTGGGCGCGGGATCAGTGTCCCACCAAGTGACTGAATTCAACGCGGACGACGATGGCTCAGATTGGGTTCTTCAATTTTTGGTTGGAGATAGAGGACGGACCACCCACCTGAAACGCGATCCCCAAATTCCGTCCATACCCATAAGCCAGATCCTTGACCCACTCCCCCTCCCCCGTCAGCCCCTTCCCACATCCACCCAGCACCACGCTCGATCTCGCACTCTTCGCCATCAGACTCGCAGTCTTCAGATAAGTCTTCCTCATATACTCCTCGAACCCCTTCGGCGTCGGCTCCGTCTCCGGCTCACTCGTCTTTCGTAATTGCAGTACCTCCCCTTCGACGAGGTTCGCAATCACCGTCGCCATCAGTTCGACTACCTCGCTTGATCCCAATCGGGCCAACGCGACTGATGCTCGGCCCAGGAGGAAGTCACCGGAGAGGATGGAGAGTTTGTTGCCAAATGCGTTCGGGGCGCTGAGAGCTCCACGTCGGAGAGGGGAGGTATCGATCACGTCGTCGTGCAGAAGGGAGGCGACGTGGATCATCTCGGTGACACTCGCCAACCTCCTCTGAGTCGCCAATATCTCGGGTCCAGACGACGTCGGTAATCCAGGTAAAGGTGGTGGACGAGGTAATCGAGGTGGAGTCGTTGGTATTCGGAATGGTTCGGCGAAAACCATTGATCCATCCTCGGTACCCATCATATCCGGATTCCAATCATTCAAGACCCCTCCCTCGCTCGTCAAACTATCGTCAACCCCCCACCGTCCAGCTTCTCTCTGAGCGAGATCCCACCCGGACCCACCCAGCCCATTGGTCGCTTGCGCCATAAGAAGGACGATGAGCGGTCTAAGATGTTTCCCTTCCGCGTTGAAGTAGTATTTAGCTATCGTGTCCAAGGAGGGATGACTCGAGCCGAGGAGACGGAAGAGACTCGATTTGAGGGACCCGATCTCGGCGTGGATGGATGCGAGGGGATCGTACGAAGGGGCAGACGGTGGGAGGGGGGTAAGTACGGAATGGGCGGATTCAGTGGCGGCGACCCAGGCGGAGGTACTGCGCGTGAAGACGGTGGGGCTGGGAGTTGAAGATGAGGTGTGCCGTGAGGAGTGAGGGGTTCGAGGTGATCGACGAGGGGCCCGGAGCACTGATCGGGCCGATCGATCGATCATGGCCGGATAGGGTTTGCCTGACGGTGGCCTGTCAAGGCGTTGCAAGGGAGTTCAAGCGATCGTGATGACAGGTT